>Ga0310912_10001646_pt1 | contig 12309 bp, 10 predicted proteins | sample GREbulkMGOX080_FD_203443 | JGI IMG/M metagenome (GOLD analysis project Ga0310912, IMG submission 203443) | Lab enrichment of tropical soil microbial communities from Luquillo Experimental Forest, Puerto Rico - GRE.bulkMG.OX080 | ecosystem: Environmental > Terrestrial > Soil > Tropical forest >...
TGGCGCTCACATCCCCTATAGTGCCGAGAGTCAGCACACCGGGGCGCGCGATGAGATCGGCAAGTGAATGATAGGGCGATTGACTATTGACGACGAGGAGCGGCGGAAAAGTCGCGAGTTCGCAGATTGACGTAAAGTCTTTCAGCGGATCGTAGTTGAGCTTGCGAAAATGCGGGAGCACGACGAACGAAGGCGAAACAATGCCCAAGGTGTCGCCGTCGGGGGCGGCCCGGGATACGAGTTCGGTGCCTATCTGGGAGGCGGCGCCGGGGTGGCTCTCCACCACCATTGTGGGGCCGCCAACGGAGCCGACCTGCTGCGCCACTAGGCGAGCCATGACGTCGGCAGGACCGCCCGGAGGGAACGGCAGGATCATTGTGATCGTTCTGCCGCCCTGAGACCAAGCGGCAAACCCCGAAACCGCAAACAAAATCGTAGCGGTTAGCGCAACTGCCAGATTTTTTCGCTTAGGCCATTGCATGTGGTTGCTGGCAACGTAATGATGGTGCGTCGATTCATTCGATCACCTCGTCGGCGGTCATTTGCATGATCAGCGGCACCGTGACGCCGAGCGCCTTCGCCGTTTTGAGATTGATGACGAGTTCGACCTTGGTCGGCTGCATCACCGGAAGCTCGGCGGGCTTCTCACCCTTGAGGATGCGATCGACATCATCGGCGAAGAGGTCGATAACGCGTACGCCTGGCGCGGTCTGGTGTAAGACCGCCTTCATTTGACCAGTGTAAGGGCCGTGCAACCCGAAATCCGTGAATAGGACAATCATCGGCCTGCTGTGCCCGTCAATGTCCGTTCGGCCATCGATGTTGCGGTGCAGCAACCGCGTTTTGACCCATCCTGCGACATGCGCACCTCAAGACTCTCCCAGCGCAAAACCATTGTTCATCTTTCCGCTGAGGCGTGATATCGTGCCCTCTATTGCATGGACACGACCCCCTACGGGAGGGTCACATGGCAATCCACATTAGACGGCGGACATTCATAGCCGCGTTCGGCGGCGCGGCGGGCGCTTTTCCGCTCGCGGCGCGCGCGCAGCAGCGTGCGCGAATGCGGCGGATTGGTGTGATCATGTCGCTTGCCGCCAATGACCCGGAGGATCAGGCGCGCATCGCGGCGCTTCGGCAGGGGCTACAGGAAGTTGGCTGGACTGACGGCCGTAACGCTCGAATCGACAGGGCCGCAGGCGATGCGGACCGGGTTCGCACATATGTGGTGGAGCTACCTGCTGTCGCACCGGATGGTATCCTTGCTACTGGCGACACGACCAGGCCGGTGCACTTGCACTAATGGAGAGGAAGTCAATGATTGGCCTGACCATTAACGGATCTACGCACAACGTGGAGATCGAACCGGATACGCCGCTCTTGTGGGCGATCCGAGAACAGGTCGGTCTCACCGGAACCAAGTATGGTTGCGGCATCGCGCAGTGCGGTGCCTGCACGGTTCACATCGATGGCGAGGCAGTGCGTTCTTGCAGTGTGACCGTCGGTTCGCTCCGACCCGAACAGAAGATCGTTACGATCGAAGGCCTGGAGCAGAATGGCGCGCTGCATGCGGTGCAGAAGGCTTGGCTGGAGCACGACGTTCCGCAATGCGGTTATTGCCAGTCCGGGATGATCATGGGCGCTGCGGCGCTACTGAAGAAGAAGCCGAAGCCGACCGACGCCGATATTGATGCGGCGATTACCAACATTTGCCGCTGCGGGACGTTCCAGCAGGTACGCGCGGCGATCCATACGGCCGCCAACGCGTGAGGGAGGCGATCATGAGACACGCCATGAAAATCGATCGTCGAGACTTCGTAATCGGCACCTTTGCGGTCGGCGGTGGGCTCGCCATCGGGCTCGACATCCCGTTTGGCGCAGACGCCGTGCGCGCCGCGGATGGCCCGCCGGAAGTCAATGCCTGGGTGGTAATCCGCCCCGACGATACGGTGGTGATCCGCATCGCGCGCTCGGAGATGGGCCAGGGCACCCTCACCGGCCTCGCCCAGCTGGTCGCCGAGGAACTGGAATGTGACTGGTCGAAGGTAACGACCGAATATCCGACGCCGGGGCAGAACCTGGCGCGCAATCGTGTGTGGAAGGATTTCGGGACGGGCGGCAGCCGCGGCATCCGCGACTCGCACGAATATGTGCGCCAAGGTGGCGCGGCCGCGCGCGAGGTGCTGATCGAGGCCGCGGCGCAGGAATGGAAGGTGCCTGCTTCCGAATGCGCGGCGGCAAACAGCATCATTACGCATATGCCGTCCGGCCGCAGCACCACCTATGGCAAGGTCGCGGAAGCCGCTGCAAAGCTGCAGCCCCCTGCGCAATTAAAGCTGAAGGACCCGAAGGATTGGAAGCTTGCCGGGAAAGGCGTGAAGCGGCTAGACACCCCCGACAAGCTGACCGGCAAGCAAGTCTACGGAATCGACGTTAAGCTTCCCGGAATGCTCAACGCGGCGATCAAGGATTGTCCGGTGTTCGGCGGCAAATTGAAGAGCTTCGATGCCGCCAAGGTCGCAAGCATGTCGGGCGTGAAAAAGGTCGTACAGGTCGGCGATTCCGCCGTCGCGGTGGTAGCCGACACCTGGTGGCATGCGAAGACCGCGCTCGATGCGTTGCCCGTCGAGTGGGACGAAGGCGAAAACGCGAAGGTTTCGTCCGAATACCTTGCGAACTGGCTGAAGGAAGGTCTCGACGCGGAGCAAGCCTTCGTCGGTAACCAGAACGGCGACGTCAGGACCGCTCTCGCGGATGCGACCAAAAAGGTGGAAGCGGTCTACAGCTATCCGTTCCAGAACCATGCGCCCATGGAGCCTATGAACGCCACGGTGCGCTACACGGCCGAGAGTTGTGAGATTTGGACACCCACGCAGAACGGCGAAGCTGCCCTTGCCGCTACCGCCGAGGCAGCTGAACTGCCAGCGGCGCAATGCGACGTGTACAAGATGCTTATCGGCGGCGGCTTCGGTCGGCGGGTGGCGCGCCAAGACTGGGTGACGAAAGCGGTCCAGATCGCGAAGCAGATTCCCGGCACGCCAGTAAAGCTGATCTGGTCGCGCGAGGAGGATATGTTGCATGGCCAGTTTCATCCGCTCACACAAGCTAAGCTGGTGGGCGGATTCGATGCGCAGGGAAACCTGAGCGCCCTCCACATGCGCATCTCGGGGCAGTCGATCCTGAGTTCGCAACGCCCCGGTGGGTTGCAGAACGGCAAGGACCCAGTGGTCTTCCAAGGGCTCGATGCGAGCGGTCAGTTCTCAATCGGGTACACGATTCCAAACCTGCTGATTGACCACGCAATGCGCAACCCGCATGTGCCGCCGGGTTTCTGGCGCGGTGTCAATATCAACCACAACGCCATCTATCTTGAGTGCTTCATGGATGAGCTGGCGCACGCGGCCGGCGAAGATCCGCTTGAGTTCCGCCGCAAGCTGATGGCGAAGCATCCCAAGCACTTTGCCGTTCTCAACGCTGTCGCCGAAAAGGCAGGTTGGGGCAAGCCAGCGACGCAAGGGGTGTACCGCGGCCTGGCCCAGTTCATGGGCTTCAACAGCTATACGGCCGCGGTCGCAGAAATCTCGATGAAGAATAACAACCTGAAAGTGCATCGCATCGTGGCGGCGACCGACTGCGGCACGGCAGTCAACCCGGCGCAGATCGAGCGGCAGATCGCCGGCTCATTCGTCTACGGCCTCTCCGCCCTCTTCTATCAAGAATGCACCGTGAAGAACGGCCGCATCGAACAGGAGAATTTTGACACTTATCCCTCGATGCGCATCGCGGCAATGCCGCACGTCGAATCGATAGTGATGCCGAGTGGCGGCTTCTGGGGCGGCGTTGGCGAACCGACGATTGCGGTGGCGGCACCGGCGGTGCTCAATGCGATTTTCGCAGCCACCGGCAAACGCATCCGCTCATTCCCGCTATCCAAGCACGGCATCGTTGCGAGTTGAGGGTCACGAGAGCGAGCGTAGTAGTAAATGAAACGAGGGCCAAGACCAATGACGGTGCGGTGGAGTCTGAAAAAAATTCATTCGCTACGCCAGAGAAAAAAAGCGGAAAGTAGCGAGGAAGTAGAAATGCCACGCGGATATACTGTTCCGGTTCGCTACCAGATCGTGGCGACCGGGGGTGCAGTCAAACATCGAGGAGGGAGGCACGGCTCGTAACCGCTCTACTTCGACGCCCCGGAAAACAGGGTGCGATCGTCTTCCGTCGCAGCTCCTGCACCCAACGATGCAATCGCTCGTCGAGGTGACGGTGGTGCGTTTTTTTGTGGCCTATCAAAAGTAGCGGGTTTGCGCTAAACTACTCCAAACTTGAACTGGCGCAACGCCAGCGAGAAAGGGGAGGCTACACCATGCATCGCTATTTTCAGCGAACATTCGGGCCATTGTCGATACTTGGCACGCTCTTGCTAGGGCTTGCTTCGACTGCTGCGGCCGATCCGGAGATCGACCGGCTGTTGCGCAGCCCAATCGGCAAGGATTGGGTCACCAACGGCGGCAACCTGACCAACCAGCGCTATTCCACCTTGACCCGGATTAACACCACCAACGTCAAGCAGCTCAAGGGGGCCTGGATGACGCGCCTTAAGGGATCGGGGCTAGGCGGAAAGTATTCCTTTGAGGCTTCCCCGCTTGTCAAGGATGGCATCATGTATGTCATCACCGGCAATGACGATGTGTTCGCGCTCGACGCCAAGACCGGTGCATTCCTGTGGGAATACTGGTCCGGCATTGATCAGAGCATTTCCACAGTATGCTGCGGCTGGGTCAATCGCGGTCTGGCGATGGGCGACGGGCTGCTGTTCTTCGGACAGTTTGACGCCAATGTAGTGGCGCTCGACATGAAGACCGGCAAGGTGGTCTGGAAGACGGCGATCGAGAAATGGCAGAACGGCTACGGCATCACCGGCGCGCCGCTCTACTATGACGGCATGGTCTATAGCGGCATCACCGGTGGGGAGTTCGGGGTGCGCGGTCGCCTAACTGCGCTCGATGCGAAGACCGGCGAGATCAAATGGCGGTGGTACACCCTGCCCGGCCCCGGCGAGATCGGGAGCGAGACCTGGCCGGCCGGTACCGACCATGCGATGCGCGGTGGAGCGACGATCTGGAATACGCCAGCGCTCGACCCGGAACTCGGGCTTGTCTACTTCGCAGTCGGCAATTGCGGTCCCGACTACGACGGATCGATGCGCGAGGGCGACAACCTGTTCTGCACCTCGATTGTCGCCTTGAAGGCCAAAACCGGAGAGTACGTCTGGCACTTCCAGCAGGTGCACCACGACATTTGGGACTACGACGCCGCGAGCCCGGTGGTCCTGTTCGACACCGTGATCAACGGAGAACCGCGCAAGGGCATCGCCGAAGCCGGGCGAACGGGCTGGGTCTACATCCTCGACCGCACTAACGGAAAACCCCTGATCGGCATTGAGGAACGCCCGGTTCCTCAGGAGCCGCGGCAGAAGACCGCAAAAACGCAGCCCCATCCGATCGGCGACGCGACCGTGCCGCAATGCGTCGACGAGCCGATGCCCGGATATGACAAGGTCGGCTGCATCTTCGAGACGTTCTGGGAGACCCCGGTGCTGATCCAGCCATCGGGGATAGGTGGCACCAACTGGTCGCCGATGCCGTATAGCCCCGACACCGGCTATTTCTATGTGCCGGGGACGGTGCGCACCAGCGCGTTTACGCGTTACGGCGACAAGTACGTACGCGGGCAGCGCTACGTAGGCGGCACACAAGCCGCGCCAATCGGCTCGCCGATGACCGGCACGTTCACGGCGATCAACTCGCAGACCAACAAGATCGCCTGGCAGCACAAAACACCCTACCGCATCGGCGGCGGCGGTGGCTCGACGGTAACCGCTGGCGGCCTCGTCTTCCGCGGCGAGCCCGACGGCAATTTATTGGCGCTCGACGCCAAGACCGGTGAGGAGCTGTGGCGATTCCAGACCGGTTTCGGCGCCGACGCACCTCCGGTGGTCTACGAGGTCGATGGCGAGCAGTACGTCACTATCGCGACTGGCGGCAATCAGCTCCAGGGCAGCTCGTACGGTGACGCCATCTGGACCTTCTCGCTGAAAGGGCAGTTGGGTCCGCTGTGGGCTCCGCCGCCGCCTGCGAACGTTGCTGGGCCTGTAGGACCGATCGCGCCCGGAGCCGACTCGATCAAAATCGGCGACAACAACGTGGAATACGCCTACTGGCCGGCACGCACGCGGATCAAGGCCGGGACCACGGTGACCTTCACCAATGTCGGCGATCTACCTCACGATGCCAGGGCGCTCAAGCAGGGCGAGTGGACCACCGGCACTCTGGCCAAAGGCGAGTCGAAGACTGTCAGCTTCATGAAGCCCGGGATCCACTACTACATCTGTTCGCCGCATCCCTGGATGTATGGGCAAATCATCGTGGAGCCATGACGAGACCGGGTGGGAGCGAGACGCACCCCCGCCCCAAGGCTCGCCGCGCGGCATTCGGGGCGCAGCCAGAAGAAATTGGCGGAGCGTGAGTGCTGCAATGCCAAAAGGGTGCCGACATTTGCTGAGATCGTGGCTTGCCGCGACCTCGATCCTTTTCGGCGCGTTCAGCCCGGCGCTGGCGGCAGACTCCGCCGAACCCTCCGCGGCGGCGCTCATCGAGGCGCTGGTAACTCGGGTCCCGCCGATTGGCGGTCCGTTCAATCTCATCGATCACACGGGCCGGCGCCGCACCGATGTGGACTTTCACGGCAAGCTCGTTGTCATCTATTTCGGCTACACCCATTGCCCCGACGTCTGCCCGACCGAACTGCAGACGATCTCGCTGGCGCTCGATGCGCTGGGAACGGCGGCCGACCCGGTGCAGCCGCTATTCATCACCGTTGACCCCGAGCGGGACACGCCGTCGGTGCTCGCCGACTACATCTCGTCGTTTCACGCGCGGCTCGTCGCCTTGACGGGACCTGCCCCGCAGATCCGGAGGGTGGCGCTCGCCTACAAGGTCTTCTTCGCGAAATCCGCCGTAGTCGGGCCCGATGGCTATGCGATCGATCACACCAGCTTCATCTATCTGGTCGGCAAGGACGGGCGCTATATCGACTTCCTTCCGCCGGGCTTGACGCCCGAGCGGATCATTGAGGCTCTCCGGCTTCATCTTGATCGCCAGAGCGGCCCGTAGCGACCTGTGTCCGGATGGCGCAGCGAAGTCCGTTACGACTTGTCAACCGAGGGGAGTGCGATGCGGAACCATCGATCGTTGGTGCCATCCGAGCGTGACGCGGTCGCGGGAAACGGCCTTGTTGATCGCCGTCTGTTTCTCGGCGCCACCGCCGCCGCGGCGGCGCTCAGCGGCGCGCTGCCGAGCAGAGCCGGGGAGTTGCCGATCGAGCCGTGGATGAAGCTTCCGGGGTCGGGATTCGTGGGCTACGGCCAGCCGTCCAAATTCGAGAGCAAGGTCGCGCGGACATTTGCGTCACTACCTGGAACCACCGGTACCGGTGCGGCACGCACGCCACATCATTTGCTTGACGGCATGATCACGCCCAACGGCGTGCATTTCGAGCGTTCTCATAGCGGCATTCCCGACATTAATCCCGAGACCCACCGGCTGCTGATCCACGGCCTGGTCGAGCGCCCGCTCATCTTTACGCTGGAAAACCTGGAGCGCTACCCGCGGGAGTCGCGCGTCGCGTTCCTCGAATGTGGCGGCAACGGCCAGTTGCTGTATCAGAAGGAGCCGGCCCCAGTCGGGGTGCAAGCGATTCACGGCCTCGTTTCCTGCGCCGAGTGGACGGGCGTGAAGCTCTCGGTCCTGTTGCAGGAAGCCGGCGTCGATCCCAAGGCAAAATGGATTTTGGCCGAAGGCGCCGATGCCGCCGGCATGAGCCGCAGCATTCCGTTGGCGAAGGCGATGGATGACGCATTAGTCGCGCTCTACCAGAACGGAGAGCGCGTGCGGCCATCGAACGGCTATCCAATGCGGCTGCTGCTGCCGGGATACGAAGGCAACATGAACGTGAAATGGCTCCGACGCATCAAACTGACCGAAAGCCCGATGATGACCAAGGACGAGACATCAAAGTACACGATCATCTTGCCCGACGGGAAATCCCTGCAATTTGTGTTCCCTCAGGAAGGGAAGTCGGTAATCACGCAGCCTTCACCAGGGCTGACCATGAAAGAGTCTGGCCTTTACGAAATCTCGGGTCTTGCCTGGTCGGGGTATGGCAAGATCACCAAGGTCGAGGTCTCGGCCGACGGGGGCAAAAGCTGGGCGCGGGCGGCGTTGCAGCCGCCGGTCCTGTCGAAGGCGTTGACGCGGTTCCGCATTCCGTGGCGGTGGAACGGCGGGCCGGCGCTCCTGCAAAGCCGAGCGACCGACGAGAGCGGTTACGTCCAGCCGACGCGAGAGAAGATGATCGCCGCGCGCGGCAACCGAGCGATCTATCACTCCAACGCCATCACGACCTGGGCAATTTCCGACAAAGGCGAGGTGACGCATGTCTATGCATAACACTCTCCTCATCGCAGCCTCAGGTCTCCTCATGGTTTCGGCCGTTGCATTCGCGGCGGAAAGTCCGAACCTCGGACAGGTGGGAACACCGGAGGAAATTGCCTCTTGGGACATCAGCATCGGTCCAGACGGAGTTGGTCTGCCGCCAGGCAGCGGGACCCCAAAGCAGGGCGAGGCTGTGTATGCGGGGAAATGTGTCACCTGCCATGGCGAGAAAGGAGCCGGCAAGCCCAACGATCAGCTCGCTGGCGGACAAGGGACGCTTCCCGGCGACAAGCCTCCGGTCAAAACCGTGGGAAGCTTCTGGCCCTACGCTACGACCATCTTCGACTATGTGCGGCGGGCAATGCCATACAACGAATCGAAGTCACTGACCAACGACGAGACCTACGCGGTAGTCGCTTATATCCTGAACCTCAACGGCATCATCGCAGACAACAACACGATGGACGCGCAGACGCTGCGCAAAGTGAAAATGCCGAACTGGGACGGTTTCGTGACTTTTTCACGCGGAAAATAAACGCTGCTGTTACAATTTCTGTAGGTAGATGGACGCGAAATCGCTGCGTATAAGCTCTGGCCAGCTGCGGGCATAGGGTTGGATAAGACTTAGGACCGGGTCGTGCCACAAGCGGCCGTGAGCAGATGCAGCAACACGAGTGTGCAAAAGCCAGACTTACTCGATCACCTCGTTGGCGCGGGCCGACAGCGTCGACGGCACCTCGAGGCCGAGGGCTCGGGCGGTCGCCAAGTTGATGATGAACTCGCCACCACTTCATTTCAATGATCTCACCCGATCAGAATGAGACGCCACTCGCCCTAATTGGACCTTCCCATTTCTTGATTTCGGCGGCAAGAAATTGCGCAAGGTATTCCGGAGATCGCCGTTCCGATGCAACCACGTCGCCTCCAACCTGCTTCAAACGCTCCTGCAAGAATGGCATCTCCATTGCTGCGACCGTGGCGCTGTTAAGCCTCTGGACGATCGGCTGCGGAGTCTTCGCGGGCAGGAAGAGCGCGTACCAGCTCGGGAGATCGAAGTTGGTCAGCCCTTGTTCGTGCGCCGAGGGGAGATCCGGAAGGTTAGACGACCGGGCCTTACTCAGGATCGCGATGGGCTTGACGGTCTTGCCCGCAATTTGCGGCAGCGCCAATGGCAGACTCACGCAGTCGTAGTCTATTCGGCCCGCCATCACTTCCTGCAACCCTTGCACGACGTTGCGAAACGGAACGTGCGTAACTTCGATACCGATCGTGGAATTAAGCAGCATGCATGCAAGGTGATTCGAGCCACCAGCTCCGGATGAGCTGTAGTGCAACTTCTCCCGGTTTGCCTTGGCGTAGGCGATAAACTGCTGCAAGTTGTTGGCTGGGAAGTCGTTGCGCACGAGCAACACAAGTGACTCATCCGTTAGGAGCGCCACCGGCGCGAAATCCGTCAAGGCATTGTAAAGTGGTGCCTTGTAGAGCCACTGGCTCTGGGCGAAGGTGCCGACGTTGCCGATAATGAATTGATAGCCGTCAGGTGTGGCCTTAGCTACACGGCTTCCAGCGAGCATGCCGCCTGCCCCGGCAACATTTTCCACCACGACAGGCTGCCGAATGTTACTGCTAATTCCATCAGCGATGATACGTCCTATGGTGTCGCTCGAGCCGCCGGCTGAAAAGGGCACGACCAACGTCAAGGAGCGCGTTGGCCAATCCTCCACCTGGGCTTGAGCGGGACGGGCGTACAGGTCGGCCGCGATCATACTCATGATAGCCGCCTCAGCAGTTATCACGAACGCGAGGATGGAATGGCAGACTCTTCTCATGCGATCCTCACTCATTCAGTGCTGTCGAACTATTGTGCCAAAGCTGCCCTGAGCAGATGCGGCAACACGAGTGTGAAAACTAAGCATTACTCGATTATCCCGTCGGCGCGCGCGAGGAACTATTCGGATCAGCTCGGGTCATGCAACGAGAGACCATATCACACCTGACTGCGCTGCGGGATTTCAAACCGGCCTATGTCGGCTCGGGTCAAAACGAGAAGCCGCCTTTTTCGGGCTTATGTCGGCTCCCGCCGGCTGCGGACATCCGCCGGACCGGCCCTCGCGGTAGGTGCAACGGGCTGGTAGGCTGTGCCGCAAAACGACTATGGGACGGACATGAAACTCCCCTGCCGAAGGCAATTATTGCATCTGGCGGTGGGCGCTGCCGCCCTGCCGACCGTCTCGCGCATCGCGCGGGCACAAGCCTACCCGAGCCGACCGGTTCGGATCTTTGTTGGTTTTCCACCTGGAGGTGCGGCTGACACAATAGTTCGGATCATAGCCCAATGGTTGACTGATCGGCTTGGCCAGCCGTTCATCGTTGAAAATAGGGCCGGGGGCCGCGACCAACGTGTCCGTCCAAGCAGCGCTAACTTCGCCTCCCGATGGGTATTCGTTGGTTTTCATTGCAACTTCGACTGCGATTAACAGCACACTGTTCGAAAACCTGTCTGTCAATTTCTTGCGGGATGGCTCTTCAGTTGCCGGTCTGGTGCATCTTCCTCATGTGATAGCGGCGCATCCTTCGCTTCCCGCCACCACCGTTGCCGAATTGATTGCGCATGCCAAAGCAAATCCAGGTCAGATCAACGTGGCGTCATATGGCACCGGAACGACTTCGCATTTAGCAAACGAGCTATTCAAATCGATGGCCGACGTCCCCTTGGTTCATGTGCCTTATCGCGGCGATGCTCAGGCAATCCCGGATCTCTTAAGTGGGCGAGTACATCTCTATTTCGCGACGCTAACGGCGACCTTACCTCACATACGATCCGGCGCATTGCGCGCTTTGGCGGTACTCGACAAAACACGATATGATGCGTTGCCAGATGTGCCGACGGTTGGCGAGTTTCTGCGTGATTATGAGGTCGATGCTTTCAACGGGATTGGTGTTCGAAAAGGCACCCCGCGTGAAGTCATTGAAAAGCTCAACCGCGAGATAAATGCTGGCCTCGCTAGCGCGGCAATTAGCGCGCGCTACGCTGAATTGGCTGCTATCCCGTTTGTCGTTAGCCCAGTCGAATTTGACGCCCACATGGTCGCTGCAGCTGAGAAGTGGGCAAAGGTCATACATACAGCCAACATTAAGCCAGAATAGCGCGGCTACTATTGGTTTAGGGTCGGGACGGTCCCAAGCCTGGGCTGCGCTTTAAGTCCGCTGCTCGGTGCTCGTCAATCAACAGACATTGGCGACTATGTTTTGGGACGCCTCTTGTGTGCCATGTATGGACGGCGCCCGCGGTGCAAGGGAAAAGAATCTGACCTTTTCGCGAAACGATACGGGTGCAGCCATGTATCCGGCCTCTCGATGCAGCCGTTCTGGCTGCTGGCCCTGATGTGATCCACTGATCGGTCCCAATCATAACCGCGCGTTCTTTCCTCGCGTGGCACACAGCGGGTTTTCCGATCGACGGTCTCGACCGTTTCGCATCAACGTCTTCATCACCCCTTGCAGTTCATGAAACGCACGGACGCAACCTCATCTTCCCGTTGCCAAGCCTCTTCTTAACCCGCCGCCGCAAGCCGTGGCCGGTAGTGGCCGCCGCTGGCCAACAACGCCCAGGCGATGCGGGCCATCTTGTTCGCAAGCGCTATGGCCACCACCTTGAACGGTCGCCGCGCCAGGAGCTTTGTGAGCCAGGGATATTTCTCCGGGTTCTGCCTGGCCCGCCGCAACACGGAATGCGCCCCGACCACAAGAATGCGCCGCAGGTAACGGTCACCTTGCTTCGATATCGGCCCAAGCTTCTGTTTGCCCCCAGTTGAAT
>Ga0310912_10001656_pt1 | contig 12266 bp, 13 predicted proteins | sample GREbulkMGOX080_FD_203443 | JGI IMG/M metagenome (GOLD analysis project Ga0310912, IMG submission 203443) | Lab enrichment of tropical soil microbial communities from Luquillo Experimental Forest, Puerto Rico - GRE.bulkMG.OX080 | ecosystem: Environmental > Terrestrial > Soil > Tropical forest >...
CGGCGCTGCCATGAACCGATCTTCTATTAATAAAGCGCGCCTTACTATGGAGAAAGCCTCACACTGCATGGCGGGTGGAACGCCTAATCGCGAACCACTACCGACAATCTAGAGCTAACGGCGAAGCATTCGCCGCCGTGCGCGGACCAGAGACACCAGTCGAACACACCGTGAGCGCGACGTCAGCCAAGCACTAGCATCCTGGCCCTTCGCACAGCGTGCTGTTAGGGCCGCTGTTCATAGAACGGAAGCTTTCTAAAAGGCGGGCGCGTTAGCCGGTAACCACATCACAGAGCCATTCCAGAAGAATCTCCACAAACCAACAAACAGAAAACAAACCAACCAACAAACAAAAAAAGAAAACAATGAACAACCAACCAATCACATCCATCAAAGCCTTATCGGCAGCAGCGGCGATCATATTCGCGGTCGGGCTGCATCCGGCAAGCGCCAACGCGCAAGCAGGAGGTGCTCCGACCGATCCACAGATCGTGGGGATCGTCGAAGCCGCCGACCAGATTGACATCGATTACGCCAAACTGGCGGAGTCAAAAGCCAAGCACAAGGAGGTCAAAGACTTCGCGCGGCAGATGATCACCGACCACTCGGCCGTGCAGAAAGCTGTGCGCGAACTCGCGGCGAAACTCAACGTGACCCCGGCAGACAGCGAGACCAGTAACTCGCTTAAGACCCAGGCACACCAGATCATGCAGAAGCTGCATGGCCTGAAGGGCAAGGAGTTCGAGAAAGCTTACGTCGACAACGAAGTGGCCTATCACAAGGCCGTCATCAACGCTACCAAGACGGTGCTAATCCCGAACGCGCAGAACGCTGAGCTCAAATCAGCCCTGCAAGGGGCCGAGCCACTGTTCGAAGGTCACCTGCAGCACGCTGAGCGGGTGCAGTCGGCTATCGAGGGCGGCGTCAAGACAGCCTCCAGTGGGAAGTAGAAGTTACTAATGAGGAGAAACCTATGCACCGCAAGGCGAGTCTAGCATTGGCAACGCTCGTTCTGTCGGCCGCGCTTGCGCTGATCGCAGCGGCGGGATCCCCGTCGCCTGCGAGCGCAGGCCGCCGAGCGAATTCAGCAAGCGCCCCACCAAAGGTGGTTACGGTTGTGATCGACGAGTTCAAGTTTGAGCCGGCAGCCGTGACCGTTCATGCGGGGGACACCGTGGAATGGAAGAACGACGACTTCGTGCCCCACACCGCAACTGCGGATAGCGAGGCCCAAAAGCCTGCCTTCGATTCCGGTACCATCGACACGGGAGCAGCGTGGCGCTACGTCGCACGGAAGAAAGGCACGTACAACTACAGCTGCACATTCCACCCTAACATGACCGGTAAATTGATCGTTCAATAGCCGATAGCAGAGGCACTCGCCTTCGAGGAATCAAGACGGTCTAGATCTGAACACAACAAAACGAAAACCAAACAATAGACTAACTATTTAACTCTTAACTGTCCACAGGACGGCGTCAGCTGGCGTCGAAATCACACTATAGGAAAACTTCAGTATGAACTTACCATCATCGAAAATCGTTTACCGAACTAGCAAGATCGAGGGGCTCGACATCTTTTATCGAGAGGCAGGACCGAAAGACGCACCCGTTGTGCTGCTTCTGCACGGATTTCCGTCTTCGTCATTTATGTTTCGGAACTTGATTCCGTTGTTAGCCGACAAATACCATCTTGTTGCTCCTGATTTCCCAGGGTACGGATTTAGTTCTGCTCCGTGCGTCAACGAATTTGCGTATACCTTCGATCATTTCACGAACGTCATCGAAGGATTTACCGAAGAGCTCGGATTGAAATCCTATGCCATCTATCTTCAGGATATCGGCGCATCCGTCGGTTACCGCCTGGCGGTCAGGCATCCGGAACGCGTTACCGCCCTCATTATTCAGAATGGCGAAGCCTATCTGGAAGGGATTAATCGCGACTTTTCCAAACCGCTGGAGGCGTACTGGAAAGAACGTACCGAAGAGAAAACAAAACCTTTGCGGGAGTGGTTATTAACCATCGAGGGAACTAAATGGCATTACACGCACGGCGTTCGGAACCAGGAAGTCTTGAGTCCGGACACGTGGACGCTCGATCAGATGCTTCAAGACCGGCCCGGAAACAAAGAAATTCAGTTAGCCATACTTTATGATGCCAAGACCAATCTCGAACTTTATTCGATGTGGCAAGAATATTTCCGAAAGCATCAGCCGCCAACATTAATCGTTTGGGGAAAGAATGATGGGATTTTTACGGTCGAGGGCGCACGGCTCTACACGAAGGATTTGAAAAACGCCGAATTCCATCTCTTCGATACAGGTCACTTCGCATTGGAAGAGGACCTGGAAGAAATGGCCTCGTTGATACGAGACTTTCTCGGCAGAACGTCTGCCGCGAAATAAACCGAACACACGCTTCCCCGGTTCATTTCTCTAACCGGGGAAGCCGTTTCCTCCGATCGCCTAAGAACAACGTCAATAATCCACCTTGAGCAAAAACCTGGATTTGCACTATGAACGCACAGAGAATACCTAGCATCGAGCTTTCAGCAGCCGACGAGACGACGAAGCGGAATTGTGAGAAAACTCACAGCCAGAATCGGAAGAGTGCCAACATGCCGGGCGCTATGGCTCAATCGCCTTCCGCGCTGGAGGGGTGGATGTCTCTTCTCGAGGCGCTGGCGAAGGGTCTATTGACTAAGAAACTGGGGGCTTCCCGCCGGAGGGCCCAGCACGTCGACAGAAGCGACGCTCCGCGACCGGAGCCATAACGTCTTCGTCGCACGGCGACTTGTGGTCGGTTAACCAATTAGAGAGACACCAGCAGCTTGAGATTACCTTCGCGTAAATCCACTGGCTCTATGATACACATAAATCCGAACTATTGGCGCGGACGCCAGCGCGGCGCTTAACTTCCAGCATGAATGTTAACTGTGCCAAGTGCCTCCTGGGAGTCTCCCGAAACCTCCAAGGCACACTAGAGTGGGAAATACGATGAGTTATCCCCTGTTCAAATGCTGGAAAAGCTGACACTTGATAAACGTCTGGGTCAGAGACGTTACCTCGAATTCAGTGCGCGTCACAAGGTCGCACCATCGATTGGATAGTCTAGCACCGTTAGCATGGACGGCTCCGATAAAAGATCCCCTGCCGCCACCAACAAACCCTAGCCGCAATCGCCGCTCAGGCGGTGGAAAGTGACTAGCTTCGCGACCAAGAAAGCTCATGCTATTAATCCTTCTAGGCTACGATGTTGCCGTTTCCGCAGACGCCCCTGAGAGACGTCGTTAGCGCGGCGAACTCGTTGCATAGTCTGTTACTCCGCACCCAGAACATAGGTTCGAAGAGCTTGCACGCCAAGCGCACTAATGAGAAACACTCCGGTGACGACATACTGCCAATATGCTCCAACGTTGAGAATGTTGAGCGCTGTGCTGATCACAGCGAAAAACAAGGCGCCCGTAAACGAGCCGGAAAGAGTGCCTTCGCCCCCTTTTAAGCTTGTACCTCCTATTACAACGACCGCGATAACGGTCAACTCGTATCCGGTAGCCATGATGGCGCTGGCGGAGGAGAGTTCCGCCGTAAGAAAAACTCCGGCTAGTGCGGTACAACCACCAACAATCGCAAATGCCAGGATTCTGATTAAGTCCACGGGAAGGCCGGCTGTCCGTGCCGCGATTTCACTGCTTCCTACAGCCCGAAGGCAACGGCCATAAATGCTCCCATTCAGAATCCCATAACAGACCAAATAAGTGAGGATCATCACCAGAAACGGTACGGGCAGAGCACCAAACATTCCGGTGCCAAGCGTATCAAAACCGGGAACCGACACCGAGATAACGCGGCTACCTTGCGTCCAGATAAAGGCGAGAGCCAGATAGATGTTCATCATTCCTAAGGTCGCGATGAAAGCGGGAATGCGTAGTTTGGTAACAACCAACCCGTTCAGTAGGCCTAAAAGAACTCCCAGAAATAGCGTGATTAGGATTGTCAACACCGTGCCCAATGAAGGCAGCAACTGGCAAATCATGACACCGCAAAGCCCGAGCAAGCCCGCGACCGACAAATCGAAAGCACCCGAAACGATTAAGAGTGTCATGCCCGCAGCACCAATGCCGGCGAATGAAGCTTGCAGCAGAATATTCTGCAGGTTCGCCGGACTCCTGAAGTAGGGGTTTAGTGCGCCGAGAATCAGGACCGACAGAATAAGCAGGAACTGAATATAATATCTCGTCAAAAAGCTTATGACAGCCATTCCGTAAGAACGGTGATCACCGATTCCTTTACTTGTTGCCTGGCGCAGGTTCATGATTGCTAGGCGCGACTCAAAAGAGACTTGGCAATGAAGGCGCGACGTGCGGTGTCGATGGCCAGCGCAAAAATCAACAGCACCCCCAGAGCCAGGTATTGGTAAAACGGAATGACTTTCAATATATTCAAAGCGCTTGCAATCGTTGCTAAAAGCAGAGCGGCAAATACGGTGCCCACAAGATTACCGTGTCCGCCCGACAGGCTGGTGCCACCCAGAACGCTCACCGTGATCGCCTGAAGCTCAAACCCAACTCCAAGGGTGGCGTCCACTATCATCAGCTGGGAGGCGAGCATCACTCCGGAAATTGCTGCGGTTACACCCACCAGTCCAAACACCGATATTGTAACGCGGTCGATATTGATACCGGAAGCGACCGCAGCGCTCCGATTTCCTCCGATGGCACAGGTATGGCGTCCAAATGGCGTGTGCTTAAGCAAAAGGCTGAGGAGAATGAACACGGCAATCATAATCAAAAACGGCACCGGTAGGCCGAAGATCTTGCCATTGTTAAGCAATCCAAACTCGATATGTTTTGTGATCATCACTGATTGTCCTTGCGTAACAAGCAGCGCGACTCCACGAACGACGCTCATCATCCCAAAGGTCACGACAAAAGCAGGAAGCCTGAGTTTACTGATCAAGATTCCATTCAAAAGCCCAATCGCCAGACCCGTGAGAAGGGCGCCGAGAATCGCCAGGGCTGGGTCAACTATCGAAAGCAAACCCGCAGCGACGATCGCGGTTAACACTTGAATTGATCCGACCGAGAGATCAAACCCTCCCATGGCTATGGCAAATGTCATTCCTAACCCTGTGACTGCCGTGATGGAGGCAGTGATGAGAGTGTTAGTCAAATTTGTGTAGGTAAAAAACCCTGGTGCAAGAATCGATGCTCCAACTACGACTATCACCAGCAAAACGAAGACGCCAAGGCTTCCGGCAACTTGTACGAGACGCGTCGCATGCGACAGTTCGAAGATGGTCCTGACGCTCGGCAACCGACGGAAATTGCTCATTGGTTGTCTGCCGTAATCTGCTGGCCGATTGCCCAAAGCCGTTATGTTGTCTTCGTTAATCTGTGTTCGATCCAAAAGCCCGTTCATGCGGCCACGACTTAACACCAGACACCGGTCGCTGACGCTGACCAGCTCGGGGATATCAGTCGAGCTTACAATCACGGCATAGCCTTGCTCGGCCAACTTACGAATGGCAGCATGAATCTCCACTCTGGTCCCAACGTCGACGCCGCGGGTGGGTTCATTCAACAGAAGAATGCGCGACTCGCTCGTCAATGCGCGTCCAAGCATCACTTTCTGCTGATTGCCACCACTCAGTTTCGTTATTCTCTGCGACGAAGAAGAGGCACGGATATCCAGCGACTTACGCATCCTTTCATACTGGTTCTGCTCCTCCTTCGCATCGATCAAAAGCTCTGATAGCCGGTGGAACAAGCGCTTTGCGCTGATCAAAAGGTTTTCGCGAACTGTCAGGTCTGGCAAAATGCCTTCCACTTTCCGCTCTTCCGGCAGCATATAAATTCCGCGACGTATCGCATCCCCAGGTGTCGCGACCCGGAGAATTTGACCGTTGATCTCGACGGTCCCGCCGGATGCTCGCAAAAGGCCAAACAGCGTACGCGTCAACTCGTAGCGACCGGAGCCTATCAGACCAGCGCAGCCCATCACCTCGCCAACGCGCAGATCGAATGAGATGTCTGAGAGAAAGCCCGGAACGGAAAGGCTTTTGATTGAAAGGGCAACCTTCCCTGCGGCCGGACTAGCTTGGTAGATCAGTGCCTCTTTTTTAAGGGCGCGACCCAGCATCATTGTGACGACGTCATTTTCCGTGAGTCCCTCTACCGGTCGGGTGTCAACTCGTTTACCATCGCGCAAAACAGTGACCCGATCCGCGATGCGGAAGATTTCGCCCAGACGATGAGAAACATAAAGAACAGCGACTCGTCGTTGCTTCAATTTCTCGATGATTGCAAAAAGCCGCGCTACTTCAGTGGCATTCAGCGCTGCTGTAGGTTCATCCATCGTGATGATACGAAACTGCAGCGACAATGCCTTAGCGATTTCGACCAGTTGCCGGTCCCCCACACTCAAATAGCTGACACGCTGACCCAAGGGCACATTAAGCCCGAGCTCGCGGAGGATCTCCGACGCGCGGCGTTTGATTTCGCGCCAGTCCATCAGGCCTATTCTTCTGGTCGGTTCACGACCGAGAAAGATATTCTCGGCGACGGTAAGCTGTGGGACCAGGTTGAATTCTTGGGTAATGGTGCTGATACCTGCCTTCTGTGCCTGCATCGAGCTGGCAAAAGCGACTTCGTGGCCGGCTAAGCAAATCTTCCCGGCGGTTGGATGCAGGAGACCACTGATAATGTTGATCAGCGTACTCTTGCCCGCTCCGTTTTCTCCCATTAGCGCATGAACCTCTCCCGGAAACAGATCAAAATCGACGCTATCCAGAGCCTTTACCCCTGGAAATTGTTTTGAAATCCCGGTGAGGCTGAGAAGCGGCTCCGGGCTGCCTCCAGATGCCTGACCTGTCACCATCTCAGTCTCCGCCGCGGCCGATCTTCTGTCGTGGCAAATTTCTTGATTCCTACTTGGCGAGAACCTGACCGACGTTATCCTTGTCGATTGCCTTCACCGGAAAGAATATCGATCTTGTCGCAGGGTCGGTGTACTCAACCGTCTCGTTGTTCATGAATTTCGTTGAGATCTCGACACATTTCTGTCCTTGACCGTAAGGGTCCTGACGTATGGTTGCCGCCATCTCACCGTTCCTGATCAGCTCTAGCGCTGGAGGATCCCCATTAAATCCGACTAAAAATACGTCCTTCACCCCGCTTTTGCCTGCCGCCTTCAACGCCTGGACGGCCCCTTCCGCCTCGGGATCATTGGTCGCGTAGATGCCCGCGAGGTTCGGATTGGCCGACAACGCGTTCTGCGTTGCCTGATACCCGCCTTGTACTGTGTCGTTGCCGTTCAGAGACGCGACGATCTTGTAGTCAGAATGCTTCTTGATTTCATCAACGAAGCCCTTCGTACGCGGTACGCCTACGGCTGCGCCCGGATGCACTTCGATCACGAGGACCTCTTTCGTTCCAGACTTGTCCTTGAGGTGGTCAACCATGTATTGCGCAGCAAGCTTACCTCCTTCTTCGTTATTAGACAGGACAAAGGCATCGTAGTTTCCCGCTACACCTACATCACCGATAACCACAGGTATTTTCGCCTGATGCGCCTTTTCGATTACTGCTGGCAAGGCAGCCGGTTCAATTGGTGAATTGATCAAAGCACTGATCCCCTGGTTGATCAGGTCGATACTCCCGGATACCTCAGCCTGCTGGCTGCTCTTCTGATCGGTAACGATGCATTGGTACCCGGCCGCTTTGCAGGCGTCTTGAACTCCCTTCGTGTAGGCCTGCCAATAAGGTTGCTGCAGGTCGAATACCGAATACCCGATTTTTATCGGAGTTTTCTTTTCGAATTTGATCCCTTGCGCCCTAGCGATGGAGGGAAAGGCAAGGGCGACGGCCAGTATCATACCGAGAAATGGGGGGAGCGGTGGTAACGGTCGAAACGGCTTCATCGAGTGATAATTTTCCTTTCGGGGGGGATCAGTTTTTGCGAACGCGGAGGAAACGTCGCGAAAAAATCCGGGGAGAATCAACCGCGCCCTAGAAATAAAAAATGCAATAGAAAATTCCAACTTGTCAACTTTCCTCAGCCCTTGCTTTTGTTTGCTGCGCTGAAATCCTTTCTATTAGCGCGGTTGCATGGTCCACGGGCGACCACAGACAGTTACATGCAGAACCACAACATCCCGCAAACCGATCTAAAAAGCACCCTTGCTCGTGAATCTGGTCGAAAAATCGCCCTTTATCCAATTCCGTATGCGTGAATCGCAGAAAAATGAGGCCCAGGGGGCTTACGCTCAGCTATGGCTCCGTGATGCTTTCCCTGTTGATGGAACTACGATGGGTTATGTCTGCTTTTCTCTGTTTAAATCTATCTCTACTGAAACAATTTCGTTCTCATCGGCCTTAAGATTCGTTGCCCGGTGATTACAGAAATCGTCGTAAAGCTCTTTCACCTTCGGACCCAGGACTGTGACAGTGTCTAGTGGGAAATAAATCAGAAACCGCTCCTGCTCTGGCACGTACTCCGTTCCCTAGACCGAACCAGGGGTGCGCGCGCCTTCTCTAATCAGCCTGCTTATCTGAGTTCATATGCATCTTCACGGAAAGAATATCCTTCCCATCGGCTTTCAGTAGGGTGGCCCTCTGCTTTGCGAAAGCCTCGTAGAACTCGAGGACCTTCGGGCCGCCTGTAACGCATATCGTTGTCGACGGGAAGTAGAGGATGAGGCGCTGCGAGTACGGCTCAGAGTGGGGAACGAAACGGGCGGCGGATAGAGAAAAGAATGGCAATCCCCAACATTCGCCCGATTCGCTTTCCCAAAACCTGATGATCGGCTCTGTCTTCTCACTCCACGGTCGCTCCTTTTCCCCGTAAAGCTCATGCAACGACCTGAGTTGTGTGTTACCCGCGCTCATAGCCTAACCCTCTTTCTTGTGTCGGGAGTTCCATTGTCGGAATGGGCAGTCGACGCTTCGGTGATTGCAGCGCTTCCTTCACCAAGGCTTTTTCCCGTCTATTACCTTCCAAAAGTTCCCATGGCGAAAGTCTTTCGCTTGGCCGACAAACTGCCTCCCTTAGAGCGGCCTTCGAGTCGGTAAACAGGTACATCGCGTGGCGAGCCCGGGACATGGACACGTAGAATTGCGCATCATTGGCATGGGTGAAGGATCTGACCGGAACGCTGACAATGACCTGGTCGACGGTTTTGCCTTGGGAGGCGTGCGATGTGACGCAAACGCCCTGATCGATGTGAAGTGCGCCCCGGGAGATTATCTCGCCTGCTTCGACCGTAATCTTGCCGTCCTCGATTCCGGTCACGGTGAGCAACTCGTTGTTACGAAACCTGCGGCCCGCGCTCTGAAAGTTCTTACTGACTCTAATCCGATCACCAGGTGCGACTTCGATCTTTTCCCGTTCGCAAAGATTAAACTTGGCCGCGCTTGAAAGAGGTAGAAGCCTTTCCTGGCCAGCTCGGCCGATCATCACTTGGCCTGCCTCGCGCCGTAACACTTCCCATTGTTGGCCGCTCTTGAATCCTCCTTTGCTCAGGCGATGAAACTCGACGACCTGGCCGCGCTCATAATTAATCGGATCGCGACGCTGGCTTTCGGTGAGGCCAGTGTTCTGCAATCGGGTCACAACGCGCTCCGTCTCGGCAAGGAGACCAGTCTTCTTCAGTTCCGCGCGCACGGCCTCGGCGATTGCCCGGCACTCAGCATGAGTGGGTGCCACGACTAACGAAGTTGCGCTTCTGTGCCCGGGACGGGGCAGCCTATGCTGGCAAGAGGTCCGCTTTAACTCTACGGCAGCCAAGTGCGTCCTGACGATTGCTGACAGCCGTTGGGCATTGTCTTCGATCTCCTGGATAGCGCCGAACTTATCCAGCTTATCGAACCCTTCCGCGCTCTTACCTTGACTCAGATCGTGAACCGCAGCTCTCAACGCTGGAATCTGCTGCCGAAAAATCTCTGTGAGCGCAGCCTGAGTGACCACCCCATTCGTTTCCATAACCCGAAGTGCGTCACCGCGCTCAACGCCGTGATGCTGTCGCGTGTCTCCGGAAAGGATAAGCCGGCAGTCGTTCTTTGAAGCAAACTCGACGAGCCAGCGCATGTCGCTGGCTGACAGAAAACCGGCTTCATCAACCCAGAGCACCTGACCTCTAGCCGCTTCCTGCAACAGTTCGTCCAGCATAAATCTCTGGACGGTGTCACTCTTAGAAAAATCGTCTTTCTTGAGAATGCCGACTGCGGAGGAAGATGGAGCCGCCACAATTACGTTTCTCCCAGACAGGGCTGCGATCGCCTTTACGGCTTCCTTCATCATGGTCGTCTTCCCGGAGCCGGCCGGGCCGCGTCCTTGGACTTGAGCAGATGCTCAACGACTCTGGCCTGCTCGTCGCTTATGCCTTCCGCGCACTGCCACTCACTTCCATTGCCAAGGGACGCGTACGCGCCTCTTCCGGCCGAGGCGAGCTCTATCATGGCTTTCTCCTCCTCGAGTACTTCCCGGGTAGTCACAAGCTTTCCGGCAAAGTCGGGACGAATGAAACGCTTGTCGTGCTGAGCAAAAGCTTTGGTCCTGGTCAACCGTTACCCGTCCAAGGCCACGTCGGAGCAACATGCCGGCAGCGTGAAGTGCCCGGGCAACACTCGCGCGCTCATAGAGATGTTTGATTGCCAGCTCCTTTGCCAATTCGGGATCCAACAGGTTCTCGTTTGGGGTCCCTTTGACGACTTCCTTCTGTAGCGACACGCGCTCAGCCGGCGTCATCTGGGAGCGCCAGCTTACAAGTTGTTCCTCGGCGGTAAGCTTATTCTCGGTCTTCTTTTTGCGAGTCCTTGCCCCAATCTCGCTTTTTACGTGAGCAAAAGCGTCAGCAAACTCCATCCCGGTTTTTTTGACCAAGGCACGGGATTTAGCGTAAAGAGCGGTGTGATTCTCCCTGATGAATTGTTCAACCAAACGTGTTCGCTTGGAGAATTTTTCAATCAACTCCCGGGATACACTCGCTAACTCAAAATGTTTGTCAGTTCGCCTGACGCCATATCCCGCAGCGACTAATTTGCCTGCGAGGTAATTGTTAAACGCCGCTTCGTAGAACGGCGCATCGGCCTTGATATTTCCGAATTGTCCCGCCTTCCAGCGCTTCTCTTGAGGGTCAAACGTCGCGTTAAACGTGAAAGCGTGTATGTGCCAGTGCGGATCGCAAATCCCTTCTATAGGCCGGCCGGTCGTGTGAATGAACGAAGCGTAGACCATGTTTCCCGTCGTGCGGTCCCGGTCTGGCCCGCCTATACGCACTCTCGTTTCCATCCGGGCTTCGACGTCGGTCATGGTTTCATTAAAGGCTTCGAGAATCATCTGCTCTACTGCCTTATCTCCCGTCTCGGCTAGATACAGCGACACTGACTTCGGCACTGCGAAACAGAAATCATAACCTGTTCGTCGATCTTCTTTGAGCCGAACCGTGATCCGTTGATCCGTTCCTGGCGCCTTGTTGTTGGCCAAGGCCATGAAGTCTTCGCGCCGCACCTGGCCAGCTAAGCCTAGTCGCTCTGCTCCCTTCCCTGCCCATGTTCCGCACTCCCGCACATAATAATCAGTCGTAGCCAGGGAGGCATCGAAATACTTGGCAGTATCGGCTGCACCGTGGCGCTCGATGATCCTCAGCATACCTCTCAAAAAAACTGAATAGTCCGGTCCGGACGAGCGCATCCATGACGCTCAAGCCAAGCAGTCACTTCCGCCTTGTTGCGCTCGAACTCTAACCACGTGCGCAAAATGGTCATCGGTAACCACCAACTTACGGATGCCACCAGTCGCCCTCTGGTCGGGATCTTTCTCCGGATCGATTCCGTACTCTTCCCAGAGTTCGGTCAAGATTGCCTCAACCCTATCCTTGTCTCCCGATAATTGAGCGGCTTCATATTCGTCCCGTAGTTCCCGGGGCGCAGCCTCGAGACTGTAGTCTTCCTCGACATAAATCGTTGCACCAAGTTCCAATTCTTGTTCGAAGCTTACTTCATCGGCAGCGAGGAAGTAAGCTTCGTCCAAGCCTGGATCCACAATCATTGCTAGTCCTCGCGCATCTGCCGCCGCTATCCGGCGTTTTTGCAGGGCAACCACCGTCTGGTCCTCAAATTAGATGGTTGCGCTCCTACAATCCAGCCGTGAACTTTTATGTTGAAGCCTACCCAAAGAATAGATAACCGCAGTGGTTCCCATCGCCGCTCACCTTGATGCAACCCGCCCGCCCCATTTGTCGTCAATGCGAGGATCGCCTTTCTGATA
>Ga0310912_10001666_pt1 | contig 12219 bp, 10 predicted proteins | sample GREbulkMGOX080_FD_203443 | JGI IMG/M metagenome (GOLD analysis project Ga0310912, IMG submission 203443) | Lab enrichment of tropical soil microbial communities from Luquillo Experimental Forest, Puerto Rico - GRE.bulkMG.OX080 | ecosystem: Environmental > Terrestrial > Soil > Tropical forest >...
AAACGCTGTCTGGTTCCCGGAGGGAAAAGGCGCTGCTTGGGCATCTTTCGCCAGGGTTTTCCGGGGGAATGCCTCCCCACAGCCGCCGGCCTATATAGGTATTCTACTACCTGGAGATGATTCACACACGTATCATTCGATCCTGAGAGCCTCGAGCGGTTCTCAAGGTTTGTTCACTCGGTCGAGCGTCGGAGTCTTTAACAGGGTCGCGCGGGTCATCGGAGGCCGAAAACGCCATTTTCGCCAAACAATGTCCGCTTCAGTGTCGGAATTCTTTACACGTCTGAGGGCATCACTGGACTTTAAATCTTTGAAACGGAATGACTTCGAGCGATGGTAGCAAAAAAGAGGTGTCGGAATTCTTTACACCTCAACAAACCAAGCACCGATCGATCCACCGCAACCACCTGAAATAGCGTAACCTCGCCAGACTGGCACGAGGGTTGCATAGATTTCTGGCCGAACTAATCGCCCGTCGCGATTCTAGGAGAGAGGCGTATGCAGGAGATTTGTCCACCAATCAAGACTTCCATCGGGCGCACGGGCGGGGGTCTAACGTCGCTGCTGCTGGCGGGGGCGGCCTCGCTAGTGCTGAGCGGCCCGGCGCACGCGACTCTCACGATCATCCCGACTTTCGATAGCTCGATCACCAGCCTTCCTGGCGCCGCTGCTATCGAGGGAGCGATCAATAATGCGATCTCGGCTGTCACCACGAACATCACCAGTCCGAACAATATCACGGTGTCAATTGACTTTCAGAACATGAGCACCGGGTTGGGTGAAAGTACAACCGGGTTCTACAACGTGGGCTACTCGTCGTTCCGCTCCGCGTTTGCGGCGGTCGCGACGCAGCCCAACCAGCTGACCGCCCTGGCGTCTCTGCCGAACACCGCGAACAATCCCGTCACGAACAACGCCAATCTGCTCGTCACGTCGGCCGAAGGAAGGAATCTCGGGTTCAACACTCCGGGTATCGTTAATGGTACCTTCGATACCTTAATCGGGTTGAATACGTCGATCACGTTCCCGCCAGGGTCCAACAACGGCTCCAACTACTTTCTTCAGGCCGTGGCGAACCACGAGATCGACGAGTCCCTTGGCATCGGAGGCGCCGGCTCGACCGTCGGCGATACCGGCAGCTTCTTCTCGAACAACCCAGGAGATCTCGACATCTACCGCTATACGGCGGCGGGCGCTCGTACCTATACGACTACTGGAGACGACGCTTGGTTCTCCATCAATGGAGGAACAACGGATTTAATACAATTCAATCAGGCCGGGGGGGCTCGGACTACGGGGATTGGCACACCAGTGGGACACCGCGGGTACAGACGCGTTTGGCACGCCGGGTGCGACTCCGGCCCTGGGACCGGATGAGATCACGGCGCTCAACGTGATTGGCTATGACCTGGTCCAGCAACAGACCGTTCCCGAGCCCGGCACCCTCGCGCTGCTCGGCACCTCGTTGCTCGGCCTCGCCGCACTGCGTCGCCGCCAGCGGCCTGTTGTTTGGTGTCAAGTTGTGGCAGAGCCGCCGGGGCGCCGGGCTGTTTGACGCCGCGTAACGGGTAACTGCCATCCACGTTGGTGGCGGAGTATGTGGCCGGCGGAGACCGGCCACATACTTTAAGGGCTACCGAAAATCGGGCCGACAAACGGCCCGGGCCTTTCCTCGGTATCGAATTTCTATCTGCCGCCCCGCCGGGCAGGTTCCCGCGGGAGAGCGAGCTCCTCGTTGACCTCGGCGCTCCAGGTAGCACGAGATCGCCGTTCTCGACCACTGGCGGATGGGTGACGGTGTCGTCCATTCCAGGTCACATCGTCAACGCCGATCTCCATGACTTAGTCGGCAGCGGTGCTGCTCGATGTAGGAACGCTGCCAAGTCCTCGTACTTAAACTCCGGGTCGTCGAGGCAGCTCATTGTTGGAAATAGAGACGATCCGTTGCACCCGCGGCAGTGGCATCCCGCGAGATACAACGCAAGCGCCGGATCTATCGATGAAGGGGCCGGAAGCGGCGGGGATTTTCTAGGGCTGATGCTGCACGTTTATCGTAACGGAATAGGTCGGAATAGGATCGCATGAGACTTTCACCATCCCTGTCGACTTCGGGCATTGACCGAAATTTGCCACCCTGAGGTGTGCCGTTCCGGGAGCGACTGTTACGGCATTTGTCTCTGATGTTATCTGAACGGCACTCGGATTATCACTTGTCACTGCGCTAACATTATTGAAGCCGCCGTCGGAGAAATCGAGTGCCACGCCTTGCGCCACCGTGATGGTCGCCTGGCTTTGAATTTCGGAGAGCGGCACTGGACGGATCGATCCTCCTCCACCGCCGGGACCTACCTGGGCTACGGCGAGCCCAATGCCGAAAAAGGCCAGCGCGCCAAGCGGCAGTGAAAGCGCCTTTCGACGCATGGAGCCGTCACCGTCGCGGCGGATGGGCGCGGACGAATTCCTCGTTGACATCGGCGCCCCAGCCCGACCCCTTCGACAATACGAGATCGCCGTTTTCGATGACCGGCGGATGGGTGACGATGTCGTCCTTCCATTTCACGTCGTCGATGTCGATCTCCAAAACTTTGAAATTCGGCACCACCGCGCACATATGCGCGCTGATTAACGAGCCGAGATGGCCGTTAAAATTATGTGGTGCCACATTGACCTCGTAGGCGTCGGCCATGGCCGCAATCTTCATTGATTCGAGGATGCCGTTCCAGGCTACGTCGATGATCGCATAATCGACCGACTGCTGCTCAAAATACGGCCGAAACTGGCGCCTGCCGTACAATGATTCGCAGGACGAGATCGGCGTGCGGGCGGAACGGCGGATCAAGGCCAGCCCGGCCGGGTCGTAGAGGTCGATCTCGAGCCACACCAGATCGAGCGGCTCCAAGGCCCGCGCCAATTTGATGTAGCCGTCGATCTTGTAGTTGAAATTGGTGTCGAGATGCAGCCCAACATCGCGGCCAGCGCCGCGGCGGAACGCCTCCAGCTGCGCCACCGCGGCATCGACGATGCGGTGGTCGACGTTGAGCTCGGGAAAGCCCGGCGGGTTGCCGGTGCCGGGACCGTACATGTAGGGCTTGTCGCGGTCGAAGCGGATCAAGTTGGTCTTGAGCCCCTTAAAGCCCTTGCGCCTGACCTCCTCGCCGAGTGCCACGATGTCGTCGAGCGAGCGCACCGGGTCGACCCCGGCCCATTCTTTAATGCGTTCGGCATAGCGCGCGCGATAGGTGCCGCAATGCGACCAGTAGAGCTGCAATCGGTCGCGCACCGGCCCGCCGAGCATCTCATAGACCGGCACGCCCAACGCCTTGGCCTTGATGTCGACGAGCGCGTTCTCGATCGCGGCGATCGCCATCTGGTTGACCCCGCCGGCAGCCTGTCTGGTCGCAGCGTAGAGATGCGCGCTGTGACGCTCGACCGGCCGCGGGTCCTGACCTATCAGGAAGCGCTCGGCGAGCTTCAAGATGACCCCGGTCAACCCCTGCGCGCCATAGCCCTCCATATATTCCGACCAGCCGACGATCCCCTCGTCGGTGGTGATCTTCAGAAACGAATTGACCCGCCAACCGGCATCACAATGCAGGTCCTCGACCTTGACGATCTTCATCGGCACCCTCCTCGATAACGCATGCACGTTATCAGAAAGCGTCGGATTCTCCCAAGACTGCCTCGATCGGGCATCTATCGGAATGTCTCGACGAGCCTGCCGAGGACGGTTGCGCCGGGCCGCCCGAACGGGCTAAGAGCCTGGGTTCACCCAGTTTTGGAGAAACGCCGTGGCGCGCGGAGAAGAGCAGCACAGAAACCCAAAATCCAATATCGAAATTGCGCAGGAAGCCGTGATGCATCCGATCGGTGCGATCGCCGACGAAAAGCTCGGCATTCCGGCCGATGCCTTGGAACCCTACGGCAAATACAAGGCCAAGGTCGCGCTCGACTACGTCCGCTCGCTGCCTGAGCGGCTCAACGCCAAGCTGATCCTGGTCACCGCGATTACCCCGACGCCGGCTGGCGAGGGCAAGACGACGACCACTGTGGGGCTCGGCGACGCGCTGAACCTGATCGGCAAAAGGGCGATGCTGTGCCTGCGCGAGGCGAGCATGGGCCCGTGCTTTGGCGTTAAGGGCGGGGCGGCCGGCGGCGGCTATGCCCAGGTTGTGCCGATGGAGGATATAAACCTTCATTTCACCGGCGACATCCACGCGATCGGCGCCGCCAACAACCTGCTCGCGGCGATGGTCGACAACCACGTCTATTATGGGCTCGAGCCGCGCATCGATCCGCGTCGGGTCACCTGGCGTCGGGCAATGGACATGAACGACCGAGCTTTGCGCACGACCATCTCCTCGCTTGGCGGTGTGGCGAACGGGTTTCCGCGGGAAGACGGTTTCGACATCACCGCAGCCTCTCAGGTCATGGCAACGTTCTGTCTGGCGACGAGCGTGCAGGATCTGCAGCGGCGCCTCGGCAATATTGTCGTCGGCCAGACCCGCGAGCGCAAATCCGTGACGGCCGCCGAAGTCAAAGCAGCGGGTTCGATGACCGCGCTGTTGAAGGATGCGCTCGCCCCCAACCTGGTGCAGACGATCGAGCACAACCCGGTCTTCATCCATGGCGGCCCGTTCGCCAACATTGCGCATGGCTGCAATTCGGTGATCGCGACGACAGCGGCGCTCAAGCTTGCCGATTTTGTCGTGACCGAGGCCGGGTTCGGCGCCGATCTCGGGGCCGAAAAATTCTTCGACATCAAATGCCGCAAAGCGGGGCTCAGCCCAGCCGCTGCGGTGGTGGTCACGACAGTCCGGGCGCTGAAGATGCATGGCGGCGTGGCGCTCAATGCGCTACGCGAAGAAAATGTCGCCGCACTCGAAAAAGGCTTTGCCAACCTCTCCCGGCACCTTGCCAATATGCGCCGGTTTGGCGTGCCGGCGGTGGTGTCGGTCAATCGCTTCAGCGCCGACACCGCCCGCGAGCATGACCGGCTCAAGGAGCTGTGCGCGGGCGAAGGCGTCAACACGGTCATTGCGGACCATTGGGCGCAAGGCGGGGCTGGCGCGGTGGAGCTGGCCCGCGAGGTCGTCGACCTCGCCGAGAGCGGAACCGCGAGGCTGGAGTTTCTCTATCCCGACGAAATGCCTCTCCTCGAAAAGGTCCGCACCATCGCCCAGCGCATCTACGACGCCGAAGACATCGAAGCCGCCAAATCGGTACAGGACCAGTTCACTCAGCTGCAGGATCAGGGCTTTGGCCATCTCCCGGTATGCATCGCCAAGACGCAGTTCAGCTTTACGACGGACCCCAATGCCAAGGGCGCGCCGAGTGGCCACACTGTAGCAATCCGCGAGGTACGACTGTCGGCCGGCGCCGAATTTGTTGTCGCGATCTGCGGTGACATCATGACGATGCCCGGCCTGCCGCGGGTACCTGCAGCCAACAATATTGAGGTCGACGCCGAGGGTCGCATCACCGGCCTTTTCTGAAGTGGACCCGGCGGAGGTCAAAGTCTGGCGCCGGTCCGAGCGGCAGCGGCTGCTGGCATTGCGCACCGCGACCGCACCGGCTGAACGCCGGGTGTGGGAGCAACAGATCGAAGCGCAGCTACACCTGCTGCTGGCCGAGCAGCCCGGGATCGTCCTCGGCGTCTATTGGCCGTTCCAGGCCGAGTTCGACCCGCGGCCGTTAATCGATTGGGCGATCGCCGCAGGTTCGGCGGTGGCATTGCCGGTTGTCGTCGATAAAAAGGGTCCGCTCGAATACCGGGCATGGCGGCCGGGCGAGAAGCTCGTCAATGGCGTTTGGAATATTCCGATCCCGGAGGCGCGCCGGATCGTCGTCCCACGAGCCGTATTGGCGCCACTCGTCGGCTTCGACCGGGACTGCTATCGTCTCGGCTATGGCGGCGGCTATTTCGATCGCAGCTTGGCGGCGCTCACATCACGGCCATGGGCGATCGGCGTCGGTTTCGAGCTGTCGCGGCTGGAGACAATCTATCCGCAGCACTTCGACATTCCGATGGATCTGATCATCACGGAGGCCGGCGTCCGCCGACGGTGAGCAAGAACGTGTTCCCGCCGTCAGGCCCGTCTATTGCTGATCGATCGCGGGTCAGACCAAACGGCCGGTCGTTCGCTCAGCGCATTCAGTCGATCGAGCACGATCGTCGTTCGCGCCGCCACTCTCATCAGGTCGGATGCCGCTTGGCGAAGGCGCGCGCGGTCGTGCGGCGAGCCCTCTGCGAGGGCCGCGTCGAAACACGACCGGAATGTCTCGATGGCAGCTTCGGCGCGATCGTGCAACTCGCTATCCAACCCGTCAGTAGAGGCCAGTGCGCGACTGGCCGCATGAAGGGGGCCACGATGCTGCTGAAGCTCGGGGACCGGGCGCTGCCCACTTGGGACCGGGCGCGGCTCACTCGGGACCGGGCGCGGCTCGCTTGGCGGCAAGTGCTGCTCACTCGGCGCCAGGCGCTGCTCGCTATGCGCCGCTCCGCTCGCCGGCGGAGCAGGATCGCGACCGCCCCCGCTGGCGGATTCATTCGTCCGGTTTAAGGACAGCTTGATTTCGCCATTCGGCCGCAGCGTCTGCGGAGGCGCCTCGCGATGAGGCTCGTTCGAACGGGCGGGTGCGGCCTCGGCCGGCTGCTCGACTTTCTCGACCGCCTGGCGCCCATTGCGCTTGAGAACGTAGTGGATGGCCGGAGGCGTACAACCGTAACTGCGGGCGATGGCACTCAGTGACTCGCCTTGCGCATGACGCGCCGCAATGGCACTCCATTCCCCTTGCGGGATTTTTGACATCTCTTCTCCTTGGCGAGCCCATGCGTTCGCTGACTGCCATTCCCGTTTAAAACCCCACGGGCGGTGTCGCGCCTGAACCGAAGCTGCCTTCCATCATAACATTGCACTTTGCTTTAACGATTTCAAGTTCTCAACGCAAGCTCGGCGTGTAGCCCTTGCGGGGGTATTCTTCCCAATATTGGCGGAAGCCCCGATGCGTCGCTTCCTGGTGCGGGTGCGCTCTTAGTTTCTCGACATCGAGGTCGACGCCCAATCCGGGGCTCGTCGGCAATTCTACCCAGCCGTCCTGCACCCCCAGCGACTCCGTCGCAATGTCCCGGCACAAATCCGCGAAATTGACGAAATACTCGGCGATACGGAAATTCGGGATGACTGCCGAGACATGGACGGTCGCCGCCAAACCGACGAGCGTGCTGTTGTAGTTGTGCGGCGCCATGACCACAGCCTGCGGCTGCGCCATTGCGGCGATATCGAGCATTGCAGTGATCCCACCAATGACGCAAATATCCGGGTTCAGGATATCAGCCGCGCGTCTCGCCAGGCAGTCGAAGAATGCTTCCCTTGTATAGATCGCTTCGCCGGTCACGATCGGGATCTGCAGCGCGCGGCGTACTTCGGCCACCAGCTCGATATTCTCGGACAGGCACGGCTCCTCGTACCAGTCGATGCCGAATTCGGCCAAGCGGTGCCCGATACGAATCGCGTGAGCGGGTGCAAAACGCCGGTGCGCCTCGATCAGCAGCTCGAATTCGGGACCGAGCGCGTCACGCATTGCCCGGACATAGGCGATCGCGAAATCCTCGTCGCGGCGATCGACAAAATTGCGCCAGGGGCCGGGGAATGGATCGAATTTCGCGGCAGTGAAGCCCATCGCCTTGACCTGCAGTCCGCGCTCTACACCCTCTTCGATCGTTGTTCCTCTCGACCAGCCATTCGCGTACACTCGCACACGCTCGCGCGACGCGCCGCCTATTAGATTGTAGACTGGCAGTCCGGCGCGCTTGCCGAGAATATCCCACGATGCGATCTCAACGGCACTCCACGCCGCCAATAGCTCGGGCGAGCCGCGCTTGATCGCGAAATCTTCGTACATCACCTGCCCGGTATGGCGAATGTTAAAGGCACTGCGGCCGATCACGTGCGGCGCCATTGACTGGATGCATTCGGCGACGACCTTCTCCTTGCCCTGCGTCACATAGGCTTCGCCCCAACCATACAGGCCGTCCTCGGTTTCGACCCGGCAGAACAGGAGGTCCTTCGCGCTGCCGGTGCCGAGGATGAAGGTTTCGATCCGCGTGATCTTCATGGGGTGCCCTCCTGTTGTTGCCTAATCGGGTGTGCCACAATTTTACCGTATTCTCACCCCCCGCGAACGAGTTCATCTCGACAATTTCTTCACACGCTCTTCGCGGGAGTAAATTTTGAACCGCCGCTCGTCAGGAGTCGAGGGATGACGGCCGGCATGCTAAAAAGGGGTCTGGGTTCCTTCGAGGGGGAGTTCACGGCAATGAAAACCTTTGTCCGTTGCGGCCATCTGTTCACCGGGCAGGATGACGAGGCCCGATCTGGCGACACCTTGGTCTTCGACGAGCACGGCACTCTCGACTATGTCGGCCCCGAGAAGGGTGCGCCGCGGCGGGCGCGCAATGATCAGGTGTTCGACTATTCCGCCTATTTCGTGATGCCGGGGCTCGTCGACGTCCATACCCACCTCGCCTATGGCAACGCCAAGAGCGAAGAGGACATCGACCTCTACAGTCCTCTAGAATTCCGCACCTTGCGCGGGATGTTCTTCGCCCAGAAGGTTGCCGCCGCCGGCTTCACGGCGATCTGCTCGCCGGGCGACGCAGGCCAGATCAGCCTGTCGATCCGCAATGCGATCCGCGCCGGTCTGTTCGACGGTCCGCGGGTCATGGCGGCCGGACGCTATGTGACGACGCATCAGGGTCTGACCGACTGGTACCCGACTTGGATCGGCGTGCCCGAGACATCGATCGGCAAGCTCGTCACGACAAGCGCCGAAGCCGTCGAGGAGATCCGCCGCCAGGTCAAAGACGGGGTCGACTGCATCAAGATTGCACTCGACGGCATTCAACGCCGCGAGAACGGTGAACTCGTCGCCGCTTTCACCCATGACGAAACCGAGATCATGGTTCGCGAGACCCACCGCCTGGGCAAGAAGGCGATTGCCCATGCGCGCGGCCGGGAGGCGACACTTTACGCCGCGCGCAGCGGGGTCGATCTGATCTTCCACGCCAACCACCTCGATGACGAATGCATCGCGGCTATGCTGGAGACCGGCAGCGTCGTCTGCCCGACCCTCACCCACCCGCGCAACACGATCGACTTCACCCAGCCGCACGACCCCGCTTACCAAAGAGGCCGCCCCGACCATACCCGGCGCGAATACGAGATCGGCTGCGTCAATTGGAAGAAGGCGCGCGCAGCCGGCGTGCCGATGCTGACCGGCACCGATACCGGTTTTGCCGTCACCCCGTATGGCGAGTGGAACGCCCGCGAACTCGAGCTCTTTGTCGAGGATCTCGGCTTCACCCCGGCGGCGGCATTGCGCGCGGCGACCGAGGTCAATGCCCGGTTCATGATCGAAGGCGACCGTATTGGAGTGTTGGAGCCCGGTCGGGCCGCTGATTTCATCGCGCTCGACTTCTCGCCGCTCAGCGACATCCGGCTGTTGCAGGACAAGTGCCGAATTCGCGCCGTCCATATCGCCGGCAAGGAGATCCGCATCCCCGACCGCCCCTACGATCCGCGGCAGGTCACCGACTTTGCGCTCGTCAATTGGACCGATCTCTATACAAGGGAGCGGGTGGCCGAATTACGCCGGCAGCGCCCGCACCTAGCCGCTGCGGAGTAGGGCCGGCACTGCTATGTGGGCCGCCTAGAACTGCGCGGACAGATCTGGGGTTGGGTTGCCTCGCGCTGTACGGTTAATTTTACCACGTCGGTGTCTGGCACGGAAGTTTATGTCAAGTCGTCGCCTGCGGTCACCTATGTCGCAGCGCCGAGGCGCTATTGCGAACCACGCCCCGTTGCGGCTGGTGCCAGCGCTAAAGAAATTTTGGGCGAATTCCTCTGGCCCGCGTCGCGCCTCCGCGGCATCGGCGTCGACCCGGCATGCGCCTCCCGGCCGGTGACCGTGATCTCGTACCAGCGCTGATCCTGGGCGCCGGCGACGACGCCGATCGGCTTCTTTGCCGCTTCGAGGATCGGCCGCTGCTCGATATGCGCCTCCAAATAGCCGGCGACCGGCCTTCCGCCGACCGGCTCGGGGCCAGCAAAGCCGATCCGCGCGAGTTCGGCGCCGAGATAGACCCCTGGCCTTGCCAGACCCTCGGCGAGTTCGAAAACACCGGCGAACACCCCCGAGCCGACCATCGCCGGCGAGAAGCGCGAGCCCTCCTCGTTGGTCCAGGCGACGATCTCGATCGGTGCCTCGGTCTCGTAGCCGAGGTTGTTCAAGATGCGCACCACTTCGAGCCCGGCCATCACCCCGTAGGCGCCGTCGAACTTGCCGCCGGTCGGCTGGGTGTCGAGATGGCTGTCGGTCATGACCGCCGGCAGGCCCGGGTCGCGGCCGGCTCGGCGCGCGAAGAAATTCGAGGGCCCGAAGCACCCGACCGCATCCAAGTCTCCAGGAGACAGAATCGCATCAAACGCTGCCGATTGTTGGAACTGAGCTGCGCTTCCCGGAACCAACATGTGGTGACTCCAAAAGCCGTGACGGCTGGTGCTAGTCTCCCGGACCCATCACGAGCGCCAAGGCCACATTGAGCCGCGCGATACGTCCATGGCCCCGAGCCGGCCGATCCGTCGCCCGATCCGCTCACAACGGATCGTTACAGGTTTGTCCGCGATCACCTGAAATCGGACCCGCAGCCCCGTTTCCGGCCCGGGATCGATCGTGACGCGGAAATCCGCCCCCGTTGTTTCGGAGGTCATCGTGCAGATCACGACCGAGGCATGGCTACCCGTGATGGCATACCGACAGCACGATCACAGCTGGTCGCGGTTTGCCGTAGTCGCCGGGTGCGGCGACGATCACCACGTCACCGCGGCTCATCGGCGTCGAAATCCGATACAGCCTCAATCCAGAAAAGTGCGTCTTGTTCGCTGTCGGGGTTCAGCTTTGCAACCTGCGCGGCAATCCGGTTGCGCACGGCTTCCGAGCGAGCATCCGGGACGACAAGGCGCAATTCGCGTAAGCCCTGCCGTCGGCGCCGCATGCGCATGATCTTCATTCGTTCGGCGGGGTTAGCCATCTTGTTCTGCATTAAATGTAACGCGTTACATCTGTAACGCGTTATGTCGGAAGCAATAATCTGGGCCTTCCGGCGCCTATGGTAACCGGCAAAATCGCGATAGCATCGCGACCATGAACTCCGGGCGAGAGCGCGTCGAACGCCGGCTCATCGATGCGGCCATCCGTACGCGCACCGAGGGCGAAGAGCAACGCACGCGAGTCCGGCTTGCCGGAAATTCTGCGCCCGACCTTTGCCCGATACACCCGGCAGGAAAACACCGAAGAACGCGAGCGCATCAGAGAGGCCAAACCCGACATCCTGCTGACCAATTTCATGATGATCGAGCTCTTGATGACGCGCCAGAGCAAGCTCGACCAGACTGTCATCGAGAATCCCCAGGGGCTCGACTTCATTGTACTTGACGAGCTGCATGCCTATCGCGGCCGCCAAGAGGCAGACGTGGCTATGCTAGTGCGGCGTTTACGCGATCGGCTGTGTCGCGAGCAGCCGCCGCTTTGCATCGGCACTTCGGCGACGATGTAGAGCCAAGAGGACGACACCGAGCATGCCGTCGCCGTCGCAAAAGTAGCGTCGCGGCTCTTCGGGACCGACATTCCGCCCGATGCAGAGATCGACGAGACGCTAGAACGGGCAACCGACCCCAAGCTTAAACCGCAATCACTCCTCTTACTCGCCGCCTGCGATGCGCACGACGCGCAGCTGGCTGCCGCCCAATGAGATGGCGGAGCCGGTAAGGAATTATCTCGTCACGAGCCACGCGGCGTTCGAAATTGAGCGCCGCGGTATCGACGAGGGCGTCGTAAGCCGAGTTCTCGCTGCTCCGGAGCGGCGCCACGCGGTGCGACCGGGCCGGGACGTGTTGCAATCCAGGATCACATTTGCTGACAAGACCTACATTCTTCGCGTGTTCGTCTATATCGACCGCGACCCGGCGGAGGTCGTCACGGTCTATCGGACAAGCCGCATTGCAAAGTATTGGAGGGTGTAACAGATGAAAGTATTGGAGGGTGTAACAGATGAAAGCCACTTATGATGCGAGAACGGATACGCTGAGCATCATCCTGAAAGCGGATGCCGCGGTCGTCGAAAGCGACGAGGACAAGCCGGGCGTCATTCTCGACTACGAC
>Ga0310912_10001676_pt1 | contig 12183 bp, 9 predicted proteins | sample GREbulkMGOX080_FD_203443 | JGI IMG/M metagenome (GOLD analysis project Ga0310912, IMG submission 203443) | Lab enrichment of tropical soil microbial communities from Luquillo Experimental Forest, Puerto Rico - GRE.bulkMG.OX080 | ecosystem: Environmental > Terrestrial > Soil > Tropical forest >...
GCGCTATTTTTCCTCTGCGGATGCCGCGATCGCTTCCCTCGCAACCGCGGCAAGGGCATCGGCTATAGCGTGAAGGGTCCGATCCAGCCCGGCACCGACGCCGTGACGCTGGGCGAGCCACTGCGAATCGTTATAGGCAAGCCGCCTCGTCCCACCTTCGTCCTGCCAAACCAACGCCTTGAGCGGGAGATCGATCCCGACGGTCTGCATCGCCTGCATCAACGGCGTTCCCGCCCGCGGGTTCCCATAGATCAGAACTTCGGTGGTCGCAACTCCATACCGATCGCGGCTGCTGCCGCCGCATGGTCGATACCCGCCATGATTGAAATCCCGCGGGTTGTTACCGCGGCGGCGAGCCGGTCCATCGTTTCCTTCGGACCAAATTTGCTAACGCAGGCGATTAATCCGTCGGCTGTCACGGCAAAGACTCCGGCCAACGCATGCGGTCGACCGCTTCATTGGTCGACAGCACAGCATGTGCGAGAAATTGATAATTGATCATCGCCGCTTGATAGCCGTCACCCCATACCGGATGCCGAGGTCCGGCGGTGGCGTCCTTGACCACTGCAACCTCGAAGCCCTGTTCAAGAAACTCGCGCAGGTGGGATTCGACGCATATGTTCGCCAGCATGCCGCCAAGGATGATTTTACCGATCCCCCGTTTTCGCAGCTGCAGGACTAAATCGTTGGTCTGAGGCCCCCACACTTTATGCGGGCTGACGACAATCGTCTTTCCATCTTCAATGTAGGGCTTAAAGCGATCGAGCCAGTCTGCGCCTGAGTTTGCGAACCCCTCCAGAGTCAGCGGTCCGCGTCGGGCAAAACTATGGGTCCTGAATTCCTCGGTCTCAAGCGGTCCGTTGAACTTCCAGCTGCTGTCGGTCGGATAGAAATAATGCGGTGAGATAAACACTTCATACCCGTTTGTCTTCGCGGCCTTAAAGACCCGTTCCATGTTATCGACGGTGTGGTTTTCGGTGACGCTCGCCCCAACGGCCGTCCAATTTGCTCCTTTCTCGCTCAATACATCGTTCTGCGGGTCGATGAACACGACGGCCGTATCGGTCTTTTGGATCTTCATTTGCGATCTCCTCAGCTTCGGAAGCCGGGCGGCATTTCGGGCCGCCGCTCGAGTCATCTAAGTCGGGCCGCCGGGGTGGCCGCGTAGGTATATGACTGAACCTGTCGGCGACCCCTCGGCTTACTCCGTGATTTTCACAAATCCCTGCTCAACGAGCTGCGTCGTTCTCGCCATGGCATCCGTATTTACCTTGATCCCCGGAAGCAGATCTGCGTTACCCCAGTTATGGGCTTTCGCGGTCGCCCCGCAGAGCTCAATCTGGACGCCGCGTTTCTGGAGGCCACCGATAAGGTCTTTGTAGGGATTGCCCGTCGCGATGTACCGGTCGGCGTCATAGGCGATGTCGTGCAACGTCACATGGCCGGCATTCGTGTGAAATACGGCGACGACCTCCGACTTGGCATCCCAATCGGCGATGTCATTTTCGACGAGCTGGAGGTGGAAAATTGAAGCAGGGAGATCGCCTTCGAACGCCAAAGCGCCGATACTGAACACCATCTTCACGTTCGACAGCTTCACCGGGATGTCGATGTGAAGCAGCTTTTCCACAGCAGTCACGCCGTGTTTCCTTTCAGGGCTAGTTATGTGGTTGTCGATGTTTGCCATCCAGTGTGACGTGTAGTTCTCCGGAAGGCCTATTGCAGGACTCTCAACAACTCGGTGTTGACCGGATTTCTCTTTCAACTCGCCCAGACCCGATCGACGTTTACCCGAGCGCTCGTCTGAGGGCGCCGACGGCTTGCGCAATGGCGCCGCGCGTAGCCGGTGTGTCGGCCAGTGCATTCAGCATGACAAAATCATGAATCGTGCCATTATATCGGACCGAGATGACCCGCACCCCCGCATCCGACAGCTTGCGGGCATAGGCTTCGCCTTCGTCACGCAGGACGTCGTTCTCATCGACGATGACGAGCGCCTCGGGTAGGCTCGCGAGCTGGTCAAGTGAGGCGTTGAGCGGGGTCGCTGTGGGTTGCTTGCGGACAGCGGGGTCAGGCAGATAGGCGTCCCAGAACCATTCCATGGCGCGTTTCGTCAACCATGGCCCGTCCGCGAACTGGTTATACGAGGGGGTGTCGAAGCCCGAGTCGGTGACCGGGTAAAACAATAACTGGAAGGCAATGTTAGGGCCGCGGCGTTGCTTGGCTATCAGGGTAACTGCCGCCGCCATGTTCCCGCCGACGCTGTCGCCCGCAACAGCAAGGCGCAATGGGTCGATGCCCAACTCAGCAGCGTTATCGGCCACGTAGCGCGTCGCGGCATAAGCCTGCTCGATTGCGACCGGATAACGGGCTTCCGGCGCACGGGCATAATCGACAAATACGACCGCAGCCTGTGCGCCGACAGCTATCTCTCGGACCAGGCGGTCGTGGGTGTCCCGATCTCCCAATACCCAGCCGCCGCCGTGAAAATACATCACCACCGGCAAGACTGCGGTTGCGCCAACCGGGCGAATGACCCGGATCGGCACCGATCCAGTAGGGCCGACCGGCAAGGCGATGTCCTCAGTTTGTGCACTCGGCTTGCCGACCGGGATGGACTGTGCCTGCGCCAGAACCGACCGCGCGTCGACCAGCGACAAGGTGTAAATCGGCGGCGCGCCGGCCAAGCTGTCGACGAATTCCTGGGTATGGAGTTCGAGGGTTGGCTGGGCAGCAGCGATCGACATAATGCTCTCCGCATCGCTAGTTCATCAGAAGGATTTCGCCGTGGTGCCAGTCAGGATGTCGGCCTTGCGGTTGAGCGCTGCGATAAGCCCATCGATGCCCTGGGTTTTGAGGATCGCGGCGAATTCCGAGCGGCGGGTTGCTACTTCGCTGATCGCACTATCCAGATAAATGTCCGCGATCAGCCAGCTCTCGCCATTTTGGCGCATCACATAGTCGACCTCGACCGGCTCACCGTTGCTCTTGATGATCCGGCTTTTCACCATGAGCCCGAACTGGCCAGGCTGCTCGCCGGTCACCTCGAGCTTCTGTCCGTCATAGCTGTCGAAACGGTCGGTATAGATCGCCGAGATGTAACGCCCGTAACTCTCAATTACCTCTTGCCGCTGCGCCTCGCTCAGGCCGGTCCAAGAGGAGCCCACCGACAAACGCGCCATTGAAGCGACGTCGAAACTGCTGCGAATGACTGGCGCCAATTTCGCGAAACGGCCGCTTTGGCCAAGCGTTCTGCCGTTCTTCATCGTATCAAGAAGAGTGTCGTATAAGCCTTTTACGGTACCGCTGCCGCCGGCCAGCGCGGCATGGGCTGTGTTGGAAAACGAGCCAAGCCCGAGCGCCACCGCAAGAGCCAGCGCTTTGCACAATCGCGATTTGGCTACGGTAAGCATTTGGAAACGACCGAATTCAAGCGCAGATTCTTGCGCTGCACAGCTCGACTGGCTTGGGCTGTGGTGTGCGACGGTCACATGGTCCGGCGCGAACTTGGTATCGCTATTCGTCGTCATCGCGATCCCCTCCGTTTGGTTTATAGTTGGTAATTTGGCGCCGTCCGCCGCACCAGTCGCGTTAATGATCGTTAAGTTGTGCAAAGGCGTCTTTGCGCCTGTTTGCAGGTGCCGCCTCACGCGGGCCGAACGCCTGCCGCGTTGCTGTTGCAGGGTTTGCGAACTCCGCCACCGTCGGCATTAAACCAGGACGCATCTGAGGACGATGCCCCGATAGATGAAGAGGTCTTCGCTTCCGGATCGTTCCGGTTGATCCCCGCGCAGCGCATGCTGTTCGAGGACGGGAAACCCCTGCGCTGCGGGAGCAGCGCCTTCGATATTTTGCTGACGCTAATCAATCGCGCCCCGAGACGGTCTCAAAAGAGAAACTGATCGCGCGGGCGTAGTCTGACCCGGTCGTCGAAGAGCCTATCCTCAGGGGTCCATGTTTGTGGTTGCGGACAACTTCCGCGCTTTCGTGTCCTCGATCATGCCATGACGCGGCGGGTGATGGCGTCTGAATTCATATAAAAGTTCTGCCTTGGATGAGGTTGACAGCAAACAACCCACCAGAGGGTCCTGCCGCGCAACCCCGGTGCGCGCGCAAATAGCTGCAAAGGCGTTCTTTGCACAATTTCACAACCAATAACGCGACCAACGCACAATGCCGCGCCAAATTGCAGGCCATAAACCAAACAGAGGGGCGAAACGATGAAGATGAATGGCTACCCCGAACCGTCCTCTACCGCGGAAATCCGCCGCTGCATGACGCAAACGAGTCGAGCAGCCGGCGCCACGCTCGTATCATCCCACAACGGTTTCAAAACCGGCTCGAGCACGGCAATGGGCGCAGCGCAAGAAATATCACCCGTCCGTCGCTTAGCCGCTATCCTCGCCGCTGATGTGGCGGGATACTCGCGGCTCATGGGAACGGATGAGGAAGGCACATACGAGCGGCTGAAGGCGCACCTCACCGAGCTGGTGCATCCGAAGATCGCCGAGCACCGGGGCCGCGTGGTCAAAAACATGGGTGACGGACTGCTGGCGGAGTTTGCCAGCGTTGTCGATGCGGTGCGATGCGCGGTTGAGATGCAACGAGATATGGCTGAGCGGAACGCGGGCATTCCAGCCCCAGGACGGATCGAGTTCCGCATCGGCGTCAATCTCGGCGACGTGATCGCCGAGAGCGATGACATCTTCGGGGATGGTGTCAACGTGGCAGCACGGCTCGAAACCCTGGCCGAGCCCGGCGGCATTTGTGTTAGCCGAGTTGTTCGCGACCAGGTGCGTGACAGGCTCCATTACATCTTCGAGGACATGGGCGAGAAGAGCGTCAAGAACATTGCGCGACCGGTGCGGGTTTACCAAGTGGGAGATGTCGGCCCCGTCGGCACGAACCCGTCAGCCCCGGCCTTGCCTCTTCCAGACAAGCCGTCGATCGCAGTGCTGCCGTTTCAGAATTTCAGCGGCGACCAGGAGCAGGAGTACTTCGCCGATGGGATGGTCGAAGAGATCATTACTGCGTTGTCGCGCATTCGTTGGCTGTTTGTCATCGCGCGCAATTCGAGCTTTACGTACAAGGGCAAAACGGTCGGTGTAAAGCAGGTCGGCCGGGAGCTTGGTGTCCGCTACGTGCTCGAAGGCTCGGTGCGAAAGGGTAGAAACCGGGTGCGCATCACGGCGCAGCTGATCGATGCGCTTAGCGGGACGCATCTTTGGGCCGATCACTTCGACGGTTCGCTCGAAGACGTGTTCGATCTGCAGGACAATGTTGCGCAGAGCGTCGTCGGGGTTATCGAGCCGACATTGGAGGCGGCCGAGACCCGCCTTTCCGCGCACCGGCCGACCGGCGATGTGACTGCCTATGATCTGTATTTGCAGGCCAGAGAGGAACGGTATTCCTTTGAGAGGAACCGCGTGGTGCGCGCGCTCGGCCTCCTCAAGCAAGCGATCGCGCGTGATCCAGGTTATGCTCCGGCGCTTGCCTTGGGGGGAATGTGCCACCTCGCGATCGTCCTCAACAATTGGACCGACGATCTCGCGGTTAACCAGCGGCATGCTGTGCGACTGGCCCGGCGGGCGCTTCAATCAGGTGCCGACGACCCGGTGGTGTTGACTGATGCGGGCCTCCTGCTCGGCTATTTCGGCGAGGACATCGATGCGGCGCTCCGGCTCGTGGATCGTGCCTTGGCGCTCAACCCGAGTTACGCCCATGGTTGGGATACCTCTGGTTGGCTTCACGTCTTCGCGGGTCACACGGAGGTCGCAATCCCACATTTCGTGAGTTCCTTGAGCCTCGATCCTCGCGGCCGCCGCGGACTAGCCTTGAGCGGTATCGGCGTCGCTCATTTCTTCAACAAGCAATTCCAGGAGGCTTTGGAAAGGCTCGTTTTGTCATTGGAGGAGCTGCCGACTTTTTTCCCGACCTATCGGGTTCTGGCGGCGTGCTATGCGCATATGGGCCGGCTGACCGAGGCGCAGAAAGTTATGGAGCGCTTGCGTGCTATGAACCCCCGCATCATGTCGGGCTCCGTTCCTTATCGCAACTCAGAGCACCGCGCCCTGTATCTCTCGCGCCTGCGCCTGGCGGCCGGCGAGGCCGCATGGGAGAGAGAGAAGCTCGCCGCGGTCCTTGAGTGCAAGCCGACGGGTCTGAGGGGGTACATTCGTAAACAACCGCGGGCGACGATCCCGTCCTTCAGCCAAAGACGGCTCCCATCGCTGAGCCATTGTCCGGGCGCAGTGCTTCCTTGGCTTGGTGACCGCCAGACGCGGCGATCCGGTCGCCGGGCCGCGGGCGTTGCGCAGCGGGCTTGAACCAGCGGGCGAGCGGGGTTTCTACCCCGCTTCGTGCTACTAGGCGGCAAACTCACAGCCTGTCTCGGCGAGGCGGGTGAGGTCGAGCGGGGTCTCGACACCGTCGAACAGGCTATCGCGCGGTCTGACGAGACGGAAGAACGCTGGGTAATGGACGAGTTGCTGCGCGTCAAGGGCGCGGGGGCGCGTCCCAACACGCGGCAGCCCGGCCTACGACGGTTCACCGAAGGCTTTGATAGGGCGGAGTTTGCACGGCGCCCGCGCCATGCTCGAGCCGCCAATGACGGTGTCATAGCTGCGCTCAATGATTTCGTCAGCCTTTGGCATCGTGTTATGTCCGGAGAAAATTGCGAATGGCTTCGAAATCATGATCAATTCCAGGGCCTGGAGCCCTCACGTGGTCTACAAAGAACGGCTTGTCCCCCTCCTTTTTCGACGCAATGGAACGGATCAGCCCTTCATTGCGCCCGCAGAGAGACCTTCGACCACGAAACGTCGCAGCAGCAACACCAGGATCACGGATGGCGCGAGCGCAATCAGGCAGATCGCCATCATGAGGTTGTGGAAGACGAAAAGATCGCTGACCAGGCTCGCGATTACGACTGGGAGGGTCATAAACTCCGCTCGGTTGTTGAGGATCAGCGGGATCAGCAGATCGTTCCAGGCGACGATGAAGACGATCGCGCCATACGACGCCAACGCCGGGGTCGACAGCGGCAAGGTGACGCGGAGGAAGGCGCCGAAGCGCGAGCAGCCGTCGATGCGCGCCGCCTCCTCGAGCTCGCGCGGCACGGCGGCGAAATAGGGCGCCAGGATCACCACGCCATAGGGCAGCAGGAAACCGGTTAGCGCGATAATGACGCCCCAGATTGAGTTGAGCAGAGCAAGCTGCCGAAACGTGACGTAGAGTGGGATCATCACCACGATGACGGGCACAAAACGCGCGACCACGTTGAGGTTCATCAGCCACATTACCCAGCGCAACCGCAGCCGCGCCACCGTGTAGGCCGATAGCGAGCCGAACGCCAAAGTGAGCAGGGTGACGGTGGTTGCGATGAGGACGCTGTTGGTGAGCGCATAGTGGATCTTCTTGACGTTGTCGGGCAGGTAGGTCGCCTGCTCGAAAATCGCGCCCTTCTGGGCACCGCCGGACAGGATCACGCGGAAATTGTCGAGCGTCCATTCGGGTGGCAGCACGGTGCGGGTCGAGGCTTGCAGGCTCTTCGCCGACTGCAGCGCGCCAATCGTCGCCGCCGCCAACGGCAGCAGCAGGAAGGCAATCACAAGCAGGTTGGCGGCGTGCAGCGCAAGGCGGGTGACCAGGGATTGACGCATCCGCCCTCCTACTCGATCCGCCGATAGATTATCGTGACATAGGCGAGCGCGAGCGCGCCGATGATCAGGGCCAGAATGTAGGCCGACGCGGCGCCGATGCCGACGTCGAACGGCGGCGCAAAACTGCGCTTGTAGCTGTACCAGACCGCGACCCAGGTGGCATCGCCCGGGCCGCCCTGCGTGATCGCCAGTACCTCCTCGAACACCACGAAGGCGAACGATGTACGCAACACGAGTATGACGACCAGGATCGGTACGAGCAGCGGGAGGGTGATGTGCCGGAACCGCCTGAAGGCCCCTGCGCCGTCAACCGACGCGGCTTCGTAGAGCTCCAGGTTGATGCCCTGAAGCGCTGCGTGCACGAGCAGCACCGCGAACGGTAGGGTGCGCCAGATGTACGGCACCGTGAGCGCGAAGAGCGCGGTGTTGGGATCGCCGATCCAGTTGATCGGTCTGGAAATCAGCCCTGCGCTGAACAGCAGGCGGTTGAGGAAGCCAAAATCGAAATTGTACATGAACGACCAGATCAGGCCGTTGGCGATCGGCGGCACGGCGTAGGGCAACAGGATCAAGAACCTCGTCACGCGCGAGGTCCAGACTTGGCGCTGACCAATCAACAGCGCGATTGCAATCGCCAGCGCGAGCTCGACCACCACCGTGACCGCGGTGAAGACCAGCGTGTTCTTCAGCGCCAGGAGGAACAGCGGATCCGACAGGATGCGCTGGTAGTTGCCGAGCCCGACCGAAGGGAACACGCCACGACGCAACTCCGCCGGAGTGACTTTGTGGAACGACAGATAGGCGGCGTAGCCGATTGGATAGGCCAGGACGAGCGCCAGAACCGCCAAGGTCGGCAGATTCATAACCACACCCAGCTTGCCCGGCGAAAGCTCGGCACGGCCGCGCCGCTTCGGTGCAGCCGGCACCGCGCCGCCGGATTCGTGATCGGCCTCGAGCGCGCTCAGCTTTTCTGCACTTCCTTGATCGCCGCGATCAACGTGTCGCAGCATTGGTCGGCCGTGATTTGCCCGGTCAGGGCCTTCTGCACCTCGATGTTGATCCGGTCGCTCCACGGGAAGTGCCACGGCTTGTAGATCGAGTTGCACATCTCGCCGACATAGATCGCCTTGTTCCAGATCTCGAGGATCTTCTCGGGCTCGCCCCACGGCTTCCAGCCCTCGGTGATCGCCGCGCTCTTCATCACCGACGCGTAGCCCGAGCCGAGCATGGCGTCGCGCGCCAAATTGTTTGCCTGGGTGTAGGCGCCGTCCTTGGTGCGGCCCCCGAGATATTGCAGCAGCTTCCAGGCCCATTCCTTGTCGCGGTTCGCCGAGCACAGGAAATAGACACTGGTCGCGCCGATCGTCTTGCCGTCGCCCGGCGAGCCGATGACCTTGACCTTACCGGCGATCGGTGACTGCGCCGGATCGTTGATGATGTTGAGCCCGTAATGATGGTTGGGCCCGCGGTAGATATTCTTGCCGGCACAGAAGGCCTTGGCCGAAGTGGTGAACTGGACCTTGAGCGATTCCGGATCGACGAGCTGCTCGGTGAATGTCTGAATCCACCACTTGAGCGTCTCGCGCGCGATCGAGCCCGGGCCGAGCTGGTGGTTGCCCGCCTTGTCGAAGAACACGCCGCCGCGGTTCCACGTCAACTGGTACCAGGTGCCGGGCAGCTGCTCGAGGCCGACGCCCGCGACCCACTGGATCGGGTAGTCGCAGAGGCCGTCCTTCTTGGCTTTGCGGCACTGCTCGAGCAGTTCGTCGTAGGTCTTGAACGGCTCGAACTGAGCCTTCTCCATCAGGTCAGTGTAGTAGTTCCAAACCCACACGGTGGAGAAATACGGCAGCCCCATCAGCTTGCCGTCGACCATCGCAACCTGCTTTGACGACTCGGTGAAGTCGTTTTTGTATTCGTCGGCGCCCGGCAGGCCGTCAAGCGGCTCGACAAGTCCCTGGGTGATGAAATTCGGGAACGAAAATGGCGAGGATTGCGAGACATCGACCGTCTCACCGCCCGCATACATCGTCATCAGCTTCGTCGGGTGGTCGTTGAACGAGGAGATCGTCGCCTCTACTGGCGCTCCCCAGTCGTCGACAAATTTCTTTGAGATCTTGGTGTAGATATCGCCGTAAGTCCACACGACGAAATTGAGCCTGTCGACCTTGGTGGCCGGCCGATCCGCCCAGGGTGTGTCGGCGGCATGCGTACGCCGGCCCACGAGCGCCGCCAACGCTAATGCCGCAGTCGACGATTTGAGCAACGCGCGGCGCCGGAGCGCGCCGGTTCCGGTCGGCCGTCCCATCATGGCGGAACTCCTTTGCTGGTGCCGTCGGGCCTCTGCCCCCGTGATCCTCCCACGCGAGAGACGTTCCTACGGGCCGAACGAGACGTCAATTCCCGCGAATCAGCGAGGGATACCAACTGCTGGGAATCCCCGGGCCCGCCGATGACTTCTTGGACTTTTTCTGTCGCGACCTTATCCTCCAGAGATCCTGCGACCATCCAACCGTGCGGACGAAGTCCCCTCATCCACTCGCCGAACCAGAACCGGCAGGACGACTTCACCCCTCGTAGGAGGTCATGATGGACGAGGTTTTCGGCCGAATGGGTCAAGAGAAGGACGCGGGATGACGCGCGACGCGACGCGTCCTCGGCAGCTCGCGTTCGGTCCATTTCGCCTGTTCCCGGCGCAACAGCTCCTGCTCGAAGGTGAAGCGCCCGTGCGGCTCGGCGGCCGAGCACGGGATTTGCTTATCGCGCTCCTCGAGCAAGCTGGTCAGGTGATCACCAAAGAGGCGCTCAGCGCACGGCTGTGGCCCAATATCGTCGTCGAGGAAGGGACCCTGCGTGTGCATGTCGCCGCGCTACGGAAAGCGCTGCGCGATGGCCAGGAGGGGCGGCGGTATATCGCCAACATCCCTGGACGCGGCTATGCCTTTGTCGGCGAGCTAGTGGCGACCGACGAGCCCGACCCCGCCGCGGAGGCGTCGCCGGAGCCGCCACTATCGATGGTGCGGTTGTTCGGCCGGTCGGAAGTCGTAGAAACCTTGTCGACCAGACTCGCGCAACAACGTCTCATCACCATCACGGGCCCAGGCGGTATCGGCAAGACCTCTGTCGCATTGGCCGTCGCCGATCGGATGCGCCCGCAGCTGCCAGACGGCGTATGCCTTGTCGATTTCGCGCCGCTCGTCGACAGCAAATTGGTACCGACAGCCCTTGCATCCGCACTAGGGATCGGCGTCGTCTCTGAAAACCCGCTCCCAAGCCTCGTCGCGCTGCTGCGCAACCGCGCCATGCTGATAGTGCTCGACAATTGCGAGCATGTCATCGACACGGCCGCTTCGCTCGCCGAGTCACTCCTTCAAGGTAGCGCGCGGCTGCGTATTCTCGCCACGAGCCGCGAGGCGATGAGAGTTCCGGGCGAGATCCTGTTTCGTCTGGCGCCTTTGGAGATGCCGGAAGCTTCCGACGGCCTGACCGCGCCGATTGCTATGACCTATTCGGCCGTGCAGCTCTTCATCGAACGCGCCGCGATGTGCTTGGGCGAATTCTCGCTGACCGACGTGCACGCGCCCGCAGTCGCCAATATCTGTCGCCGGCTCGACGGGATCCCACTCGCCATCGAGATGGCCGCAGGGCGTGTAGACGTATTCGGCATATCCGGCTTGGCGGGCGTCCTTGACGACCGCTTCCGCCTGGCCATGCGCGGCCGGCGCACCGCGCTGCCGCGTCACCAGACACTCAGCACCACGCTAGACTGGAGCTATCAGCTCTTGCCGGAGACCGAACGACTCGTGCTGCGCCGGCTCGCCGTATTCGCGGGGTTCTTTACTATCACCGAAGCAACCGGTGTCCTCGCTGACGGTGCTGGTGCCGATAGCCTGGAAAGCATCGCAAATCTCGCTGCCAAATCGCTTCTGGTCGTCAACCTCGAGACACCGGTGCCCACTTACCGCCTGCTCGAAACGACGCGCGCATACGCACTGCAAAAGCTGCAAGAGAGCGGCGAGCGTATGGCATACGCGCGCCGCCATGCACGACAATGCCTTGCTGCGATGGAGGCCGCCAACCTTGCGTGGGAAACCTCGCCTCCAGAGACATGGCTTGCAAGACATCGCCATTTGATTGACGACGTGCGCGCCGCACTGGATTTGAGTTACCGCACCGAGGACGAGGTGGCGACCGCAGTCGCGCTGACCGCTACCGCAGTGCCGTTGTGGTACGAGCTATCGCTGCTGAGCGAATGCTACCAGAGAGCCTGTCACGCGCTCAGTTTGCCCGCGGCGGCCCGGAGCCCAACACAGGATATGCGCCTCTATGCCGCGGTCGCCTGGTGTCTGATGCAGATCAAAGGCTTCGTCCAGGAAACACGGGACACCTGGACGAACCTGCTTGCGTTGTCGCGCGACAACAACGATCCGGATCATCAATTGCGCGCGCTATGGGGGTTGTGGGCGGCGCGCATCAGTGAAGGGGCCCTTCGCACGGCGCTGGCACTCGCGGAGGAGTTCTC
>Ga0310912_10001678_pt1 | contig 12180 bp, 12 predicted proteins | sample GREbulkMGOX080_FD_203443 | JGI IMG/M metagenome (GOLD analysis project Ga0310912, IMG submission 203443) | Lab enrichment of tropical soil microbial communities from Luquillo Experimental Forest, Puerto Rico - GRE.bulkMG.OX080 | ecosystem: Environmental > Terrestrial > Soil > Tropical forest >...
AACTACGTCATGGTGATCAATCCATCATTCCCGGCCAAGACCGTTCCCGAGTTTGTCGCGTATGCCCATGCCAATCCAGGCAAGATCAACATGGCCTCGGCCGGCATCGGCACCTCAAGCCACCTTGCGGGCGAGCTGTTCAAGATGATGACCAGCATTAATTTGGTGCACATACCCTATCGCGGCTCGCCACCCGCGCTCACCGACCTCATTGCCGGGCAGGTTCAGGTCTTCTTCATCACCACGGCCGCGTCGATCGGGTACATCAGGGCTGGCACGGTGCGTGCCTTGGCGGTCACCACAGCCACGCGATCTAAGACGTTGCCAGACATACCGACTGTGGGCGAGTTCGTCCCGAACTACGAAGCGAGCGCAGTGTGGGGCCTCGGCGCACCGAGGAATACGCCCACTGAGATCATCAACAAACTCAACAAAGAGGTCAATGCGGCCTTCGCCGACCCAAAGATGAACTCTCGGCTTGCCAACTTGGGCAGTACGCCGCTTCCCGGTTCGCCTGCCGACTTCGGGAAGCTCATCGCCGAGGAAATCGAGAAGTGGGGCAAGGTGGTGAAGTCCGTGGGCATCAAAGCGGACTGACACGGTAGTCCCATTCAAATATTCCGTAATGCCCGTTCCGCGAAACCGAGCACCGTTGAACCGCACAAGAAAAGCCAACCATGGGCAATGCATTAACTAAAGAGGATAGGGCTCTTTTAGAGAGACCAGCGAGATGTTCGAGAAAACAGGTTGTGTGCCTGGCTCCGATGGAGAGGAAGTACCTGCCGAAACGATGGTACCGGATGCCAAGAAATACATCTTGGAAACGATCAACGACCCGGAAGCATTCTACGACCCGGAGATATGGGATACGCCAGGGTTCACGCTGGTCCTTTCGTGGTTGGCGCAAAAATGGCAGCAAAAATGCCGCAAGCTCGCACCTCGCGGCGGCAATAAGAACGCTATTCAGTATCTAACCAAAGAACAACAAAAGGCGTGCCTCGACTCGGCTGCGGCTGAGTTGATCCGAGAAATCACGCAACAACGGCCATTGAACAGCACGCCCTTCAGGCTGCACGATTCGAAGTGCCGACACGGCTCGTCGATGTCCGCAGTTTTCGCACAGCCAAGACCCAAAGCGGACATGCACCAATCCGCGAATTGTCATCGATTGCGACAGCTCACTCTGGCTTGATGTTGGCGGCCTTGATCACCGCAGCCCATTTCTCGACCTCGCTCTCGACGAACTTCCCGAGATATTCGGTCGACCGCCGCTCAGGTGCGACCAGCACATAGCCTAATTCTTTCAACTTCTCCTGCACGGCTGGAGTTGCGGTCGTTGCAATGATCGCCTCGCGGAGCTTCTGCACAATGGGCATGGGCGTGCCCTTAGGCAAGAAAAAGGCATACCAGGGATTGATCTCGAAATTGCTCAGACCCTGCTCGTGCGCCGAGGCCAGGTTCGGCAGGATCGGCAGGCGGCTCTTCGAGAAAATCGTGATGGCTTTCACCGTCTTGCTCTCGATCTGCGGGATCGCGAGCGCCGTGAGCGAGCAAAAGTAGTCGATCCGGCCCGCAATCAAGTCCGGCATCAGCGAACCGCCGCCGCGATAGGGAACGTGCGTGGTGTTGATCCCGATCGCCATATTGAGCAGCTCGCAGGCGAGATGCGGCATGGAACCCACTCCACCTGAGCCGTACTGCATCTTTGCCTGGTTCGTCCTCGCATACGCGATGAACTCCGACAGATCGTTTGCGGGAAAATCCTTCCGTGCGATGAGCACAACGGGCTGCTCGACGACCAGCGCGACCGGCGCAAAGTCGGTCGCGGCGTTGTAGAGCGGATTTTTGTAGAGCGCTTGGTTCAGCACCATGAAGGTGCCACCGAGCACGAACTGGTAGCCGTCGGGCGCGGCCTTCGCCACTCGATTGGAGCCGAGCATGCCGCCTGCACCGCCGACATTCTCGAAGACCACCGTCTGGCCCAAAAGCTCTGAGAGGCGTGATGCGAACAGGCGTCCCAGGACATCCGCCGCGCTCCCCGCGGCGAACGGATACACCATGGTCACCGGTCGGGTCGGCCAGTCCTGCGCCGTGGCGGGCGTGATCGCACCTACGAGCGCCGCAAAGGCGGCGATGATCTTGATACTCGGCATTGCGGCTCTTTGGACGTGCAAATTGCCGGTGCGATGGCACCCGTTTTAGGCACGTCCTGTTCTCAGCTCTACGCTGACGCTACACCATCTTTCCCGTGCAGGGAAAAGGGGTGGGATGCGAGTGTGTCAGTTCTTGGCACTAACAGACGTGTCGAGGTGACCTCGCGCAGATGACCGAATAGCGGGGCTTTTTGCTGCGGCGCGTTAGGACGCGATTGGCACTTCTCGGACCTCGCGAGATGTCCGACTTGAGTCCGCAAAGCGGGCCAAAGCGGACATTTGATCAGGCTGCGCTCACCTAGCGATGTCTGCGTGCTCGGCCTACATCCCTGACATGTCAGGCCAGGACTCCAAGCGTGCGCGTCATCGTCAGCGTCAGGCCGCCTACGAGGCGCGCTTGCGACCGCTACCGAGGCGGAGCAGTTCTTGGCGGGCTATGGGCGCCGTCATGCCTCATTGGGCGGATCAACGAGCTGCGTGATGCCTCGCGATCGACGTGACGTGCCAGATTGTGTGGTAGTATGAGTCACACCAGCGACGGAGGCTTCCGTCATGGAAACCGACATTCGGTATCATGAACCATCTGCTCCGGCTTGTGAGCGCGAGATGGCCGCTAGCGCCGAGCAGTGGTCGAACTGGACCACGAACGAAATTCGCAGCGCGATCGAGGCCGAGCGCGAGCGGACGTTTGAGCTGCTGACTGAACTGCTTGTGGGGATCAAAAAGGACCTGATTCCCGAGGTCGTCGCGACGCTGCCCGCGCTACGAGGCCCGGCCGGGCCGGTGGGGCCCACCGGCAAGCTGCCGATCGCGAAGGAGTGGACGCGCGAGACAGTCTTCTACGAAGGCTCCGTCGTCACCTACGATGGCGGCAGCTATCAAGCGCTTCGCGACACCGGCGAGCCGCCCGACAACGAGGCGCATTGGATTTGTCTCGCCGCTCCTGGTCGCGATGCTAAATCATTTCGCCATCGCAGCACCTTCAAAGATGATGCTGAGTATGCCTCGCACGACATCGTCGCGCTCAACGGGGGCTCTTTTCTGGCGCTGCACGACAAGCCCGGTGTATGTCCCGGTCCCGGTTGGCAACTATTGTGTGCGCAGGGCAAACGCGGCGCGACAGGAGAACAGGGGCCGCGAGGGGACACCGGCATAGTTGGCCCATCAGGAGTGGATGCGGCGGCGCTTGTCGGCTGGAACATCGACCGCGCTGCGTACACCGTTACGCCGGTGATGAGCGACGGCACCAGTGGTCCGCCGCTGAACTTGCGCGGGCTGTTTGAGCAGTTCTTGAACGAAGTAGGATAGCTCGGTGGCGCATGAGCGATCTCGACAGTCGCTGTGAAAAGTGCGAGCGGGATATAGAGCAGTTGCGCGGCGAACTCGACGCTTTGCGGCTCCAGATGATCGACCTTGTCGAGGGAGTGCTTGCGCGAGTCGATGAAGTTCTCGTTACAGTCAAATCTAGCAATCGGCAGATGTTCTCTGAAGTCGATGAAGTTCTCGTTACAGTCAAATCTGCCAATCGGCAGATGTTCTCGGATTTGCAGGCGCAAACGGACAGGGGCTTTGCCAGCCTGCAGGCGCGTATCGACGCTCTGCCGCTGCCTCTCTCTGAGCACAAAAACGAGCCACCGAAACTGAATTGAGTCGCCAAGAGAATGGGGAGCGCCAACGAGCGCGAGGCGCGACGACGAGATCACCGAGCTGCCCAACCCATTGCCGCCCCGCCGCGCGATCAATTGACCTTGCCGCATCGCCGCGGATGCGCGATGGGCACGTTTCGCTGACATGACGGGACAGGCCGCTTTCGGTGCTTGCCTTTTCCAGCCGGGAGCGCTGTTCGCTGGCGAGCCGAAACGACCCGATGATGAGTTAGCGCGCCATCATCGTTCAGAGACACGTCCGGGCGATGCGGTAGATTGCCATCATCAAGCTCACGCCGCCATTCGGATCAGTTACCGATCCAACCCCGCCATCAACCCAAGCCCAACATACCGACCCGCACCAATCACCACCGGCCCAACCACAGGCTCGGAGAAGGTGATGATTGCATGGGTCTTAGTGAATTGACGCAGATACTCCGGCACCCGATAACGGCCCGTCCGCTCAGCGCCAGGAAAGATTGGATCGGCTTGCAAATGGATTTCAGCGACCGGCGTCATAATACCCGCGTGTGCCAGCGACTTCAGCACAAGCTTCTTCTGCCGATGTGCTAGCCCCCGACCGTTGAGATGGCCGGGTAGCACCATGGGAGTAACCGTCCCCCATCGCTCTGCCGCCTCCGTGTATTTCTTGATTACCCCGTCCTTCTCTGGATTGTCGATGGGCCGTAGTCGAGCTTTGCCTGATAGCGACACACCGCTGAGACGACGAGCCAGAGAATCTGCCTCGCTACTCGGTCGCCCCTGAATCAGCATCACGCGGCGGATGGCGTTGTCTCGTCCGGCTGGAGCAAGAGTTGGCACCGGGACATAGGCAAACCGGTCATCCTTGTCGTGGCTACTGTTGGCATGGCCACACACATACCCTTCGGTGAAAGCAGCATCGAACCTCAGTTGCTTGGCACGGGTATGAGCGGCATGCCTGAGTTCGGCCGCCACCACCATCGCATCGGTGGAGTCGAACCGGCAGTAATCTCCATCTTCGTTGACTAGGGCGAAGGCATGCATCGGGGGCCGTCGAGTTGCTGCCTCCCTCACATAGGTCACCTCCTCGTACTCGTTCGGCGGTATAGCGTTCTTCCGCTGCTGGTATCGGTCCATGAGTTCCTCCAATGAACCTTCGACCGGAACACGCCAGCCCTTGCCTTCAATCGGAATGTAGGTGATTCCGGGTAGGCGATTTTTCTCGGAGTCGGCAATCACACGACCGTTGCCCACCACCATGTCGATGCCAAGGCCGAGATGATGAATGTGCCGGGCGAGTTCACAGATACGATCTAGCGGCGAACTGGCATCTTTGACCGGCCAGAGGAACCGGATCGTTGCGTCACCACCAAGATGCCGAGGTTGGAGGATTTTCGCTGTCCGCAACTCCTCCGGTTTCTTCTCTGGCGTTCTACCCTTCGCCCATGCCCTCGCCACTACATCCATGTCATTGTTAGGAACGAACGTAGTCACGCGAGACCCCAACGAGGATTCCGGCACAATAATCTGTGGTGGGGATTGTTTTTCCAACCACTGTAATGCTTCCTTGGCAGCTTCAGACATACCGCTATTGCTATTCGCCGCCGCCGTCAAAGCTTGAAACAGACGGTGCGCGGAGGGCGGATAATCAGGACGTCGACCGCCATCCCTGGAACCGTGATATTTGTTGAACAAGAAGCGCATCTCGACGCAAAGCCAATTCATAACGATTACTTCCTAGTTGCAGCGCGGTTATCGGCATGCATTCTCGAACGCTTCCTTCCGCCTCTCTTTGCCTGGATTCTTGAACGCTCGGATTTCTTCTTTGCCTTATCGCCGGTATCCGTCTCGCGACGCTCCTTGATAGCGGCATTGGCGGCCTCAGCATCGAACTCTACCGTGCGCGACTTGCCGACACCGAATTCCTTGGCAGCATTCTGGGCGTAAGCGAGGATCGCCGATGGGTCTAATGCTACTTTGGTCTCTGTGCCGTCGTAGCTGACCAACTTCATAACTGGCCGTTTTTCAGCATCCCGAACCAACTGGCACCCTTGTCTCAGGTTGTGGGGCTGCGCTCGCGTGAAGGCGATTAATGCAAGACCTAGCAGGTAATGATGAAGCTTGTCATCGCCGCGGACATCCCGCAGTGTCATCAGATTCAGCACCGTTTTTCGCTGAATTTCCCGCCTCACAAGGATGCCACCGAGTTTGTGAGTCGCAGGGTTGTGAAGGAACCCGAGTTCACTCAGTTCTTTATCGCTATATCCTTCCTCCAGCAGACCCAGGTCCTTGTAGTTGACGGGCGGGATGTAGGTCGATGAGCGGTGGAGTTTAGTTACGTCATAGGCCCTTATTTCAGATGCCACGATGCGCGCACAGTTCGTTTGGGTATCACGAGAATCCCAGCAGCCAAAAATGAGGGTTGTTGGGGCGAGCTTGGCAAGCTCGTTCGCATTACCGAGATTGTAGGACTTGAATGCCTGCTTGACCTCGTCGCCCAACTTGGAATATCGCACGAAAGCATCGGCGGCCCGGTGAGCAATGTCCAGCAAGTTGCGTTGCTCCTCTCCCGCCTTGATCGTGATTTGCGGAACAAGCTGTGCGTAGGGGGGATCGAGGAACAATCGCTCGAGGCGATTGGCCTGGGACGGTATCGAGTCGATTATCGCCACTTTTCCGTTAGGTGTGTCGTCGATGTTGTAAGTTGACTTTCCGTCCGGGCTCATTCCGTACGGCGGGTTTTCCCCAGTACGGCTGGAAGGCGCAAAGGTCGGCGGGTATATCACGGACCCATGACCCCCCACCGGGCGCAACCACTCCTCGCACACGATGGCCGCTGGTCCGTTAATGTCCAGCAGTTCGTCCGCTAGTTCATTCACGCTCTTGGGTTGTTTCATCCGTAGTTTTCCTTCCCCTTCGATGCGGCAATGACCGAAGTCATGGAGCGCGTTTATCCTGCTCAAATCTCATCTGCTTCACCTTCCGTCTCCTCTTCTGTCCACGGCCGTCCCCAGTCGAATGAACCATACTGCTTGCTCCTCATCTTTGCTTCAAACACGTACTTTTCGGCGATCTGCCCCTTGCCCATGACAGCGGCAGCAGGCACAACTGAAATCCCTAGTGGGCAGGTCCAGATGTGATAGCAAAACCATCGCTGTTTCATTTGCAGAGGTCGGCAGCGTTGGAGCCCGATTGCAGCGAATAGCTCCGTGGCTGGAAAGGTCGGCCAGCGCATGTTCTGCTCATCCGGCGAATAGCCCAGACCACGAGCAGTCCAAGACGACGCCGCATCAATACCCCATCGCCCTCGCATCGGGCGCTGTTGGGAGAACATGCTCCGTCCCGGAGTGATTTGCCGCAACTCCGTCTGCATATCGGTCATGATGCGTAGCGGTGTCTGTTGTCCCGCCCACATTTTCAACGGAGACTTCTTATTGACGCTGCCATCCTTGATCCACCAGTCCAGCCGCAGATCGAACGGGATTAACAGCAAGGGACGGAGGCCGGGAGGGTAGTCGTCTGCATCATCAGTTAAGATAACCGTATCTGGCTCACGTATTCGTCGCACAATCTCCCCTAAAGGATCATCATGTTCGCTGCTGGTGGCAATGCAGTAGGTAGTTCGGCGTCCTGTAATCTCAAACCATCCTTCGCTATCCGGCCAGATACGAGATGATATTTCGAGCAACCCACAGCAAGCGAAGAACTGCCCGGGATTACGAATGTCCACATTGATGCTGATATCGGGATCGGGTCTCACTTGCCCTTCTCCACATCCAGTCGTCGGCTTGCTGCATAGTCGGAGCACCGGATCAGGGACTCCAACCATGCTAGATACCAATGGCCGTATCTTCGCTGTACTTTCGCAACCCGGCGCATCACTTCATTGGCGATTTCCTGGTTCTCCTCATCAGATACATCATCGGCAATATCCCAGTGCTCGGGTTCATAGTGTGGCCTTGCCCAACCATGATGACACGCAATCAAATGTAGAATCAGGTCTCGCTCGGGGTGGTCGTTAATCTGCGGTAGATTCATCGCTTCCCGTAACGACCCGAACTCATGCCGATACTTGCCGACTGCTGACCGGTCGTATCCTTTGCCCGCGCTCTTCGCCCAGGGTTTCCAGTTGTCGCCGCTGGGTGAATTGCCGATTGCGCGCTGCCACTCCGGCCGGTTCTTGCCGAGGTCATGCACCTTTGCGGCAATCACAACGGCGGAAGCGATGTCGGGCGGAAGACTAAGACGACGGGTAATGGACTCCCCTTCCTCCGCCGCCCATTGCAAGTGTTCATCTAACTCCTGCGAAATGGAAGCGGCGGTCGAATCCAAGACCGTTTCCGTGGACCGCCGATACACCAACGACATGATTGCTGTGGTGGGATTACCCTCGTCATCGGTCACCAGCACCTCCGCTCCTTTCTCGTAAGTGCCGGGGAACTGCGGCCGGATTTGCTGCCGGATTTGCTGTAACGCGCGATACAGATTGCGGGCAGAGACGGAGTGGCTCGCGCTATCAGTGGCTAAGGTGTGATAAGTCCAATCATCCCCATCCCGTTCGATCAGTATCCGAAGTCGGTGATGTTTGAAGTCGGGTGGGGTAGGTTCATCGGCTACATCCTTGACTGCTTTTTCCACATCGCCGTCGAGTATGCCTTGACGATTGAGCCCACCAGCAGCAGGGCGCAAAAGTAACAGAGCGTTGCGATATCGGTCTTCGAGGGTTTGCTCATCATTATTGAAGTCCGACAGTTCGATGACTTCCACTTCCTCCTCAGTCTGCGGGATCAGTATCGCCTGCTCTTTTCTCTGACCGATTTTACGTAGCTCGTTGACGACGTCCATCAGGCTACCCCGCACCTGCTCCCGAGCGAGTACAGGGTGCGTATCGAGCCATTCGGTGATCGTCTCGGAGGTCGCATCGAGTAGGTAGTCCACTTCCTCTCGCCATGCCACGTAGATATCAGGCGGCTCGGCGACCAAACCATGTAGGTATCGATCCACTGTTGGTGATATTTCGGGGACGCGAGTCAGAGCCCAGTTGTCGAGCAGTACATTCGTCAAGGGTAGTGTTCGCGGTGCCTTCGAAAAAGCATCGTGCCGGTCGCTCAAGGCCTGTAATACGATAGGGCTGGCTTTGTGACCTTTCTTTCCCACCAATGGCAGCGACAGGAGTGCTTCCCTTGTCGCCATCAGCCTCATCAGCTTCTCATCGACAACAACATCATTACGTCGGGGCGGTAACTTCACGACTTGTATGGTGCTCTTGGTCCGACCTAACCGATTCAGCCGACCGAAGCGCTGGATCATGGAATCTAGATAAGTCAGGTCGCACACCATCTCATCGGCATCCAGGTCCATACCCACTTCCCCCGCCGAGGTTGCCACCAGATATTCGGATTGTTCTGGTCGCGCTCGGTCTGGGTCCAGGCGGAAATCACGAAACATCTTGGCTCGTCGGCGTGCTTCTAGATCGCTGATTTCATCCAGTGGTCGGGTGGTCATTTCATCTCGTTCATGTCCTCGAATCGTGCCCGTCAGGATTGCTACTCGATCCTGTCCGACTTCTTGGGTAATGGCGCGGAAGATTGCCTCGGCGTCCTTCGGAGACCACACATAGACCAGCACCCTCTTCCGCTTTTCAGCATGCGATAAGGCCAGAGAAATAATGTCCTCCAAGACGCCATCACGCACATACAGGGTCTTGGAAGCATGAAGACGGCGAACGACTTCGGGTTCTCTCGCTTCATCCTTCGTCAAGACAAACCGATTCATGACTGTCTTCTAGTTGCTGAGAGTTCGATTAGTCGCAGCGGCCGGGGATTGCCCTGTTTCCGTTGGGTCTGACTGATTTGCCTAATGAGACGTCCAAACGCAGGCGTCAGGTGAGCTTCGTCGTGGACCAGCAACGCATCCTGCCCGATCAGCCCAGCCAAAAACGGTCGCATTCTTTGAGATGACTGATAACCAGCGAACATCAGCTTTGACCCGACCATATCTACCGTCCCAATAATGATTGCGGCTCGGGCGGGGTCGGTTTGCCACTCCTTGTTATCCTGGTGTTCGCCTCGGAGTGTGGAGATGGCAAGCGGGTTTGCGGGATCAGCGGACAGCTTGGCTAGTGCCCGATTGACCTGGCGGACAGCAGGCAATTTCTCACGGATGCGTTCCGCTATATCGGTCGCTTGATCGACCACGGTTCGGCGGTTGACCACGTAGATCAGGCGTCGGGGCAGCGTCAGCGGAGATTGGGCAGCGATTGCCAACAGCCAGATGGGGATGATCGCGGTTTTGCCGAGACCGGTGGGGACATCGATGGCGTCGGGCAGATTCCCGGCGACCATCTCGGCCCACAGCCGCTGCTGCCACCGAAAGGGCGGGTATCCAGTGAGTGCTTGGTAGTCCTCTTTCACGGCTGTTCAATCAGGATATTTCCAGAAACTAGGCAGTTGCAACGTAGACACTTGCCAAAGATTGCGAGACCTCGCGTGGTGGGAAAAACCTGGACAAGGCGCGCAACAGAAAAACGGGCTTGATCAATCGGTTGTGGAAAGCGGGGCGAAGGACAATGCCGGATTGGGGTGAATATCGTGTAGGTCTCGCAATCAACGAAATTGACCGCGTGTTATCAGGCTATTATTCAAGGACGGTGTCCATGGCGATGATTGCCGTGGCTGCATCAAAGGCCGCAGACTTGATTGAAGAACGCGACGGTTATGCGCCGTCTCCATGGCGATCAGTGCCGTGGCTGCATCAAAGGAGCTGCTACGACGGCAGCGCGCAGGGCACCGAGGTGCTCGTCTCCATGGCGACTACTGCCGTGGCTGCATCAAAGGAGCGGCTCGCCCGGATAGTGAACCTCGTAAGGCACTTCGTGTCCATGGCGATCATTGCCGTGGCTGCATCAAAGGCAGGGCATGCAGGATCACACCGCTGAGACGATCAAGGTGTCCATGGCGATAGCCGCCGTGGCTGCATCAAAGACAGGACGGCGACCTGCACCGCATTTCTACGGACGGGAGCACAGTTCACGGCACGCTTGCGAGCCCGAGCAGGCAAACGAACAGCACGACGATTACCGCAAGCGAACCAACAAAGGCGATTGCGCCTTGTCGTTGTCTAGCCTCGACCGTCGTCGCCTCGATCCAGTGCGGGCGGTCAGCCTCTAACGGCGGCAGCACAAAGAGGAACAGAGCATCCAGAAGAATGACATTCGAGACTCCATCATGTTTGGGAGCCACAAGAGGATTTCCATTTTCGACTCCATGGTTTTGATGACGCCCCGTGCATGCGGGCGAGTCTTTGGCGCGCGTTCGGGAACGCGTTGGGCGGTACCGCAGTGTCGCCGGGCTCGTTCAGCCAGTGCCCTAGTCTCGCGACATCCGCGGAGGGCGGGGTGGGCGCTCCGTTCTTCACCCGCCGCCTCTTCGTCGCTTCGCGCCGATGCGGTCGCGCCCGAACTAGCGCCCCTTACTCCGGGCGGCGCTTGCTCGACGCTGTACGCTGTCCTCTTGCAGTGCTGGTCGGCACGACGGACGGGTATGGCACTTTCCCAAGTTTCCCGTTGTGCCACGGCTGCATATCGCAGGAGAAAGTTCTTCTCCGTGATTGGAATCCGTACCGCGCCCCCATCAGGCGGGACGCAAGCCGTGGGCTGCCCCGGCGACACCGCGGGCGGCCACGCCTAGCCCGATGTGGCCCCATCCGGTAGCGGTCGAGGCAGCACCGCCAACAAGCGGTTCGTCGACCCATTAGGAAGCCCACTGGTGGGCTTGAACCGGGCACCCGCATTAAACCGTGGGCCGGGGGCGAGGGGCAAAAATCAAGACCGGCCAAAGTCAGGGCGCGGCGGCGACGCGACAATACTCAGCGTGCTGATTTTTCGGGGTCACTGGAACCTAATTCGGAATCGCTCTACAATCGGATGGAACCCGCCCGGAACCGGTCGGAATCATGGCTCGTCTTTACGCAACCGATGACACACTCGATTTCGACGGGCAGCCAACGCGCAAGTTGCGGCCGCCCAGTCGCCTAGCGCCCCGCGCCAAGGCCATCTTCGTTCGCGTTGTGAGCAATGTTGCCGCCGGCCATTTCCGGCCGGCCGATCAGGAGCTGTTGGAGCGGTATTGCGAGGCGCAGGCGGTCGCCGAGATGGCCGCCGCGAAATTATTCGGCACCGATGGCCTCGTCGATACGAGCGGCAAACTCAGCCCCTGGTTTCAGGCACACACAGTCGCGAGCCGAACCGCGAGCAGCCTGGCTTCGCGTTTGCGGCTCACCGTATCGGCGCGCACATCGAAAGCAGTGAAGACGCAGCCGGGACCTTCGAGCTACTACGACCTCATGGAATTGGAGGGCGACGATGACGACGGAGGAGACGAAGCTGACGGCGACCGACT
>Ga0310912_10001680_pt1 | contig 12173 bp, 9 predicted proteins | sample GREbulkMGOX080_FD_203443 | JGI IMG/M metagenome (GOLD analysis project Ga0310912, IMG submission 203443) | Lab enrichment of tropical soil microbial communities from Luquillo Experimental Forest, Puerto Rico - GRE.bulkMG.OX080 | ecosystem: Environmental > Terrestrial > Soil > Tropical forest >...
GTCCAGGGCAACGAGGGACCTGCTCAAATCGTTCGGCTGGGGCATCGTGCCACTCCATCGATTGATGTAAGCGACGAAATTGCCATCCTCGCCGCCCGCCCCATAGCATCTCTCCGCTGGAGGGGAATGGATTCGAAATTTCAGTTCCGCGCCAAGACAGGCAACATTTCGACGCTTCGGTCGGGTTGGGGCCGATCGACTGTCGACGCGGATTATCCGAGCGGTCGTCGGCCTCGGCAAACCGATAGACCTGTTTCGGCGGCTCGATCAGCCGCCACTCACCGCCAAATGAACGCGCCCACGCTGTTGGAGGTGGCGAGCTATTGCGGAACTGAAATTTCCCAATTCATTCCACTTCCAGCAGCGAGTCTGCGAACTTTCGGTCCCTGGGCGCCCGAGGACGGCATCTCCGGTCTTCACCGCGATCACAGCAAAATGCCAGATCGGACATTCGAATGCGCTCAAAAAATCTCTGGACACCACGGTGCGATTTCCGCTCGGAAGATGGCGTCCGCCCAGGCAGTGGCGCTGGCGACCACCTCTTCGACACGGAGCGCGCGTCCCAGCTGCGTCCAGGTAAAGCCGCCGAGGTACACCGAGCCCAACGCACTGACGTCACATCGCAGATCCGGGGCTTCGTCGGTTCGGTCGACACCTTCGGCGCCGATGCGCAACCGGCCCGCGTTCCAAGCCAGGAGGGTCTCAAAATAATCGGGGGACCGGCGGTTCGAATCCCACTTCCTCCAGCGGTGAGTCAGCAGCGAACCTTGCGGGATGTGCGCCCGGCCTGTGCTCGCGACACCATTGATCGTCGTCTCGACCGATCTCTAGCACTATCTCGACTATCGCTTTTGTCAGGCGACAGACCGCCAAACCGCCGCCACTGTCGCCTTTAAGGCATAACGAGTTCGTCCGAGTCGATATCCAGACGCCAGTGCGGCACCGGCATGGAATCCGCGTCATTCATCGCCGCTGCCCGCGCTTGGAGGATGAGCATCCGCAGCTCAGCAAAGTCCTTACACCCATCGTTAAAATCAGAAAGACCGTCCCTGCGAAGGACAGTCTCGCTGACCCGATACCGTCCTCCGGACAAAGCTCGGCGAAGGCTGGCTCGGAATCTGGCACCGTCCCAGCTACGGTTATTGCAAGGCGCTGCGGCGGAAATCTCGTCCGCCAAATACCTCTCGGCCGCGTCGCCATTCATCGCGCGATGGCTGCTGACGAAATCGAGCGCGCCGACGAGGCAGCGGTTGCCCCGGCGATCGCTCAAGCGGCCTCTGGTCCGGCGCTCGCCGTCGCCAAAGAACTTCAGTAGTAGATCGAGGACTTCGACGGCTTCGGCCGGGTCGCGCGTGTCCATGAAATCGCGGCTCCACATCCGGGGGTGACGTGGGGAGTGTATCGCCGGCGCTCACTCTCCGTCCTCTTTAATTCTCCGCCGGATGGCCACAGACAAACGGCACGCCTCGGCGAATGGGGTGTCGATGGTGTCGCTTGTACCGCCGCTAGGCGAAAGGACGCACCGAGAGCGTCCTGTGTGCAGGTTGACGGGATCCTGCGGCTGCCGGCGATCCGTTTTGTCGAAATGCGCGCGAACACCGACCGCCCGGATCGGATCGTCGTCAGCGTCGGAGATGATGCCAGCCTATAATTGGCGGACATCCTTGTCCCCGGATGCCGGCGCTTGCGGGCGCTCCTCGTGCTCCGGGAACCGAATGTTCGTCACAGCGCGCCTTCCGCGAACGCGAGCGGGATTCGAACCCTCGGTCCCCCGTGAGGGAAACTACGCTCACTGGGTGACTTCGGTTGTCTGTCAGATCTGGTAATCGGGAACCATCTCGAGGGCCGGCACCGACCCGCTCGACCAGCCGACGATCCGGGCCGGCACGCCTGCGACTGTGGCCCGGGGCGGCACGTCATGTAAGACGACACTGCCCGCGCCGACCTTGGCGTCGCGGCCGATCTCGACCTTGCCGGGCACTTTCGCCCCCGCACATAGGAGCACGCCCTCGCGCACTTTCGGGTGCCTGTCGCCACGCTCCTTGCCGGTGCCGCCGAGCGTCACCTCGTGCAAGATTGAAACGTTGTCGCCGATGACCGCAGTCTCGCCGACGACGAGACCGGTACCGTGGTCGATAAACACGCCACTCCCGATAGGCACGGCGGGATGAATGTCGACGGCAAAGACCTGGGACACGCGGCTTTGCAGGAAATGCGCAAGCTCTCGCCGACCATCGCACCACAGCCAATGGGCGATGCGGTGCCATTGCAGCGCGTGGAAGCCCTTATAGTACAGAAACGGCCTTAAATAGTTTTCTGCCGCAGGGTCTCGCGTCCGAATGGCGACCAGGTCGGCGATCGCCGCGGTGATGATCCCCGGATCGCCGACCATCGCTGCGCGCGCAATTTCACCCAGCCGTTCGGCCGGCATCGAATACTCGGCGAGCTTGTGCGCTAACAGCAGGCCGAGCCCCGAGGCAAAACCGTCATGGCGCAGCACTAACAGATCGAGAAAGCCGCGGAGCATCTCCTCGCCCGCCGTCGCTCGCTCGGCGTCGAGGCGCAGTGTCTCCCACAGCTTGCCTTCGTCTGCCGCGATGCCGCGCGGTGGTGAAGCGGGGATTTCCTGCGCGACGACGCTGATCTCGGTCATAGCCTGATCGTCCTCGAGCGCGAGACTACCACGCCGGGCCGACTGAAGCGACACCCGACAAGCTACGGAATACGCCCCTGAGACAGACCCAGTGGCGGAGGGATGGGGTTCGAACCTTTTGGCGCTTCGCACGAGCCGGCCCCTTGCGGCCGAAGGGAAAAGCCGTAGCGGTCAAAGCGGCTTCGTACGCGTCGTCCTCGACAATCTGCTGAAGGCCGGGGTGCAGAACACGAAGAAGGGTGAGAGGCTGCAATTCACTGAGCTCAAACTTTGGCCGGGGGGCTGGCTAATCAGTTTGGAAGAGCGCTACGAGGAGGCCGGCAGGACCCGCCGCGTCGCAGTCGCGATCGGCCCCGAATACGGCACCGTCTCCTATGGCCTCGTACGCGAGGCTGCCCGCGAGGCGCTGGACTCGGTCTTTGATACCCTGATCGTCTGCGGCTTTGCGTTCGAGCCCAAAGTCAACGAGGAGGCACTGACCCGCTTCCCGCGCCTGACAGTGCTCAAGGCGCGGATGAACAATGATCTGCACCTTGCCGATAGCCTGCGGAGCCAGACCAACAACGTCAACCTCTTTGTGATCTTCGGCGAGCCGGACATTACGATCCATCACGATGAGGATGGGCGGGTGAGGGTCGAAATCCTCGGCCTCGACATCTTCGACCCGACGACCGGCGAGGTTCGCTCCTCCAGTCTCGACGACATCGCCGCCTGGTTTATCGACACCGATTACGACGGCGAGAGCTTCTTTGTCACGCCTATTTCCTCGGCGGCAACGACCCTTACAAGCGGCTTAAGACGACCTTGAAAGCCGAGATAGACGAAGAAGCCTGGGCGACCCTCTATTCGCCCGTCAGCCGGCCATTCGAGAAACCGGAGACCGGCCGTATCGCCGTCAAGGTCATCAACCATTACGGCGACGAGGTGCTCAAGGTCTACAGGGTGTGACGCCGTGGCGGACCTCGCGCTGACGCCAAGCTTTCAGAAGAGTTTGGCGCGACTGACCCGCCAGGAGCAGAACCTGGTGCATCAGACCGTGATGCAGTTCTGGATGAACCCGGACGCGCCGGGACATCGGCTTCACCCGCTCGAAATGCGCGACTGCCGGCTTCATTCAATCAGCCCGAACATGGATCTGCGCGTCATCGTCTTTTGCGACGGCGATCGGCACGTCCTGATGTATGTCGATTATCATGACGCGGCCTATCGCTGGGCAGAGCGTCGGACGGTCACAACGCATCCCGTTACTGGATCTGCGCAGATCGTCGAGTTCGAGGAGGTTGTTCGCGCTGAGGAGCAGGTCCCCTTGCGCGCGCCTCAGCCCGACACGGCGGCGCCGCTCTTCGCCGTCGAGAGTGATGACTACCTCCTGAGCCTCGGCGTACCACCCGTCTACCTCGAGACTGTGCGCAGGATCTTCAGCGACGACGATCTGCTCGCTGTCCTCGACCGGCTCCCGGAGGAAGCGCAGGAAGCGCTGTTCGCGCTCGCGACCGGCGATCGTCCTGCAGCTCGGCCTACCGCACGAGATCTCGTAAGCGACCCGTTCTTGCATCCGGACGCCCAGCGCCGCGTCTGGATCGCTGCTGACGAGGCAGCGCTGGCCGAGGCGTTAGAACGGCCGTGGGACGAGTGGCTCGTCTTCTTGCATCCCGCTCAACGCGGCGCGGTGGAGCGCAATTTTAACTGGCCGGCACGGGTCTCGGGCTCAGCCGGGACCGGCAAGAGCGTCGTGGCGATGCATCGTGCCGCCTACCTGGCTCGGCTGTCGGCCGGCGGTCGGCTGCTACTGACCACGTTTTCGAAGACGCTCGCTTCGCGTCTGTCAGACGGCATGGACAAGCTGCTCGGTGCCGCTTCCGAAGCACGGCGGCGGGTGGAGGTGCTGCACCTGCATGAGATTTCGCAACTGGCGCGACGCGGCTGTTCTCTCACGATCGCCGACACCGAAGAGATCGAGCGGCGCCTACACGAGGCTCGCGTCGACCTCGATCCGAGGTTCACAGACGGCTTTCTGCTGGCCGAATGGGAAGCCGTTGTGGATTACTGGGGTATCAGAGAATGGGAAGCCCATCGCGATGCCGTACGCGTCGGACGGGGCTCTCCGCTTTCGCCGCGGCAGCGGCGCCAGCTGTGGGATGTGTTTACTCGCGTTCGGGAGGATCTCGACCGCAGCGGGTTCGCGACCTGGGGCGATGTATGCGATCGGTTACGGCAAGGGATCGGTGACGAAGGCGTACGGCCTTTTCGTCACGTCATTGTCGACGAAGCCCAAGACCTCGGCCCGCGCGAGCTGCGCCTCATCGCCTCCCTCGCCGCACCTGGTCCACGCGCACTGTTCTTCGCGGGCGATATCGGCCAATGGATCTATCGCTGGCCCTTTTCTTGGATTTCGGCCGGCGTCGATGTACGCGGTCGTGCGCAGCGCTTGCGGGTCAATTACCGGACCAGCGCCGCGATCCGCCGTTTTTCGGACGCGCTGTTGCCCGCGAAGCTCGCCGAAGTTGACGGCGAGGAGGAAACCCGCCAGACGATATCAATCCTCCGCGGTCCCGAGCCCGAAATCGTCGCGGGCAAGTCCCTTGATGACGAGATAACCGCGCTCGCCCGCTGGCTGCGCGACTTGCGTGCGCGCGACATCGAGCCAGGGCAAATCGCAGTCTTCGGGCGGACCCGACAGCTTGTCTGCGAGCGCGCGGAACCAGCCTTTGCACAAGCCGATCTCACCGGCCGGTGGCTTGCGCCCGACAGCGATCTCGCGACCGATGCGGTTGCGATCGGCACGATGCACGTGGCCAAGGGGCTCGAGTTCCGGGCGGTCGCCCTCGTCGGCTGCGATGCTGAGCACATGCCCTTACGGTACGCGTTCGCCCGCGCCGATGGCGACGACGCCCGGCGTCTCGTGGAGGAGCGGGAGCGCCAGCTCTTCTATGTCGGCTGCACCCGCGCTCGCGAAAGCCTCCTGATCACCCATTCGGGGCAGATAAGCCCCTATCTCGAGTAAATCCCGAGAGGACAGATCGCGACATGATACAGGCGCGACCGCGGGCGAAATCGGGCCGGTAAGGCAGTCGCTCGGGTGACGGAAATAGTGCAGCCCAAGGTCTACACGATCGCGCCGGAGCAGCCGTTTCTGGGGACGCTGGCGGACGGACTGCTCGCGATGACCGGCGGGGATCCGATGCGGCTGCCGCGCGTCACCATTCTGCTGCCGACCCGGCGCGTGGTGCGTGCCTTACGCGAGGCATTTCTGCGCGGCGCGCCCAAGGCCGTGAGCCCGGAACGGCCCTGCTGCTGCCGCGCATGCGGCCGATCGGCGATCTCGATTCGGACGAACTGACTTTGGCGGATGGGACAGCGGACGGCGGAACCTTGGCGTTGCCGCCCGCCATCCCCGAGCTGAGGCGCCGCCTGCTGCTGACGCAATTGGTCATGAAATTGGGTCAGCTGCGCGGTCAAGCCCCAGTAGCTGCGCCCATCCGGCGGTATAGCCGCGAGAAAGCGAGAGGATGCGGCTATGATGTCCGGGTCATCGGGCGGCTCGCTGGGACCGGGCGGTCGAGCCTGCAGCGCTGAAGGAGGATGCGGATGACACGGCCGGCAAACGCACCGTCCTACGAAGAGGACTTCGTCGCCTGGCTCGAGGACCAAGCACAGCGTGCCCGCCGCGGTGAGGCTGGCGAACTCGATCTCTGCAACATCGCCGAGGAGCTCGAGGGCATGGCCCGGAGTGACCGTCGGGAGATTCGCAACCGTCTGATCGTCCTGCTAGTCCATTTGCTGAAGTGCTCGGCCCACCCAAGAAGGCGCTCGTTGGGCTGGCTCGCGACAATTGGCGAGCAGCGGAGTCGGATCGCCACGGTAATCGACGACAGCCCCAGCCTGAAATCGTTTCCCGGATCGATTTTGGAACAATGCTATGTTGGCGCACGCTCCCGCGCCGCCCTCGAGACCGGGTTGCCTGAAAGCGACTTTCCCGAGCGGTGTCCGTTCGGTGCGGATGAAGTGCTCGACCCGCGCTGGCTTCCCTGTCGCGCCCGCGAGGGCGGCCGATGACGCGGTCGCAGGCGCGGATCGGCGATCAGGTCAAACCGCGCCCGCGGGATCCGGAACCCGCGGGCGCGAGCCCTAACTTGCCTTATCGAGCGGGGAAGTGGCGAAATTGAGATAGGTGAGAGTTACCATCACCTATCTCTCGCAATCGCATGCAGCCCAAGGTCTACACGATCGCGCCCGAGCGGCCGTTTCTGGCGACGCTGGCAGACGAACTGCTCGCGATGACCGGCGGGGATCCGCTCCGGCTGACGCGCGTCACCATTCTGCTGCCGACCCGGCGCGCGGTGCGCGCCTTGCGCGAGGCGTTTCTGCGGGCGGCACCTGGAGGACGTGAGGCCGGAACGCCGCTGCTGCTGCCGCGCATGCAGCCGATCGGAGATCTCGATTCGGACGAGCTGACTTTGTCAGATGGGACAGCGGACAGCGGAACCTTGGCGGTGCCGCCCGCCATCCCCGAGCTGAGGCGCCGCCTGCTGCTGACGCAATTGGTCATGCGGTGGGGTCAGGTGCGTGATCAAGCTCCATTGCTGCCGGGCCAGGCTGCTGCACTCGCCGCGAGCCTCGCCCGATTTGTCGACACCGTGGCAACGGAAGGCGCCAATTTCGCGCGGCTCGCCGACCTCGTTCCGCGGGATCTCGCCGCGCATTGGCAGATCGTCCACCGATTTCTCGAGATCCTGCCGAGCCAGTGGCCGCACATCCTCGCCGCCGAGGGCGCGCTCGACCCAGCCGTGCGGCGCAACCGACTGGTCGAGCATCAGGCTGCGGCCTGGCGCCGCTCGCCTCCCCGCAACCCGGTCATCGCCGCCGGGCTCACCGGCGGCATTCCGGCGATGACCGAGCTGCTTTCGGTCGTCGCCGCGCTCGACCACGGTGCCGTGATCCTGCCCGGGCTCGACCGCCGCGCGGATGATGAAGAGTGGCGGGCGATCGCAGGTGACGAGGCGCATCCGCAATATCTGCTGGCGCTGTTGCTACAGGCGCTCGGGATTGCGCGAGCAGACGTAAGAGACTGGCCTCCTACTCTCACCCCTCGCCCCCGCCATGTCCCCAAGGAGCTCGCCGATTTGCCGCTTTTCGCCTCTGCGGCGAAGCGGCTTACGCCTCAGACCGCGCCCCTGGGCCCCCGCTTTCGCGGGGGTGACGGAAGTGGCGGCGGTGACGAAAAGAGCGGGGGTGACAAGCGGGCGCGGCGGGCGTGGCTGGTCGGCGAAGCGTTGCGGCCGGCGGCGACCAGCGACGCGTGGCTCCGCTTGCCGCCGCAGGCGGCCGACACCTTCGAAGGGGTCAGCCGCTTCGATTGCGCGAGCGCGCAGCAGGAGGCGGTGACGATCGCATTGTTGCTGCGCCGCAAGCTCGAGACGCCGGGGGCGACCGCGGCACTCGTCACTCCTGACCGCGAGCTCGCCCGCCGGGTAGCCGTCGAGCTGCGCCGCTGGGGGATCGAGATCGACGATTCGGCCGGCCTGCCATTGAACCGCACGCCACCTGGCGCTTTTTTGCGTCTAGTGCTTGATCTCGCCGAGAGCCGGCTCGCCCCGGTGCCATTGCTCGCCGCGCTAAAGCACCCGCTCGCCGCCGGCGGGCTCGATCCGGCCGTCTTTCGGCGTCTGGCGCGCCGGCTCGAGGAGGCTATCCTCGGACCGCGCCCGGCCCCGGGCTTTGCCGGGCTCAGAGCGGCGCTACGCGATCAAGACGCCGGGTTGCGCCGCTTTGTTGACGGGCTAAATGCCTGCCTCGGCCGGCTACCCGATCTGCTCGAGGCGGGTGCGGTGCCGCTTGCCCGCCTCGTGATACCTCATATCGAGGCTGCCGAGCGGCTCGCGGCGAGTGCCACCGAGGCCGGCAGCAAGCGTCTCTGGGCCGGGGACGCCGGCGAGAGTGCCGCGCGCTTCTGTCACGAGCTGATCGACGCCGCGCGCGACTTCCCGCCGCTCCCCGGCCGCGATTATCCGGCACTGTTCGAAGCGCTCGCCGCCGGCATGGTCGTTCGTCCGGCCTTTGGCCGCCACCCTCGGCTGGCGATCTGGGGCCTCGTCGAGGCGCGCCTGCAGCAGGCCGACCTGCTGGTCCTCGGCGGGCTCAACGAAGGCAGCTGGCCGGGTTCGGCCGAGCACGACCCGTGGATGTCACGGCCGATGCGGCGCGAGTTCCGCATCGCCGTCCCCGAACGCTCGGTCGGCATCGCCGCCCATGATTTTGTCCAGGCCTTCGGAGCGCCGGAGGTGGCGCTGACCCGCGCCGCGCGGCAGGAGGGTGTGCCGACCGTGCCGTCGCGCTGGCTGTTGCGCCTCGATACGGTATTGCGCGCTACCGGACTGGGTCACGCGCTCGGGCCGGACGAGACGGTCAAGGCCGCCGCCGAGCAGCTCGACGAGCCGGAACGTTACCGGCCATTGCCGCCGGCTGCACCCCGGCCGCCGCTCGCCGCCCGCCCGCGCCGGCTTTCGGTGACCCAAATCGAAATCTGGCTGCGCGACCCCTATGCGATCTACGCCCGCCACATCCTCGAGCTCAACTCGCTGGACGAGCTCGACGCCGATCCCGGCCGCGCCGATCTGGGCATCGCGATCCACGGGGCGCTCGACGAATTCGTCCACCGCTATCCGCGCGAATTGCCGGCCGAGGTCGAGGCGGAATTGCTGGAGATCGGCCGCGCGCATTTCGGACCGATCCTGTCACGGCCCGGCGCTTGGGCCTTCTGGTGGCCGCGCTTCGAGCGGATTGTTCGCTGGCTCGTCGCCGAGGAGCGGGTGCACCGGTCTCTCGTCGTCGAGAGCCTCAGCGAGAGCGAGGGTAGCCTGACCTTGCCCGCACCCGGCGGGCCGTTCACCTTGACCGCCAAGGCGGACCGTATTGACCGCCTCGCGGCCGGAGGGTTTTTGCTGGTTGACTACAAAACCGGCTCGCTGCCCTCGAAAAAGGAGATTAGCGCCGGGTTCGCGCCGCAGCTGCCGCTAGAAGGGGCGATCCTGCGGGACGGCAGGTTCGCCTCGGCTAATGGCACCCCCGCGGCGCTCGAATATTGGCGGCTGACCGGCGGGGTTCCGGTCGGCGAGCGCCGGCCGGTCGGCGACGATGATCCCAACAAGCTGATCCAATCGGTGCTCGACCGGGTTAGGGCGCTGATCGATCGATTCGACGACACTGAGACACCCTACCTCGCCGAGCCGGTGCCGCGATGGGCGCCGCGCTTCTCCGACTACCGCCACCTTGAGCGGGTCGCTGCGCGAGAGGACGAGGAATGATCGGAGCGACGGAAGCGCACGCGGCCCAGCGCCGGGCGATCGCACCTGGGGTCTCCGCCTGGGTCTCGGCTTCGGCCGGCACCGGCAAGACCAAGGTGCTGACCGACCGGCTGCTCGGGCTGATGCTCGAGGGCAGCGATCCGGCGCGCGTCTTATGCCTGACCTTCACGCGCGCGGCCGCCGCGGAGATGGCCAACCGGCTCAACGAGCGGCTCGCCCAGTGGATGACGTTGCCGCATGACGCGTTCGTCGAGGAGCTTCACGAGCTGACCGGGCGAGATCCGGACGACGCAATGATGCTGCAGGCGCGGCAGCTGTTCGCCCGCGTCCTCGACACCCCGGGCGGCGTCAAGATCGCCACAATCCACGCTTTCTGCCAGGCATTGCTGCGCCGCTTTCCATTGGAGGCCGATGTCTCGCCCGAGTTTGTCGTGCTCGACGAGCGCGGCGCCGCCGAGGCTCTCCTCGAGGCGGCCGAGAGCGTCATCGTCGCCGCCCGCGTAGCTGGTGACCGGGGAGAGCTCGCCGAGGCGCTAGCGGTGGTCGCCGGTCACGTCGGCGAGGAACGCTTCGGCATGCTGATGGCGGCACTCGCAGGCCAGCGCGGCAAGCTCCGCCGCGCGGTCGAGGGCGGCCACGCGGCGCTGCGCGACCGGCTCTGTGCGGCACTGGCCCTGCCGGCGGAGGCCACCTCGGAACGCCTCGCTGCCGCCTTTTGTGCCGAGGATGCGGGCGATGAAATCGCGTTGCGCGCTGCGGCGGCAGCACTCCTCGCCGGGTCGGTCACGGATCGCAAGCGCGGTGCGACCCTCGCCGCCTGGTGCGCGGACCCGCAGCAGCGTCAGCGGATGCTAGAGATCTATGCCGAAGCCTATTTGAACGATAAGGGTGAGATTCTCCAACGGCTGATTACCCGGAGGGCGGCAAGCGCAGCCGCCTGCGACGCCTGCACCGCCCTAATGGCCGAGGCGGAGCGGGTAAGAAAATTCCGCGAGGCTCGGGCCTCGGCGGTGCTAGTCGAGGCGACTTGCGCGCTGATCCGGCTCGGCGACGCGCTGATCCAGGCCTATGACGAGCGCAAGCGAGCACAAGGGGCGCTCGATTACGAGGATCTCGTGGTGAAGGCGCTCGACCTGCTGCGCCGCCCCGGTGTGGCGCCCTGGGTGTTGTACAAGCTCGACGGCGGGCTCGACCACATCCTGCTCGACGAGGCGCAGGACACCAACACCGAGCAGTGGGAGATCGTGGCGGCACTCGCCGAGGAATTCTTTGCCGGCGATAGCGCGCGCGAGCGGACGCGCACGATCTTTGCCGTCGGCGATGCAAAGCAGTCGATCTACAGCTTTCAGCGGGCGGATCCACAGGCCTTTCTGCGGATGCGCCGGCATTTTGCGGCGCGAATCGCCGCCGCCCAGCAGGAGTGGCGGCTTGTGCCGCTGGAGATCTCGTTCCGCTCGACCGAGCCGGTATTGCGGGCGATCGACGCGATCTTCCGGCACGAAGCCGCGCATGACGGGGTGGCGCTCGACGGCGACGCGATCCGACATGTCGCCGCCCGTGCGGGACAGGCGGGGCTGGTCGAGCTGTGGCCGCCGGTGGCGCCGCAACCCGACGAGGATGCCGACCCCGAAGCATTGCCGGTAACCCGCAGCCGCGTCGCCGAGCCTTATGCCCGTCTCGCCGACACGATCGCCGCGACGATCAGGGGCTGGCTCGACCACGGCGAGACCTTGGCGGCCCGCGGTCGCTCGATCCGGCCGGGGGACGTCATGGTGCTGGTACGGCGGCGCAACGCCTTTGTCAGCGAGTTGCTGCGCGCGCTCAAGCAGCGCCACGTGCCGGTCGCCGGGGCCGATCGGCTGATCCTGACCGAGCAGCTCGCGGTGCAGGATCTGGTGGCACTCGGTCGGTTCTTGCTGTTTCCCTATGACGATTTGACGCTGGCTTGCGTGCTGAAGGGCCCACTCTTCGCGGTCGACGAAGAGACGTTGTTCGATCTCGCCCATGGGCGCGGCAAGGAGCATTTGTGGGACCGGTTGCGCAGCCGCGCGGAGACAAATGCGGCATTGCGGCAGGCGGCGGAATTACTTTCCGCCCTCCTCGCCCGCGCCGATTTCGTCCCGCCTTACGAGCTCTACGCCGAGATCCTCGGCGCCGGAGGCGGGCGGCGCGCCTGGCTCGAGCGCCTTGGACCCGAGGCAGACGACCCGATCGAG
>Ga0310912_10001687_pt1 | contig 12149 bp, 14 predicted proteins | sample GREbulkMGOX080_FD_203443 | JGI IMG/M metagenome (GOLD analysis project Ga0310912, IMG submission 203443) | Lab enrichment of tropical soil microbial communities from Luquillo Experimental Forest, Puerto Rico - GRE.bulkMG.OX080 | ecosystem: Environmental > Terrestrial > Soil > Tropical forest >...
GAGGCCTTTGCCCATAGCCCCAATGGCGGTGCGATTATGACAGGCGGCGCGATGATCACGGGTCATCGTGATCTGATCTTGAACTCATCGCCCGCTATAAGCTGCCGGCCATCACCTACGACCGCTTCAGCGCCGCGAATGGTGGCCTGATCTCCTACGGACCAGATTTTGCCGACCAGTTCCGGCGCGCGGCCGGCTATGTCGATCGCATTCTCAAGGGCGAGAAGCCCGGCGATCTCCCTGTGCAGGCGCCCACGAAGTACGAGCTTGTAGTCAATCTCAAGACTGCCAAAGCACTGGGCCTCACCATTCCGCAGTCGGTACTTACTCGCGCCGACGAGGTGATCGAATAGCGACGTCTTTCGCCGCACCGCACTATGTCCGCTTTGTGCCAATAGCGGACATTCGGCAGGCAAAATTTTCTCCCCGCTTGTGCGCTGTGGTATCGACCCGCCCACGCTTCAAACAATGGCTTTCGCCCTTAACGGCGATCTGCAATTGGCAGGACAAATCGAAACGCCGCGCCGCCGTCTTTACTGTGCGACAAGGCGGTAAGTTTACCGCCATGATAGTCAATGATCATTCGAGAGATGGCTAATCCTAATCCCATTCCCTGTCGCTTCGTTGTAACAAACGCATTAAAGATGTCGCCTACTTGGTCTTTATCAAATCCCGGCCCGGAGTCTTCTACCACCACCGCAATTGTCTTTTGGTCGCCATTTTCAGTTCGCACTAACAACACCCGATCTCGATCAGTTATAGCGTCCATTGCTTCAACGCCATTGGTAATCAGGTTGGACATGACCTCCTGCAACTGACTCCTATTACCGTAGACGTGTGGTAGTTTGGACGTTAGATCGGCACGGGTCTCAACGTGATGATCCTTAAGTTGGCTGCTAAATGACTCTAGAACCTCTCGGATAATCTCGTTTACGTCCAGCAGCTGTTTCTCTTCATCCGTCTTTCCGAACAAGGCACGAAAGCCGTCGATTACTTTGCTGGTACGGTGACCGGCATTTACTATCCCATCAAGAGCGATCTCTGCTTTGTCGTATCGGGGTGGGTTCATTTTAATAAATCGCTGCGCTGCATTACCGCCTGCCACGATCCTCGTCAGCGGTTGCCTAATCTCATGCGCAATTGCAGCCGTAATCGCCAGCGCACTCGTCAGCTTAGTCTCTTGCTCACGCCGTAGGAGCACGATTGCGTTAGCAAGACGTGTGTAGAGCACTACTGTTTCACCGAGCAACGCCAACAATAGCGCTGAGCCAGCGATCAGCGCATAAATCCGGGCTAGGTACCAGCCAACGCTAAACCGAATGACGGTAAACAGGACCGCCACTACAAAGTTAGGCAACCAGGCAAGCAGGGTCACGATCAGCCATTGATCAAGGACCGTTCGTCTGCGCACGAACAATAAGACGATGGCTGCTGCAAGCAGCAGCGAAAGATAGACATTCAGATAATTGCTAAAGGGTGCTTGGTCGATGTCATTTACGTAGAGGCTTGGCAGATGGGCAGCGCCCGCCGTCGCGACCCATGTGAGTGCGGCTGTCACAATGGCTACGCACGCGAGCGTGATGCCAACGGTAATCCCAGTTGATCGGTTGGAGTGGTCGGCAGCTTCGTTCTCCTCCTTTAGCAGCGTATAGACGATCACGGACAGGAGGAATGTGGTGTGCCAAAACACAAAGAACCAACTCGGGGTATTCAGCCGATCGCCGATCAGACCAGCCGGGGCATATGCTCCTGGAAAGGCAAGTGTCTGCAGGAACGCAAACACTCCACTGAATACAAAGCCGCTTGCCAGCACCAGCACGGCGCGCTGAGGTTTGACCGTGTATTGAGTAAACAGAAACATCGCCGTAAGGAAATGGGCGAGGCAGATGACGGTTTGAATAACCGGAACAAAGGCATCAACACGGGTTAACCGAATGTTCGCAAACGGCAGCGTAATCGCGATAAAGACCGCTAAGAGAAGGAAGCCGAACCACGCAACTTTGCGCTGCCGGGCGGTTGCCTGCATGGTCGCGATAGTGATTGGAAAATCTTGACGAGAGCCGCGAGCTAAGTTCTCAACAGTGCTTTCCTGCATAAGATCTCGCCGCGTGTCCTCAGCCCTATTCCTGAGGATAAGGCTGCAACGCCTCAGCCTCTGCTGCATTTGATCTGTATCAAATTCCAGCGTCCCCAGCTTGCGGCCCGGTCGGAAGTAGGATAAGGACTAGGGATCAATGTCCGCTTTGGGTCAATAACGGACATCGAGGCCAGCTCAAGGAATGTCCGCTTTACCCCCGAAAGCGGACATCGCTGAGCGTGATGGGGATGTCCGCTTTGTGCCAAAAGCGGACTCATGCACCGCAGCAAAAAGCGTCTATTCGATCGCCTCATCGGCGGTCATTTGAATGGTCATGGGCACGTCGAGGCCAAGCGTCTTTGCGGTCTTGAGGTTGATCACCAGTTCGAATTTGGTCGACTGCACGACTGGAATGTCGGCAGGCTTCTCGTCCTTGAGAATCCTTCCGGCGCAGATGCCCGCCTGGTAATAAGCATTACTCTGGCTGGGACCGTAGCTCATCAGACCACCGGCAACGACTGCCTCACGCTGCAGGTACATCGCAGGAATTCCATAGCGAGCGGCCAGCGCGACGATACTTTCTCGCTTCGAGTTGAAGTATGCGCCGGCCCCGACAAATAACGCCCCGGCCCCGCCTTTGACGAGCGTTGCGAAGGCTGTTTCGATGTCGCGGTCGCTGCTGACATCGAAAGTGATGAGTTGCAGACCGATCGCTTGTGCCGCAGCCTGCACGTCTTTTCGCTCCGGCTCGGCTTCGGGCGCGTTCGGGTCCACGAGCATTGCAATTGTTGTTGCTTTGGGCACGACTCGGCGCAGCAACTCGAGTCGCTTCGCTCCTACCAGGGAGGCGAGCCAGGTCACGCCGGTGATGTTGCCGCCCGGCCGGTTCAGACTGGCGATGAGGCCATCCTTGACCGGATCGTCACCGGCAGCGAGGACAATCGGTATCGTCGTTGTCGCGGCCTTGGCCGCAAACGCCGCGCCGCTGTTCACTACCATCACGGCCACGGGCAAGTGGATCAAGTCTGCCACAAGAGCCGGCAGCCGATCGATTTGATTGTCCGCATAGCGATATTCGATTGCGACGTTCCGCCCCTCAACGAAGCCTGCTTCCTTTAGGCCCTGGCCGAACGCGACAACAAGATTCTGGAATGGCGCCAGCGACGTGCTGCGAAGAAACCCAACGATCGGCGTCGCCGGTTGCTGCGCGCGCGCCGCCGGCGGCCATGCGGCTAATGACCCTGCAACAACTTTAATGAAATCGCGTCGTCGCATTCCTTCCCCAAGGCTTAGGACCACGCCAATCGCATCGACGATTACAGCAGGGATTTGCAATACACGAAATGGGGTTCAGGGGTCAGTTTGCAGCGCAGCAATCGTGAGCCGCTCATGTCCGCTTTGGGTCAAAAGCGGACATCGATGCTCGTCCATATTATGTCCGCTTTACCCCTGAAAGCAGACATTGATTGAGAGTCTGAAGCAAAAAACTGGGTGAAAGGGACTCGCGATTATCGACGCGCCAGCAGGATCAGGACAAGCCCGATCACGGCGGTGCCGCCGCCGTAATAGATCCATTGCCGCGCGTTCACCATGAAGCTCTCGGCGGGCCAACGAATCAAGTCCGCGCCCTGGCCCGCCCAGAACAGGCCCATTGCCAGGAGAAAGAAACCGATGAAGGTAAGAGCGCTTTTCATTAATTTCTCCGATACCGAAGGCCCTCTAATAGACGTCCGCTTCACCCTGAACGCGGACATGATCGAACATCTCAGGGATGTCCGCTTTGTGCCAAAAGCGGACTCATGCAGCGCAGCAAATTTGCGCCTATTCGATCACCTCGTCGGCAGTGGCGAGCATGGTCGGCGGGAACTTGAGGCCGAGCGCTTTGGCGGTCTTCAGATTGATGACCAGCTCGAACTTGGTCGGTCGGATGACCGGTAGGTCCGCCGGATTGGCGCCTTTCAGAATGCGCCCGACGTAGATACCCAATTGGCGATAACCGTCTGCAAAGTCGTCTCCGTAGCTCATCAAGCCGCCAGCCACGACAAATTCGCGCCATACGTAGATCGCCAGGATCGAATTACGCACGGCCAGCGTGGCGAGTTGCTCGCGTCGACTATTGAAGAACGGATCAGCACCCACGATGAGCGCATCAGGTCGTTGCTGGGCGAGCGTTGCGAACGCTGCTTCTATGCCGCCTTCGCTGCTGGCTTTAAATACGGACAGCTTATGGCCAAGAGCTCGTGCCGCATTCTCTGTCTCGGCCGCTTCGGCTGCTGCCGGGGCATAATTCGGATTGATCAGCATCGCCAAAGCCGAGGCGCCGGGTAGCAACTCACGGAGGAGATCGACCCGCTTGCCTCCGAGAGCCGGGGCGAACGTGCTCATTCCTGTCATGTTACCGCCCGGCCGGTTGAGACTGGAGACAAGACCTTCGGCCACCGGATCACCGCTGTAGAATACGATTGGGACCGTCGTAGTTGCCGCCTTTGCCGCACGCGCCGACTGATTACCGCCGGCTGCCACGATCACCGCTACCTGACGGCGAACTAGCTCGGAAGCCAACTCTGGCAACTGGTCGTAACGTCCCTCCGCCCACCGGTATTCAATTGCAACATTCTCGCCCTCAACGTAGCCGGCGTCCGCAAGCCCCTTACGGAAGGCAACCAAGAAAGGCCCATATGACGTTATCGCACTGAGAAACCCGATCACCGGCATGGGCTGGTGCTGCGCGCGCACACCGAGCGGCCACGCTACCGCCGTGCCACCGATCGCGCCGACACTAGCGACGAACTCGCGCCTTCTCATTCGATCACCTCGTCGGCGCGCTGCAGGATTGCCTCCGGGAAGGTGATGCCGAGCGCCTTAGCGGTCTTTACGTTGACGACCAGCTCGACTTTCACTGACTGCTGGACAGGGAGATCGGCGGGCTTGGCTCCCTTAAGAATTTTCCCGGCATAAATGCCGAGTTGGCGATATCCGTGGTCAAAATCAGTTCCATAGCTCATCAGGCCACCCGCCACTGGAAATTCGCGAAACTGGTGCATCACTGGCAGGGCATTGCGGGCGGCGAGCGCAGCGATTTTCTCAGGCCTGCTCAGAAGAAACGGATCACTCATGACGAGCAGCGCTCCAGCGTGCTGTTGCACAAGCGCTGTGAATGCGGTGTCGAGCTCCTCATCGTTGCTGGCATTGACGATAAGAAGTTGCTGGCGCGTGGCGTTTGCGGCGGATTTCACCTCTCGCGCATCGGTTTCAGCAAGCGGGTTCGTTGGGTTGGTGAGAAAACCGACCAGTGTAGCTGACGGCACCACCTCGTGTAGCAACTGCAACTGCTTTGGCGCGAGCGTGTTGGTGAGGATGGCCACGCCGGTGACGTTGCCGGTGGGCCGGCTGAGATTGCTAACCAGCCCCAATTGAATGGGATCCGCTCCAGTCGAAAAAACGATTGGGATCGTAGAGGTTGCGGCCTTGGCAGCCAGTGCACCGGCGGCGCTGGTGGTAAGGATTGCAGCCACTCGGTGCGCAACCAGGTCTCTGGCGAGTCCCGGGAAGCGATCGTAGTGACCCTCCGCCCAGCGGAATTCGATCCTTACGTTACGCTCTTCGACGAAACCGGTTTCGCCTAGACCTGCGCGCAGCGCCGCAACGAGGCCTACAGAATCCTCCTGTGACCTGGGGCTTAGAAAACCAATCACCGGCATCGCCGCCTGTTGCGCACGTGCCGCGAGCGGCCATGCGACAGCCGCGCCACCAAGAACTGCGATGAATTCCCGCCGCTCCATGGGCTTCCTCGTGCCGAGGGCCACGCCGGGCATGCATAAGAATATCGACAACTGTGGCTTATGTCTCAGTCAAGCGGGACCGCTGCTGATGTCCGCTTTGGGTCAAAAGCAGACATTGAGGCGCTTCCGATTACCCGAAAGCGGACATTGCTGAACGCGACTAGGATGTCCGCTAAGTGCCAAAGCGGAAGGTCGGCCTATTCGATCACCTAGTCGGCGCGGCCAAGGAGCGGAAACAGCTCAACTTTCGTGCTTTGCTGGACCGGCAGATCCGCAGGCTTTTCGCCCTCGAGAATCCGGCCGGTATATACTCCGACGAGGCGATGAGTATCTGTAATGCTCGACCCGCAGTTCATCAGGCGGATTGCGACTACGGGTGGTTGTTGGATCGGACGGGTCAGCGGCGTCGATTACGTGTCATGAACCCGGGGGGGCGATGTCAAAAACCTGACCACCCCATACGCGGACCGGTCGGGCAGCGAATCTCGGCTTTCTGTCCACTTTTCAAGAACCTGGTATAGATTGCCGTCGAGGAGAGACCATTGATTCGGCCTGGTCGGAAATCAGCGGCGCAGTTGTCGATGCCGCCCCTTAATGGCGGGCCGCCACGGCTTGACCCGCCGGAATTTCTCAGTGAGCCGGAGCGAAAGCTTTTCCTCGAGCTGACCGAGGCCTGTTCGCCGGGGCATTTCGTGCGCAGCGATTTGCCGTTGCTGACGGCGTTCGTCCAGGCGACCGAATTGTCGCGCTCGGCGATCCGCCGCGCCGGCGATGATCCGGCAGCCCTTGGGCAGTGGGACCGTGCGACAAAAATGATCGGAATGTTGGCCACCCGGTTGCGGTTAAGCCCGCAATCTCGAAGCGAGCCTCGAAGTGTCGCGCGCCATCTGCCATCTGCTTTGCCGCGACCATGGCTACCCGAAGAGGAGGGCGGCAAATGATGGAAATGAACCGCGGTGATCGCAATTTGCGGAATACTTGCTCACCGCGCGGTGATCGTTGCCGCTGCCACAGATCTCACACTTCGTTGCTTTGGTGCTCATTGGGGTTTTTCCATTTTCCTGACAATCCCATCATTGGGTTTTGCCCCTTCGCTGACCTCGGACACCCCCTTCGGACAAGACATTCGGACACTTCCTCGCCCTTCTAAGGGGGGGAGGAAAGTGTCCGAAAGGATGTCCGCGATGTCCGGCAGGATGTCCGGCCGTGTCCGGCGGTATCGGAAACCCGCGTAAAATCGCATTAAGTTTTGTCCGGACTTTTGTCCGGACGTGTCCGGAACTTTTTTTCGGGGTGTCCGGATTGATGTCCGAGCGGGCAAAAATGATGTCCGGAATGTCCGGATTATTAAAATCCAAATGATTATAATGCACTGGTCACTTTTCCTGAGGCTTTTCCCGAGCTGTGTCCGGCGTGTCCGGAGATCCAGACGCGACCGTCCTAGACGCCGATGATTTTACGGACTTGCAGTGTTTTCGCCGCGCGGTCGAAATTCGTCCGGACGCTGTCCGGCTTGATCGCGGAACCGACATTTCTCGATGTCCAAATCGATGCCCAAGCCGACAAGGTTACGGACGTCGTTCCAGGCGGGATTACGGTGCTCGGAATTACCTCTCCAAGCTCGGCGATTGCCTCATACAAAGCCTCATAGGCGAGCTTTAGATTGCCGGTAAGTTTGAAGGTCTCGCTCTTGAGCAGTGCCGATGCGTCGACCGGCACCACGACGCAGGAGGTGATCGGCTCGCCATCTTCATCGATGCCGACCTCGACAACCTCCAGCCGGCTAGCGATCTTGTCGCCCTCCACGCCATCCTTCATGAACTCGATTGTTGTGATGATATTGCCGGCTGTGTCTCGCTCGACGGCAAGTTGCGCATCAGCCGCGCCAGTAAGTGAGGTATGACCGCGCGGGCGAGACCCCTCAATGCCGCAATGGTGAACGATGATTACTGTGCAATTGAAGGCTTCGCGGATGGCGTCTGAGGCTTTGATATAGGCGGCCATGTCCTCGTCGTTGCTTTCGCTGCCCACCAACGACCGATTAAGCGTGTCCAGTACGACCACGACCGGAACGACGTCGCTCAGCGTGCTGCGAATGACGCTAATCAACTCCTTGTGGTCGCGCACCAGGTCGAGGCTGACGGGCTGCAAGTAAAGCGGGACGGGTTTGCGATCTTCGGCGAGAAAACGATTTTCGAAGGCCGCCTTGCGCTTGGCAAACCCGCGCTGGCCCTCGAGCGCGCAATAGACCACAGGGCCTTGTTGCACGCGCCGGCCGCGGTAACGCCAATCGAGTGCGATATGCATGACGGCGTCAAAAGTCCAAAAACTCTTGCCGCTTTTGTATCGCCCCCAGACGACGACGAGGCCTGTGCGTGGAATGACGTCTTTGATCAGATATTCACGCTCGGTCGAGAGCCGGATGTCGTCGAAGGCGATAAGTTTAAGCCGGGAATTGCGGATTTCAGAGTTGGGTGCTTGCTCCGTTTGTTGCTGCTCGTCGCGCTCAACGCCGGCAACGAACGGCACCCACGGCTTTGCATCGCTATCAATCAGATCGAGTAGCTGCTCGGCGGTGCCGCCGGCCTTGGCCCAATCGATGATGTCGCCTTTCGGCGGCAGGCTAGGCAGCTCGAGCACGCGCACCGATGCGGCAATGCCCTGGAGGGAAGCTCCGACAGCATCGGCATATTCGCGCCCGGCGTCGTCGTTGTCGGGCAGGATAACGACATTGGCGTCGCGCAGGTATTCTGCAAGCTCGGCGGTCCAGCCCTTAACGCCCCCAGCGCAGCAGGTTGCCGGCACATTCCAGGTGTGCAGTAGGTCGACCTTGGCCTCGCCCTCGACGATCGCAACCATATAAAAGCCGCCGATCGCCTCGAGCAACTGGGGCAGGCGGTACGGCATCGCCGGCACACCGTCGACGTTCCAGATCCACTGTCCGGACCGATCGGGATCTGGTCGTTTCTGCCGGAATTTTTTGCGCTTGCCGTCTTTGAGAACCGGATTGCCGTCCGCATCCCGAAATTCGATGCGTTCGACCATTTTCAAAAGCTCGCCGTTCGCATCTAGGTATGGAAATTCGGCGACCTTGATTTCCGTCGGGAATGCTGCGCGATCTTTGCCGTTTGCCGGCGGCGGCTGGCCGTTATTGAGCGTCGTGCAGGCGGCAATGAAGTCGCTACCGTCGATGTGTTTGACCAAATCGATGACGTCGCCGCCCTTGTCGCAACCGCGACAATTCCAGACTTGCTTGGTTGTGTTGATCGAGAACCTGTCGGTGCCGCCGCAGACTGGGCAGGGACCTTCGCGTTCGATGCGGCCGCGCAACGTAATACCCCGGCGGGCGAGCTCGTCTTCGAGGAGAACCCCGCACGCTTTTGCGACCCAATCATCATGCGCGGTGGCGGATCTCATGCCTGCCCCCGCGGCTCGAGGTCGGCGACATCGACCCAGCCGAACAGGCGCCGCGCGTCGCGCCAGGCCACCTCGAGAGCGCGATCGGCGGGGGCGCTTGGATAGCGCTCGTTCAGGAGGTCGGCGGCGCGGCGAATGATGCGGCGCTGATCGATGTCTTTCGCCACGTTCAAGAATTCGCGCCCGGCGCGGCGGAATTTGCCCTCGGCAACGACGGCCTGGAGCAGCAATTGGGCCGCCTCGTTGACGCGACTGTCGCGGACATCACCGCGCTCGGCGCCGAGCTGCGGCATCAGGCGAGCGGTAGAAGTCCCCATTGGGGGTCCCGTTTCTGACGGGGCGCTTGCGCGGTTCCGTCGTTTCGGGCTACACCCCTCGCAGCCAAGCTTGAGGTGTTGGTCGGCGGGGAGAGGAATCGAACCTCTGGCGGCTGTTAGGTTTCCAGAACCCGGTGCCGTCACAAACCTGTCCGCCCCACTTGTGAAATGCGAGGCCGCCCAACCCGGCGGCCCCGCACCTCCTTCAAAGCTCGATGCGGCCGAGCCGCTTGATCTTCCGATCCCAGATCTGCTTCGGGACCAGCATGAACTTGCCGTCGCGTTCGACCGGGATCAGCCCGGCCTCGGCTGCGCGGTAGCTCTGCGAGCGGCCTAATCCGACCTTCCTGCCAGCACCCGGCACCGAGTAATAAAAGCGTCGCCGGATGGCGCGGCTCATGGTTTCGAAGCGCATTGGCCTCCCGAACGAACCAAAATCGGACGACCTGGAGCATACCCTAATTTGGTGATTGCACAATCGCGTTATGGGTATCGCTTGAATGGACGTTGGGGATAAGTATTATCCGGTTTCGTCCCAAGATATCCCGAGATTGGATCCACCATGCTTCGCCGCCCACAGACTGCCAAAACCGCGTCCCCCCGCCTCCGCGAATACAAGGTGCGCTTGCCGGCAGACCTTGCCGCCCGCGTTGAGGCGCGGGCCAAGGCTGAAATCCGGCCGCAAAATCGAACCCTCATCAATCTGGTGGCTCGGTGTTTTGATCTGGAAGAGAGCAACACGCTCGAGGAGAACCTCGGGCACCTCGACAACATGATCTTGAAATACAGCGCCCGCATCGACTGGCAGGAGCTGACCGAGGAGTTGCTCCGCTACATTGATGAGGCGCTCAATACCAAAGGCGCGGCGCACGACGTTGCAATGGATAAGATCCGAGCCGCGCGCAATGCGATGCTGAAACATAAGGCAGGCGGGAGCAAATAAACCAAAGGGTTGCGGAAAGCGCGTGTTAGCCAATGGGCGTTTTGAGGACGCCGAAAGAAGCTGCGGAACGGCTTCAGATCAGCGTCGATCAACTGACTGGGTTCGCCGAGGACGGCGAAGTGAGATACGTCAATGTCGGTCGCGGCAAGAAACGTCCGCGCCGAAGATACACCGACGACGACCTCGATGAATTCATTGAACGACGCAAACGCAAGGAAGCTGGGTTATGTCCGTCTACAAATCAGCCAAGTCGCCGTACTGGCAATATGACTTCGAAGTCGGAGGTCATCGCTTTTTCGGCTCGACCAAACGCACGAACCGCCGGGAAGCCGAAGCGGTAGAGCGCATCGAGCGCGACAAGGCCGAGCAGCACGTCAAGCAGGCCAAGGCGGCGGCAACCTCGTTGAAGCTCGACGACATCGCCGGACGCTATTGGCAGGAAATCGGTCAGCATCATGCCGGTGCGCGCAATACCGAACGGCAGATCGGCTATCTGATAGAGTTTTTTGGTAAAGACAAATTGGTCACCGACATCACCGATGATGATGTCACCAAGCTGGTGGCATGGCGTCGCGGCCATCGCTCCCGCACTGGCGATCTGATCTCACCATACACCGTCAACGATTGCACCGAGCAATTGCGGCAATTGATCGTCCGCTGCAAATTGTGGGGCATACAGTTCGCGCACGAGCCGCAATGGCGGCGACATAAGCTGACCGAGCCGCAAGAACGTGTGCGCGAGTTGGTCGGTGATGAAGGCGAACGGCTAGAGGCCGCCACCCGCGACGATTACGCCCCATTCTTTGCGTTCGCACGCGCCTCCGGTTTGCGGCTCAAGGAGTGCTACACGCTGGCTTGGTCGGAGGTCGATTGGGGCGGTCGCCAGATTCGCAAAGTCGGCAAGGGCGGCAAGCGCGTCACCGTGCCGATCACCGACACCATCCGTGGCATATTGTGGCCGCTGCGAGGACATCATCCCGAATTCGTGTTTACCTATGTCGCGCAGCGCGACGTCGACAAGATCGTCAAGGGCAAGCGGTACTGCTTCGTCGCTGGCTCGCGTTACCCGATTACCTTGTCCGGCGTCTCGACCGAGTGGCGACGGCTGCGCAAGCGGGCAGGGGTCCAAGGCTTTCGTTTCCACGATCACCGTCATGATCTCGGCACCAAAATCTTGCGCGACACCGGCAATCTGAAGCTGGTGCAGAGGGCGCTTAACTCCTCGATCCGCTCGACCGTGCGCTATGCCCATGTTCTCGACGAGGACGTCGCCGACGCCTTGGATCGTTACCAAACCTCCCGGAAAAATCCCCGGAATTTGCGCGACAAGAAGGTTTCGTGAGCGAGACCAGTATGTTATTTGACACGCATGACACCTTTGGGTACTGCAGGTCGCAGGTTCAAATCCTGCTGCCCCGACCAGTTCCGGCCGCGCTTTTCCGCGAGCGCTTGCGTTTGCGCGGTCAGGATTTGCCACTTCGTTGACGGGATCGGTTGAAAATGACCGCGCGGATTTACAAGCCGGCCCGTACCGCGATGCAATCGGGCAGGGCGAAGACCAAGGAATGGGTCTTAGACTACGAGCCCGAGCAGCCGCGGTCCGTCGAGCCGCT
>Ga0310912_10001693_pt1 | contig 12136 bp, 15 predicted proteins | sample GREbulkMGOX080_FD_203443 | JGI IMG/M metagenome (GOLD analysis project Ga0310912, IMG submission 203443) | Lab enrichment of tropical soil microbial communities from Luquillo Experimental Forest, Puerto Rico - GRE.bulkMG.OX080 | ecosystem: Environmental > Terrestrial > Soil > Tropical forest >...
ATCCAGCGAGACGCGAAGTCGGAGCGGCAACCTCAGCCGCGTGTTTGCGGTAATAATCGGCCACCACGTTAACCAGCTCCGCGAAACAATCGCGTATCTGGGAGTCGCTATTGTAAGCGGTCAATTCAACGGAGCAGAGGAACACATCGGGCGCGTCATCGCTGGCGCGCCAAACAGCGACACCGCGGTCAGCCTCTTGAACGAAGTACACGGCAGCCATGGATCGCCTCAGTCGACCGACGGTGGAGGCGGTGGCGGCGGCATGCGGCGAGCCAATGCCTGCAAGATTGGATTTCCGCTCTTTAGGTAGCGCTCGCGCGCAGTTGCACGGTCCCATTCAACCGCGGTCCGGGCGGCGAGTTCGCGCAGCAGCGCGATGCGATACTGGATACGCGCCTCGAGAAGAACCGGATCGTTCATCACGCCGCTCCTTCATCTTGAGACGGTTCGAATAACGCGCCCAACTCCAACGCCGGTCCGAAACGACCATCAGAATAAATCGGCGTCGCTATGCGAGCTCGGACGTCAAGCTTCCAATTCGTAATCACCGGAGCGCTGAGTCCGTCGCGACCTTTCTCGCCGCGCTCACCTTGCGGCCCAGGGCGGCCGCGTGGGCCTTGCCTCGCGCACAACTGCCAGCCGTCGCCAGGACACGGGCCCGGATTGTCACGGCGGGCAACGAATGACGCACCGTCGCAAGCCACGACGTCGAGAGCGAAATAGCACGCATCTGGGTCCCACGTATCGCGGATCTTGAGCGAGCGCCCGTCGCGGCCATCCATCGGTCTGCTGGCCGCGCGCATTTCCAGCACGGTGCGCTCCATTTCCCGCAACTGATGCGCGGTCACCTCGGTCACGATTGCCAGGATGCGTTCGCGTTCTTCGGCAAGCTTCGCATCGACCCAAGTTTCCCACGTCCCACCGGCGGCATGATAGGCGGCCCAGGCATCCTCAGAAGTCATGGCCATCGGCGGTCTCCCCAATTGACTCACGCGAAAGAATACGCCCGCCGCGCGCGGCCGTCGAGGCGGACCGTCAGGACGCTGCCTCCACTGCATCCTTTGAGAGCGTAACCTTCTGCGCGGCGCCGAGGACCTGCAGCAAGACCTCGATCCTCTCCCGCGGCTTCATGCCGGCGTAGAGTCCAAGATGCCCAACGAATGGACCCTGCGTAACCCGCACCTGATCGCCGGGCTTGAACTTGGGCGGTGAAGCAAGCTCGATCAATCCATTACGCTCGCGCTGGCGTAGGTCATCGATGATCTGATCGGCCACCCGCGCCGGTCGAACGCCGTCCATGATCAGCCCCAAAATTCCGGCGCTCCAACGAGCCGCATGCCACTGCAACTCGATCGTGAGAAAACAGTAGCCCGGAAACAACGGCGGTCGGGTCTCAATCTTGCGGCCGTGAGACCGGCGCCACTCGCGCAGCCGCGGCAGATACGTGGCGAACCCGATCCGCTCGAGGTGGAAGAGCGCGAGCTTCTCTTGGCGCGGAACCAAACGCGCGCAAGCCCAATAAGGCATCGCTCACCGCCACCCGCGCAGCCAGCGACCGCGCGCCGAGCCGCGCCCGCGAGCGCTGTCATCACCGAGCGGCGGGCCATCCGCCAGCTTGGACGACCGCTGGTGACGCGCGCCGTACGCCCGCGCATCATCGGCAGGTGGGTCCCAGAAGCCACGCTGCAGCGGGGCAAGAACCCGATAGGCGGCCCCGGCGCCGCTGCAGCCGGCCGCTTGCAAGGCGTCGCGCGCCGCCAGCTCAAAGGCCACGCGCGCGGACGGCGCCAACGCGGCGCCGAGCTCAGCAATCAGGGCATCAAGGTCGGGATCACAAGCCGAAGATATTGCCACGAGTCAGCCTCCATGATTTGGTGGGCCGTCTCGTGTTATTTCAGGGTTGGTTGAGCGCCCCCGTAATTCCTCCCGCGGGGGCGTTCGTTATTTGACTGCCGCCACTTCTCCCGGGAGTGCCGCCGATCGCCGCTCGCGCCGCCGGCGAGCAGTCGTCCATCGCCGCCGCAGCGAGTGGGGAACGTCAGCCCAATCGAGATGTTGTCGCCGTGCGGCAGCGTCCTCGAGCAAGCAGGCGCCCTCGAAATCCTTGCGCCAGCCGGCAAGCAACTGCTCACACTCCGTCTCGGAAAGCGCGTTGTGCTCAAACAAGTAAGACTGCTGATTGTGGTAGCCAGGCCATTTCAGGCCCAGAGCGGGGGCCTCGAGATACCACCAAGCTTGCGGCCGCCTGCCGCCCGAAGCCCAAATCCTCATACAGACATCGCGGCCGCGCTCCCAGGCGGCGCGCAACTCAGCCTCATCATGAAAGAGACTGCCGTTGGGTCCGACGCCCAACCAAAGCTCCTGCAATTCGGAAAAGCTCAAGCCGCAGCTCTCGATATCGTCCTTAGAAGCGGTCGCGCGCGGCATCGGCAGCTCTCCTGCGTATCGCCCGAAGCTCGTAACGACGGCGCTTGCTTGCATTTGGGCTTCCACCGCCAGTCGTCGCCGGCCGGCGGAAAAACCCAGCCGCTTCCCCGGCCGCATAGACGGAAATTCGCCCCTGCGCGATCAGTTCGAGCAGATCAGTACGGCCTGCGGCCTGGAGCCGGCCGGTCAAATATTTGACGGATGTGCCGCCCACGGGAAAACCGAGGTTGAGTCGAGATGGCGCGACGTTAAACCGACTTCCCTGATCTGCGCAACGTGACAGTGGCAGCCACGGTTGCCGGAAAAAATCGCGATCGCGAGGCTGAGGATTAACAAGCCTGCGCAGCGGTGCACAGCGCGCCGCGACCGTAAGCCATTGATTTATTTACGGAACCCGCCCCCGGTTGTATCGTTGAGGCACTACAACCATATCGCATTGCCGATGGCTGCGTCAAGGGCGGCGCTCACGGTCCACGGCTCGGCCTCGGCTCTATGGGTTCAACCGCGCTTCGTGTCGCCGCTGTTGCAGCCGCACAGTCATGGCCGTTCCAAACGTGGTGAGGCGCGCCAAGATCGAGGCACCAATCTCGTCGGCCAGTCCCTTCAAGTCGACGCGCTTGCGGTTCTGTGAGCTGACGACGGCAACGTGCTCCTCACCAGTCCGGTCTTGAGGGTGCTCGAGCAGATAGCTCTGAGCGTCTCCTCCTCGAGCGTAAGGCGTTTTATCTCCGATCTGACATCAGCCAGACGATCAGCAGGATGACGATTCTGCATCCTCATTCCCCCTCTAATATTACTAAGCAGACCAGATACAGACATACAGACTTACGCTCGGGGTACAGGTCAGCGTTTTTGCTCCACCTAATGAGCGAATTTGCTCTACCTTTTGCGTGGTTTTGCTCCACCTTCCCTACGGTATCCAGTACCAAAGGATGTCCACAATCGGAGTCCGCCCTCGATGGTGGGTGACAGAAACGGCGCCTGCCTTTTCAAGATGACGGAGGGCGCGTTTAACAGCCCAAGGAGAAAGGCCTGTGGATTTGAGAGCTTCGGCTGTGAGCTTTATCGGGTTGCCCTTCCCCGGTTGATGAATGAGCCGGTCTAATTCCATCAATAGGTACCATGCGTTCGCATTGACCCGATGTTCGTGAAGCCGGCGATTCCACGTATAGGGCAGCCGAGCGAACTTCGTTGTCATTTGCCGCGGAGGCCGCCGCCTATTCGGAGTCTCAGGCTTTGATGGGCGGTTGGTCTCAAATTGCCTCAGATCGAACTGAGGTTTCGAGGCCACCACCCGTAATTCAGGTTTGCGCATAGTCAGGCTCTTTTTGGTAGCGCGCCGATGGCTATCAGTACGGACATGATTGTTGCCCACATCTTCTGAGCCATGGGCCGTTTATCGGTATAACGCGCACCGCCCACGAGCAGTTGGTCAGTATCCACGCCAACCTCGAGGCCATCACATACTTCCCGCCCGGCCGCGCGCATAATTTCTTTGGCGTGCTCGATCTGCTCGCGGTCAGTCATCTCAAACAGAATGCCGTCGTGGATCAGCATGCAAGGCACGATGCCGGCCTCGCACAGACGCCAAGCCGCGAGCCGCAGCATTTCGGCCCCACCGCTTTGCATCGGAAAATTGTAGAGCGTGCGTTGGTTGGGGCTGGTGGTGATCCGCAATGGCCAGCCAAAAATACTGTCAATGCGGCGGCTCAGCATGGCTGCGGTCACCCTGTCGCTGCGCCACTTCCAAAACCGCGGATAAATCCGTTTGTGCTGTTCAATGATGCCGCTGGCAATCAGCGGATGGCGGTCCAACCCTTTGGCCAATGCTGGCACGCCCATGCCGTAGTTGATTCCGAGCTGCAATGACTTCATGCGCTGGCGCGCGGCGGGCTCCTGTTCTTTCCAGTGCTTGCGATCGGGATCGCGGGTTAGTCCGACGTCGTGCGCGAGAGTGTAATAGACATCGCCGCCGAGATACGCGCGCTTCAAGGCCTCATCGTCAGACCTAGCAGCCGCAACGGCGACCTCTTGTGTTCTCCAATCGAGATAAACCCCAATTGATCCGGGCGGAAATACGATGAAGGAACGAACCCCGGCGTGCGCGTTGAACGGACTCTTAGCGTGCGCGTTTCGTCCGGTAGCAGTGGCGAACGGGAATAGGCTTGGACGGTTTCGGCCGTCGTGACCGATGGGCAACCTGGCCTTGGCGATAAATCCGATACTGTCCCGGAGCGCGTGCAGGCCCTCTATTCCAGGTACGTGATACATCAGGCGGAAGGCATCGCTCTCGAGGTCGAGTCTGCCGCTGTCCTTGCGCGGCCACGCAGCCACCCGCGCGTGCACGAGCCACCGTTCAAACCGTGCGTAACTCCATTCTCCCTCCGGGGTGTAGATCGGGCACTCGCTGCCGTAGCTCGGATCAAATTGCCGAATCAGTTCGGCGATGACTGCGGCCTTGTTCTCCTGCACTAAATTCCAAAGCTCAATATCAATCGGTATGCCTTTCATTTGAATGAGCGCGACTGCTTTAGCGCTGTAGTTCGACCAGTGCAGCACACGGGCAATGTCAGCAGCCGGGAATTGAGGATTGCCGGCGAGCATTGCCCGCAACAGCTTCACCGCCATCACATCGTCTTCGTCGCAATAGGCGAAGACGGCGTCTTGACCATGATCGCGCCAGCGGCCTTCGCCAATGTCCCTAGCAATGGTCCCTTTGTCGATGTTCTCCCATCCGCTGATGCCGTAGGCGCGACAAGCATCGGCCAACCGCTTGCGCGGTTTCTTGCGCTTCTCATCCGGATTGTATGGGAGCAGGATGTTGCTGGCGGCCAAATAGGCGGTGTGCAGGTCGAAGATGTGAACCGGAAATTGCCAACCTAGTACTTTGAAGCACGTCATTTCCGCCCACGCCGAATAGGCGACGAACAACGTATCCGGTCCAATATCAAACGGCGGGCAGCGCGACGCCAGCAACTGTTCGCGCCACATCCGGATTGTGTGCACGCGCTGAAGGTTTTCATTCAACACATGTGCCACCATGCACAGCGGATTCGGCAGACCGCCGGGAAGGACCTCGTACTCGAAGTCCGCCACCACAAACTGGGTGAAATAATCGCTCACGTGACGGTCTGCTTGGCGCCGATGAGTCGCAGCAGGCCTGGGTGGTCTTCGGTCTCGATGGTGCGGTTCACAAAACTCGCGCAGATCAGCTCGTCGAGTGATTGCGTCGGCCACTTCGGCTCAGGGAAGGCGTCGCGGTCGCGTGAGCACTTGACTTCGTAGCTATCGAAACCCTCTTCGCGCCTGCTCGTAACTTGCGTCCAAAGGGTCCGCGCTTGGTCGCACCCTTGCAGGTTGGTTTCGTTCCATGAATTGTCGGTGTTGCGGGATGGGACGTGACACAAGAAGAAAGTGTCGTTCGGTTTGGTGGCTAGGGCCAGGCGGAAGCGCAGAATGCGCGCGCTTACCAAGAACCTCAGCGCTAAACGCTCGACGATGAGGTGCAGAGCTTCCTTTCTGGCGCCCTTGATCGGCACGTGGACAAAGCAAAGCTCGGGCGACCAGTAGTTAGCCACATCGGGGTGCAACCGCACCCAGTCTTTTGCTTCCGAGATTTTATGATGTGGTAACGCCGTCAGCAGTGTCTCGACGCCGGCAATCGTGTCCGGGGTTTGCGACCGGAATCTATCCGAGCTGAACGCGGCGGGCTTGGCGATCGGTGTCTCGACGCTCGCGGTGTTCTTGTCCCCGATGACCTTAAACTTGGGGTTCTTCGCTTCGTCCACCATGTGCAATCTCCTCTTGGCTGGTGGGTTCAGTTTCAACAGAGAGACATTGGAGGCCAAACCTTCGCAGTAGGACCTTCGGGGTCGCGCGGATCGGCGGGCGGCGCTTCGTCCCCGTGACAATCCCACTTGTCGTTGTGCCGATAGCGCGAGAACAGATCGGCGTAGCGCGGCGCCGGGCAGAGCGACTCCACCAAGTCGTAGAACTCGACTGGCTTCACCGAGTGCCCGCGCACCGGCGCGTGCAGGAGCGTCGTCTGGTTGGTGAGCGTCACCACCGGCTTGCCGCGCACCGCCATGATGCAGTGCTCGGTCTGCCCGCGCAGCCAGTCCCCCATGCCCATCTTGTCTTTCGCCCAGGTCAGAATCGTTTTGGGATCGAAGCCCCAGGCGCACAAAAGCTCGTAGGCCTCGCGCATGTGATGGTTGGTGACCCAGAGCCAGAGGATGCAGTCCTCGTGGGCGATGTCGCTCACCTTGGTCGCGCGAATATCGGCAATCGACATGGTCGCGTAGGGCCGCACGCCACGCCGCGACGGGTCCTCGTCGCGGACTTCGTAGGGCCAAGGCACATCGGCGACGATGACGCGATAAGGCCCGATGCCCGGCAGCGACGGCGGCTCGGCGCGAATCAACTCAGCCTGCTTGGCGATCTTCAACCGGCGGTAGACGCCGTTGACCCGGCCGGTGCGATCCATCTGCTCGAGCAGCGGGCCGAACTTCTCGGGTTCGGCCTCGGCGGCGTCGACGACGGCCTCGGCCTTCGCCAGCGTCGTGCGGTGCACGCCGGCAACGGTGGCGACCTTGTCGAGGGCGTTGCCCTTTGCTTGCTCTGAGAACTTCTCAGGGCTGGCATGGGCGGCAACCATGCGCTCCTTCGCCTTGGCCCGCTCCAACGGTTCGAGCGCGCGCTTGATGGCGACGGCCTCGGAGAGCGTGAAGTCCTTGCGGCAGGTGTTCTCCGCGAATTCGCCGCGCACGATCTGACCGAGGTTGATCGGTATCGGCGTGTAGGGAATCGTCTTCCAGCCGAGCAGTTCGACGGCCCGCAGGCGGCGCTCGCCAGCGATGAGATGCCCGTCGAACGTGACCGCAATCGGCTGCAGCAGCCCGACCTCAGCGATGCTGGCGGCGAGCTCAGCGATGTCGCCGAGGTCGCGGCGGTGGCGCTCGCCGATGATAATGCTGTCGATGGGAAGCGATGCGGGGGTGCGGGCATCCATGGGCGGTCCTCCGGTTGTTGCAGCATCCGGAAAGTTCCGCTAAAGCAGCCCTCGGTTACTGAGCTTGCCTCAGCTTCCCTTCCCGGAAGCTTGAGCTTGATGGAGTGGAAGGGGCTCGAATCCTCGACCGGCGCCTTACGGGTCGACACCCTGCACCGGCCGTTGCACCCGCAACCCACCCCCTGGAAATGCAGACGCCGGCCTTCGGGGCCGGCGTTTCTTTAGGTCGTGGTGACGGCTTCGGCGGTGCTGGCGGCGGCCTGGCGGCGGCGGTCGCGTTTTGCTTTCGCCGCGCCCCGCGGTGCCCTTCCGCTCCGCGTCGCCTTGCGGGCGTGGGCGGTTAGATCATCGGGTAAGCCAGATCGCTTCCCGGCAACATCAAAGATTGGCCAGCCGTCTTCCTGTAGCTTCGGGATCAGCCTTCGCTTGCTCTCGTCATTAAAGATAAACCGCGCCAGCGGCGCGTCACCGCGAACCAAGCCCTTCAAGGTCCTCCCGCCCATTGCAGCCTCCGGTCGAATGTCAAAAACAACATACGGCAGATAGGGCGGGAATGTCAAAATATACTTTCCTATTCGACGGGTTTGTGCCAGAATTGCCAAAACCGTCGGACTGGAAAGAGCCAAAAATGTTCGATTGCGGACTTGCTGCGACCGAAGCGGCGTTAGTGCAGACGTACCGCGTTCCAACTAGGGCCGTGGGGGCGTTTCGCTCCCGTCTCGGCGCCCTCCAAAAGCAGGGGCTCTTTGGCGCCAGAAACATGCCGGGCAAGGGCGTGGCGTTGCGCTACGGCCCCGACCAATTTTGGAGATTAATTTTTGTGTGCGAGCTGTTCGAATTCGGCATCGCCCCGGCCGTGGTGCTCTCGCTCGTCAAATCGCTATGGGAGCACCGGCTGTCGAAAATTTTTAGCAAGGCAGAAGACGCAGTCATGAAACACCAGGACGCGGCGGGGCCAGACGACGTAATCCTGCACATGGGCGGCGTGCACTTGATGGTCGATGGTTTTTCAGACGCCGTACCGAACGTGAATTCCTGCCCGCTAAGCAAGCTGCCCGATAATGTGGCAATGTGGATGTCGATAAAGCACGAGGACCCGAACGGGTTGCCGCCCCGCGCCCTCATCACCAATCTGTCGATGCGGCTGCGCGCGTTCCACACCGCGCTCGGCCCCGCGTACATGGACGAGCTGCGCGCCGAGCGCGCCGGCAAACAGCGCAAACGCGGGCGGACGGTGCAGACCAAACAGTGAGGGGCGCTATGAGCGAGGGGCCGAAGCAGACGAAGGGTAAGCGCCGCCCGTCACTGTCGGACGCGCTAGAGGCGGCGATTAAGGCGGGCCTAAAGGTCCGGAGCGCAGTGCAGGAGATGGACAAAGTGGTGCTCGTGTTCGGCGACAATGGCGAAGTGAGCGGCGGTTCTGAAACTGATTGGGATGAAGGCATCAGAAAGTGGAAGGAACTGAAACGTGGCAAATGTAAAACTTGAGAACGTGAAGGCCGACGTCGATCGGCACGGCAACGCCCGGTATTATTTTCGTCCACCGGGATATCGACCAGGACTGGGAATGAAGCTCACTAGGCTGCCGGGCCAGCCGTTCAGTAGCGAGTTCATGGATGCGCTGGCGACGCTCAGAGCCCTCCCCAAAATCGAAGTTAAGGTCGAGCCGGGTGCCGCCCGGACGAAACCCGGCACCGTCGACGCGCTTATTGCCAAGTACAAATCGTCCATCGAATTCATTCGAGCGCGGCCGAACTCGCAGGCTCAGTATCAGCGCATGCTGGACAAACTGGGTGCCGTATTCGGCAATTCCCTTATCGCCAAGTTTCAACGGCGGCACATGCAGGACTTGTTGGACGCCGAGGCTGAAACGCCGACCATCGCGAAGCGGCTGTTGAGCATGATGCGGAATCTGACCCGCATCGCCCTCAACGAGGGATGGATCAAGATCGATCCCATAGCCGGTATGGTGGTGAAGCTTCCCAAGTCCGACGGCATCATGGACTGGGAGGAAGAAGAGGTCGCACACTACGAGGCGAGCTATCCGGTTGGCACAATGGAGCGACTATCGGAAGCGCTGATGATCAACATAGCGGCCCGGCGCGAGGATGTGATCCGGATGGGACCCGCCAACATCCGCAACGGCAACGAGCTTCGCTACAAGCAGATCAAGACCGGTGAATGGGTGCAGATTCCGCTGCTACCTGAGACGCGCGCGGCGCTCGACGCCATGCCGCCGAACGGCCACCTTGTCTACCTGCTCAATGATGACGGCTGCCCGTTCACGGAAGAAGGATTTGGCAAATGGTTCGCCAAGCGGTGTAGGCGCATTGGCCTTAACCGCGAGTCAGGGACCGGCAAGAAGTTGTCGGCGCATGGCTTGCGCAAAGCTGCCTGCGTGCGGTTAGCGGAAGCCGGGTGCACCGATCACGAGATCATGGCGGTGAGCGGCCATCTGAGCCTCAAGGAGGTTGCGCGCTATACCAAGGGGGTGCGGCGCAAGATGCTAGCCCGCAGTGCGATGGCGAAGTTGCAGGCGCACCGGGCGGCGCAGGCGCAAGCGTCACAGGATGATGCAGAGGGAGCGTAAATCAGAACGGGCCGTGAATCGGAGTTGTCCCACTTCTGAATCTAGCCTGTCCCACCGGCTCGCAAACATCGATGAAATGGGCATAAGTCAATGATGGCTCTGAATCAGAACGATTCAGGTCTGCCCCAAGGACCTGCGGGCCGCTTCCGGGGCATCCTGAGCCTGCTGTAAGCTGGCACAGCGGGTTCCGAGGGGGAGCCCATGCTCGACATAAGGCGACGCCAGTTCATCACGCTGCTCGGCGGCGCGGCGGCATCATGGCCGCTCGCGGCGGGCGCGCAACAGCCTGCGAGGTTACCAACCATCGGGTTCTTGGTCCCGGGCACGCCTGCAACCCACGGCCAATGGTTTGCCGCATTGGTACAGCGACTGCGCGAGTTCGGCTGGATCGACGGTCGCAACATCACGGTCGAGTATCGCTGGGCGGAGGCGCGCAGCGAGCGCTTCGCCGAGATCGCGGCCGAATTCGTCCGGCTCAAAGTCAATGTCATTGCGACGTCAGCGACCGGACCAACCCTGGCGGCCAATCAGGCCACACGGAGCATCCCGATCGTCTTCGCAGGCGTGGCAGACGCCGTTGGCAGCGGCCTGGTCACGAACCTGGCGCGACCGAGTGGCAACGTCACCGGCCTTTCGGTCCTGTTCACCGATCTGGCCGGAAAGCGTCTCGAACTACTGCGCGAGATTCTTCCTGGTCTCCATCGATTGGCGATCTTGACCAATACCGGCAATAGCGGCGCCATGCTGGAAGCACGCGAGGTCGAGGCAACGGCCCGCACGCTTGGTCTGGAGGCCGTCACACCAGACGTCCAGCGGGCGGAGGATATCGCGGCCGCGCTCGAATCGCTGAAGGACCGCGTGGAGGCGCTTTATGTCATTGCCGATCCGCTCATAACCACCAGCCGGATTCGCATCAATACCTTGGCGTTGCGTGCACGCATTCCAACAATGCACAGTCTCCGCGAGTTCGTTGAAGTAGGAGGGCTGATGTCCTACGGACCGAACATGCTGGACCTGTTCCGGCGCGCCGGTGAGCTGGTCGACAAGGTTTTGCGCGGGGTGAAGCCGGCCGACATACCGGTCGAGCAGCCGACGAAGTTCGATCTGGTTATCAACCTAACCACGGCGAAGGCGCTTGGCCTCGAAATTCCGGCGACCCTGCTCGCTCGCGCGGACGAGGTGATCGAATGAAGCGCCGCGCGTTCATGACGCTTCTCGGCGCCGCAGCGTGGCCGATCGCGGCGCGCGCGCAGCAACCGGCGATGCCTGTGATCGGATTTCTCAACGGTGGGTCAGCCTGGGAATACGCAGATGTCGTAGCTGCGTTTCGCCAAGGCCTGAGGGACGCTGGTCGTGTCGAGGATGAGAACCTGAGAATTGAATACCGTTGGGCTGAGGGCCACTACGAACGATTGCCTACATTAGCAGCTGAGCTGGTCAATCGCCGCGTGACAGCGATTGCCGCAAGCGCTCCAGCCGCTGTGGCGGCCAAGGCAGCGACTGCGTCAATACCTATCGTCTTCGTGACCGGGGCCGCCATCAAGTTCAATCCGAAGTTCGCAGAGGCCTTGGTCGACCGTGGCGTCGCCTATGGCCGTCAGAAAAACATAAAAGCGGCATTGTCCGATTTCGCCGCCGCTATCAAGCTCAACCCCAATTATGCGCTCGCCTATCGCAGTCGCGGCATCCTTTACTTCAACACTGGCGACAACGTAGATGCCGTGGCCGACTTCAACAAAGCCATCAAGCTTGATCCCAAGGACGCCAAAGCGTTGTACGGTCGCGGTCTTGCCAAGCGCAGAAAGGGCGACGCAACCGGCGGCGACGCCGACATGGCCGCTGCCAAGGCGCTCGATCCAGACGTAGAAAAACGAATGTAAAGCTGACCGCGTGGATCGGTTTTATGCTGCGCCGCATAATGTCTGCTAATGGGATGGCCCGGCCGTGCTCCTGCCCTGCAAGACGTAAGGTCTTGCGGGGGATTAAGAAGCACAAGGAGTGGAGTGCGCCCTTGATAGTGGACAGTTTCAGGCGGCGGTTTTGACAGGTTGCTGGGCGTGGCGATCCTCGTATTGCGCGGGGCTCAGATAGCCTAGTGCGGAGTGGAG
>Ga0310912_10001700_pt1 | contig 12126 bp, 10 predicted proteins | sample GREbulkMGOX080_FD_203443 | JGI IMG/M metagenome (GOLD analysis project Ga0310912, IMG submission 203443) | Lab enrichment of tropical soil microbial communities from Luquillo Experimental Forest, Puerto Rico - GRE.bulkMG.OX080 | ecosystem: Environmental > Terrestrial > Soil > Tropical forest >...
TGCGAGAACGACCGTCTCAACTATCCGAACGGCGTGAGGCTTTGGGGAAAAGCCGCCCCGCGAGTTGTAGAGGTGGTCGGCGGCCAGAAACAGGTGCCAGGGATATGGCTGACCACGGTATGATCGGCTAGACCAGACCGTCGAGCGGTATTCCGGCGAGGGGCGCTCCGATCGGTATGCGTATCTTGCTCGCGGTCGTCAACCGGAACCCCGACGTGATCGTAGTCCTCACCAACCCTGTTGCGCTGGCGGTCCGCGCCGTCACCGACACCACACCGATCGTTTGGATAGGGGTTGAGCCAGTCGGGGTTGGATTCGCGACGAGCTTGGCGCGCCCGAGCGGAAAGTGCTATTCGGCACGTGGGTCTTTGAAAGCCCACGAGACATGCTGGAGGTCAAGGATGTTGCTGCGCAATGCTTGGTACATCGGCGCGTGGGCCGACGAACTCAATGACAAGCCGCTCGCCCGCCGCATCTGCGGCGATCCGGTCGTGCTGTTCCGCGACGCCTCGGGCAGGGCGGCGGCGCTTGCCGACCGCTGCTGTCATCGCGCTGCACCGCTGCATCTCGGCAGCCTCGTCGAGGCCGGCATCCAATGCGGCTATCATGGCCTCATTTTCGACGCCGACGGCCGCTGCGTGGCGATCCCCGGGCAAAAACTCATTCCGCAGGACGCACGGGTACATAGTTATCCGACCGTCGAGAAGGATCAGCTAGTATGGCTGTGGACGGGCGACCCAGCGCTGGCCGACCCGGCCAGGATCGTCAACTTCCCCTATCACAACGATTCAGCGCATTGGCCGAACAAGCACGCCGTCTACCCGATCAAAGGCAATTACATGCTGATGGTCGACAATCTGATGGATTTAACGCATCTCGGGTATCTGCATGCCCGCACCGTGGGCGGCAATCCCAGCGCCCATGTCGAAGCAAACATGAAAACGGTGCGGACTCCGACCGGCCTCAAATTCACGAGGTGGCTGCGGAACTCGCTGCCACCGCCGAGCTACGTTAAGGCAGCCGGCTTCCAGAACCGCGTTGACCGCTGCCAGGAATTCGAATTCGTCGCGCCAAACACCGTTCTGCAATGGACCGGCGCCACCGATGCCGGCACCGCAACCGACGACCCGCAGCGGGATTTTCGCTTTCAGTTTCGACTCTTCCATGGTCTGACACCGGAGACCGAGACCAGCTGTTTCTATTTCTGGTCAGCGGCAAACGGCTACCGGCAGAACGACCCCGAGGCGACCGAGCAGCTCTACCGCGAAATCGCTCCAACCTTTCTCGAGGACAAGGAAATCGTCGAGGCGCAGCAGAGGCGGTTCGACGAATTCGGTGAACAGGGCCTTGTCGACATCGCCTCGGACGCCAACCGAATGCACATGCGACGGATTGTCGAGCGGCTGATTGTCGCCGAGCAATCCGCGGTTGCAGCACAATAAATCAATTAGCTGCAAGCATCTTCAGGCTAAGTGCTAATAGTTTCACCTACGGGTGGTGACCTTGGTCCGTCCAGCGGATCAGGCGACCGCAGCTGGAGCGGTTGGGGTCAGAAATGTCCGGCTGACGAGACGTATCCTAACTGTGTCAGCGACTTGCCGTATCTCAGAGGACCAAGATAGTCTGCCAACAGATTCGGTACAGTTTGCGCTCACCGAAGACGCGCAGCTCGATCCTCGATACGACCGAGCCTATCTGATCAGCTTGCCGGCAAGCCCAATGGCAGCATCAGGTCGCTGAGGGTCAAAAGGCGCTACTGCGCGGTCAAGGGTTTAGTTCCAGCGGGCCGCTCAAGTCGATCGCGACTTTTCCGCCGAGTTCTACTGCGACGAGTGGCGGTTCGAGGTCGAAGCAACGGTCTCATCTTGCCATCAAAATTCGCCTGCTGCGGCAACGTTTCGTTCGACGTACCGATCGCCTCTCCTTCGTTTGTCGTGCCTCACCCCACACCCGCGCCGCATGGCGCGGAAATGGCGTGATGCCGTGAGCGAGCTTGTCGATCTGCAAGAGGGCTACCGGACATGGCTCGACAGCCTGCCCGAGAACCTTGCCGAGAGTGCCACGGCGGAAGCGTTGCGGGCGATCTGTGACCTGGATCTCTCCGAACTCGACAGCGTGGAGCCGCCGCCCGGCTTCGGGCGGGACTAGGCCGCCGGGGCCCCGCCGGCCCTTTTTTAGGGGGGCAAATTCGAAAAGCAGCGGTGGTATCCTTCGATTATGTTTAGAAACCGTTAAGTTGCGCGGCGATCGGGCGTATTCGGTGCTGCGGGGCAGCAGCGACGAGCTGTGATATTCAGCCGCGTTGCCGCCGCTCGATCGTGGGCTCGACGACCTGCACTGCCGTGACTGCCGGAGGACTTGGTTGTCTCTGTCTGTCGACCAAAAACCTGAGCAACTCAGACGCGGGTGAGACTATCAGGGTCATCAGCATTTACATCGGCGGGCGAATGCCAGACATCTAGCTCAACAAATAATAAAGCTCCGGCGCCAACTCTGTAAGATCATAGTGTCATCAACGGAAATCTGTTAGCATTTGCCGGCTGCAACGATGCAGTAGAGCCCAATAAACTGGCCAGCACGGATGCAGCAGCGGCCTACCAAGGCCGGATGCTTGAACAGGAGGCAAGACATAAAGCGGGATCTGCGCGTGCTTGCGGCAGTGGGCTCGCTGTCGCTTGCGTTGGCCGCCACCCCAGAGAGCGGGCGGTATCTTGAAACTCGGCCATTTCGATAGCCCGGCGAGCATGTCGATGCTCGAGGAATCGACTCAGGCGGTCAACCGGCCAATGTCGGGCGTGTTTAACAATCTCGTGATCTTCAAGCAGGACGTGCTGCAGAACAGCTTGCGATCAATCGTCTCCGACCTGGCCACGAGTTGGTCCTGGAACGAGGTAGGGACGGAGTCACCGGCTACTGCAACCCCGATCTCGACAAAATGGTCGATGAGCAATCCGAGATGAGCAATGTCGCCAATCGCAAGCAAGTGGTGTGGGCGATCGAAAAGAAACACTCGCGGGGGCCGCACAGAGCCAAACGCTCCTCACTGCAGCTCGCGGAAGGGCGGATGCGCGCATTCTTCGTAGCGACTTTGATGGCGGCGATTGTTGGCACGCTTGGTGCCACCGCTGCCATTGCACATGAAGGCTGGTTCGTGCGTGTATGTCCGACAAAAACCGAAGCGAATCGAGTTAATTTGGCTTTCTCCGGGAGCGGACAGGGCTTCAGCTGGTCCTGGATTAAGGAGCGAACGCGCGATGAAACGGATCTCCCGCGCCGCTTTCGCACAGTGCCAAAGCTCTATATCCGTGGGATCACAGTTTCAATGCCCAGCAATATATAGCCTCACGCCTACGTCTGTATCGGGTTCCGTGACCATATCGTTCACCGCATGGAATTCGATGATCACGCGGTTCGCCAAAGAAATTGGAACGATGCTGATGATTGCGCCTGCTAGACGAGCGCCAACGCTAACTCTGATGATCAGCGATACGTGCTAGCACGTATTGCTAGTTTCTATCCGAGCATGCATCCTCTTTGTGGAGCGGTCTTTTCCAATCCCCCAGCGGTGATCGCTCGCGTCGAGGGCCTCTGGTTATCCCCCTAGCCGAGGCCCTCGTTTACTTGGTTTACGGGGCGAGCAATTGTCGCTGGCGAGCGCAAATGGCGGAAAGCACGCCTCTTCCAGGCTGCGCCGATTTCGACCAATCTGATCCTCGCCGATATCGGCCAGCACGTGCTCGGCATGCCGCGTTCGTATTGGCAGCCGGCTCCCGGTCACAACAATATGCTTACATTGAGGCTTCGCTCGATCAGCCATACGGACGCCACCGCGGCCATGCCGAGCGAGCCGGCTCCGAGAACAAGCCGCGGGTAGAGCCAGGAGCGGCGCGCGAGATAGGCAAGCGGCAAAAAGGTCCCGACGATCGCCAGCTGTCCTGCCTCGACACCCAGGTTGAAGGCCACCAACGATACCGCGAGCGAGGGCTTGGGTAGCGCGAGCTCAGTCAGAACGTTGGCAAAGCCCAACCCGTGCACTAGGCCGAACAAGAAAGCGACGATCCATAGTCGCTTCTTGATCAACGGGTAAAGATTGTTCAGTGCGGCGATGACCACCGACGCCGCGATTGTCGACTCTATGAGGCGCGACGGTAGGGTGATGAACCCAAGAACCGCCAAACTCAAGGTTATCGAATGTGCAATCGTGAACGCCGTAACGATCCTAAGCACTTCGAAGAAAGCCGGGCGGAAAGTCATTACCGCTTGCCATCTCACGGGGCTGCGCTCAAGCACTGCGGGAAGCAGCAAACTGCAGAGAAACAAAATGTGATCGAAGCCGGTCCAGATATGCCAGACCCCCGTCCTGAAATATTCGAGGAATTGTCGTCCAAGCGCGACGGAGTGGCTTTCGAGCCGCCATGTGTCGCGCTCGGGGCTGAAGATCGCTGTATGTGTACGTCCCTGCTCCTCCAGCCGTAGCAAGCCGCGGTGCTGGGGGTCGAGATCAAAAAGCAGAGTGTACTTGACCGTCAGAACCTCAGGAGGAGATGGACAGTCGACGGTAAACCGCATTACCTCATAAGCACCATCGCTGTGATTATCGATCAAATGCTGGGTTGCCGTCATCGGGCAGTTCACATCATCAGCTGCAATCGAAAGGCGGGCCAGACTGTAGGTAGCGATTTCTCCGTGCTTGGCCTTTACCTCGCCCCAGGTGATCTCACCGTTGCCGTCGGCGTCGAGACCAATGGCGTAATCGAGGTCGCGCAATGCGATGTCCCACTGTCCAGTGAGCTGGTTTCCGTGCAGCGAAAGTGCCAGATAGCTGTCGCTTGGCTTGTGAGCAAAGGCGGGCGCAAGCCAAAGCGACAGTAGAAGAATTAGAGCAAGTCGCAACATTGTCGTGCACGCCAGATGCTTCCCCCCGGAACCGCCCGCCGGGCCGGCCGGGCGTCGCAGTGACGGCAAAGCAAGTCATTCCGAGGAGCCGAAGGCGACGAAGCAATCTCGAAGGCGCAGAGCGCGGTCACGGTACCGGCGGAGAGCAGGGATTACTGCCCTGACCGGCGGTGCACTTGCCGTCGTAGGGGGTCGGGAGGAACGGGAAATTCTTGGCGATGCCGTTCGCCGTGATGTCGACGCCGACCACCCCCGGCGCTCCAGCGAGGAAGTTAACCCCGTCTCCGATATGATTGGCGATGTAGTTATTGCCCCCCACCACGCGCACCACAATGTCGGTGACGTCGTCGTTCGGGCGCCGGCCATTCGAATAACCCGCCTTGTCGGCGCTCAAGGCAGCGCCGAGCCGGCTCTGATGTTCGGGCGCGGTCGGAGGCACCGTCAAATCGAGCCGCAGCAGCTCGGCGCATGGCTGACCGCAGTTTGTGCCATTCAAGGCTTGGCCGGGGTATTTGAGCAGGAGGCTCATCAGGTCGGTGCGGTCGTTCGCCGACGAGCCGTCCATCGGAACGATCGGCACATGGAACACCAGGTTCAGCTCAGTGGCGACCACCGGGTTCTTGTAGAACGCTTGGAAATTGACCTCGTTTTCCGGCTCGGCGGCATTCCAATCATCCTTGAACGGCGTGGTGATAATGAGCTCGTTGACCAGCGGGTTTGCCATGCGCGACACCTGCACGAACCGTCCGTCTTCCTCATCATCATCCCGCTCGCCGGATTTGTGGAGCACTCTCACCTTGCGCCGGTCTGTCTCAGCATACATCCCGATTACCGGATTTTTGGTGGTCGAGGCAGGCTTGCCGTCGCTGGTGATCCGCGTGATCGGGACCTCGATCGCGATGGTGCTGATGTTGAATCCGCTGAAGCGGTTTACGCCGAACGGATTGACATTGTCATTGTCCTCTCCCGGTCCGGTCAACGCGGGCAGGTAGCGGCGCAAATTCAGAGTGTCGAATACTGCGCCCAGATCGATATAGAACGTCTCGGCGCGCTGCCCGGCAAAGACGCGAATGCCGTTCGCGTCATCGCTGTAGATGCCCTGCGCGGCCAAGGCCGGGTAGTCGGGCATCGTGGCCGGTCCGACATTGGATGGAACCGCGACCAGAGTGCGGCCGTTGAACAGCTCGGTCCGCTTCCCGCGGCGAATCTCAGTCACACTATAGGTCTGACGCCGCGTCAATCCTTCCGACCCGGGTTCGTCGAGCGCGGTGATCCCCTGCAGCGGCAATGTCGGCGTAATGTGCGGGTTGCCGAGATACGGCAGTGGCGAAGTCAAGTTACCAGCAGCGGCGATCGGCCGGTTTTCGGTCTTAAAGCGAAACTCGTAGACGATGTCGTCGGCCTTGCCGTCCCGGTCGTTGTCGATGTTGATGGCGTAACGAACCTCGTCGTCGAAGTTGAAGTAGTTGGGTCCGTCACTCGGATCTTGACCGGGGATTACATTCAATATGAACGTGACTCGTCGGTCTGTCGGAGCGCGCGCCAGGTTCGCCGTGTCGTAGCTGACGAAGGCATAAACGTCGGTGTTGTCGGCGGCCGGGTCCAGGGCGATCAAAGGCGCTTCGCGGTGGCTCGCCGCCTCGGCGGGAGAGTGCCACGCGAGTGCGAATGCCGCCAGCAATGGAATGAATAGATTCAACTCGGATTTCATCTCCCTGTCTCCCTCTGATAATGCACGGTCACGACGCGCGATTCAGCCGCGCGGCGCGAGGATTCGTTGGAGCTGTACATCCTCCAGCCGGGAATTGTTCAGCCATTCCCTCACGGCGTCGACGGCAGCAGCGTCGCGGGCAGCGAGGGCTGCCTCCAGCAGGATCCGGACATCCGCCGGCTCCTTCTGTACCTGCCAATTTTCCTCTGCGAGTGCTAGCGCCGCGGTGGGAGCATTCAACAAATGCAAGGTGAAACGGGCCTCCTCCCGCAGGTGCACCCGGTCTCCGCGCAGGCGGCTGGCCCCGAAGCGGTCGCGCAGCTCTTCCACTCGAGCCGGCAGTTCCTTTGACTGTTGTGCCTGCAATGCCAGCGCGTAGCGCAGCAGCAGAGGATCCGCGGCGGTCTTGTCCCGCAGCGGCGCGAGGACCTCTTCGGGACGGCCGTTGTCCAGCAGGTAATCCGCATAGGCCCCGAGAAGGTAATAATCAACGGAATCGAGGGCGAGGGCTCCGCGAAAATGCACTTCCGCCTCCGGCACCATTCCCGCACGCGCGGCCATTTCGGCGAGGCTGGTCAGCGCCCAGCTTTGAACTCGGGGTTGGGCACCGGGATGCGCCTCGAGCGCCGAGCGAAGTTGCTCATAGCTTTCGCGCAGCCCACCAGTCGCCCCTTTCACACTCGCCAGACATGCGGTCCAGACCAGTTGCTGCGCCAAGTCCTGCAGCTTGCGACACTCTTCCCTTGCCTTGTTATAGACGCCCTGTACCTGCAGCACCGTCGCACGCATCAAGCGAGCCTGGACATTGCGCGGATTGATGTTTAGCACCGTCGCCAAATCCGCCAAAGCAACATCGAACTCGTGCATGCGTTGACGCAACGTGGCGCGCAAGACCAGCACCTCTTCCGGTGCCTCTGGAGCGTCCCACCACGGGGTCAGCGCCGCTTGGGCATAGCCGCCGTAACGTGGATCACCCGTGACGCGCCCGAGTTCGAGATAGCCCTGCGCCACAAGGACTGCGAGCGGCAAATTATCCGGGCTTCGGGTCAGTTGACCGTTCAGTCCGCGCAGCCGGCGCAGGACAGGGTCGCTAGGAGCAAACGGCAAGCGTTCGAGAACTTGGTTGTCGGACTCGGGGACAAACGGTGTGGCCGCCACAGGCGCAGACGCCGCGGCGATGAGCATTATCCCAACCAGCGCACGCAAGGACATGACCGGCGACCTAGCTTAGTTGCGTGCCGGGCCTTGATCGCGTTTAGGCAACGGCCAGGCTAAAGACTGGGGCATAGCCATCTCTCCCGCCAATCACATTCGAGTGAACGTCTCCGAGTCTAGGCGATCGTTCGAAGACGCAGCGGCGAATAAAAGCCCGCTGGATCAGTTGTAGCCGTATTTTTCTCGTAACTCGCGGGTGGCGGCGTGATCATCTCGCATCGCGTAAGACGGCGATGTAGCCAGACGCGGAATACGCGTGATACCGGCAAGCCGCGCCGTCTTTGATTCACAGTTCGCGGATGGTCTCAAGCTCGCGGTGCGCTGCGGCGATCATGCTGAGGGTGATTCTGCGCGCTTTCACGACAGGATATCCGTTGCAAAGCGCGACAGCGCGGCATGCCGTTATTTTTTGCTGTTCCCGAAAGCGCCGCCACTGCGCTGCCAAGGCGCGGTCCGATCGCGGTCAGCACCTTGCCATTGCGGCACAACACGACACGCGGTCCTGTGTGGCGTTCCCATACGTCGTGGCGCGTCGCGAGCCGAGTCCGTTTCGAAACCGAGGACCGCTACCACGGGGCGACAAGACGTCGTACGCGTGTAATCTCTGTTCTTAACAATCGTGCACTAGCCATGTCGGGAAAGGCTGTCCGGAATAGCCTGTTCTAAGAAGGCTCGCCGCACCACCATTGGCTTTGATCGTTGCCATTGAAATGCTCCATCTATTGATTTACTGTCCTAAAACAAACCTCCTAAAAAAGTAGTTAAAAGCAATTATGGTTACTATATTACGAACTATCTACCAACTCTGTTGTGACTTATGGATAACGAAAGTGATCTAAGACCGGGGGTGGAGTTAGGATGGTACCTTTACAGCCTCTGCGAGATGGTTATACTTGCCAGTTGCCGGGCGGCGCAGAATTTCTGAACAGGTTAACGCGAGACCTCACGGGCGAGCCTGGCGCTCTCGATAACGACAGCTCGGTCAGTGCGGGGTGGCGCACCTGGCTCACAGTCCGCCGACGCTTTTTGTATAGGATCAAACCGAGTTCGGCTGGCCTTCTAACGCCACTCGTGCGCGCGGAGCGAAGGTCAACCCCGCCCAGCCGAAGAATACCAGGGGTAGGGGTTCACGCTGCGCGGTGTTCGGCAATAGACCAGCAATCTCACCCGTCGCGGTTGTTGCTCAGATCGACATCCGATGACGGCTCATGCCCCCATACTGCCGTTCGCAATAACCGTCGGGCTCGGCTCAGTTGGCGGGAAGCTGTCAATCGTTTTCTCCGCCATTGGTCGACCGAGGCGGTCATGAGCCGACATTCGGGCTCGTCTCAAACGCCGATTTGATCGATCCCTATTAAGTGGATCGTCGTCACGCTGATAATATGCATCGTGCTCCGTTTTGGCCCCAATGACAAATATGTTATTCGGACAGGAAGACGATCAGAACGCGATCCAGACGTACCCGAAGATCGTATTATTGGCGTGCGCGTTTCGCCCGGCACCATTGAAATTCGTACTGGCACCGTCAAACTTGTCCCATCTGATATACTGCAACCCGATGCGTGCATTCAGCCATGGCCAAAACGATGGGCCGCCACGCATGAACGGCAGATAGGCAATCTCGCTGATCCAGTTGGCGCTGTTCGGGCTTCCGGTAAAGGTGCCATAGAGCGTCGCATCCGGAGTGCCGCCGATCGACATTCGCCCCCCCGTGAAGCTCCAGGTTTTATCATAGATATAGGAAAGCGTAGCATTCAGGAACCGCAGCTGGTTGTTGGAATTGTCGGCGAGCCCGAGCGTCTGGCTCGCGCTCGTGTTATGATTCTCGTGAATCCAGGCGACGCGGGCAGTAACAGTGTGCGGATCACCGAGATATTGATACTGGGTATCGATCCCAATATCTGTGAAGGAGTCGGTGCCCGCGCCCGACAGCCCAATCGGAAAGACCTTTGATGCTAGCCCAAAGGTACCGACTTCCCATGAGTGGTCGCCAAAATTCGGCTCGACCGCAACCCGCCAGTAGGGGGCAACGCCGTTGATCGGGCTCTGCCCTGTCGGATTGATGCCGAGGGCTTTTTGCGTATTGTTCGACAACGGCCGATAGCCGCCAAACTCCAGATAGAACAGGTCGTCCAAGAAGGCATAACCGGTGAGGCCGGCGACTTGTTGCGCATAGACAAGATCGATGAAGGTTTTGGCGGTCGGCGTCGGCGCCAACTCCGACCTGATAAAGGGAAAGCTCCATACGGGTGTCGTGTTCCAGACGTCCTGGACTGTCGGGCTGTTGTTGGCCGTTACCCCCCACAGCAGATTGTGACCATCGACGTTGACCGAATTCGCGAACCGTATATCTACATTATCCCAAGCGAAACTGCGGAAAACACCATCATAGGTCCCCTGGATGAACGCGCCGAGGTTGTCGGTGATTCTGCCGCCGGTAAACAGGCTCACCTGTTGGAAGGCAAAGTTGTTGTTGGGGCCGAAATGCGGTGCGGCTCCCCCGGTCTGTCCGGCCTCGGTATGGGTATAAGTCGGTGCCTGGAGCGTCACCGCGAACGGCGGGCCCTTCCAATCCCCGCCGCCCAATGTGTAGCCGCCCAGCTTGAAGCGTCGGCCGAACGGGTTAAGCTCCCAAAAAGCAGTATGGCAGGTCGCGCAGGGCTGACCGGTCTGCCGCGCGTAGAGCGGCAATGAAGCCGCCGGTCGCGAGAGGAAGCCAGCGCCAAGCAGCGCCGCAAGCGCAACCATGGCCACTACGGTAATACAGCAGGTCGGCGTTACTCGCAGAGCCAGGCGACGCCTCCGATCATTTGAATGCCTGCGACCTAGGTCGGCGTACGCTTCGGTACGAAAATGCGGCAGAATCCCTGCGGGCTGATCGAGCCTTCGACCACCTTGCAGGCATCGGGCGGTTGAAACTGGATACAGTTGTCGCATCGCTCGTCGCCGTCCGGGTGATCCTGGTGATTGACGGCGATCTTTGAGATCTTGGGCTGCGCCTCGGCCGGATAACGGCCAGTAGCCAGAAACCCGACAGCGGCTGTGGAGCCCTGCAACAGCGACCGCCGGGAAACCACGACCCAAACCCCTCCCAGCTCACTTGTCATGCCTTCTTCTTGCCCATGACGATTCGGGCGCCCAGAAGCATCCCACGGAACCGGGTTGCGACCCGGGCCGGCCTTTCTGTACTAAGACTCCTGGGGACCGGGTTTATTCCGTGAGAATATCGAGCACATTCCACAGGCGTGGCGGGCGCTTCTGCCGGGAAAAGGGTGGCGCCGACGAGGTCGTCGATGGGCCTCCCGCCTCCTGGCTGGGACGCAAAAGGACACAATTGTTAACGGGGATTATATGATTGCAGTTGTTAACGGGAATATGATTGCATCGCGGGTCCAAGCGCGCCGATGATGCCGGCTGGGCCGACCCGAACCTTGACGCCAGGTTGAATATGGGGGGTGGGCATGAGCTACGGCACCGAGCTTACCCTCACCTCGCTGACGCGACGGGCCCCCTCGCCGACGGCCGGAGGGTAAAGATGCACGATGAGTGGGGCGCCGCTGGAATAACCCGCCTATCGCCGGGTCGTAGTATGTGGGCACAGGGTTACCGGCCGGTAAAGGGCACGGCGGCCCGAATGCGGCCTGGTCGTGGCTTAGGCAGACGACCTGATCACCGATACAGGGCAGTTCCGCTCGCGTTTCCCTCAATCGGCTCAGCTACGGTTGTCCGACAACGATCTTTCTGGATCTCCGCAACCGACACCGACATCATCTCAGCGCAATACTTCTGGACGGGCGGGCTGGAACCGGCTGGCCCGGTTGCTCCGATGCGGTCGCGATCGCTCGGACGGCGGGTTTCCGAATGCTGGTTATGAGCCGCATCCGTCATGCGGCGATTGTCCCTTAACCGCTCGGAGCCGGCCAAAAAGAGCGGCCAAAAAATATCCCGAAAAATCGTTGCCGGACAACAATAGCTGAGCGGATGGTGGAAACTCTAGCGGAACTGCCCTTTATCGTGGATCAGGTGAGTCGCCGGCGGAATCGCACCGCCGGGCGCTCGCAGGTAGGGTCGAGGACTGGCGCGCCGGTTTAGGCCGATGCCGTGCCACGTTTCCAGCCCCCGCCACGTCGAACGCAGCGTGCGGATTTCCCGCACTGCGCTCCCCCATTTGCTTCACGTCGAGGCTTATTGGACCTATCCTGCCGGGGCGACTTTCGGCCTGTCGCGGCGCACTCGATAGCCGTTGAACAGCCCTAGAGTGTCGTACAGCCACCGCCTACTCCACCGTTCCCAGCCGAAGCCCT
>Ga0310912_10001704_pt1 | contig 12110 bp, 9 predicted proteins | sample GREbulkMGOX080_FD_203443 | JGI IMG/M metagenome (GOLD analysis project Ga0310912, IMG submission 203443) | Lab enrichment of tropical soil microbial communities from Luquillo Experimental Forest, Puerto Rico - GRE.bulkMG.OX080 | ecosystem: Environmental > Terrestrial > Soil > Tropical forest >...
CAAGTGGATCAACCTCGACTTCACGATCAACATGCTGCTCCGCGTGCACGGGATGGCCCAGCTGTTTCTCGTGAACGCAGGCAGCGAGCTGCAGTTGTACATCTCTCCCGTCAACTGGCGCCCCGACGAGCCGCCGTCGCTGATGTCTTATCCTCCCGCGTTCTCTGCGGAAATCTACGAACGCCTCGGCCCCTACCGGACGCTCGGATGGGCGGAAGCGACGTGGCCGTTGAACGAGGATCGCATCGACGAGAAAACGTTCATGGATGATCTATTCCGCGCGTTCGACGACCGCGCGCAGGTGATCCTCCAGCGTCTCGAATCGAAGCAATGGGATCTCCTCGTCGGCGTCATCGAATCGACCGATCGCGTGCAGCATATGATGTGGCGGCTCATCGATCCGCAGCATCCGATGTACGACAGGGCGCTCGCCGCGAAATTCGGCGACTCCATCGAGCGCGTCTACCGTCGCTCTGACGACTTCGTGGGCGAGGTGATGTCACGGGTCACGCCCGGCACGCCGATTCTGATCGTGTCGGACCATGGCTTCCGTTCGTTCCGGCAATCGGTCAACCTCAACACGTGGCTCGTGGAGCATGGCTTCATGGCGCTGCAGGGCCAGGCCCCCGGGGACAAGAAGCTCCAGGATCTGTTCGGGGGCGGCACGTTCTGGGAAAACGTGGACTGGTCTCATACCAAGGCGTACGCAATGGGACTCGGCCAGGTCTATATCAACCTCAAAGGCCGAGAGGCCCACGGCATCGTTTGGCCCGGCGAGGAATCCAAGCGACTTCAGGATGACCTTGTCGCCGGTCTCCTTGCCATGACCGACCCGAACACAGGCGCCCACATGGTTGACGCCGTCTACAAGGCCGACGATGTCTACTCCGGTGAATTCGTCAAGAACGCCGCCGAGCTCCAGGTGGGGCTCGCCGATGGCTATCGCGTGTCCTGGCAATCGACGCTCGGCGGATCTCCGCCGGGGCTCGTCTACCCAAACATGAAGAAATGGTCCGGCGACCACGGCTCGTTCGATTACAAGGCGACGCCGGGTACATTTGTGTCGAACCGCTCTGTCGCAGAGGGACGGGCCCTGCACATTATCGACATCGCCCCGACCGTGCTCAGCTACTTCGGCCTGCCGATCCCCCCGGACATCGATGGCAGGCCGATCTTTTGAGCGGTCCCTCGTCCAGGCCTTCAAGAGTACCGTAGGCTGGCGGTGATCGGCCGGATTCGCCGCCGCTTCGTGGGGACCAGCGGCTCAGCCGGTCGAGTGCCGTCGGGCGGGGCCGGCGTCCCTTTTGACCTTCGGAGCTTCGGATCGACGGTGGCCCCGTCGACCCGTTACAATGGCTAAAGAGAACGCACGAGTACCGAGTTAGAGGCATTCGAATCATGAGCTCCCGCACGCGCCTGGTCGTCATGTCGATTTCCGCGCCGGTCATCGCGTTCGCGATCGTCGGCGGCCTCCTCGGCAAAGTGATGGCGCGCGACGAAAGCTACCAGTACCTCAAGGTTTTCGACGACGTCGTGAGCCTCGTGCAAAGCAACTACGTCGAGGACGTCAAGATCGGCAAGGTGATGTCGGGCGCGATGCACGGCCTCGCAGATGGCCTCGACCCGGAGAGCGCCTATCTGACTCCGGACGAGGTCAAGCAGGTCGAGAGCGGCTCCTCGCTGCCGCCCGCCGGCGTTGGCCTCGACCTGACGCGGCAGTACTACCTGCGCGTGGTTTCCGCGCGAGACAACTCGCCGGCCGCCAAGGCTGGAATCCGGACCGGCGACTACATTCGCGCGATCAATGACGCTCCAACTCGCGACATGTCGGTGTGGGAAGGCCTTCGCGCCCTGCGCGGGGCGCCGGGATCGAAGGTGTCGCTGACGGTCATTCGCGGGAACGCGGCCGATCCTCACGTCGTCGAGCTCACACGTGAGGCCGATGCACCCTCGGCGGTGACCGGCCGGGTCGCCGCAAGCGGTGTTGGGTACGTCCGCATTGCAGCCATCGCGCCGATGACGCCGGGGCAGGTGAAGTCCCAGGTCGCCGATCTCGCCAGGAGCGGCGCCGCCAAGCTCGTGATCGACGTGCGCCGAACCTCGAGCGGCGCGTTCGAAGAGGGCCTGGCGATCGCACGACTCTTTGTGGCGAAAGGAACGCTCGCGGTTCGCGAGTCCAAGAATGCCCCGCGCGAGACGATTTCCACGCAAGCAGGGGACGGCGGGATCACGCTCCCGACCGTCGTGCTCGTCGACGCCGGCACGGCGGGCGCGGCGGAACTCTTTGCTGCGGCCCTCGCTGAAAATGGCAGGGCCGAGCTGATTGGCGAGCACACGGTCGGACGCGCTGCGCAGCAAAAGCTGATCAAGCTGCCCGACGGCGCGGGCCTGTGGCTTTCCACCACCCGTTTCCTGACGGCGTCCGGAGCGCAACTGCACGAAAAGGGTCTCGAGCCCACCGTCGCGGTCGACGAGCCCGAAGTCACGGAGTTCGGGGCTCAACCACCGACCGCCGACCCAATCCTCGATCGGGCGATTGAACGCCTGACCGTCAAAAAGGCCGCGTAGCGGCGCAGCCTCCGGTTCCTGGTATACTGAAGTTTCGTCTAAGGCCATTCTTTTCAAGATGTAGGCGCGTAGCTCAGAGGTTAGAGCGCCTGCTTGACACGCAGGAGGTCGGTGGTTCGAGTCCACCCGTGCCTACCATGGACCGCTTTCAGCTGAGAACCGGGATCTTCCGCGCGACTCCATGAGTCAGATTACTGTCACGCTGCCAGACGGATCGCATCGGCGTGTGCCTGCCGGAACATCGGTCGGCGACGTGGCGGTGCAGATCTCTCCGGGCCTCGCGAAAGCCGCGCTCGCTGGCATCGTCGACGGCAGGCTGGTGGACCTGGCGTGCTCGCTGGATCACGACGCATCCGTTCGTATGGTGACGGATCGGAGTCCGGAGGCGCTGCCGCTGTACCGCCACAGCACCGCCCATCTTCTGGCCGCTGCCGTCACCAACCTGTTCCCCGGCGTGCAATGCGGCATCGGTCCCGCCACCGACGAGGGCTTCTTCTACGATTTCATCGTCCCGCGTCCGTTCGTCCCCGAAGACCTTGACGCCATCGAGACAAAAATGCGCGAGCTCGCCGGGCAGGATCTCGCCTATGAGCGTCAGATGTGGCCGAGGGACGAGGCGAAGGCGTTCTTCGCGACGCGCGGCGAACCGCTCAAGGTGCAGCTGATTGAAGAGAAGACTGCGGGCCAGAAAGACGTGTCCTGCTACACCATCAAAGACCAGGACACGTTCATCGACTTCTGCGTCGGTCCTCACGTTCCATCGACGGGCAAGCTCAAGGCCTTCAAGCTGCTGAATACCTCGAACGCGTATTGGAAGGGCGACGCCCACAACGCGCCGATGCAGCGCATCTACGGGACGGCGTTTCTGTCCGACCAGGATCTGAAAGCGCACCTGACGCAGATCGAGGAAGCGAGGAAGCGCGACCACCGGAAGCTCGGTCGGGAGCTCGGGCTGTTCATGTTTCATCCGTGGTCGCCGGGGGCGGCATTCTGGCTGGCCAAGGGGACGACCCTGTACAACACGCTCGCCGACTACATGCGGGGGGTGCTCTTCCCCGCTGGATACGTCGAGGTCAAGACGCCGCTCGTCTACAACAAAGCGCTGTGGGAGCGGTCCGGACACTGGCAACACTATCGGCGGAATATGCTGCTCATCGAGCCGGAAGCGGACGGCCACGCCGGCTCCGAAGGCCGGGGCGAGAGGGATGCGGCCGGCGAGGTGATGAGCTTGAAGCCGATGAACTGTCCCGGCCACTTCCTGACCTTCGCGAGTCAGGTTCACAGCTATCGGGATCTGCCGGTCCGCTATCACGAGCAGACGCCGCTGCACCGGAACGAAGCGTCCGGCGTGCTCTCCGGACTGACGCGGGTCCGTCAGTTCTCGCAAGACGACGCGCACTGCTTCGTGACGCCCGAGCAAATCGGCGACGAGGTCGAGCGGTTGATTCGGCTGGTGCAGCGCGTCTACGGCGACTTCGGCCTGCCGTACACGGCGAAGCTGTCAACCATGCCCGACGAGCACATGGGCGAAGCCGCCACGTGGCATCACGCAGAAGCCCAGCTCAAGGCGGCGCTCGAGCGCACCGGCTTGAGCTACGACATCAACGAGAAGGACGGCGCGTTCTACGGGCCGAAAATCGACTTCGACATCACCGATGCGATTGGCCGCAAATGGCAGTGCGCGACGATTCAGCTCGATTATCAGCAGCCGGAGAACTTCGATCTGAAGTACATCGGCGCGGACAACCGCGAGCATCGGCCAGTCGTGATCCATCGCGCGATTCTCGGCAGCTTCGAGCGGTTCATCGCGATTCTGATCGAGCACTTCGCCGGCGCTTTCCCGCTCTGGCTGGCCCCGGTGCAGGCCGTGGTGCTGCCGATCTCCGACCGGCACCTGGCGTACGGGCAATCGGTACTCGATGAGCTTCGGGGGGCCGGGCTGCGCGCGGAGCTCGATGATCGCCAGGAGAAGATCGGATTTAAGATCCGGGAGGCTCAGCTGCAGAAGATTCCTTACATGCTCGTCGTCGGCGATCGTGAGGCGGACGCGCGCACCGTCTCGGTGCGCGTCCGGTCGGGGGGCGACAAGGGGTCGACCGCGATCGACGCATTCATCGCTTCGACGCGAGAAGAAATCGCAACAAAGGGCAACGCCCTGCACGACACACAGGGCGACTTGAAAGCGGCCTCGGGTCTGTGACGTCCCATTGTTCGGGGTCCCCAACGCAGTACCCGCGTTGGGGTCGGTCACCGGGGTCCACAACGCATAGGAGGCCTTATCGCATTTTCTAGTGGCCCCCGCCGCGACGATCGCGTGCGGGTCAACGAACGGATCCGCGTCCGGGAAATTCGCGTCATTGACGACACCGGCCAGCAGCTCGGCATCATGCCCCCGCCGCAGGCGCTCGCGATCGCCAAGCAGAAAGGGCTCGACCTGGTCGAGATCTCGCCGACGGCCGTGCCGCCGGTCTGCCGCATCATGGACTTCGGGAAGTATCAGTACCAGGAGCAGAAGCGCGCACGCGAAGCTCGCCGCCACCAGAAGGTGATCGAGGTCAAGGAGATCAAGTTTCGCCCCAAGGTCGACGAGCACGACTACCAGTTCAAGAAGAAGCACATCGAGCGCTTTCTGGAGGACGGCGACAAGGTGAAGGCGACGATTTTCTTCAAGGGGCGCGAGATGGCGCACCCCGAGATCGGACGGCGCATCCTCGAGCGCCTGGTAGGCGAGCTTTCCGACGTCGCCATCGCTGAGACGATGCCGCGCATGGAAGGCAACCAGATGCACACGATCCTGAGCCGCAAGCCCCAAAGCAGCGGCCGCGTGAAGACGGCGGCCAGGCAGGTAACGACGACATGACGAAGAAGCTCAAACTGAAGACGCATCGCGGAGCGGCCAAGCGTTTCAAGCGCACGAAACGTGGAAAGTTTCTGCGGAGCAAGGCGTTCAAACAGCACATCCTGAGCAGCAAGACGACGTCCCGCAAGCGCAAGCTCCGGGGAACGACGACCGTTGCCGACGTGGACGTGCGGAAGCTCGAGCGGATGCTGCCGTATAAGTGATTCGTGAATCATGGCAACTGAGGAGATCAGGAAATGCCGCGCGTCAAAAGAGGAACCGTTCGCCGCGCCAAGCGCAAGAAGCTCTTGGGGCTCGCGAAGGGCTATTACGCCAACAAGAGCAAGCTCTATCGCGCCGCGAAAGAGTCGGTTGACACCGCGCTGAAATACGCGTTTGTCGGCCGCCGCCGCAAGAAGCGCGACTACCGTCGCCTCTGGGTCGTCCGCATCAACGCGGCCGCCCGCGAGCACGGGATCACCTACGGCCAGTTGATCAGCGGGCTGAAGAATGCCGGTGTGGCGCTCGACCGCAAGAGCCTCTCCGAGCTCGCGACGTCGAACCCGTCGGCGTTCGCGGTGCTTGCCCGGCAGGCCAAAGGCGCGGCAATCTCGCGGGGGTAGGCACCCCCCGCATGCCCGACCTTCCTCCAAACCCGGAATCCGTCGCAGCGCATGTCGTCGCGTTCGAACGTGAGCTCGCAGCCGCCACGTCCACGCGTGACGCGCAGGCCGTGCGCGACCGCTACCTGGGTCGCAAACACAGCATCGTCGCCTCCTGGATGCAGCTCGTGGCAACGGCTGCACCCGGCGAAAAGAAATCCATCGGCCGCTACGCCAACGAGCTGAAGCAGGCGATCGAGGCGCGCTGGGCGCGGTATGCTGAAACGGCCACGGAGCGCGCCGTGCCGGGCGCGATCGACGTGACCCTGCCAGGCCGCACCCCGCTCCTCGGCCACCGCCATCCGTTGACGATCGTCAGAGAGCGCCTGGACGAGATCTTCTCGCGGATGGGATTCGCCGTCGTCGAGGGGCCGGAGGCCGAGGACGAATGGCACTGCTTCGACGCGCTGAACATGCCGGCGGACCATCCCGCACGCGACATGCAGGACACGCTCTATCTGGTGACTCCCATCAGGGGCGAGGGCTCTGAAGGGCCCGACGGAGACGACCTGCGCACCCTCCTCCGCACGCACACGTCGTCCATGCAGATTCGGTATATGCAAGCCCATGAGCCGCCAATCAGGATCGTCGCGCCGGGCCGCGTGTATCGGCGGGACGATCTCGACGTCACGCATTCGCCCGCGTTCAGTCAGATCGAGCTGCTCGCCGTCGATGAGGGCCTGTCGCTGGCCGACCTCAAGGGGACGCTCCTGGCCTTCGCGCACGAGATGTTCTCGCCCAGCTCGCGCATCCGGTTCCGGCCAAGCTTCTTTCCGTACACGGAACCGAGCGCCGAAATCGACTTGAGCTGCTGGCAGTGTGACGGCGCCGGGTGCGCCATGTGCAAGAAGACCGGATGGATCGAGCTGGGCGGCTGCGGCATGGTGCACCCCGCAGTCTTCGAGGCCGTCGGGTACGATTCCGAACGCTACACAGGCTTCGCGTGGGGCATCGGTATTGAGCGGATCGCCATCCTTCGGTACCAGGTGGAGGACATCCGATTGTTCTACGAGAACGATCTGCGATTCCTGGAACAGTTTCCCAAGTAAATCGCGATGCGCCTCGTTGTCTCCTGGTTACGCGAGTTCGTCGACGTCAGCCCGTCGGCCGGCGAGATTGCCGGTACGCTTGGCCTGCGCGGTTTCGAGGTGGCGTCGGTCGAAACGCTCGATGACGGCGATGCGGTGATCGATTTCGAGATCACCGCGAATCGCCCCGATTGCCTCAGCGTGCTGGGACTGGCGCGTGAAGTCTCGACGGCGTTCGGGCTCCCGTTGCGCATGCCGTCAGCCGACTCCGGCGCCACAGTGCGCCTGGTCTCGCTGCCGGCGGGCCGATCCGATCGATTGACGGTCACAATCGACGACGACGAGCTGTGCCCGCGATATGCAGGGGCGGTGGCCGATGTGACGATTGGCCCTTCGCCGGCATGGTTGACCACGCGGCTCGACCGAGCGGGCGTCCGGCCCATCAGCAATATCGTCGACATCACCAACTACGTGAACCTCGAGATCGGCCAGCCGATGCACGCCTTCGATCTGGCCAGGCTCGCCGGATCTGAAATCCACGTGCGGCGAGCGTGGCCGGGGGAGACGATTCGGACGCTCGACAGCGTGGATCGACAGCTCGAGTCGGACATGCTCGTCATCGCCGACCGGGACCGCGCCCAGGCCATCGCGGGGGTGATGGGCGGCGCCGACGCCGAAGTGTCGAGCGGGACCTCGCAGATCGTGCTCGAGAGCGCCTATTTCAAGTCGACCTCCGTTCGACGGACGAGCAAGCGGCTCAACCTCAAGACGGAGGCGTCGTCCCGATTCGAGCGCGGGGCCGACATCGGCGCGCAGGTCGTCGCCATCGAGCGGGCTGCTCAGCTGATCGAGCAACTTGGAGCCGGTCGCGTCGACGCGCCTGTCGTCGACTGTTACCCCCGCCGGCGAACGCCAACGACGCTGCACCTGCGGAAAGACCGCCTCGCCCGGCTGCTCGGTGCGAGCGTGCCTGATCCCGACGTCGTGCGGATCTTGACGGCCCTCGGTCTACAGGTGCTGCCCGAAAGCCAGGCCAGGCGGGATGGTGTCGGCTGGGACGTGCTGGTGCCCTCGTTCCGCGTTGACCTCCTTCGCGAAGTCGATCTCATCGAAGAGGTCGGCCGCCACTATGGATTCGATCGACTGGCGCCGACTTTTCCAGCGCTCACGGTACCGCCTGCGGCGCCCAATCCCCGAATCCGGCGCGACGAGCTCGTTCGGCGCGTCGCGACTGCCGCCGGCCTGTCGGAGGCCGTGACGTTCGGTTTCATCGAATCAAGGGCCGCCGAGGCCTTTCACGCCACGGGTGCCGGCACGCCGATCGCTCTCGCCAACCCGCTGTCCGCAAAGTTCGATACCTTGCGCCCATCCCTCATCCCCGGGCTGGTCGACGTTGCCGCGCACAACCGCCATCACGGCCGCCGGGATGTGCGCCTGTTCGAGATCGGCACCCGTTTCGGAACACTGGGCGAAGCTCGCAGCGTCGCCGTGGCGTGGACTGGCGCCGCGACCGCGGAGCACTGGTCCGCGCCGCCGCGGGAAGTCGACTTCTTCGACGTCAAGGGGCTGGTCGAGGGCCTGTGTCGCTGCCTCGACGTGTCAATTCGGACCGCGCCGGCTGAGGAACCGTTTTTGGTGCCTGGACAGACGGCCTCGATGATCGTGAACGACGGCCCTTCCAAGGGCACGGTTGTCGGGATCATGGGTCAACTGTCGCCGGCCATCGCGGACCGGCGCGGACTCCCGCGGCAGGATCGCGTGTTTGTGGCCGAGCTCGACCTGGACAAGCTCGAGCGCGCGCGAGGTGACACCCTCCACGCGGCGCGCCCGCTGCCACGCTATCCGTTCGTCGTCCGCGATCTCTCGATCGTCGTGGCCAACACCTTGCCTGCGGAGATCATTCATGGCACCATTCAATCGGCCGCCGGCGGTGATGGCGGCGATGTCGTCCGGCTGATCGGGATCAGCGTTTTCGATCGCTACCACGGCAAGGGCGTGCCGGAAGGGTCTGTGAGTCTCTCCATCCGGCTCACGTTCCAGTCCGATGATCGAACATTGACCGACGCCGAGGTCCAGGAACGCTTTGAAACGATTCTCGCCGCGCTTGCCCGCGAGCACGGCGCCATTCAACGATAAACGCTCGGCATTCCGAGCCGCGAGCTACGAGCAACGAGAACCCCATGGCAAAAACGGCAACCCGCAGCGTCGACCTGGAACCGATTGATCGACTCGAAGAGAAGCTTAAAACGCTCGTCACGATGGTCGAGCGGATGCGCAGCGATCAGGCGCGCGCGGCCGAGGAGAACCAACGGCTGTCGCGCGAGCTCGAAGCCCTGCGCGCGCGATTGGCGTCGAGCGACAGCCTGGCGTCGGAGCTCTCGGCGCTCAAAGACGAGCGTGATGTGATCCGCGGCCGCGTCAGCGAGATGCTGGAGCAGCTGGAAGCGCTCAATTTGTGAGCGAGAGCAAAGCCATTCCCGTCGAGATTCACGGGCAGCGGTATCCGATCCGCAGCAGCCTGGATCCTGAATACGTCGCGCGGCTGGCGACCTACGTCGACGAGAAGATGCGCGTCGCCGCCGACTCGACGCCGACGGGGGATACGCTGCGCCTCGCGATCATCGCCGCCTTGAATATCGCCGACGAGTACTTCCGCTGTCGTGAAACGAACAACGCCCGCGACGGCGAGCTGGCCGAGCGGGCCGGAGAGCTGGAGCGCCTGCTCGATCGCATTCTGCTGGCGTGAGCAGCCTTGGGAACTCTGCGTCCCCGCGAACCTTGCGAACGTTGCGAACCTTGGACTAGGATCCGTGGAGCGTTTGAGTTCCCTGCTTTGCGCGTGATGGTGGTAGGCTCGTTTGAGCCAACGTTTTACCCAAGTGAGTCGCGACGCCGCGTGGTGTGCATGCCTCTGTAGCGAGGAAGCCTGAAGCGCGGCTTTTTGAGCGGTTCCACCTGCTTACGCAGGTTCATCGACCTCCCCACACGGCAAAGCGGGGCCTTTCTCTCGTTCCAAGCTCTCAGTTTCGTGCGCTGGTTCACGCGGGTCCATAGAAAGGACGTCGCGCGTGTCACCGATATACGTCAACGTGATTCTGCCCGCCGTGGTTGCCCTCGTGGTGGCTGCAGCGGTCTTCGCCGCCTGGAGCGCGAGCCGCCGGCGCATTGCAGCAGACACGATCGCCCGCGCCGAGGAACAGGCCGCGCGGATCATCAAGAGCGCCGAACTCGACGCAGAAACGTCGAAGAAGGCCGCCCTGCTCGAGGCCAAGGAAAAGGCGCACGACCTGCTCATGGAGACCGAGCGCCAGTCGCAGCAGCATCGCGAGCAGTCGGCGGCACTCGATCAGACCCTCTCCCGCCGTGACGCCGCGCTGACCGACCGGCAAGGCGCCCTCGAGCGGGTCGAACGAGAGCACTCAGCGCGGGAGCGGGCGCTGGCTGACCGCGAAAAGGCTGCCGCGGCCGCCGCAGCCCGGTACGATCAGCTCGTCGCCTCTCAGCAGCGCGAGCTCGAGCGTGTCGCCGGGCTCACGGCAGAAGAAGCCAAGGATCTCCTCATCAAGCAAATGGAGGGCGAGGCGCGGCATGACGCCGCGAACTTGTTCAAGCGCCTGGACGCGGAAGCGCGCGAGATGGCCGCCGACAAGGCCAAGCAGTACATCACCGAGGCGATTCAACGCTGTGGCGCGGAGCACGCGATCGAGACGACGGTGTCGGTCGTCGATTTGCCGAGCGACGATCTCAAAGGCCGCATCATCGGCCGCGAGGGGCGTAATATTCGAGCGCTCGAGCTCGCGACCGGCGTCGACCTCATCGTCGACGATACGCCGGGCGCGATCATCCTGTCGGGATTCGATCCCTACCGCCGCGAGATCGCCAAGAAAGCGATCGAGCGGCTGATTGCCGACGGACGAATTCATCCCGCTCGCATCGAAGAGATCGTGCAAAAAGTGAAGGATGAGACCGAAGAAGAAGTGCGCAAGGAAGGCGCGGCCGTCGCGTTCGAGCTGGGTCTGCACGACCTCCACCCGGAAATCCAACGATTGATGGGCCGTCTCAAGTACCGCACGAGCTACGGCCAGAACATCCTCGCGCACTCGGCCGAAGTCGCGAGGCTCGCGGGCATCATGGCCAAGGAAGTCGGTCTCGACGCGCACGTCGCCGTCCGCGCGGCGTTCCTGCACGACATCGGCAAGGCGATCGATCGCGAGATGGAGGGAACCCACCTGCAAATCGGCATTGATTTCCTCCGGAAGCACGGCGAAGGCGAGGCGGTCGTCATGGCCATGGCGGCGCACCATATGGACATCGACTGGCCATCGCTCGAGGCCATGATCGTGCAGGCGGCCGACGCGATCTCGGCCGCCAGACCTGGCGCCCGTCGCGACATTCTCGAATCGTACGTGAAGCGGTTGGAAAAACTCGAGGGGATCGCCGATTCGTTCCGCGGCGTCTCGAAGTCGTTCGCGCTGCAGGCCGGTCGTGAAATCCGCATCATGGTCGAGAGCGAAAAGATCTCCGATGAAGAGGCGGTCTGGCTGTCGAAGGACATCGCGCGCCGGATCGAGAACGAGCTGGAGTACCCCGGTCAGATCAAGGTCACGGTCATTCGCGAGACACGCGCCGTGGACTATGCGAAGTAGCTCGTGAGCGGACGCCCCCCAAGCCAGGCCACACAAGCCACCACTGTCGGCGGCTTCACCGAACAAGAGCTCATCGGTCGCATCCAGCAGCGGCTGCCGGCGCCCCCCGACTGGCTGCTCGTCGGTATTGGAGACGACGCGGCGGTTGTCGAGCCCGAGCGCAACCGCGTGGAGGTGCTGAGCGTCGATTGTCTGGTGGAAGGCGTTCACTTCGATCGCGCGTTCGTGCCGCCGGATGCCATCGGCCACCGGGCGCTGGCGGTCAACCTGAGCGATCTCGCCGCGATGGGAGCGACACCGCGGCTGGCGCTTGTCTCGCTGGCGCTGCCGTCAACCCTCGCCATCGCCGACTTCGACGGCATGGCCG
>Ga0310912_10001708_pt1 | contig 12101 bp, 9 predicted proteins | sample GREbulkMGOX080_FD_203443 | JGI IMG/M metagenome (GOLD analysis project Ga0310912, IMG submission 203443) | Lab enrichment of tropical soil microbial communities from Luquillo Experimental Forest, Puerto Rico - GRE.bulkMG.OX080 | ecosystem: Environmental > Terrestrial > Soil > Tropical forest >...
AAATATCAACAACGACGTTTGTCTTGCGATTCAGAAGCACGATATTGCCACCAACCAGCACGTGCCTGGTTTCTGGTGGCGGGGGTGGAAGCTGGCGCTCAAGCTCGACGGGGCAAGGATAGACTTTGTTTTGCAAGCCAGGGGGCAGCGTTCCTTTGCGGACAAGTTGTTTTTCGAGTCCTGGTGGCAGGTGGCCTTCGTTTTCCGAGTACCAACCGCGAATGTCTTTCTCATGATGCTTGTAATAGTGATCGTCGCGGTCATCATCGTCGCCATGGTGCTTGTCTTGCCCCTTCCCGTGGCCATTGCCCTGAGCAAATACGGGGTTGCCAATGGAAAGGACGAGACCAAAGAGGCCGACGAAGAAATACTTCGACAATTTCATCGTTTCTCCTGAAGAGGTGGGCATCTCGAGCATAGGAACGATCCTCGATCTGGGCAAGTCGTTGGCAGCATCAATTTGTCGCATGTGTTACATGTCCGAAAGGACGGGGTCGTCATTTCGGTTTGTAGCCGCAACTATCCGAGCGAATCGAACAAAAAAGATCTGGACAATCGCGAACGCTTTTTAGAGTTTGGTGTCTGGACTCCACGTTCTTGGCCGTTTCTTACACCCTCGGTCAAACCTCCGTTGGCGTTGCCGTTGCCGTCAAGGCACGGTCTATGTTGTTGGCCGGGTCGTGTGAGCGAGGACGCACAGAACACGCTGGCTCGTCCAGTTCCAGTACCCAGGGTCGAAAGAACTATGTTCGCGATCACAGGCGAACTGAAAAGAAAGGGTTTGGTGCTGGGGGAGTGTTCCATTGCTGCACTGGGCTTTCATGGAGTTTCGCGGGCCGAAGGCCCTAAATGACACGTTACGGTGGAAGATATACGCGTATGCGCTGCTCGCATCTGTAGCCTCTTTCGCGGCCTGGAAGCTTTATTCATGGAGGCACCCATCCCCTGTCATTCGTTCCCTGGCTGTCCTTCCGCTAGAAAGTCTTCCGAACGATCCCGCTCAGGAATATTTCGCTGATGGGATGACGGACGAATTGATTTCGGACCTCGGCCAGATTAGTGCGTTGCGGGTGATCTCGCGAACCTCAGTGATGGGTTATAAACACGCCCGGAAGCCTCTGCCCCAGATCGCTCGCGAACTGAATGTGGACGCGGTTGTGGAGGTACAGTGCTGCGCTCCGGAGATGAGGTGCGCATCACGGCGCAATTGATCGAGGCCAATTCTGACAGACATTTATGGTCGCAAAGCTACGAGGGGGAATTGCGAGATACTTTGACGCTCCAGAATAAGGTTGCTCGCGCAATTGTCGACCAAATTCGGATCAATTTGAATCCACAGGAACAGGCCGCACCGAAAAACGTGACTAAGAGAACGGCGGATGGTTTGAGGGTTGCCCTCGCCTATTCAATCGGGCTATCGAAGAATTTGCACCGAATCGGCCTCCGTTTTTGAATCCTCCCCCTGGACAGGATTGATTGCCTGAAGGGTGATCTTATTCCCATTCGGCAACACTTTATTGCGGAGCGGGAAAAGGTTCTCAACCTTTCCCGGAATAAGGAACCGGCGGCGGCAGTCTACACATATGAAACGCGCGTCCAAGGGCGCAGGCAAGCATAGAATCTTTACAACCCGGGCCGCTCCTTACTGAGAAGTGTGTTTAGACGATTGTAAGGAAGGGAAAAAAACAATGAGGACACGTATACGTATTGCAAGTTTGGCGGTGGTCCTGATCGCGATGGGCGTGTTCACACGGTCGCAGAGTGCGACGGCGAATGCTCAACAGGTGACGCCGGCCGCCGCGGAGGTGAAGATCGACAATTTCAGCTTCGGGCCAACGACGCTGGCGGTGCCGGTGGGAACCACGGTGACGTGGACCAACCGTGACGATATCCCCCACACGGTTGTCAGCACGGATGATCCAAGAGCATTCAAGTCTAAAGTGCTCGACACCGATGAGAAGTTTTCGTTCACTTTCGGCAAGGCGGGAACCTTTGCCTACTTCTGCTCCTTTCATCCAAAAATGACCGGCAAAGTTGTGGTCCATTAAGGGCACACCCATTCGATCTGGGCGGGTTTCTCACTGGCGTAAATGGCCCCGGCTAGATGCGCACAGAAGATGCTGTGAAAGGAAAGGTGCCCCAGGAACCGTGGCTCCTCCATACGCCAACCTGATACTGCTCCTTGAGATTGCCATGGGAGTCGGGCTGTTCATCGGCGCGGTGCTCGCGCGGTTGCGGCATTTCCGTGAGCACGCCTGGTGCCAGTCGGTGATCGTGCTTCTCAATCTTGCCGTGGTCGTGCTGACGATGATTCCTTCATTTCGTGTTCATGTATTTCCTAGGATTCCCTCAAGAATTGGAAAGGCTTACTATGCACTGGCGACGGCGCATGCGGCGCTCGGAACGATAACCGAAATCGCGGGATTGTACATTCTGTTGGCCGTGGGCACGCACGTTTTGCCGGAGAAATTCCGCATTACCAGGTACAAGCTCTGGATGCGAACGGTACTACTCCTCTGGTGGGCCGTGCTCGGATTGGGACTGGCAACCTATGCCCGCTGGTACCTCCCACCTTTGTTTCGAAAATGAATTCATGGAGCTTTCATCGCAACGACAATTTTTGCTGATGGCTCCAGCCTCAGCAAACGCTGAGGCCTGTGCCGCACCTATGTGATCGTCAGAAAGCTACTGCTCCGGATAAATCCGGATCCTGGTCAAGAGTCAATCCGGAAACTATCGTGGGCCCGAAGTTCGGAAGTCCGGTTTCCCCGTCAGTCGCCGAGAGTCGTCGGCAAGCAGTCATAGAAAGCCTGTTTACAAACATGGCTATTTCAAGACCAGACTTCGGGAATAGCCTGTTTCAGATGATCAGGGGCCGAGACTGATGTTTGCGTCAGGATTTGATCGGGAATTCGTAGGCTGCAAAAAGCAGCGGACGCCCCTCGAAGGGGCGTCCACTGTCAGTTAAACCGAGCTTTACGGAAGGTTTAGAATGGAACTGCCGGAAGGACGCCCGTTCCTTCCGCAGCCACTGCATTCAGGGCGCTCGGATTCATACCCAAGGCTTTGAGAATGGTAGGCGCTACCTGGGCGGTGCCCACCGTGGCGGTCACCGTCATGGGTTGGAAATTCGGATTGGACAGCAGCAGAACGACATTCGTGTCGTCATGGGCGAACCCGCCGTGCTCGGCCTGTTTCGCGGTGCTCCCGGAGTAAGTAACACCGACATTCGGGGTCACGATGATGTCCGGCGTGCGGGGGTCTACGGTTGGGTCGTTGTAGTTCAGGAAGAGCGAAGGGCCGTAGTAGATTTGCCCGAGCGCGATACCGGTAGTAGCGGAAGCATTTGCTTCGAGCATTGCGACGGCGGCGTCAGTATCGAACGCGCTCTTCAGCCACAACAGCGAGACATCATCTTCCGTCGGGCCAATGCCATTGGGGTTGTTAGTAGATTCCGAAAATGGAAGGAAGCCCGCGTTGGAAAGCACGGTGGCAGGTGAAGTCCCATTGATGGTCTGGCCGACGTAGCGGCTGGGATCGATAGGCGACTGGCCGTGTTTGGCGGTGATGACGATCAGGGTCGAATTAAAGAGCCCCTGTTTATTCAACTCGCTTACGAATGCCCCAATCGAGGCGTCGACGAACTGGAACTCTTTCAGCAGGGCCGCACTGGGGGTGCCGGCGGCATCCAGATACCCGCCCGTCACGCCGTTGCTCTTTTCAATGAGCTTCTGGCCAACGCTCACCGCTTGGAAGTTCATGCCGAAGATGGTGGGAACTTTGGTCGCCTGGGTACCGAGGTGGTTCTTGCCATCGATCTCGTTGAGGATCGCATTCACCTTCAAAGTGTCGTAGCACTGAATGTTCTCGAAGCTGTTGGTCCAGGCCGTCAGGTCAGCGCCTTTATCGCGGACTGTGGCGCAGGAAATGCCTGTCGGCGTTTTGACTCCGGGAAGACCGATCACCTTGGAGTTGATTTCAGGTGCGTAGAAGTCGTCGAGCGCAGCCGGTCCTATACCCGAGGCGACCGAGGCGTAGGCAGGGTGCTTGTCAGACCATGCCGCGTATCCGCCATTGCTGTGAATGACGCTGAAGATACTATTGGCGCGGACGAACTCCCATGGGAAGACGGGCAAGCAGCCATTGCCGGGATCGCGAGGCAGTCTCTTGGGATCGATGGAATTGATGCCGCCGTCAGTCAGCGACGCACCGGGTGCGCCGCCGTTCACCTTGGTCTGATCGATGTCGATGCCTTCTTCATACTCAGTGGTTGTGCCCGTTGGCGGCCCAAAAGGCTCGCAGGGGCCAGCCGCGACGCCGTTGCCGGTGGTCTTCGCGGGCGCGTTGTAATCCCTGGAATAAGCGACGTCGTAATAGACGCCGGTCAGGGCCGGGCTTCCTCCTGTGACGATGGCCGTTAGGCCGGGGAAGGAGTCGGAGGGTTTTGAGGTGCTGGCAGCGACGTAGTTGACCCCAGTCTCGCCCAGGGCCGCAATCGCCGGGCAATAGGGTTGGCCGTCGTTGGTGGTGCTGATACCATTGGCGCAGTTCAGGAAATCGACAGCGTGCATTCCATCGACACTGATAAGCAGAACGCGTTGAATGGTATTGTTCTGGGCGACCGCGGTGCGGCTCACGGTCGTCGGGCGTCTAGGTGGCATGTGTTGTGCGGCACACGTTCCGGCACAGACAGCTGCGAGAGAGAGTACAGTAAGTGTCTTTTTCATTGTGACCTCGCGCAACGAATAATATGAAACGCCGTGTGACTAGAATTTTCCGGAGAAGTAAACTGAGCGTGAAAACTTCCGAGCGGATGTGGAAAATTGGATCTCGTACGGCCCGAGTTTCGTGCCGAGGGTAGAGCCATTTGTGGGCATAATAAGGTTGCGCAGAGGATTCCGACGATTCTCGGTGCATCGTCGGCAACCTTACCTAATCTCATTACGTCATGCGCAGAAAAACGGGAGGGGCTCCTCTTTACTTAATGTAGCGATGAAGAATCTCAACCAAACTCTCGGCCGCCCTGGTTTCAGGCGCACCGGCTTTCAAATCCTTGCTCAGTACGTGAAACTTGATCTCGCCTTCCACAATTTCCACCAATAGACTGCTCAGGGCACCCCGGCATGCTGCGATCTGCTGGAGGACCTCAGCGCACTCCTTCCCCTCCTCGATCGCCTCGCGAATGCTTTGCAGTTGCCCCTGAATGCGATTGACGCGAACGAGAAGTTTTTTCTTTTCCTCGACGGTATGGGCCATGGGTGATCCTCGTTTGACATACTATACCTAGTATAGTATCAACGGACCGGCGTTACAAGCTGTTCATCTTCTCGGGTTCTAATAACCCCGGGAAATCCGACTGTTGGAAGTGGAAAATGAAACTACCTCGCCGGCGCCTTTGTGTCACAGGCTCACTGTTCGTGTCATTGGCATGCGTTTCCGTTGGATGTGACCGGCTCGAAGAGCCCGTTAAGTCAGCCGATAGCACGGCAGTTGTGCACGATGGGAACCGCATCACGGTGCCGTCGAAATCCCCACTTGCCAGCAGACTGGAGGTTGCGGCAGCGCAAACGACAACGATTCATAGGCAGGTTACGGCCCCGGCTTCTGTTGAGGCGGACCCTGCTCGCTACGCGAGAATCCTACCTCCCCTCAATGGCCGCGTGCTGCAACTCTTCGTCCACCCAGGCGATTCCGTCGTCAAGGGACAAGAGCTTCTGGCTATCGACGCACCCGATTTTGTCGGTGCTCAGACGGACTATACAAAGGCACGTAGCGTGTTGGCCCAGGCGCAGCGGGCCGTAACTCGCCAAGAGGACTTGGCAGCACATGGGATCGTCGGACAACGTGATGTGGACCAGGCAAGGACCGACCGCGACTCAGCACTTAGCGATTTCAACAGAACGAAAGACAGGCTTCGGTTGCTTGGAATGGATCCCGAGAAAACAGAGTTAGGGGCACCGCTCATTGTGCGTTCTCCCGTCTCGGGCAAGGTCTTGGATGTTCTCACAGCAACTGGTGAGTTCCGCAATGATCCGACAGCTCCACTTATGACTGTCGCGGATCTTTCGGACATCTGGGTAACCGCAAATGTCCAGGAAAAAGACATTCACTTTGTACATCGAGGTGATCCTGCGGTCGCCACGTTCGCGGCTTATCCCACCGAAGCATTTCAGGGCAATGTGCTTTTTGTAGCCGATGTGCTGGACCCTGATACTCGCACTGCCAAGGTCCGGATTGCTTATGCCAACAAAGACGGTCGTCTAAGACCGGCAATGTTCGCCAACGTGATTCTCAAGACCTGGGACACGCAGGAGCTGACCGTCCCCACCACGGCCCTTGTCATGTCCGGCGACCGCACGACCGTCTTCGTCCAAGTCGCGCCAAATACATTTGAGCAGCGTCCCGTAGTTCCGGGAGAACAGCACGGGGATCGCACAATCCTAAAGAGCGGGGTGAAGGCAGGAGAAATGGTCTTGGCCCGAGAGGGAGCACTTCTCCAATGATCGATCGTTTCGTCGCTCTCTGTCTGAATCGCCGCCAGGTCGTCTGGCTCATAGTCATCGTCATAGCGATTTTTGGCTACCTCTCGTGGCAGGCTTTGGCGATCGAAGCCTACCCCGACATTGCCGATGTGACTTCGCAAGTAGTTACACAGTATCCGGGCCATGCAGCGGAGGAGGTCGAAGAGCAGGTCACGGTTCCACTGGAACGCGAACTGAACGGCATTCCCGGATTGCAGGTGATGCGCTCACACAGCACATTTGGCTTGTCTCTCATCACTTTGGTATTTCAGGATGGGATCGATGACTATTGGGCGCGGCAACGCATCCAGGAACGAATCGCAGGTGTTGATCTTCCGCCGAGCGCGAATCCTGGCTTAGACCCGCTTACGTCCCCGATTGGAGAAATCTATCGATACATCTTGGAATCCACATTTCGCGACCAGCGCGAACTCCGCGAACTGCAACAGTGGGTGGTGATACCGCGCCTAAAACAAGTCACAGGCATCGCCGATGTAACAAACTTCGGAGGCGAAACGACGCAGTTCCAGCTCGTTGTCGATCCAGCAAAACTTGCTCAGTATAACGTCTCCCTCGCGCAGGTAACGGCAGCTGTTCAGGCGAACAATTCCAACGCGGGCGGCAGCATCGTCAACCGAGGGGAACAAGGATACGTCGTAAGGGGTATCGGCCTCATTCGATCTTTGCAGGACCTCGGCAATATCGTGATTCTCGCAAAGAATGGAACACCCGTTTTCCTCAAGAATCTCGGTACTCTGCAGTTGGGTGCGCTGGAACGGCGGGGGATTCTCGGAAAAGACAAGAATCCAGACGGCGTCTCGGGCATCGTCCTACTTCTGCGGGGGATGAATCCCTCTCACGTTCTCGAAGGTGTGCATGCCCAAATTGCTGCGTTGAATAGCGGCATTCTTCCGCCCGATGTAAAAGTAGTACCTTATTCCGACCGAACGGACCTCGTGCACACAACCGTGCACCGCGTGTCGCAAACTCTTCTTGAGGGCATGGGCCTCGTTGTGCTGGTTCTTCTACTGTTCCTAGGCAGCACACGCGGTGCGCTGATGGTTGCTTTAACCATTCCATTTTCGCTGCTTTTTGCTTTCATCTGTATGCGTTTCACGAATATTCCAGCCAATCTTCTCTCCTTGGGCGCGATTGACTTCGGGATCATCGTAGACGCCTCCATCGTCGTGATGGAGAATATCCTTCGTCGTCGCGAAGAGGACCCTGGAAAAACCCTGATTGAGTCCGATGCGCTGGCTCCCGCCGTGCGCGTAGCCCGGCCAATATTCTTCGCCACACTGATCATCGTCACGGCGTATCTTCCCCTCTTTGCTTTCCAACGCGTGGAAAAAAAGCTCTTTTCCCCGATGGCATACGTCGTCGGGTATTCCCTCATAGGAGCCCTGATCTTTGCTCTTGCTGTGATCCCCGGTTTGGCGTATGTCACTTACAGGCGTCCCCGCCGTCCCTTCAACAATAAAGCCTTGGTAGCCCTTGGGCACGCGTATGAACGTGCAGTACACCATCTCACGCATCATCCACTTCATGCGATCATTCCGGGTGTGTTCGCTGCGGTGCTTGCTGTAGTCCTCTTTATTACGATCGGCAAGGAGTTTCTCCCGTACCTCGATGAGGGCTCGATCTGGCTCCAAGTCCAGCTGCCGCCGGGGCTCTCGCTGCCGAAAGCTGCGGCGATGGCGGACGAACTTCGTGAGGCCACTTTAGAGTTTCCGGAGGTTGCCACAATCGTTAGCCAGCTTGGTCGCAACGACGACGGAACGGATCCATGGACACCTTCCCACATCGAGTGTTTCGTGGGACTGAAACCCTATTCCACTTGGAAGGACGGTGGCGACAAGCAGAGACTCATCAAGCGGTTGAACGAGCGATACGGGCGTGTGCCCGGAGTGACCGTAGGCTTCTCTCAACCCATGATTGACGGCGTGAACGATAAAATCTCAGGCGCACACAGCGATCTTGTGGTGAAAGTCTACGGCCATGATTTCGGCGAAATGCGCCGGATCGCTGGAGATCTCGTAGATGCTCTCAACAGGATTCCAGGGGCATCGGACGTCATCATCGATCAAGAACCTCCCCTCCCGCAAATTCAAGTCAAGGTTGACCGGGAAGCCGCCGCAAGATTTGGCATCAATATTGCCGACGTCGCCAACATCATCGAATCCGGCATCGGAGGCAAAGCAATCTCCACGTTGTTCCTTGGTGAGAGGAAGTACGATATTGCGGTCCGGTTTCCAGAATCGGTTCGTGGGAGTCCGGATGCCATTGGAAGTCTAACCGTGACGCTTCCTACCGGCGCGCGCATTCCCCTTTCGCAGCTCGCACAGATTGGGACCGCAACGGGCGAGAGCAGTATCACCCGGGAAATGAACCGCCGCCATCTCACTGTTCGCTTGAACCTACGAGACCGCGACCTCTCGAGCTTCCTGGAGGAGGCCCAAGGGAAAATCAACAACAAGGTGAAATTTGACTCCTCCAAATACCAGATCGAATGGGGCGGCCAGTTTGAGAACCAACAGCGCGCGCAGCATCGGCTCACGGTCATTGTTCCAGCTGTTCTTGCCTTAATCTTCATTCTGCTCTACGCCACCTTCGGCACTCTCCGACACGCTGGGTTGATTCTGACGATTGTTCCGGTGGCTCTGCTTGGAGGGTTAATCGCGCTCATGCTGCGGGGCATGACGCTAAACGTGTCGAGCGCGGTCGGATTCATTGCCCTGTTTGGGGTCGCAGTGCAAAACGGGGTTATCATGGTCGCCAGCCTGAACTATCAGCGCCAAAATGTAAAAGATCTGCATCACGCTGTTGTTCGCGGCGCTGCACGCCGATTCCGCCCCGTGCTCATGACGGCTACAGTTGCCTCGCTGGGACTTCTCCCAGCGGCGCTCGCTCGCGGCGTGGGCAGCGATGTCCAAAGGCCACTCGCCACGGTGATTGTCGGCGGATTGATCACAGCAACTCTGCTTACACTCCTTGTTCTGCCCGCCATGTATCTTCTACTCGAACTCCGAGCCGAGAGAGCACATCCAGCGGTCCCCACCGAATGGGAGAATACGTGATGAGAATCATCTATTGCATCTCCGCGTTGTCAATCTCCGCCTCGTTGCTCTTTGAAATGGGGCCCACTTCGGCTCAAGAAGTAGCTCCTGCTCCAACGCAACTCTCGGAAGACACGCGTCCAAAGATCAACTTCAGCGACTACATTGATGAGGTTGTGCGACACAATCTTGAACTCGCAATCCAACGTTCGACGATTGCGATTACGCAAGCGGGCGTTACATCGGCCAGGACTCGGCCCGACTGGTCGGTTGATGTCGGATTTCCCTCTGCTGATTTATCGAATCAAGGATCACCGACGACTTGGAGCGCGGGGTTGAGTGTACCTTTTGAGTTGGGCGGCAAGCGCAAGGCGCGAGTTCGCGCCGCAACGGCAGACGTCTCTACGACAACTTCTGACTACGACGACGCCATACGGCAGTCCCGAGCGGCTGCGACTAACGCTTTCATCGACTCTCTCGGAGCACGAGATATTCTTAAATCGAAGCAAAAGAGCCTGGGAGAATTCGATCGAATCGTTAAGGTGAATGAGGAGCGCCTGCGTGTCGGGGATATTGGCGAAATCGAGTTGATGCAATCTCGAGTCAATCGCGACCAGTTTCGGGCGGACGTGATCACAGCGCAAGCTGACGTATTCAGCGCAGACCTAACGCTCGGACGACAATTAGGTCAACCTCAGAAACTCTCATCGCAATTGCCTATCCCCGTGGGACGGTTGGACGTAGGCAATCGCGCTTTCAACGTCGAGGATCTGGTCGCTACGGCATTCCAACAGCGGGCTGATGTGATTTCGAAGACTCGGGCTCTAAAAGCTGCAGATCTGCGGATTGACCTTGCCAAAGCGAACTTAATTCCTGACGTAAGTTTCGGCGGGGGATTCACCCACACCGGAGTTGGGACCGGGGGGTTTGCCCAGCCCGAGGATACTACTTTGAGCTTCGGGCTTTCGATGAACCTGCCTGTATCACGTTTACGGTATCAAGGGGAGGTTGAGGCTGCTCGCGCCGCTCACGCCCAGGCAGAGTTTCAACTTCGCTCTGTTCAGTTGCGCGTTGAAGCAGAGGTTCGCGACGCCAATTCCCGTTATCGAGCCAGTGTAGAGCGACTCCAATTGTACCGTGGGGGGATGCTCAAAGATGCCGACCGCGTTCTCGAAGCTCGTCTATATGCCTACCAGCGTGGGGGGGCGACCTTACTCGAAGTGATCGATGCCGAAAGAACGTCCGCCGATGTTTACCTGTCTTATTCGGAAGCCCTCGTGGAACATGCTCATGCACTCGTTGCGGTCGAACAAGCTGCTGGAATTTGGGATGTATCCTTTTAGGCTGCAACTGGTTGCGGGTGAGCAAGGATGATCGCGAGCTGTACGCCCGGACGCTCGATTCCCAGAGCGGCACAGACGGCTTCCTTAGAGCATTCGGCAAATCTTCCCGTTGCGTCCGCCGATTGGTAGGGAGGTTTTCCTTGTCTGCATGTGCTGAGCACAGCGCCATCCACCCAATTCCATTGCGCCTCACGCATTCGAGCCGCTGGAGAATCACTTCGGCGTTCATCGCCTCATGTTGACGCAGAACGAGCCCGGATTCGGGTCAGCAGCATTCATAACCAGTGGGACACTCTATGTATATGGCGGCGGAGTCGGAACGAACGGCGCTGACAAGGGATGCAGGCTCGGGAAGGTGGCTCCGTCGAGTGCTCAAGGCCCGAAAACCTGGACGCTCTTTGCAGGGAACGAGAACTGGTCTTCAAAAACAATCGTGGCTATCTCCATCTTTAGCGGCAACGACATTCTAAGCGTATCGTGGAACAACTATCTTCAGAGCGTACATCGCGGTCTATAGCCAAGTGTTTTCTCGCGATCAGGGCCTAGATCGAGGTGAAGCTCTACTTTAGAGGCTTTTAGACATGGGAAAGATAGGCGAAAAGACAGGCGAGCGGAAGCCAGGCACCCGAACAAAGTCACGCAGTCGATCAGGATTCTTCTGAATACTGTTCTTCCGCCTGAGGAACTCGAGAAGCACTGGCGTTTCTATCTGAAGCACAGAGACATCGAGATTCGCTTCGCGGCGTTCAAGCTGGCGCAGCTGTACCATGTTCGGGCGACCATCATCTGAACCTGAACGAGGAAGATGCGCCGCAGCATCAGGGACCGCAGTTCGATCTGAGCAGCATTGTCACGCGGCATGTCCCGTATGTCCCAGTCACTGAGGAATGACACGTCCGGAAAGTCGGTGCGGTCGGAAAATCTCACATCAGATGATATTTCTCCGGTTTGCGTTGTTCCTTCGTGCGGTTCGCGCGGAAGCGATCCATCGTCGGCTTAAACGCGATTGCCGCGACCGCCGAGAGCAGGATGACGCCAGCTTCGTCGCGCAAGCGTCAACCATCACAGGCTCCGGCTCCCACCGCATCGCCTCCTTGACCCCAGCACGTCCTCATACCACTTCGCAACCACCTCGATGTCGCCGACAAACACCTCCACGTGATCAATCGCCTTCACCGCAA
>Ga0310912_10001710_pt1 | contig 12086 bp, 9 predicted proteins | sample GREbulkMGOX080_FD_203443 | JGI IMG/M metagenome (GOLD analysis project Ga0310912, IMG submission 203443) | Lab enrichment of tropical soil microbial communities from Luquillo Experimental Forest, Puerto Rico - GRE.bulkMG.OX080 | ecosystem: Environmental > Terrestrial > Soil > Tropical forest >...
AAGAAATGAAGGCAGCAAATCGCGCCGTTTTCCCCGGCCTCAAAGAGTTTGCGTGCCCATTCTCCGTTGGGTCCCATCAGCCAAATTTCACGCTCGCCAAACGCGTCCTTGTTTGTTCCAAAGGAGATGGAAAGGCCGTCCGGGGAAACTGAAGATGCTATGGCATGATCGCGAAGCTTTCGGGGCGCTCCTCCCGCGACCGAAACTATCCAAATGCTGCCAGTCTCGGATGACCATTCGCTCTTTCTCTCGGTTGCCGGATGGGCGTTAGCCAGGAATTTTGTGCTGTCGGGGAACCAGCCGGTGGGAACAACCTCCCAATTCACATTGCTATTCTTGAGGGTTTCCGGCTGGGGAACAGACTGCGCCTCGTCGCTTCCAATCAGCTTGATGTGCATCCCTTTTCCCTCGGTATAAGCGAGGTACTTCCCGTCGGGTGAGATCGCCCCACTTTTCACTGGATTCTCGGAGGAGTTTACCGTGAGCTGCCGAAGTTTGAGATCCGGTAGAGTCTGGGGAGACGTTGACTGGCGTCTAGCAAACCAGAAAATCGTACCTGCAATCAGGAGCGCCATGACTGAGGCGGATGTCAACAACCACCGGCGTGGCAAATTCCTCGGAGCCATCTCATGTTTAAGAAACTCCAGGTCGGCGCGCAACTCTCCCACGGTCTGATAGCGTGTTTCGCGGTTTTTTTCGAGGGCCTTAGTTATGACCTGTTCGAGCCTAGCGGGGACTTCTGGATTTGACTGACGGGCCGGAGTGGGCTTGTAATTGAGAATCGCCTCGTGAAGAACAGGTCCCGTATCGCCGGAAAATGCCCGGTGTCCGGTAGCCATTTCATAAAGGACCAGACCGAAGGAAAACAGGTCCGTCCGCGCATCCAGTTTCTCTCCGCGTGCTTGCTCTGGCGACATATAGCCCGCCGTGCCCATTGCCACTCCGGTTCGGCTAAGGTATGGATTGGGAGTGGGGCTGGGGCCTTTTGCGCCGATGCCATAAGAACTCTCGGGAAAGCTGACGCCTGGGTCCGTTTCCGTGCGGACGAGTTTGGCCAAGCCGAAGTCCAAAATCTTCGCTTGCCCCCCGTTGGTCACAAAAATATTTGCTGGCTTGATGTCTCGATGGATGATGCCTTTCCTGTGTGCCGCTTCCAGTCCCGCCGCAATTTGCTCAGAAAGCTCAACAACCTCTTTGAGCGACAGTGCGCTTTCCTGTCTCGATGCAGCTCCAAAAGAAGCAGAATGCGACCTCTGATCATCGTTGGTTCTCCCCTTTAACAGTTCCCGTAACGTTTGCCCTTCTAAGAGTTGCATCACCAGGAAGAGCTGGCCCTGGTGCTCTCCAAATTCGTAGATAGGACAGATGTTGGGGTGTTCCAATGCCGAGGCTGCGCGCGCCTCGCGTTCGAAGCGCGCCAGCGCTAGGGGATCCTTGGCTGATTCTTCAGGTAGAAATTTTATCGCTACCTGGCGTCCTAGTTTGAGGTCCTCGGCCCGGTATACCAAACCCATTCCGCCGCCACCGAGCCCAGCGAGAATGCGATAATGTGATACAACTTTTCCGATCAAGGAGAATCCGAAGTCGTCGAGCGAGGAACACACCGCAGCCTGCACAAGATTTCCGGAACCCGACGCTCTCGAGAGCAAGGATTCAACTTCTTCGCGCAGCTCCAAGTCTCCGCGGCAGCTTTCATCGAGTAGTGTGGCACGCTTTTCGGGATCGCACTCCGCCGCGCGATGGAATATCTTCTCGATTTGTGCCCAGCGTTCTGGAGTCAAGGGACGCCTAGCCACCCTGCATTTCGCGTTGCAGCCACGCTTCCGCCATCTTCAAGTCGCGCCGAACGGTAATCACGGACACATCCAACGCTTGAGCGATCTCGTCCAGGGAGAGCCCGCCAAAATAGCGAAGCTCCACAGCCTTGCATTTCCGTGCATCGATTTTCTCAAGAGCACTGAGGCTAGTATCGAGTGCGAGGAGGTCCATGGGCCGCTCTTTTTGGAAACCCAGTGATTTGTCTAGCGATACCTTCACGCTGCTTCCCATGCGCTTCCCCGCATGCCTCCGCCGGGCATGATCCACAAGGATTTGCCGCATGAGACGCGCTGCTACTCCGTAGAAATGAGAACGGTTCTGCCAGTTCGGACTCGCCTGGTCGACCAGTCGCAGATAAGCTTCATGCACGAGCGCTGTTGGCTGCAGCGTGTGACCATTGCGTTCTTTCCGTAAGTAGCTGGCTGCAAGTTGGTGAAGTTCGCTGTAGACAAGTGGCGTTAGCTCATTGAGAGCTTTCGCGCTACCTTTGGCCCACTCCGCTAGGAGAAGGGTTACCTGGTGACTGCTCGACATGGGCGGTCGTGGCTGCATTATACACCTGCGTCCTCGAGGGTTACTCCTCGGTCAGCCGTCAAGCACCCAAAGGCCGAGATGAGCAGTTTAGGTCCTGATTTCCGCATGAGTAGGTAGGAAGGTCTTGCGGAATGCAACCCAATAACGGGCGAGCAGGGAAGAACCTCTACTGCATTTTATTTGCTGTGTGGGGTCTGCGCCTCTTCAGCTGGTGTGGAGGAGGCGGCGCCCCCGTGCCGGCTGCGATCGCCGCAAGTCTTTCGGTCAGCACGCCATCGAGTGCGTTATAGGGCCCATTCTCACGAGTTCCCACCGATTGGAGGTCATCGAGCAATGAGAAACGGACGAGGTCACGTGGAATCCTCAAATTCAAACTACCGGAAAACAGCCCTCTGCTTGGCGTTATGCGCCTTACTGATGAGCCCCACCACAATTGCCAACGGACCGAAATTCACGACGTTGGACGTCCCTGGCGCAGGCACTGCAGGCGGCCAGGGCACGTTCCCCGTCGGTATCAATGCGGTTGGCGAAATTACTGGGTGGTACATCGACGAGAACGACGTGAAACACGGGTTCTTGCGTACTGCTCTTGGAAAGATCGAAACTTTTGATGCCCCGGGGGCAGCTACGAGTCCAAAGCTGGGAACCTTTTCCTTCGGCATCAATCTGAAAGGCGAAGTTACTGGATTCTACTGGGACGCAAACAAGGTGCAGCACGGCTTTTTGCGCACGTCGCAAGGCTCCGTCATCACTTTCGACGCACCAGGTGCGGGCACAGAGCCCGATTTGGGCACCTTTGCGGCAAACATCAACATTGAAGGCGAGATCGCGGGAGGTTACACGGACCCAAACGGCGTCAGCCATGGCTTCCTGAGGTATCCTAACGGCGTCTTCATCACTTTCGATGCACCAGGTGCTGGAACTGGCTCCGGGCAGGGAACTTCCACGACGCTCCCTGATAATCTCAATGCGGCTGGTGAAATCTCAGGAATTTACCTTGACGCAAACAACGCTTATCACAGTTTCTTTCGTTCTGGTGCTGGCGCCATTACGGCGTTTGACGCCCCGAACGCAGGTACAGGCCCCTATCAGGGGTCCATTGCTGAAGGTATCAGTTCAACTGGAGCAATTGCGGTCGACGCTATTGACGCAAACAACGTAAATCACGGCTTTCTGCGATTTCGTAACGGAAGCTCCACCGCATTCGATGTCGTAGGCGCTGGCAGCGGCCCTGGCCAAGGGACGTTACCCAGCACCATCGACGATGTCGGAGGTATTCCAGGGTTCTACATTGATGCGAACAACGTCAGTCATGGCTTCTTCCGAACTCATCTTGGCGTGATTTCGACGTTTGACGTCCCGGGCGCGGGCACGGGTACCGGCCAAGGCACCTTCCCTGCTTCTGACAACTTACAGGGGACATTCATCGGATGGTACCTTGATGCGAACAACGTGGTGCACGGCTTCCTGCGCCAGCCATAAAGATGTTTGTAATTCACGGGTACGTGGGACGGGTGGGCCAGTCTTTGTTTCTGGGTTCGGACTACCGCGCCTCCACACGCCTTGCACATGCCCAACGCCGAGCCCTCATCGGGGATTTCCTGATGGGGGCGAGAGGGAGAAGTTTATGCTGAGTGCTTTCTTGATTCGCCCCATCATTAGATTAGTGGTGCGGTGCATGGCGATACTTTTGTTCGCGTTTCCGGCGGCGGCTCAAGGTAACAGCAGCAATTACGTGTTCCTGCTGGCTTCAGGTTTTCTTTGCGATCCTGGCGACACTTCCACTTGCCCAGCAGCGGTGAAGGCCAATGCGGGCGGCAGCTATGAGATGAGCGGCGCTGGAACGTTCGAAACGCAGAACAAATCGGTGAAAGCAGCCGGGAACTTCACTCATAAGTCCCCCAATGGGAACGTACTGGAGACCGGGGTCTGGACCGCGAGTGAATTGGTGAGTTTCGACTCTTACGGCGCAGCGCCGGGCGCGATTCAGCGTCAGGGTTTAGCGTACGGCCTTGGCTCTTTAGGGTCCAAGCGTTTGCCGATGGACTCCGCGCCCGTGCCGACGGGTGGTCTTGCGGTATTCCGTATACGTCTTGTGCCGATGCAAGGTCCGTCAAGAACCGCAGTGCTGCAAGTAAACTGCGCTTTGAGCCAGGTGCCACGCGAACGTTCCGCGGAAGGGATTCGCCTCACCTTGGAAAGCAATGGCACTGAATTTTCTGAGGAGGTATGCGGGCGCGTGGTGTTCCTCTCGATGCCGCCAGAAGGCGGTACGCTGGCGAAGCCGCAGCAACAGAAGGTCGCACCCGAAACGTCGGAACCGCCGCACAATTGAAGGCAAGCATGAGACCAACTCTGTTGTGGGGCGCTCCTAATTTTGACGCTGGGGCCGCCACTAGTAATCGTTAGGAGGCTTGCGATGAAGCGCTACTTTGCACTGGTGCTTTTCGGTGCGTGTCTTCTCGGCGGCTGCGGGGGCGGGGGCGGCACAAGTTACACCCCGCCACCAGCGAGCCCGGCAACTCATTTTTCGGTGATAGCCCAGCCCACGGCGACGCCCGGGATTGCCTTCAGTTTTACCGTGACGGCGCTGGACGCCTCGAACAACCAGGTGCCCACGTACTCTGGAACCGTGCATTTCACCAGCAGCGATGCCCAGGCCGTGCTGCCGGGTGATCAATCACTGGCGAGCGGGATGGCAACCCTGCAGATCACGCTGAAGACTGCCGGTAACCAGACCATTACGGCCACGGACACAGCGACGAAATCGATTACGGGCACTTCCGCGGCCATTAGCACATCCGGCTCACTTGCTGTGGTCGTTACTCCTTCCACGGGCTCCGTCCAGCCTGGAAAGACCTTGCAGGTAACTGCGACTGTTACAAACGACCCGGCGAACGCGGGGGTTACCTGGAGTGTCTCATGTTCCACGACACTTCCTGGAGCGTACGTCAATGCAACGTGCGGCACGGTATCTTCAACGGCTACGCCAAGCGGAACACCAACAACCTACACAGCGCCGAGCTTCGGAGATTTGACGGTAACGCTCACTGCGACCTCCGTGACCGGGAATGCCGTCGCCTCCGCAACCATCAGTGTTCCTGGAATTGCGATTGTAATTTCGCCGGCCAGCGTGACTGTTCCAGTGGGCAGCACTCAACAATTCTCAGCTACCGTGGTTAACGATTCTTCTAATCAGGGAGTCATATGGACTCTTACCTACGTTCAAAACGGCGGGCTTGTTCCGTGTCCCTCAGCTACAGTTTGTGGCACGGTATCGCCTACCAGCACACCCAGTGGTGCTGCCACAACTTATGCTGCACCCGTAACTCCGCCAGCAGGCGATTTGGAAGTGGACATTGTGGCCACTTCCGTTGCGAACAACGCCGTTTCGACTGAGGGAGTCCAAGGATTCATCACAATTCCTGGGGTAAAGGTTTCAATTGCTCCTAGCGCCGCTGACGTCGAAGCAGCTGCAACGGCACAGTTCACAGCAAGCGTCACGGACGACCCATCGAAAAACGGAGTCACGTGGACAGTGTCTTGTTCTGCAGCCTCATGCGGCTCAATTTCTCCAACCAGCACCGCGAGCGGAACGGCTACTACCTACACTGCACCCGCGACGCCACCATCAAGCGATTTGGCAGTTACGCTCACCGCCACATCAGTGACCAATTCCGCAGCGTCTGCATCAGCAACCGCAAACGTGAAAGCTATCCAGGTGTCAGTCAGCCCGTCAAGTGCACTACTTCCATTGACCACGAACGTTCAGATCACAGCGACAGTCTCCTACGACCCGAACAACCAGGGCGTATCTTGGACGCTCACTCAGAATGGTACTGCCTGTGCGCCGGCTTGCGGGAGTGTCGCGCCCTCTAGCACCCTTGGCGGCAGCCCAGCTACCTTTACTGCTCCCGCCAACCTGCCCAACAACCCCTCCGTGACAATTACGGCCGCTTCCTTGACCAACCCGGCCAATACAGGAACTGTAGCCATTACACTCACAGCAGGCACTGTCGAGATTGTTCCATACAACATCAACTTGGGCCGGGTGCTTACCCACAACACCAGTTCAGCCCAAGCAACAACGCTCACCAATACTGGGACCTCGGTCTTGAGCATAACCAGCATTACGATCACCGGCTCTGATCCAGGAGACTTTGCGCAAACGAACACCTGCAATTCGAGTGTGGGTGCAGGAACGTCCTGCAGCATTTCGGTGACTTTCACTCCGATCAACATCGGCACTCGCAGCGCTAACATCTCCATTGTTGACAGCAGCACTGACAGCCCGCAGCAGGTGAGTTTAACCGGCGTCGGATACACGAAGCGGGGCGTTGCGGCGGTACGCCCCGGCTTGACTGGTTCCGGGCAGATTGCTATCCCCGCACCGACAGGGCGGAACGCGGTGGGTTCTGAGGTGATCTATCTGACTGACCCGACGCGCAACGATCCTTATCTGCCCGGTGGGGCCAAGAGAGAAGTGGCAGTCCGTCTCTGGTATCCGATGATGCCGAGGCGGGAGTGTCAGCCGGCCGAATACACTTCGACCGCCGTCTGGAAGTATTTTGCGCACCTTCTGAATGTTGAGCCGATCCACGTGGCGACCAACAGTTGCTTAAACGGTCCTGTCAGCGACGGGGAGCATCCGGTGGTAGTGTTTACGCCAGGCTACACGGCGACATTCACTGACTACACATTTCTGTTCGAAGATCTGGCTAGCAGGGGCTACATGGTCGCCTCGGTTGCACACACGTACGAGTCGACTGCGGTCGAATTGGCTGGTGGCAGGCTGGCCAAATCGGTCTTTGGCAGCCATCTGGACAATACGTGGCGGGGCGATGAGCAGGCCTTTTCCTTAGCCACTCGCGTACGGCTTCAGGACCTGGAATTTGTCCTCAATGAACTTGGAAGATTGAATTCCCAGACCGGCAGCCCCTTCAACGGCCATCTCGACCTATCTGAAGTTGCGGTCGCCGGTCATTCAATGGGCGGATCGACAGCCTTCCTAAGCGCGCAACTGGATCACCGCTTCAAGGCGACCCTGATGCTTGATGCTGCCGTACCCGAAGCTTTGGCCAGTACAACCAAAACGCCCACCCTGATCCTAGCGGCTGGAAGACAGCAGTGGGATGCAGGCGAGTGCCACTTGTGGAGCGACCTACAAGGGCCTCGGATCGCCGTAAACCTGCAGGGCAGCGAGCATGCTGCGTTCTCCGACTGGATTTGGTTGGCAAGAGATGCCATCGAAACGGGCCCCATGGGCCCAGAAAAAACCATGTCCGCTGTGCGAGACTATGTTGCTGCGTTCCTGGATGCCAATGTTCGCCACGAATTACCAAGCGCGCTGCTATCTGGCCCATCGCCGGACTATACTGGCGCCGTCGTGATCACGCAGGAGCGATCCCTCTGCGACTCGCGTTAGTATTAGATGCCCGGTAATGCCTCAGTTGCCTTGAACGAAAGTATGCTTGGGGTGTCTTGGCCAATTCTAGTGAGGAGACTCAACATGCGATCCCAACCGTGGCACTGATTGGCGAAGTGCTGGATCACGAGCTGAAGATCGGGGATCGTGTTGCGCGGGACGGCTCGAAGCCCATTGGAGCGAAATCGAAAGGCCATAACGCCTTCACTGCCAAATTGGTGATTTTGGCGGACAGCGAATCCGGATCCGCAGCGGAATTGTTTTCGCGGGTGATGCAGCTCGAAATGCGTGCCACCGTCCTGGGCGACAAAACCGCCGGCGCCGTTATGGAAGCGAAGCACTACAGCTACAAATTGGGAACGGACACTGTCAGTTATTACGGCGCGTCCATAACTGATGCCGACATTGTCATGACTGACGGCAAAAGTCTCGAGCATTCGGGCGTCACGCCGGATGAACTAGTTCTACCCACGGCAGCGGATTTGGCAGCCGGGCGTGATCCCGTTGTGGTCCGCGCGGCGGAACTCTGTGGCGCCACGGTCACACCCGAGGCTGCCGGCGCGTTCTTTCCTTACGAATGGCCTTCTTTGTGAATCTGCCCCAACCAAATTGCCAAGGAGAGGTTAATTCCGACGGCGATCCAGGACTTTCGATAGTCTGACCTGTAGCAAAGACGGTTCCTACGTAATCTGCCCACGGAAGGGAGCTTCTATGCTTCAATGTCACAGTTTCGGGTAAGAAACGGTCCAGCAAGAGTCTCCGTATACCCCTGACGCGACCTGCCCCCTGCCAAGAACCAATTGACCCTCGAGCGAAGCGCCAATTCCCAAACCCCTGTTCCACCCTCCCCGCGTGACGGATCGATTCCTTAGATCAAGCGGCCCACGAAGGGAAAAGGAATATCCCGGTGGCCGCCGCGAAACACATCCACTTGCGTCGATTCCGACTGGTAGCCTGCAGGTCAAGGTAATCCCGATCCTACGGTTCAGCCATGGGCCGGGGTTACGGTCACCGGGATTTCGTGTTACCCACAAAAATTTGCAAAATTGTGTCTGACGTTTTCCGTTTTCAGGTGCTCTGTATATGTAGAGGGGCTTTTTTCCCTCTTTTTCCCTTCCCGCTTGGTGGAGCTGTTTTGCAGCGAATAATCCACCAGTGATCGCACTCGGCCGAGGGACGGCGAGCCAGATGCGAAAGTAGACCTCACGCGCTTGAGGCGATGGAGCGGGTGTGTCGTCGGCAAGGTACTACGTGTGGTCTGGATTTTGACGGCCGACACTGACTGGTTGCCTCAGGGGTTTCACCCTCGGCTGACGCCGCGGGCCAGGGTGGGGAAACAAGAATCCATCAGGAGATTTGTAATATGAATATTCCCGGCGTTCACATTGAGCGAATCCGAGGCTTGGGCTACACCGAGTCCGAGGCTCGCTTTCTCTACATCGTTGCCGTGTTTTCCGGCTACTTCACGCTGGGACAGTTCCGTGCCTTTACGGGCGCCAGTTACGGGAAACGCCCTGCCTCCTTTGCTGAAAAACTTATTGAGCAAGGGCACGCCCGCATCTGTGGCCAGGCACGGAGAGGATTCCTGTTCCATCTCTTTTCCAGAACCGTTTACGGCCAAATGGAGAAGGATAACCTCCGCAACCGCAAGCGCCACTCACTTGGTTTTATGCGTACAAGACTGGTCCTGCTCGACTTCGTTCTGGTCAACCTGGACCTGGCCTACTTCGAAACGGAGCAAGAAACAGTGAACTTCTTTTGCCAAGAATTGGGCATTTCCAAGGAGTACCTACCGGCTACCGTATACGAGGGCGCTGCACCCGATCAAAAGACCATCCGCTACTTTGTCGACAAATTCCCTCTTTTTGTTGCCCCGCCCTTTTCAGGTCTTCCCCCTGTGGTCACCTTCAGTTACGTGGATGCTGGCCTCGCAAGGCCGTCCGGTTTTGGTTCGTATCTTGCCGCCTACCAACCGCTCTTTCGGCAACTTGATGGTCTCCGGTTTCTATATATCGCTACGCAGGAAGTCTATTTTCACGGAGTCCGAGAGCGTTTCCAGTCCAGCGTCAGGCGAGCGCTAGAACCTGATGTATCGAGCGAACTCCTGCGGTATTTCCGGATTCGTAGGAAGTGGGACAACCACGAATACATCATTCCAGTGACGGAGGATCTGGAGTTCCTCAGGGACGCACGGGAGCGTTTTCGGAATGAGAACGTCGAGCGTCTTTACAAATCTTGGCGCTCGGGTGAGCTTGCTGAGTCTGAATTGCGGGCGCAAATCTCGCGGCGGAAGGCCGAGCCCACCATCTTCTTTGACACTTATTTGGTCCGCGGTGATCGCTCGGTTCAGCCGGAGATGCTGGCCACGGTGACGGGTGCGTAAAAGACACGGTTCACTGTGCCCGGCACGGTTCGCGTCACCTCAACGGCGACACGAAGGTTGTGAAGAGCGAGAGGTTGCGTGGCGCATGACGAAGAATTTGGACGCGGGCAAAACACCGAACTGGGCTGGAACGACCCCCTTTTTGCCCAGACTGCGTGGCCAAAGTGACCCGTGGGGTCGTTCCAGCCCAGCTCAGAAGACGCAGCTCGTGTTTTGCCCGCCAAAAGTCGGAGCATTCAATTTGTAATGCACCGTGTAATACACGCGAATGACGAAAAGGAGAACAAGCACTTGGCACTTTTGAAAGCACCATCAAAGCAACCAAAGACCACAATGCTCCAGGTCCGCCTGGAGGAAGATGTAAGACTCAACCTGGACAGGTATGCAGAGTTCCTCGATGCAAGCCCGTCCTACATAGTCAGTGAAGTCCTCAAACTTCTCTATCGCAAAGACAAGGCGTTCCATGCCTGGCTTGCAGGCCAACACACGAATAAGCGCGAAGCCATCTCGAAAGGAGAATCTCTCCAACTGGAACTGAAATAGAACCCTATGCACCACGGCTCTAATTCGGCATGCGTGGGAACACAGCGTCCGACAGGCTCAGGAGTTTGAGCCGTAGCAAGAAGGAGAACCTTACATCGGTCGAATCTCCGCCCGAATAGCCGATATGACCACAGTATTACCCCACCAAGATGCCAAAACGGCTGCAGGCCCCGCACAAGCCATCGTCGCTAGCCCGTGCGATGATCGAGGCGCCTCGCCTCCTCAGCCCGGGAATGGTAGTCTTGCTGTCGCAACGCCGCGAGTCACTGGACGGAAACGAGGACCAGTGCCAAAGCGGAGGTATCAGCAAGGCTGTTTTTGGTTAAAGGACGGAATGGCGTACACCTTCTACTACGAGGATTGCAAGCAACCGGACGGGACGCTGAAGCCTCGTAAAGTGCGCCACTTCATTGGACGCGTACCAGATGAACTCAGCGAACGGGCAGCGCTTCGCGAACACGACCGAATCATGCAGGAAGTGAATCGCAAGCGCGGGAGTGTGGCTCCTGCTATTAAGGGCCGCACGTTCCAAGACGCAACGGAGTCATGGCGCAAAGCAATTGCTCCCAGCTTGTCCCCGTCAACCCGTAGACAACGGGAGAGCCATCTGCGGACGCATATCCTACCGAGGTTCGCGGACGCAACACCCCACACACTCGACGCAGAAGCGCTTCAGCAATTTGCCACCGACCTGCGAAAAGTTCTTTCGCGGAAAACCGTCGTCCAGGTGCTCATCACCATTTTCGACATCATCGCTTATGCGGAGAAATGCCGGACACTCGTCGCCAAAGTGTCGCTGCGAGACCTGAAGCTGGGGAAAGCCCAGAAAGGGCCTGCGGCCCCATTCTTCACGCAGTCACAGGTGATGCGAATCATTGCGGCAGCGAAGGAGCCTTACAAAACACTGTTCGCGGTCGCATGGTACACAGGCGTGCGGGCCGGTGAGTTGTTGGCGTTGACGATTGACCGCCTGAACTTTGAGAGGAAGACAATTCGCATCGATAAGACGTGCGACGACAACAATCGGCAAATTCGGGACACGACCAAAACAGACGAGTCCACTGCAACGCTTCCAATGCCGTCCGCGTTGGAAACAATGCTGAGGAACTACCTACAGCATCATTGGAAACAGAATGCGGCAGGTTACCTGTTCCCCAATCCCAGCGGCACGCATCCAAGGCGGCGTGACAACGTCGTCAAGAACGGATTGAAGCCTCTATTGAGGCGGTTGGGCATTCCTTGTGCTGCTCGCGTCGGACTGCATGCATTTCGGCACGGCCTAGCAACAGAACTGGTCGAATCCAACGTGCCTTTGCCCATCGTACAAAAACAGCTACGCCACGCCGATGTGACCACAACTCTGCGGACTTACGCTCACGTAGT
>Ga0310912_10001711_pt1 | contig 12086 bp, 8 predicted proteins | sample GREbulkMGOX080_FD_203443 | JGI IMG/M metagenome (GOLD analysis project Ga0310912, IMG submission 203443) | Lab enrichment of tropical soil microbial communities from Luquillo Experimental Forest, Puerto Rico - GRE.bulkMG.OX080 | ecosystem: Environmental > Terrestrial > Soil > Tropical forest >...
GATCTCGTCGCACAGGATGCGGATGCCGACCAGGTCGTGGATGTCGTCGAAGTCGCGGCCCTTGACGATCATCTTCTGATAGATCGACCAGTAGTGCTTGGGGCGGCCCTCCACCGTCGCCTTGATCTTCGACGCGCCCAGCGTGTTGACGATCTCGGAGCGGACCTTGGCCAGGTACGTGTCGCGCGACGGCGCACGACCGGCGACCAGCCGCACGATCTCCTCGTACTTCTTGGGGTGCAGGATCGCAAACGCCAGATCCTCCAACTCCCACTTCACGCTGGCCATGCCCAGCCGGTGCGCCAGCGGCGCAATGACTTCCAGCGTCTCGCGGGCCTTGCGCGCCTGCTTTTCCGGCGGCAGGAAGCGCATGGTGCGCATGTTGTGCAGCCGGTCGGCGACCTTGATCACCAGCACTCGCGGATCACGGGCCATCGCCGTGATCATCTTGCGGATCGTCTCGCCCTCGGCCGCGCTGCCCAGCACCACCCGATCCAGCTTGGTCACGCCGTCAACGAGATGGCCTACCTCCTCGCCGAATTCCTCGGACAGCGCCTCCAGCGTGTAACCGGTGTCCTCGACGGTGTCGTGCAACAGCGCGGCCACCAAAGTGGTCGTGTCCATGCCCAATTCGGCCAGGATGTTGGCCACGGCCAGCGGGTGGGTGATGTACGGATCACCGGAATGGCGCAGCTGAGTGGCGTGCCGCTGGTCGGCGACCTCGAAGGCTCGCTGCAGCATCGACAGGTTCGCCTTGGGATAGATTTCCCGGTGAACCGCCACCAGCGGTTCCAGCACGGGATTGAGGGCGCTGCGCTGGGCGGTCATCCGCCGCGCCAGCCGGGCCCGAACCCGACGGGAGGCGCTGCTGCTCGACTTCAGCGTCTCGACCGGCGGCTCCGGCTCAGAAACCGGCTCCGGAACGAGCGAGACTTCCGCGGGCGCCTCAAGAGCCTGCGCTGTGCTCTTCTCGTCCGCCACGTTGGTCACCTCCGACCTTGAGGATATCGCCAAATAGCGTTCCCTAGGCGCGGCTCAAGCTGTGCACCGGCAACGGCGCGAGGGCCTCGCGACCGCCCAGCGCGGTGATTTCCACGACCACCGCCGCCGCGGGGACGTCGGCCCCGACGCGCCTCAGCAACCGGGCCGTCGCGGCGATGGTGCCGCCGGTGGCCAGCACGTCGTCGATGATCACGACGGTGCGCCCACGCAGCTCGATGCCGTCGGCGGGGATTTCCAGGGTCGCGCTGCCGTACTCGAGGTCGTACCGCTCCGCGTGTACCGGCGGCGGCAGCTTGCCGGGCTTGCGGATCGCCAGCACGCCGGTGCCCAGGCGCGTGGCGACGGCCGCCGCCACCAGGAAGCCGCGGGAGTCGATGCCGGCCACCAGATCGGCGCCGGACGCGATGTCCGCCAACGCATCGGTCACCGCCGTCATCCCCGCACGGTCGGCGAACAGCGGGGTGAGGTCCTTGAACTGGACGCCCGGCTCCGGAAAATCGGCCACGTTCCGAGTCAGCGCCGCGATCAGTTCGGCCACGGGGGTGGTGCCGCTCGCGCTCGTCACTGCGGCCTCACTGTGCCAGGGCCCATCGGTCCATGTTCCAGCCCGCTCCCCAACGTGTCGGATTCTTGCTGACGGCATACATTTTCTTCGACATCAGCAGCGTGCGCTGCTGGCGATACAGGGGCAACGTCGGCATATCGGCCCACAGTAGCGGGGCCGCCTGCGCCAGCAGCCTGACCCGCTCAGCGGGGTCGGCCGATACCGCCAGCGCACCGATCACGCTATCGACCTGAGGGTTTGTATACCGGGATAGGTTGTTGCCGTTGCCGCTGTGCAGAGCGTAGGCGTCCATCGCCGACGATCCGGTCGATCCGCTGCCGGTGGCTCCGCCGGTGCTGGCCAGCAACACGTCGATCTTTCCGTCGGTCAGCGCCTGGGGCCCCGAGGAGTCCAGGGTGACGTTGGAAACGGTGATACCGGCCGCCGCGCAGGACTTGGTGATGGCCCCGACGGTGACCGCCAGCCGCGCGTTGGGTCCCTGGTAACCGATCCGCACCGTCTGGGGTGCGCCACCCAGCGCATCGCGGGCGGCGGCGAGATCCGCCTTGCCGAACGGGCCGGCCTCGGTGGCCCCGTCGCCGGTGGCGATGGCGTCTTGGGCGGCCGGATCCAGGCGTGAATTGGCGATCGGCACCCCGGCGTCGTGCGCGAGCGTGTCGCGCGGCGTGCATAGCGCGACCGCCCGTCGGGCCTTGGCCTGCGCCAGCGGCCCCTGAGGCGCAAAGATCAGCTGCTCGATGCCGTCCGACGGCGAATCGGTGCGCTCGTAGTTATCCGGGGTGGCCAGCGCTCCGGAGGAACCGGCCGCGACGTCGACCAGGTCGACGCTCCGGTTGTTGACCCGGTCCTGGATGTCGGGTCCCTGCGGCCACACGGTTATCCGCTTCGTGATCGCTTTGGGGCCCCACCAGCGGTCGTTGGCGACCAGCACCACCGCGCCGCCGTCCAAGACCTTTTCGATCTTGTACGGCCCCGACGACGGGAAGCGCTTCAGGAGATCCTCGGCTTTGAGGCCGGGCTTGAGGTCCCAGGTGGTGTTCCACACCTTCGCGATCTGCTGCACCACCTGCGCGTTGTTGCTCAGCAGCGCGGCAGTCACGTCCAGATTCAGCTGGTCGGCGATGACGTGCGACGGCATCATCGAGGTCGCGGCGAACAGCTGGGTGTAGTCGACGACGCTGCGGTCCGGGATGAAAGACACCCGCGCCTTCTTCTGGCCCGGGATGCACTCGACGTTGGCGATGTCCACGTAGCCGGCCTGGGTGGCGGCGTCGAAGCCGGGAAACCGACCGGACTGGGCCGCCCAGGCGAGCACGAGGTCGTCGCAGGTCACCGGCTTGCCGTCGGAGTACACAGCGTTGTCGGCGATCTGGTAGTCCAGCACCAACGGCGCACCACCCACGATCGAGACCGTGCCGAAGTCGCGGTCGGCGACGACCTGTCCGTCGGGGCCGTGATAGCCGAAGCCGGTGAGCGTTCGGGCAAAGCCCTGCGCTCCAGCCGATGCCGCACCGACGACGGTGTTGGTGTTGTAGGTGGCCAGCGCGCCGTCGACCACGTAATCGATCTGCGGGGCGGCGCTACCGGAACACGCGGTCAGCGTGCAGGCCGCCAGGAGCGTCGGGGCCAGCCCGACGGATGCGCACCCCCTTAGCCCCCGCCAGCCGGCACGCAACATCTGGCCTACCGCCGGCCGGCGTTTCGCTTGCCGGTCGGGCGCCGGGTCCCGGTGGGCCGCACCGGGCGTGCACCCGGCGCGGGCTTGTTCGCGGTGGGCTTGGTGGGCGCTGGCGCCGCCTCGGCGCTCTCCTCGGTCTCCTCTGAGGCCTCCGAGGCGGGTTCCTCTCCGACGGGTTTCGTTTGCTCGGCGGGTTCGGCCCCGGGGCGGCGCCGCCTGGTGACCCGGCGGGTGTGCGTGCGCACCAGCTCGGTGCGTTCGCGCAGGGTGACCAGCAGCGGAGTGGCGAAGAAGATCGAGGAGTAGGTGCCAACCAGGATGCCGACCAGCTGTACCAGCGCCAGGTCCTTCAGCGTGCCGACGCCGAGCAACCACACCGCCACGACCATTAGCGCCAGCACCGGCAGCACCCCGATCAGGCTGGTGTTGATGGAGCGCATGAACGTCTGGTTGATCGCCAGGTTGGCCTGTTCGGCGAAGGTGCGCCGGGTGGTGTGCTGGAAGCCGTGGGTGTTCTCCTCGACCTTGTCGAACACGATCACGGTGTCGTAGAGCGAGAAACCGAGGATGGTCAGCAGGCCGATCACCGTGGCTGGGCTGACCTCGAAGCCGACCAACGAATACACGCCCGCGGTGACGGTCAGGTCGAAACACATGCACGTGAGCGCGGAGATGGCCATGTAGCGCTCGTAGCGCACGGTGATGTACAGGCTTACCAGCGCCAGGAACACCACCAGCGCGATCAACGCCTTCTTGGTGATCTGATCACCCCAGGTTTCGGAGACCGCCGAGTCGCTGATCGCCGCCTTGCTCGCCTTACCGTCGGTGCCCTTGGGCTGAAAGGCGTCGAACAGGGCGTTGCGCAGCTTTGTCGTCTGGTCGTTGGACAGCGCCTCCGAACGAATCTGCACCGTCGCCGAGGAACCGTTGCCGACGATGACCACCGACTCCGGGTCAACGCCGATGGTCTTCTTGAACACATCGGACACCTGTGCGGTCTGCACTGTGCCTGTGCCGCCCGCGGCGGGCATCGACACCGTGGTGCCGCCCTTGAAATCGATGCCGAAGGTGAAGCCCCGCACGATGATGCTGAGGATTGCGATCGCGACCATCGCACCGCTGATGCCGTACCACAGCCGGCGCCGTCCGACCACCTCGAAAGCACCGGTGCCCGTGTAGAGCCGGGCAATGAAACTGTGGTGCGGTAGCTCCGTGGCGCTGTCGGTCAGCTCCACGGCCTTGGTGGTTTCGGTGGTTTCGGTCGCATCGGTTTCGGCCTTGCCTTTGGACGCCTTGGAGATACTCATGCGCTATCCCCGTCCCGTCTTCACATGCGACGCAGCCCGGCGTTCGCGCGCGACCTGCTGAACAGCTCCGAGGCCGTTGAACGCCGGCTTTGCCATCGTCGGGGACTTGGAGGCCAGGTACACCAGCGGCCAGGTCACCAAGAACACCACCACCAGGTCGAGGATCGTGGTGAGGCCCAGGGTGAAGGCGAATCCCTTGACCTGGCCGATCGCCAGGAAGTACAGCACCGCGGCGGCCAGGAAGGTGACGGCGTTGCCGGACACGATCGTCTTGCGTGCCCGCACCCAGCCCCGTGGCACCGCAGAGCGGAACGAACGGCCTTCGCGGATCTCGTCTTTGATGCGTTCGAAGAACACCACGAACGAGTCCGCGGTGGTACCGATACCGATGATCAGACCCGCGATACCCGCCAGGTCCAGGGTGTAGTTGATATATCGGCCCAGGAGCACCAGGATCGCGAAAACCATTGCGCCGGAAGCACTCAGCGACAACGCCGTGAGCAGCCCCAGCACTCGGTAGTACAGCAACGAATACAGCAGCACGAGGACCAGGCCGATCGCGCCGGCGATCAGGCCGGCCCGTAGCGACGTCAATCCCAATGTCGCCGAGACGGTTTGGGCCTCCGAGGATTCGAAGGACAGCGGCAGCGACCCGTACTTGAGGACGTTGGCCAGCTGGCGCGCGGTCGAAGCGGTGAACGGCGGGCTTCCGCCGGTGATCTGGGTCCGGCCGCCGGGAATGGCTTCCTGGATCACCGGGGCGCTGACCACCTGCGAGTCCAGGGCGAACGCGGTCTGGGTACCGATATGGGCGGCGGTGAAGTCCGCCCAGGTGTTCGTCGCCGCGGGCTTGAACTGCACGTCGACGACGTAACCGATGCCGTGCTGGTTCATGCTCGATGAGGCGTTCTGGATCTGGTCGCCGCTGATGATCGACGGCCCCAACAGGTACGCCACCTTGTGGTCGGTCGAGCAGGTGATCAGGGGCAGCGTCGGGTCGTCGTTGCCGGCCAGAATGTCATCCTTGTTGCACAGGGTCGCCTGAAACTGCAGGGCAAGGTACTGAATGCCCTGCCGCGTGCTCTGCCGCCACTTCTTCTCATCGGCGATGCGCTCGGCGAGATCCTTGCGCGGGTCCGGCGGCGCGGGCCGATCGGCCGGCGGCGACTCCCCGGCCGGCGCGGGTGCGGGGGCCGGCGCGGGAGGTGCGGGACTGGGTGCCGGGCCCGGTGTTGGCGGGGGGTCCTGCGGGTAGGGCCGCGGTTGGGCGCCCGGCTTGCCGGTGGGTGCGGGTTGGCCCGTCGGCGCCGGCCCACCCGGTGCGGGCGCCGGCCCAGCCGGCCCGGCCTCCGGCCCACCCGGCCCGGGCGGCGGCCCACCAGGTCCGGGCGGGGCCCCGGGCGGGGTGCCCGCGGGCGGGTTGGGCGCAGGTGGCGGCTTCGGCTCGGCGCCCTGCGCCGGGATCGAGTTGAGCACCGGCCGGATGTACAGGCGTGCGGTCTGTCCCAGGTTGCGGGCCTCGCTGCCGTCGTTGCCGGGCACGGTGATGACCAGGTTGTCGCCGTCGACCACCACCTCCGAGCCGGACACGCCAAGCCCGTTGACCCGGGCGCCGATGATCTGCTGCGCCTGCGCCAACGCCTCCCGGCTGGGACGCGAGCCGTCCGGGGTGCGGGCGGTCAGCGTGACGCGGGTGCCACCCTGCAGATCGATGCCGAGCTTGGGGGCGGCCCGCTTGTCCCCGGTGAGAAACACCAGCAGATAGACCCCGACGAGCAGCAATACGAAGACCGACAGGTAGCGGGCAGGGTGCACCGGCGCCGAAGACGATGCCACGTTCCTTCTATCTCCTAAAGAATTCGGTTTCTTACCCGCGACAGAGCCTAGAAAATCCTACGTGTCGCCCTTGATCGCCCGGCTTTGGTCTGCGGAGTCGGCGGACTCTTCGGGTTCGTCGGATTCTGCCAAGTCCTCCACCTCGTCGTCCTCGTCGAGGTCCACTTCGTCGTCGGGCAGGATCCGGTCGCGGACCGCCAGCTTCATCCACGTGGTCACCACGCCGGGCGCGATCTCGAGGTCGACGGTGTCGTCGGCGATCGCGACGACGGTGGCCTCCAGCCCGGAAGTGGTGTGCACTCGGTCGCCCGGTCGCAACGACTCATGCAGGTCGATGGTGGCCTGCATCGCTCGCTTCTGGCGACGCGACGCCACATACATAAAGCCGCCCATGATGACCACGAACGGCAACAACAACATCAAACTGTCCATCGCGCGCCTGTCTTTCCTACTCGGTATTCCGCGGGGATCGGTGCCCGGCCGACCCGGAGGTCGCGCACCTCGTAACCGTCAGTCTGCCATCACACCAGGTCGCCTTTCGGCCCACCCGATTCGCGGCTGACCGCAATCTTTCTTCAGCGCAAGCTGAGAGTTCGGTCGGGGTAAGCCGATCCTGTCTTTTGGCGCGGCGAAATGGGTTGTCGGTGGCTGGATTTAGGGTTCGGTCATGGCTTATCGCTACCGCCTGTACCCGACTGCGCAGCAGTCGGTGTTCATGGCCGAGCGGCATTGCGCGGACGCGCGGTTCGTGTGGAATCTGGCGGTCGAGCAGTTTAACTGGGGGCGCGCCGGCCGGTCGGCGCCGGGCCCCGCGGACCGGATGCATCAGCTCGCCGAGGCGCGCCAGGAGTTTGAGTGGCTGCGGCGCGGTTCATCGGCGGTGCAGCAGCAAGCGTTGCGGGACTTCGATTGGGCGGTCAAGGAATTTTTCAACGGCACACGCGGTCGTCCAACTTGGCGCAAGAAGCATCGCCATGAGGGCTTTTGTGTGCGCGACACCAAGGTCCGTGTGCACAGCCGCAAGTGGGCCCAAGTCGCCGTCCCCAAACTTGGCTGGGTGCGGTTTCAGTTATCACGCGCCCTGCCGGCCGGCGCGTTGGGCATGGCGCGGATTACCCGCGATAAGGCTGGCCGCTGGCATGTCAGCTTCCCCGGGCGGCAACCGGCGGTGGCAGACGCCGGGCGATCCGGCAGATCGGTCGGGATCGACCGCGGGGTGGCTACCACGGTGGCGACCTCGGATGGGCAGATGCTGCGTGCACCGGTCATGAGGGAGCGAGAACGTAGGCGCCTGCAGCGGCTGCAGCACACATTGGCGCGCCAAGCTAAATGCAGCGGTCGTCGTGAGGCCACGAAAGCCGCCATCGCCGGGCTCCATCAACGGGTCGCTGACCGCCGCCGTGATTGGGTGGAGAAAATCACCACCAAGCTGGCCGCCCACTACGAAGTGATCGCCGTGGAGGCGTTGCCGGTGCGCAACATGGTGCGCCGGCCCAAACCGAAACCAGACCCGGACAATCCGGGCCAGTTTCTGGCCAACGGTGCGGCGGCCAAGGCAGGGTTGAACCGTTCGATTCACGCCAACTGCTGGGGTCTGATCGCCAGGCGGTTGGAGCAGAAGATGTCGGCATCTGAGACCACGCTGGTGGTGGTGCCTGCGTACTATTCCAGTCAGCAATGCCGCAAGTGTGGGCACACCTCACCGGGAAACCGTAAGAGCCAAGCGGACTTCCGGTGCCAATCGTGTGGCCATTGCGACCACGCGGACACGAATGCGGCAGCGGTAATCCTGGCCCGGGCCACCAAGCCCGCGCCCACCCCCGGGCCGGGGGCAACACCTTCGGGTGTGCTCGCGAAAGCGAGAACCTAACGATGCCAAACCAGGCGTCGAAAATCCCCCGCCTTCAGGCGAGGGAGGAGGTCAAGAGCGCATACTTAATGCCGATGGCAAGCCCCGCACGCCCCGACACACAGCCGCGCAAGCCCGTCATAATGACCGTCGACGACGATCCCGCGGTATCCCGCGCGGTGGCCCGGGACCTGCGGCGGAAATACGGCGAGAACCACCGGATCGTGCGCGCGGAATCCGGCCACGAGGCCCTGGAAACCCTCAAGCAGCTCAAGCTGCGGGGTGAAACGGTCGCAACCCTCGTCGCCGACTACCGGATGCCGCAGATGACGGGCATCGAATTCCTCGAACAGGCGATGGACCTGTACCCGGCGGCGCGGCGGATCCTGCTGACCGCATACGCCGACACCCACGTCGCCATCGACGCGATCAACGTCGTCGACCTCGATCACTACCTGCTTAAACCGTGGGATCCACCCGAGGAAAAGCTCTATCCCGTCATCGACACGCTGTTGGACGCGTGGAGACGGGCGCCGGAGCACCCCATCCCGCACACGAAGGTGATTGGGGACCGCTGGTCGCCGCGGTCCTGGCAGGTGCGCGACTTCCTGGCCCGCAACGGCCTCTACTACATCCCACTCATGAAAAACGATCCGGAAGCCGAGCGGCTGTTGCAGGCCGCCGGCGAAGACGGCATGCGGCTACCTGTTGTCATCACGGAACGCGGCAAGACCCTGGTCGATCCCACCGACGCGGAGCTGGCCGACACGTGGGGTCTAACTACCACGCCGTCGCAGGAGTTCTACGAGCTGGCCGTCATCGGCGGCGGACCGGCGGGCCTGGCCGCCGCCGTCTATGGCGCCTCCGAGGGCCTGCGCACAGTGCTCATCGAGCGCACCGCGACCGGCGGCCAGGCCGGCCAGAGCTCGCGGATCGAGAACTACCTCGGCTTCCCGAGCGGCGTCACAGGCGACCAGCTGGCCCAGCGGGCGCGCCTGCAAGCGGAAAAATTCGGCGCCGAGCTCATCACCGCGCGCGCGGCCACCGCCCTGGAGATGAACGGATTAAAGCGAACCGTGCGATTCGACGATGGCAGTTCCATCGACGCGCGCGCGGTTATTGTGGCCACAGGTGTCGAGTACCGCCAATTGCCGGCAGACGGATGCGACGACCTGACAGGCAAGGGCGTCCACTACGGCGCGGCCATCTCTATCGCCTCCGAATGCAAAAACGAAGAGGTGTACGTGATCGGCGGGGGCAATTCGGCCGGCCAGGCCGCGATGTACCTGTCCCGCGAGGCGAAATCGGTGACCATCGTGGTGCGCGCCCCCCAGCTGGAGGCGTCGATGTCGCACTACCTGATCGAGCAGATCAAGCAGCGACCCAATATCACCGTCCGCACCTGCACCGAAGTGCACTGCGCCATTGGAAGCGACCACCTGGAGAAGCTGACCCTGGTCGACAACAGGACCGGTGACACCGAGGACGTCACCTGCGCCCGGATGTTCATCTTCATCGGGGCCAAACCGTGCAGCGACTGGCTCGACGGAGTGGTTGCCCGCGACGACCACGGCTTCATCCTCACCGGCCCGGACCTGCGAAACGTGTGCGGCTGGACGTTGGACCGCCCACCCCACCACCTGGAAACCAACGTGCCGGGCGTATTCGTGGCCGGCGATGTGCGCGCCGACTCCGCCAAACGGGTCGCGGCCGCGGTCGGCGAGGGATCGATGGCCGTGATGCTGGTCCACCGCTACCTGGCCGAGTCATGACCGCCAAGACACCGTGTGAGCCCGACGAGCTGCGCACCCTGTTCCTTTTCGAGGCCCTCAGCGACGAGCAGCTCGCCGTGTTGTGCGCCAACGGGCACATCCAGAATTACGAGCCGGGCCCGATCTGCGTCGAAGGCGAACTGGCGACGTGCTTCTACGTCCTCATCGAAGGGGAGCTGACGATGTCGAAGCTCTCCGGCGGTCAGGACATCGAAACCGTCCGGACCTCGCAGCGCGGCGTGTATTGCGGCGCCTGGCGGGCGTTCACCGGCAACACGCAGCTGCAGAGCTACGACGCCTCGGTGCGCGCGACCAAGCCGTCGCGGTTCTTCGTCATGGACGCGCCGGTGTTCGCCCAGTTCATGAAGGACCAGTTCCCGATGGCGGTCCACCTGCTCGACGGGATCGCCGTCGGCAGGGAGCGAGCCCGCCGGATCATCGACAATCGGGAAAAGCTGCTGGCCCTGGGCCGGATATCGGCGGGGCTGACGCATCAGCTGAACAATCCCGCCGCGGCCTCGGCGCGAGCCGCGGCCGAGCTCCGCGGCCGGGTCGCCGGGATGCGGCAGAAACTGCGGATGCTCGCCGACGGCACGTTCACCCCGGACGCGTTGCGCGGCCTGGTGCGACTACAGCAGGAGGTCGTCGAGCAAGTCGCCAAGTCGACAACGCACGAATTGAGCGGGATCGAGACCGCCGACTGCGAGGATGCCGTCGGCGAGTGGCTGGAGGACCACGGCATCGACGGCGGATGGGACATCGCGCCCACATTTGTCGAGGGCGGCATCGACACCGACTGGTTGGAGCGGATTTCCGCGGTTGCCGACGAGCTCGCGTCGAAATCGTTGGAGGGGGCTATCCGCTGGCTCTACTACACCGTCGAGATCGAGCTGCTGTTAAACCAGATTGCGGAAGCCAGCAACCGGATCTCATCGTTGGTTGCCGATGCCAAGCAGTACTCCCAGATGGACCGGGCCCCCTTCCAGGTGGCCAACGTGCACGACCTCCTGCGCAGCACGCTGGTGATGTTCGCCGACCGGTTGAGCAAAGACGGCAAGGAAGCGAAAGCCATCAGGGTGGTCAAGGAGTTAGACCAATCGCTCCCCGAAATCCCTTGCTATGCAGGTGATCTCAACCAGGTGTGGACCAACATCATCGACAACGCACTCGCCGCGATGCGCGATCAGGGCGGCACGCTGACCATCCGCACCTGCCGCGAGGGAGAGAACATGGTCCGCGTCGAGATCTGCGACACCGGGCCGGGGATCCCCGACGACGTGCGCGAGCACATCTTCGAACCGTTCTTCACGACCAAGCCGTTCGGGGAAGGCACCGGCCTCGGGCTGGACCTGGCGTTCAACATCGTCGTCAAGAACCATCGCGGGGACCTGCGAGTGGAATCCGTGCCCGGCGATACGCGGTTCATCGTGCTACTGCCGTTGGAGCTGTCGCCCGCCGTGGACGAGGCAGCGCCGGAGGAATAGCGCCCCCACAAGCCCGGTTGGAGACGTCATGACTGACTCTGCTGCAAGCAAACCCAATCTCGGCCGGTTCGGATCGTTCGGACGCGGCGTGACGCCCCAGCAAGCCAAGGAAATCGAGGCCCTCGGCTACGGTGCCGTCTGGGTGGGCGGTTCCCCGCCCGCCGAGCTGGCGTGGGTGGAGCCCATCCTCGAGGCGACGAGCACCCTGCAGGTGGCCACCGGCATCGTCAACATCTGGTCCGCGGCCGCGAAGCCGGTGGCCGAATCGTTCCACCGCATCGATAAGGCGTACCCGGGCCGCTTCCTGCTCGGTATCGGCGTGGGCCACCCGGAAGCCGTCAGCGAGTACCGCAAGCCCTACGACGCGCTGGTGGAGTACCTGAACCAGCTCGACGAGTACGGCGTGCCGGCGAACCGGCGCGTGGTGGCGGCCCTGGGTCCCCAGGTGCTCAAGCTGTCCGCCCGGCGCAGCGCCGGCGCCCACCCCTACCTGACCACCCCCGAACACACCGCGCAGGCCCGTGAGCTGATCGGCCCGTCGGCGTTCCTGGCACCCGAACACAAGGTGGTGCCGACCACCGACGCCGAGAAGG
>Ga0310912_10001713_pt1 | contig 12082 bp, 9 predicted proteins | sample GREbulkMGOX080_FD_203443 | JGI IMG/M metagenome (GOLD analysis project Ga0310912, IMG submission 203443) | Lab enrichment of tropical soil microbial communities from Luquillo Experimental Forest, Puerto Rico - GRE.bulkMG.OX080 | ecosystem: Environmental > Terrestrial > Soil > Tropical forest >...
AGAAGCTCATACAAGTAATTTGCCAATACAGCAGGTTTACCTTTTCTCGCTCATTGCGGTAGGATTCGACACAGACCCATTTCCTTTTTCTACCAACGCGCTCGACCTCCTGGAGGGCCGCTGCGAGGTCGTCGACTTTGAGGTTGTGAAAAGTGTTGATCGAATACACGAAATCGAAGCTTTGGTCGGGGTAGGGCAACTTTGTGCAACTGCCTTCCCTGAGAAACGGCCGAGTTTCTTCTTTGGAATGGGTGATCCCGTAGGCTGAAATGTCAAGCCCGGCGATTTCGACCCCTGGCACAGCGCGCGTGAACTCGAACAGCAGGAAGGCCTTCCCGCAGCCGACATCGAGGATCTTGTCGCCAGCTTTAAGGCCATAGCGCGAGGCGATGTCCTGCGCGATAGGCAGCCAGCGGCCGTCGTATTTGTAGCCGCCGTAGCCGTATTGCCGAGGCCCGTCCCAATATTCCTCGCCCCAGCGCTTGGCCACAGTCGCGCACTCGGCCTTGTCGTGCTCGACCACGCGGGCGACATAGTCACGTTTGGTCGCGCTCTGGTACTTCGCGAGAAAGTCGATCTGCTGTCCCATGAGAAATCCCTTTTACAAAGTCGCTTCCGTCTGGATAGCCGCGAATCGGATCTATTGCTGCAGTGCGCGGGTAGCTCTTGCCCCAACACGGAGCCAGAACCTCACACAGACCGATGGTCGACTAGACAGAGACAAGCTTGAGTGTCTCGCGGACCGATTCAGCGATTTGCGGCGGCTGTAGTCCGTACATCGTCATCAACTGGTCCTGACTGCCATATTTAACAGCGAAAACATCAGGAATGCCGAGCCGCCTGATCCGCGGGATGCGCGATCCACCGCCGTCAACAAGCGCCTCCGTCACTGCACTGCCGAGGCCGCCGACAAGGCTATGCTCCTCAATGGTAACGACGATGCGTGCGTCATGTGAGTAGTGAAGAACGGCAGAGATGTCTAAGGGCTTTACCGTATGCACATGCAATACCGTGCACTCGATGCCGTTTTCCGCCAGCAACTCGGCGGCGGCCAACACCCGCGTCGTAGCGACCCCCGTCGAGACGAGCAACACTCGATTCGCGTTCCCTCTGGCGACCCGCATTGGGATCGCCTTACCGATCTCGAAGCCGAGTTCCTCGCGGCTGACGATCGGGTCAAACCCTTTGGCCAGCCTGATGTAAATCGGACCAGGCCAATCCAGCGTCTGATCCATGAAACGGACCATCTCGTCGGCATCGCACACCGAGACGACCGTCATGTTGGGGAGCGCCCGCATGATCGCCACATCCTCGATCGCGAGGTGGGTCGGCCCGAGCGGAGCGTAGACGAGGCCTCCGCCATTGCCGATCAAGCGAACTGGAAGATTGTGCAGGCACAGATCGACCGCGACCTGCTCGTAACAGCGCCGCGTGATGAATGTGGCGATCGTGTGCACAAAGGGGATGAAGCCCTCCATCGCCAAGCCGGCGGCCATGCCGACCACATGCGCCTCGCTGACACCCTCCATAAAGGCGCGGCCTGGCATTTCTTGTTTCATGCGCGCAGTCAAATCGGGGCTCAGGTCGGACCCGATGTAGACGACGCGCGGGTCGCGCTCCGCGAGGTCAAACACCTTATTGACGCAAGTCGGTCGCATCAGCCCACCCGAAGTGCTGCGTACATCTCGGCAATGACGTCCGCCTTGAGGCTCGATTTATGGTGCCATTCCGCATCGTTCTCGGTAAACGCGATCCCTTTGCCTTTTACGGTATGGCAGATTATCGCCGTCGGCCGATCGTGGTCGAGCGGCACCTGGCAAAGCAGCTGCCGCAACGCCTCGACATCATGACCGTCGACCTCAGCCGTCGCGAAGCCAAAGCTGCGCCATTTGTAGACCAGCGGCTCGAGATCGAGAATTTCCTCCGTCGGGCCTGCCGATTGGATCTTGTTGTAGTCGATCATCAGGATGAGATTGCTCAAGTGGTGCTTGCTGCATGACAACGCCGCCTCCCACACCGAGCCTTCGTTGATCTCACCGTCCCCCGTAATCACAAAGACCCGTGCATCCTGTCCTTTCATGCGGATTGCAAGGGCGCGTCCCATACCAATGGGCAGACCATGGCCGAGGGCACCCGTCGACGCCTCGACGCCGGGAACCTTGGCCGCTTCCGGATGGCCGCCCAGGATCGAATCGTAGCGGCAAAATCCGTCGAGAACATCGATCGGGAAGAAGCCTTTGTCCGCCAGCATCACATATTGTGCAAGACAGCCGTGTCCCTTGCTCAGGATGCATCGGTCGCGTCCTGCCCAGCCCGGATCGGTCGGACGGAAGCGCAGGACGTCGTCGTACAGTACGCGCATGATCTCGATCAGCGACAGCGACGAGCCGATGTGTCCGCGCCCCCCACCCTCGAGCGCGCGGACGACGAGTCGTCGCAAATAGATCGAGCGCTGATCCAAAGGCGGGGTCCGATACCGCGGCATGGCGTGGGTCGCGTCACTAGCCATAGGGGAAGCCCCCGTCGTTCGATTTCACCAAGGCCAGCAGATCGCTCGCCCGGCCCAGCTGTTGCTCCTTCGCGTTCTCCCAGTCGGGCCCGCCGCCAGCGTGGACGCGGTAGGCCCATCGCTCCGGCAAGAACTCATTCAGCAGAATGAGGCACCATCTGACAGCGAGCAGCGGGTACAGCAAGCGCAACCGCGACGCAAACGTTGGATCTGCCCCGTAAATCTGCAAGGCTGCCTCGACGAAGCGTCGTTTGAGCGGCTCGGACAGACGCATCCCGGGGTGCAGAAGAAAATCGCACACCAGCTTCACTGGATCGTCCCAACCAAAATATTCAAAATCGACGAAGGTCAGACCAGCAGCACTGCGCATGGCATTGTGAAAACCAAAATCGGACGGACACAAGCTGCGCCAACGGCTCGGCAACGGGAGAGCGAACGACAGTCCCAGCGGTTGGTAAGCTGCCTCCGCGACAGGCAGGACGCTCTCGAACAGCCAAGCGGCCACCTCGTCGACAAGTTGTGCGAGAGCCGGATCGGTTTCGGCCACGTTGCCAAGCCGCGCCAGACGGCGTCCGAGCTGCGCCACGATCTCGACACCGGAAAGACAAGCCTCGGCGCCGGCCGGCTGCACTTGTGCCTCGGTGACGCCCCCCAGTTGATGGAGGTTTGCGAGAAAACCGGCGGCCGCCTCAATATCGGTCTCGTTGGCACTGTCGACCGGATCCCCCTCAACCCAACTCAGCAACGCATAGCCGCGCTCCGCGTCGCTCGCCAGGGCGCGTGGCACCACGGCGATGCCGTGACGTTCCATAAACGCCAGCGCCTCAATCTCGGTTTTGAGGCGATCGCGCGGATCTTCGTGACGTGGGGGATAGTGTTTGACCGCGAACCACTGGGCGCCGCGGCGAACTCGATAGATACGACTATTCCGCCCGAACCCGCGCACGCGCTCGATGGCATCGATTGGGGCCATGAGCAGGGTCCGAGCCACCGCTGCGGCCTCGGCGAGCCCGGGGTCAGCCATGTCCACCGAACAACACCTGGGCGATTTGTTGCCAGCTCGAACACACCGTTCCGGTGCGAAGTGCCCCGGTCGCCGCAAACAGGATCGGAAGCACACGCGCCGGGAAAGCCGGATCGCTGAACACCTCCTCTAGGTCATCGATGAAATGCGTGCAACCGAGTGCGCAGATCCGCTCCAGCTTCGCCGCGCGCGTGCTCTCGAAGAATACGCGCTCGATCGGGATTCCGAAGCCATTGCTGCAAAAGAAACCGCGATCGGCCATCCAGCCGAGCGCCGCTCGGCGCAGATCGATGCGCCTCGGGTCGTGATGGCCGAATTGCGTCTTGTGGCTGATGACGAACACATCGAGACCTTTGGCGCAGCACTCGCGCAGAAACACGTCCGCCCCATCGAACATCGTGGCGCTGCCGATTCCAGCACCGTAGACGTACCCTTGAAGAAGTTGCCAAGCGAACTCGCCATCAGGTAACAAACGGATGCTGTCGCGCACGGCTCGCTTTGATCCGTCAAAGGCCGCGTCAATCAGGCCGCGCCGCTTGGCGGCAGCAGTGAAGACCTGATCGTAATCGATGAGCGTATTGTCGAAATCGATCCCGATCCGCATTACCGTGCCGCCGCAGAGCACAGCAGCTGTCTACCTTCGGGTGTCGGAACAGAGCGCAAGCAGATAGTGCGCCATCGGATAAAAGCCGGTGTGGACAACTTCGTCATTCATTGAAAATAGGAATACCGAGTGAAAATAACGTTCCAACAGCAGCTTCAGCGCACGGCCGGATTTGCAGTTGATGTGCCCGATTTTACTCTGCGGTGATGCGTAGGTCTGCGATTCGAGCGATGGGCTGCCGACGATGAGAACTCCATGATGTGCGAGCGATGCCGAAAGATTGGAGATAAACGTGTCCTCCTTCTCGGGTGGGATGTGCTCGATGACATCGAGAGTATAAACGGCATCGTATTGTTGCGGCAGCGGTCGCTCGAGGATGTCGTGAAGTTGTGCAGAGATCGGCCATTCGGCCGATTGCCGGCGCCGAATGTCCTGAACGAAGATCGGGTCGAAATCGTAAGCCGTGACGGCATCAACTTCCTGCTGAACGATTCGGGTAGCGAAAGCATCGCCGCACCCGATTTCCGCGACCGCGCGGGATCCACTCAACATTTTGGCGACGAATTTGTAGCGCGCCAGGATAAAGCCCAAGCGTCGCGGATCCTCGTGCCAGACCTGATTGGTCATCAGACCGAGCGAACTGAGCCCGACCTCCTGCTGCACCTCCAGCAAGCGCTCGTATTGCGGCTCCCTGGTCGCGTGACTGTCGGCGCCGGCCGGTCGGTGAAGCGCACCTTTGCGGTCGACGGTCGGCCGTGGCCATTCCGCGCCGAACTCGCGCCGCACGCCCGCCGTGCTACGCGCTATGTGTAGGCGCATGAACACGCTCGAAATGATTTGCCCGTGCTGTCCCGATCGCAGGGTGTGCTTGCGATTTGCGAGATTGCTGCCAAAGGCGATCAGCAACTGAACGAAGATCATGACCCCGTAGAACGGAACCAGAATCGGACCACGCCGGAAGGCATCCTGCGCCAGTCGCAGCAGCCTGCTGTTGGCCGACCACTGCCAGCGGCTCCATACCACCAGGCGCGTTTCCGCCAGCGTGACGTCCAGCCGATGAAATATTGGCGGCACACCGTTTCCGATCTTCTCTGCGAACCCTTCGGCTCCCGAAAACCAATGCTCATTGAAGGACGCCAGCAGGATCTCGGCATCGGATTTTAACAACGGGGTAATCTGGTCGACGAAGAGGTGGGCGCGGTCGACCTCCGAATCACTGATTTCCAGGTAACATGCGTCGAAGGTCTCGGGGAACCCGTCCCGTCGGTCGAAGCTCATTCGGGACAGACGCGACATCGGTATGCGCCACACGTGATCGGACAAGTCGGCGAGCCAATTTGTCATCGGGGTCGGCCGGCTCGACACGATCAGCAGCCGCTTTTCGGGATCGTCGAGGATTTGCTCAAGCGCGCTCCGCGGCCTCTCGAAATCGGTCCAACGAGGGTGCCAGCGTCTGACGTGCGGTGGACGCCCGAGCAGGAAGTCGCGCACCCTACCGATCATTCGCGTCGACCAGGTCGCTCGCCGACCTAGCATCAGCTGCCAATCATCCTCGTTTGGTCGTCGTCCGATCTGCCCGTGATGCGCCGCTATCGCTCCGCGCCAGTAGGGATGACCGCGATGCGGCATCGGCTTGGACTTTAGCGAACGTCCGATTTCAGAGACGAACGCGTCTGCCTTTTCAATTGCCGAACTCAACGAGGGAGGAAGGTCAGCGCCGTGAAAGATCAGCGTATGGCGAACATTGTCGCGGTGCAGCGCAGTTGTCCACTCGGAAAGGCTTGACGCGACTTGCTTCGGCAACGCCGGCCCGAGCCGCAAGAAGCCTGCCTCATGAAGACGAGGTTGTACTTCTACGACCAAATATTGATCCGAATCGGTTATGGTCGTGACATCGCCGGACGGACACATCTCGGGAATGAAAGAATAGTCACAGGAGGCACCTATGACGAAATCTACGATTTCCGGGCGGATGCACAGCATGTGCAACAGATAGAAGCGGCCGATCAATGTATCGGCATCGACCCGCCAGAACAGGCGGTTGGAATGGCTGTTGTGGGATACCGGAACGTCGATGAAGTTGGCGATGGTCGACGGGTGCAAGCAGGTCAGAGCCTGCTGCATCAAGCGGCGAGCCGGCAGGACAAGGGCATCTTCCCCCTGTTTGAGTTCACATTCGAGCCACGGCAGCGCGTCTTCCGCGATGATCTGAAAATTGCCGGCCTGCACCGCGCTTGTACCGGCCAGCATCAGCTTGATGGCCGAGGCAAGCGAGCCGTCGGCGACGATGTAATCCGATACGAGAAAGAAGAAGCAGGTGTCGAGCATTGCCTTGCCGGCGCGCCGCACCACACGGGCGAAGGCCAAGGTCACGGTCGCGGAGTGATTGCCCTCGGTGATGAGGTCATCAATCAGGTGAAAGCTGACGGGGCAAATCCTCGCGAGGCGGCGATAGCCCGCACTCTCGCGGATCATCGCCTCGTCCCTGCGCCCCGTAAGAAAGATGAACTCGGTCGGCAAGGTCTTGGCCAGCGCCGGCAGGTTGCCCGGGGCGAGCAGCGTCGGCAGGCTCACATTGAGAAATTGCTGGGTAAACTCGTAGCTCCAAACTGGCAGCAGTACCTTGATCCATTTCGCGGGCGGCCGCGGTTCCAGCACGGCCTGCGCCTCGGTCTCGGCCAACTCTGCGGTGATGGTGCTGTGGTCTGGCATGAATTGTCGACCGGCTTACCGCATGCGGTAAGCCTGCATCCGTCTGATGTTATAGTAGCGATCGTCGGTCATCGCGTTAGGGACTTGGCCGCCGTCGAAGGCCCGCTTGAGGTCGCCAATGGCATCTTCAACGCTGTGTCGCGGCAAAAAACCCAACTCGCGGCGAATCTTCTGCGACGACACGTGGTAGGAGCGGTGATCGTCGGTCGGAGTGACGACGATGTCCACGCCGTTGCCGACTTTCGCGCGTACCATATCGGCGATCTCGCGAACACTGAGGTTGTCGTAACCCGCGTTCCAAATTTTGCCGTCGACAACGTGATCGGGTGCATCGAGCAGCATCAGGTAGAGGTCGGTCATGTCCTCGACGTGAAGGTTGGGGCGCAGCTGTTCGCCTCCGAACACGGTGATGCGTTGGGTGTTGACTGCGAGGTTGGTGAGAATATTGACCGTCAGGTCAAGGCGCAAACGGGGCGCATAGCCGCACACTGTCGCAGGACGCAACGTCACGGTGACAAAGCCGGGCTCGCGTTCTTCGGCGAGGACGTTTTCGCACAGCGCCTTGTACCGAGAATAGTCGGTCAGCGGCGTGAGCGACAGATCCTCGGTCACCTCGGGCTCGCTCTTGATGCCATACACCGAAGAGGAGGAGGCATAGATGAAACGGCGCACTCCCGCTGCCTTCGAGGCGCGCACCAGCGGCCGAAAGCAATCGTAATTGATCGACCGGCCGAGCGCCGGATCGAGGTCAAACGACGGGTCGTTGGAGATACAGGCAAGGTGGATGACCGCGTCGCAGCCGGCAAGCCCACGCGCCACGTCCGCTGGGTTGCGCAGATCACCCTTGATTTCGATCAGCCTGGGGTTGTCGCGCAGATGGGCAAAAATTTCCTCGTTAAAAATGAAGAGGTCCAGCACCGACACCTCATAGCCGGCATCGAGCAATTTCGGAACGAGGCATGAACCGACATAGCCCGCCCCGCCGGTCACCATCACCCGTCTGAAGCGATTTGTCATCGATGCGTTCCGTCAGATCCTAGTCAGGGGCTCGCCCTAGCGGCGACTTATGCCGCGCCGTGCCAGCCCATCTCGATATCGAGAACCGCATGGCAGAGTGCCAGGTGGGCGATTTCGACGAAGCCATATTCGGTGGATTCCACGTAAAAGTTGATGTCTCCGGCGTGTCGCAGCTCGTTATCGGCGCTGAAACCCGACAGGGTCGCGATCCGACATCCGCCCGACCGAGCCACAGCGACGGCGTTGAGAATGTCGGGAGAGCGCCCGGAACTGCTGATCGCCACCAGCAAATCGCCAGGGCGGAGGTGCAATTCGAGCTGTTTGGCGAAGACCTGTTCGTATCCCAGATCGTTACCGAGGCAGGTCAGTGCGGCCGGGTCGTTGAACGCCGTTGCGCGCAAGCCGCCGTTTTTCGAGTAGTCGATCGCCATATGGCTCGAGATACCCGCGCTGCCGCCATTCCCTACGAACATGATCTTGTGGCCGCACGTGTGGGTTTCCGCCGCTGCTCGCCGCATCCAGTCGATCCCTTGGTCGAGTGAAAGCGGCGTACCGTCGTGGATTGTTACTGCCGTGCCGTGCAACAGCTCGGCTAGCGTATCAAAATAGCGTTTGATGACGGTGGCCGTGGTCATTGCAGGGCTCACTTGAGCAAACCAGTGATCGCCTTGACGAGGTCGGGTTTTTCGATGAAGCGGCGGTGGCCGACAATCTCCACCTTGAGCGCGCCGACGACATTGCCAATAAAGCCGATCTGGTGCATTGCGCCGCCGGCAGCGACCAGCGGCGAGGTCACCGAAAGAAACGCGTCGCCCGCCCCCACCGTGTCGACCACGTTCTTTGCAAAGGCTGGAATGGTGTGCACGACCCCGCCACGTTCGTAGGTGACGCACCCGTGCTTGCCCTGGGTAATGATCATCTTCGAACAGCCGATCAGGGCTTCCATGCGACGAGCGATTTCGCCAATGGGGGACGCCCGATCGCCGGTCGCCAGCCGGGCCTCGGGCCCGTCGATGCACACGTAATCCGATCGGGGGTATTTTGTGATTAGGTTGAAGCCCAGGTTCGCACTGTTGGACTGGCAGTTGACCGCCAGGAACGGCGCACTCCGGGTCAATACGTCGATCGATGACGGTCCCAGCAAACCATGGCCGAAATCGGTGACGATCACGACATCGACTTTGCTGACGAGCTCGTCGATCGCGACGTCGATCTGTTGTTGCATCTCGGCAGACATCGGATCGTCGTCGATATAATAAACTTCGAACAGCTTGCGCATGTAGGAGGGATCGACGAACCGTCGCTTGCGCGTCGTCGGGGCTCCCGGACGCATGATGTTATGCAGGCGGACATTTGGCAGCAGCTGCTCGCGCACCGCCTCCTCAAAGCTTTGCCGCGCACCGAGACTGGTAACAATATCGACCTCTGCGCAAAACGAAGCCACATGGTTTGCCGCCGCAAAAACGCCGCCTGCAAACACCTCGTGGTCCTGGTAGCGTGTCGCAATGATATTCTCTTTCGGCGATTTGCCGATCGGCAGCACATACTGGTATTCGTCGATGATCGCGTCACCGACGACAAGCACGCGATAGTCGCGTACCCGGTCGAGCAGCCCCAATATCTCGCTCAGGCCCCCGTCGCTGCGCAGAGAGCTCAGATGTTCGCGAATGTGCGGCTCGAACACGTTGAGATGGCGATTGATCAACTCGCTCGAGCTGAAGGTTGCCTCGTCGGTAAAGGCGAGATGCCCGCCATGCTCCTCGACGGCATCGCGCTCGGCCGTGATCTTGCCGGTGACGTCGCCCGCCGGGTTCTGATAATCCTGGCCCTTGACGTAGACCACCGGCTTTATCGCCGCGATCGCACTCACCGCGTCCGGCGACGGGTTGATCGCGACCCAATCGACATATTCGAGCGCGGCCAGCATCTCCGCCCGCAGCCCTTCGTTGAACACCGGCCGTCCCGGTCCCTTGTTGACAAATCGGTCGGCGGTAACCGTCACGACCAGCACGTCGCCCAGGCGTCGGGCCGCTTCGAGATGGCGCACATGCCCGAGGTGCAAAAGGTCGAAGGCGCCGTGCGCCTGGACTACGGACCTGCCGCTGTCGCGCAGATGACGCGCGATCCCACCGAGTTCGTCGATCGTACGTACCTTGTCACGCGCGCTTTCGATCTTCGGGAGGTGGAAAGTGCGCGGCAGGACACGGATTTCGGCTTCGCTCGTCATCGCCCTCGGTTCGCCTCACTTGCGCCAAGATGCCGGAACCAATCGCGGGTCGCCTCGTCGATCCCCTCTACGGTCCACACGGGAGCATCGCGCCAATATTCGATGTTATCGAGCATAATCCGTACCCCCTCGGCGAAGCTCACCTTAGGCTCCCAACCGAGCTCGGTGCGGATCTTGGTAATATCGGCCCAGGTGCACTCGGGTTCCCCCGGCCGCTTGGCGACGTGGACGGTGGCCGGATCGCCGAGCAGCCGGACGAGTTCGTTGACGCTGGCCGGCTCGCCACTTCCAACATTGTAGACTTCCGCGGGCTCGCCGTGGTCGGCCGCAGTCAGCAGCGCATCGACCGCATCACTGACGAACGTGAAGTCGCGCGTCTGGGTGCCGTCACCGACGATGGTCAGCGGCCGGCCGGCGAGGAGCTGCGCAAGAAACACGCCAAAAACGGCTCCGTAGGTGCCGCTTGTCCGCGCGCGCGGACCGTACACGTTAAAGAACCGCAGTGATACCGCAGGCAGGCAATAGACCTGAGCCCAGTGCAGCACGAGTTGCTCGCCGAGATATTTGGTCAGTGCATAGGGATAGCGGGGATCGGCCGATGCCGTCTCCGGCGTCGGGTAGGTGCTCGGAATGCCGTAGCATGAGGACGAGGCGACATAGACGAACCGCCGCACGCGATGCCGGCGGGCCGCCTCGAGCACCGAAAAGGTACCGTCTACATTGGCGCGAAAATAGGCCTGCGGCATCTGAATCGACGGCACGACATCAGCCCGCGCCGCCAGATGAAAGATCCGATCGGCTCCCTCGCATGCGGCTTCGACCGCTTCGCCGTCGGCAACGTCGGCGGCGGTGACCTCGAGCCGCCTCTCTTTGCGGTGCCGCTCCAGATTGGCCTCACGGCCGCCGGAAAAGTCGTCGACGACCCGCACCCGACGACCTTCGGCAATCAACCGATCAACGAGATGACTGCCGATAAAGCCGGACCCGCCCGTAACGACATCTAATTTGTCCAGTCCCCCCTCCGCTATCCCCCGCCGCGATCCGGCGCTCCATCCGACCAATTTCCCCATCGGCCGACAGAGTAGTTGCAGTAACCGGTAACAGCGAGCAAACAGAACAAAAGAGGCTGCTCAAGCTTATTCTACCGCCTTGACTGTTTGCTGTCTCGCCTCACGGTGAATGTGAACCTGAGCCGCCAACCGGTTTGGCTCCTTCCCCTAGCACGCGTTCAACTGCACAGACAACACCTTTTCGCGCGGTGGAAGGTGGCTCACAAAGGGGCCGCCTCGTAGCGAGCGATGACATCCTCCACCGGACCGATCGCCTGCGCGACGCCCTGTCGCAGGTAAATCGCCCGGCGACACCATTGCCGCACCAAGTCGAGCGAGTGCGACGCGAGGACTACAATGCTCGAGCCTGACACAAACTCCTCCATCCGCTTCTGTGCCTTGGCGAGGAATTGCGCGTCACCGGCAGCGAGCCACTCGTCTAAGACGAGAATCTCGGGGCGAATACAGGTCGAGATTGCAAAGGCGAGGCGAACCATCATGCCCGAGGAATAGGTGCGCACCGGCATGTCGAGGTAATTGTCGAGTTCGGTAAACTCGGCCACCGCGTCGATATGCCGGCGCATCGCGCGCGGATGGATATCCATGTACATGCCGCGAAGGATGATGTTTTCGCGGCCGGTCGCGTCGGGGTTCAGTCCGACCGACGCATTGATCAACGCCATCGCACGGCCGGAGATCGAGACGCGGCCCTGCGTCGGCTTATAGATCCCTGCGAGAACCTTGAGCAATGTGGTCTTCCCGGCACCGTTGGGGCCGATGATGCCGAACCGCTCGCCGTTCTCGACGTCGAAGCTGACATCGCTTAGCGCCCGCACGTTGACGCGATCGAACGCGTCGCGGGCCAAATTGCCCTTGGTGGTGCCCGAGATCAGGATCTTCTTCAGCGATCGGCTGCTCCCCTGATAGATAGGGAACTCGA
>Ga0310912_10001714_pt1 | contig 12082 bp, 13 predicted proteins | sample GREbulkMGOX080_FD_203443 | JGI IMG/M metagenome (GOLD analysis project Ga0310912, IMG submission 203443) | Lab enrichment of tropical soil microbial communities from Luquillo Experimental Forest, Puerto Rico - GRE.bulkMG.OX080 | ecosystem: Environmental > Terrestrial > Soil > Tropical forest >...
CACCTGTTGGTATCCCCGCGCCAGCAGAACCCCCGCTACCTTCTCCGAATCGTGCTCGTTCATCTGGCATCCAAACGTTTCCAGATAAAACGTTCCTCGTGCCACAGGCGTGCGCTGAGTTTCCAAGCGCCCTTCTGCTTGTGCGGACCAGCCTGCCAGTGGGCGATCATCAGGTAGCCCCACTACACCCGTTCCCAGCAACCGTTCCAACGCGATATCGAACGACTTGCCCATATCCTCCTACTTTACCACACGCCTTTTTTCGAGCACGTCGGCTGCTGCTGCCGTTTCTATCATCCCACTCCTACCGATAGGCAGAACGTCGGCGTCTTTTCCCGACTCGCAGCGGAGGGATCAGGCCAACTTCCCTGCCGATGGTATCCCAACGGGATCCCGTGAACCACCAACCGCCACCACTGAATCAAATCCTCCTCACTTCTCTTCTTGATCTTTCTTTCCTTCCGCATCCTCGACCCCCACCATCTTCACCGCATACGCATACTGTCCGGGCAGCCCTGCCGCTGGCAATTGCACCTCCAGGTCGTCCTTCTGCTGCTTCCAGTCCAGGATTCCTCCCGCTCCCAGCAGTGTCAACTTCGCTCCCTCTTTTGCCGTAATTCCCTTGATCACCACCGTCTGTCCCTTAGGCTCGCCCAAAAGCACGGCGTACACAGCACCACCCGTTTGCGTAAATCTCACCGGCAACTCATCTTTCGTTTCTCCTTCGGCCCTGGTCCACGGCCGTGTCGCGTAAATCGCTTCCTTGTTGATGTCCATCCATTTTCCGAGCGCCAGCAGCCGCTCGAACTGAACCCCCGGGATCGTTCCGTCCGCTTGCGGCCCAATGTCCAGCAGCAGATTCCCATTCTTGCTCACGATGTCCACGAACAAATAAATCAGCTCGTCTTTCTTGATCGTCTCCTTTTCGCCTTCCACTCGGTTGTATCCAAACGACCTCCCCAACCCCCGGCACTCCTCCCACTTCTTCTCGCTGATGTCGGTCAGCGTTTCGTATTCCGGCGATTTGAAATCTGCAAACCCCAATCCAAATCGGTCGTCCACCACTCCATCGGGCACCGTGTTGTAATACTCAGCGATAATCTCCAGCGGATGGCCCGATTTCGGGTAGTCAATGTCGTTCCACAAGACCGCCGGCTTGTATTTTTGAATCAGCTCCCTCATTTGTGAGTCCACGTACTTCCCGTATTCCTCGCTTTGCGGTTCCACAGATTTCGCCTGCTTCCAGTTTCGGATCGGCCCTGGTTCAAACGTCCAGTCATACCCGCCCGAGTAATAAACTCCCATTCGCATTCCGTGACTTTCTACCGCCGTTTTCAACTCGCCCACCAGATCTCTCGACGCATGCTGTCGGTTTGCGGGCAAAGTAGGGTTCGGTACTTCGCTGGGCCACAGCGTGAAGCCCTCATGGTGCTTGGTTGTCAGCACCACGTACTTCGCTCCCGTCAGCTCAAACACCCTGGCCCACGCGTCCGGATTCCATCGCTGTATCTCCTTGTTAAATGTGTCCGCAAAATTATAGTAGTCGTAGTTCGGGCCGTAATTCTGCTTGTGATATTTCTGCGTCGGTGACCCTTCCAGCCGTAGCGTGTTCAGATACCACTCCGCGTATGGGTTATTCTTCAAATATTCCTCTTCCGAAAGCCCCGCATTCGGAGGAGTCGGCACAGCCCAACCGGGCACCGAATACAATCCCCAGTGAATAAAAATCCCCAGCTTTGCGTCCGCATACCACTCCGGCAGCGGATGCTTTCTCAGCGATTCCACCGTCGCCACATACTTTGTCTCCGTCGTTCCGGAGGTCTTGCCGCTCCTCTCGTCGGCGCTTGCTGTCGCCACCGGTTCTTTCTGCTTCGCCTCCTGTGCGCCTGTCGCTTTGTGGCTCTCTTGAGTACCGCTCGCATTCTGCTGGTTCTGAGCCTGGCCCTGACGGACAAAAACATGCCACCCGCCCTCGTCCCACACTTGCGCGGTGATCCCGAACAGCGCCACGCAGCCAACCGCCGCTCGGCGAAAACCAATTCTAGCTTTCCTCATCCGGGCACTCATCCGGCCGTTCCCCCATTTCTCCCCGTGACTGACGACTGCGAAAAGGTTCTCTCCTTAGTTCCTTAGTTCCTTAGTTCCTTACCTCTCACTTTCTTCCACGACTCACCAGCCAGCCTGCCACCAGCAGGTCACCTCTCACTACTCACCCTTTTCCCTCGTCCCAACATACGCGATTACAAACAACACTCCCAGCGACAGGTCCGTCGCTGCAAACACGAGGTCCGAACCGTGCATCCGCCCTTGCATCACCAGCGTCACCACCGTAACCCCGTAACTGAACTTCTCGACCATCGACGGAATCATCATTGGCCGCAGTCTCACCGGGTCCCGTGCAATGACCAGAAACGCGATCTGCCACGCCAGCGCCACTCCCACAAATCCATAATAAAACCCTGGGTGAGTTATCGCCGGCGGATCCTTCTTCCCGATCAACTCAAAAATAAAATACAACGGCGTAATTATCAAAATGCCCCAGATCCCGGCCACCCCAAAAACTACTTTTGCAAACCTCATTCCGCCCTCCTGCTGTACCACCCATTGCCATTGCCATTCCCTTCCCGACTCGAAGCCCAGCGCCCTTCGCGAGCCAAAGGGCAGCGATCCTGCTGCTACCAATTCGAGCGCTTCGCAACCCGACTAGACCTGCCCGTGTGCTTTTTGCCATCATGAGGCTGCCTGCCACAAGCAGGGCCGCGTTTTTTGCGGCCTAAGGATCTCAGCCGCTGCCCTTCTCGAAGCCGCCGCGTTACCTTGCCAGCAAATCACCGGCCACTGGTCACCAATCACGCTCCCCCGCGGCGAACTATTCTCGGCACCTAAGCATCTCAATTCTTTTGACCCCACTTCCCTCGTATGCTACGGTGATTTTGTGACCGAAAATTTATTTTCTTCGAGGAGCTGACATCATTCCTCTGTTTTCCGATATCATCATCGGCAACATCTTCGATATTCTTGCGCAAACCGGCTGGGTCGCTCGCCTCGTTCTCGGCCTTCTTCTTTTTGCATCGCTGATTTCCTGGGCTCTCATTTTCCAAAAATCGGGCCTTTTCGGGCGCATCCGCCGCCAAAGCGACCAGTTCCTCAAGATCTTTCGTGCCACCAAAGGCGTCGCCAATCCTCAAGGACTCATGTCCGCCGGGTCTCCCTTCGCCAACGTCTACGCTGCCGGCTATCGCGAACTGCAATCCCAACTCAGCGGCACTGGCAATCCCTCTCCGGCCAAACTGAAGTCTCTCCAGGCCGTCACCGTCAGCATGCAACTCGCCTCTGCTGACGAAGTGCGCCGCGTCGAAAAGGGCATGTCCTGGCTCGCCACCACCGCCGGCGTCGCTCCCTTCATCGGGCTCTTCGGCACGGTTTGGGGCATTATCGACGCCTTCTCCGGCCTCGGCACTTCCGGCGCCGCCAGCCTCCGCGCCGTCGCCCCTGGCATCGCTGAAGCTCTCGTTACCACCGCCGCCGGCCTCTTCGCCGCCATCCCCGCCCTCATCGCGTACAACTATTTTCTCCAGGATATTCGCGACCTGGCTCAGCGTCTCGACTCCTTCGCCCTCGAATTCACCTCCCAAGTCGAAAAAACCTTCTCCTAATATGTACAGCCACGTCACACGATTTGTCGTTGCCCGCCATCCCAAAGGCAGTGAGGGATCCCTCTTCCGTCTCCGCGTCTTGACACGCGATTCCCCGATCACTGAAATCCCGACCGGAGGCTTGGGTCCCTCGCGCGCCGCAGCGGTGGGATCCTGGCAACACGTCGCCGGTTCCGGCCCTCGGCGGCATCTCTGGTTGCCAGCCACTGGTCACTGACCCATGCCTCAACTCTCCAAAGCCACTCAAACCTCTCTCTCCGAGATCAACATGGTGCCGTTCATCGACGTCGTCCTCGTCCTCCTCATCATCTTCATGATTACCGCACCCATCCTCCAATCCGGCATCGAAGTCGACGTCCCCAAAACTCATACAGTCAAGGAAATCACCGAGGTCCGCCTCGTCGTCTCCATCGACAAGAATCAACGCATCTATCTCGGCAACGATCCCGTTAACATCCACGACCTCCCCGCCAAAATCAAAAAGCAGCTCAAACATCCCGGTGACGCGATCTTCCTGCGCGCCGACGAAACCGTCCCCTTCGGCGCCTTTGCCTCTGTCATCGACGAGCTCCGCCAGTCCGGCGTCTCCAACATCAGCATCGTCACTCAGCCCATCACCGACCGCAACCGCCAATGACTTGCCCCAATTGCTACAGCACGAATGGCCCCTTCCTTCCGAGGGCGTCTTTTGCGGAAGGAATCTCTCTCGACTGCTGCTATCCTACCCTTAGGGTGAAGCGAACCTGACTGCGCAACAACACATGACCACCGCCACCTACACCTACGACGACCTCCCGTTCCAGCGCTTCCTCTACTATTCCGTATTTTTCCATCTCACTCTTTCTGCCCTCATGATCGTCAGCATCTGGGCCCAGCGTTCCGGCAACGCTTGGGGCGGCGTCGGTGGTGGCAACGACTCCGGCGTAAAAGTGAATCTCGTCCCCAGTGCAGGCATTCCTATGCCACCCAACATCAACCCGACCGAGAGCCAGGCCTTCGATCCCACCAAGGGCCTGAACGTCGAGCTCCCGAAGCCTAAACCTCCCGAGCCACCGACCGACGCTACCAAAATTCCTAAGTTCGAAAAGGAGAAGCCGCTTCCTCCCAGCAAGAAATCCCGCGTCTTCGAACCCAAAACTCCGCCACCCGACAATGCTGTCAACTACGGCAAGGGCGGGTCGCCGAGCATTCCGTCAAGCTATTCGAATAGTCCCGGCCCCCTCAACGGCGGTGTCGCAGTGCAGGGCCCGGGTGGCGGCGGCGATTTCGCTGCTCGTTACGCCTGGTACGTCGAAGCCGTCCGCCGCAACATCAGTCAGAACTGGATGCAGAACACTATCGACCCCGCTGTTCGCACCGCTCGCCACGCCAAGACCACCGTCACCTTCACAATCAATCGCGATGGCACCATCAAGAACATCCGCATCGCCGAATCCAGCGGCAATCGTTCCATGGACGATTCCGCTCAGCGCGCTCTTCTCAGCGTCGATCACTTCCCGGCCCTTCCGTCGGACTACTCGGGCCGCTACGTGGATGTCACTTTCGACTTCGACCTGTCCCTTACCCGATGACTTCCCGCCCCCTCTCTTTTTCTTTCTCGGCGCCACTCGTCATTGCGCGCCTGCCGCCCTCAGGCAGGCGGAGGCACGTCTTGTGGGTCTCGAAGCGGAGGGATCATGACTTGCCTTGATGCGTGTCTCCCCTCGAGGGAATTGCCACTCCAGCTCCCGCTCTTGCACTACAATTCTTCTGCAACTATTTGAATTCTGGAGGTAGTCTTGTCCCCAAAACTCCGCGCCGCCCATTCCTTCAGCATCCCGAAACTGGCTCCGTTTTTTCTCGGCCTCCTCGTCCTCCTTTCCATCCCCTCGTCTTCCTGGGCCCAAGACTGGTTCCGCACCAGCACCGGTCTCGGGGCCGAAAAGCCCCGTATCGCTGTTTCCGATTTCGCTTCTCGCTCCGACTCCGCGAAATCTCACGCTGGCCTCTTCACCAACGTTGTCCGCGACGACCTCGCCTTCTCCGGCATCGTCGAACTCGCCAGCCCCAGCTTCTACCCTCCTAACGCTCCTTCCCAGCCCGGCGAACTTCGCATGCTTGACTGGTCCCAGACTCCCGTCAACGCCAATTTCCTCGCCTTCGGCAATATGTCCGAGACTTCGGCGGAAGTTGCCATCTTCGCCTGGATGTTCGATGTCCGCAGCCCCTCCACCGAAGCGATCGTCGGCAAGGTCTATCGCGGCAACCCGACCGATGCGCAGGTCCGCAAATTCGCTCACCAATTCGCCGACGAGATCATCTCCAAGCTCTCCGGTGGTGTTCCCGGTATCGCCTCGACTCAGATCGCCTTCATTCGCGGCAATTCAGGCGATAAGGAACTCTGGGTCATGGATTACGACGGCGCCAACCAGCATCAACTCTCTTCTCTGCGTTCCGTTGCTCTCACTCCTCGTTGGTCTCCTGACTCCTCTCGCATCGCTTTCACGTGCTTCGCTCCCGTCAGTGGCGTCATCAGCGCGCAAATATGCATGTACTCGTTCGATGCCGGAAAGGTTGTAACATTCGCTCGCTTCCGCGGCACCAATACCTCTCCAACTTGGGCCCCCGACGGCTCTCAGGTCATGTTTTCCTCCTCCATGCAAGGCAATCCCGCTCTCTACGTTACCGACTCGAGTGGCAACCGCCCCAAGCGCCTCACCTTCGCTTCGAACGGTGCAGACACTTCTCCTGCATGGAATCCGAAAAACGCTCAGCTTGTTGCCTTCGTCAGCGATCGTGGCGGAACGCCCCAGCTCTATCTCATGAACTCCGATGGCACGAACACCCAGAAACTCGACCTTCCCGACATGGGCTATGTCATCGACCCGGCCTGGTCTCCCAATGGACAGCTTCTCGCCTTCAGTTGGCGCCGCCCCAACGGCAACTACGACATTTACGTCATGGATCCTTCCTCGCGCCGCACTCTCCAGCTCACCCGCGACGTTGGCCGCAACGAGCGGCCGTCGTGGGCTTCCGACGGCCGCCACATCGTTTTCGAATCTACCCGCACCGGCACACGCCAGATCTGGATCATGCTCGCCGATGGCTCCTCGCCTCACCAGCTCACTCTCTCCGGTCACAACGAATCCCCCAACTGGTCCACACACTGACAAGTGCAAGGCCGGTCAGGAACCGAACCTGAGGGTGGCCATCCCTCCGCCCTTTTTTGCGGAGGATGGGTTCCTACGGTCGAAGGGCTTGCTGTTCTTTCTCTTTCCCGATTTGCGGATCCTTCTCGCTCCCTATATCATCTGACTTTCGCAAGGAAACCGATGACTCCCCCATCGCCCGTTTTTCCGTGCACCACCCTTGGCTATCTTGCTGCCCGGCCCGCACGGGATACCGTGCCGCAAGCCAACACATCGCCACTCTCGCCAAGCCCGCGCTCATCAACCCGTCATCTCGAGCGCAACGAGGGCTCTTTCTTCTCTGATCCTCATGTTGGCTACCGATCCCCGAAGGCGCTCGTCCTTTACTCATTCCACACGTTCCTCAAACAAGTTTTCCCGTGGCTCCCATTGTGCGTACAATATATCGTATTACGACATATTCCCCGAACCCGGCCCTCTGGTGTTACTATTTATCTATCCAGCCGGCCCAACACGGGAGATCCCAGTGTCTCAGGAGGACACGCATGACTCAGCAACACCGCCCGTTCGTTCGCTTGCTTCTTGTTGCCGTCTCCGTCTTGGCTCTCTTTGTCGCCGGTTGCAGCAAGAAGCCTGTCGCCACGAAAACCCCTTCGTACACTCCGCCACCCGCTTCGGTAAAGCCTACGGCCACGCTTAGCGCCGATCGTACTTCGATCAACAAGGGGGAGTCCGCGAAACTCACTTGGTCTACCACTGACGCTACCAACGTCTCCATCGCTCCGGAAGTCGGTGCGGTCACGCCTCAGGGTTCCACTACTGTCACTCCCACCGCTTCCACAACCTACACCCTCACGGCTAGCTCCGGCGGCGGCAACGCCGATGCAACGGTCCGCATCTCGGTCACTGGTCCCGTCGTTGCAGAAGCTCCCAAATCCACCGGCTTCGATGAGCTGTGGAACAAAGAGGTTCGTGATGCTTATTTCGATTACGACTCCGCCGAACTTCGGCCCGATGCTCGTCAGGCTCTGCAGCGCACTGCGGACTTCCTGAAAAACTATCCTCAGGCTCGCGTCACCATCGAAGGCCACTGCGACGAGCGTGGTTCCACCGAATACAATCTCGCGCTAGGCGATCGCCGCGCCAACGCCGTCAAGCAATACCTAGTCAGCCTCGGCGTTCCCGTTGAGCGCCTCACATCCACCAGTTGGGGCAAGGAAAAGCCTTTCTGCATGGAGTCGACCGAATCTTGCTGGCAGCAAAACCGCCGCGGGCACTTCGTTCCCAACAAGTAACCTGTGCCTCATCGCTGTTCTTTGTTCGGGCGCAGCATCGTTTTACCCTGGTTTTCGACGGGCTGCGCCCCCGTTCCACACGCTGTCTCCACCATGCTCGCGTAGCGCTTCTCCCGACAAACGAGTAATGATACTTTTGTTCCTATCATCCCGAGCAAACAAACCCGGCGTTTTCCTCCGCGCCGCAACTTGCCCTGCGCAGGCGCGTGTCTCGAAGCGGAGGGATCTCGGCAATATCTTCCCCCCTTCGCTAGGACTGTGGCATTCATCACCTCCCCCCATCCACCCACTTGCTCCATTCCTCCACTCCCGCTAAATTAAATTATTGGGATTCGATCACTACCCCGGTCGTTTGGGTTCGCCCCTTGGAGGAACTATTATGCGTACTCGCAACATCCTCATCTTTTCCGGTGCGATGTTTCTCAGCGCCCTCGCCGGCAGCCTCATCGGCCCTAAGCCTGCCCTCGCTGTCGCCCGCGAAATCATCGAGCTCCAGCGTGACGTCACCGCTCTCCTCGCCGGACAAAAGGATCTTCAGACCCAAATGACGCAGGACCATACTGTCCAGAAAACCCTCATCGAGCAATCCTCCGACTCCGTCAACAAGCTGAACGCGACCATGAACTCCGTCCAAAAGTCCGTTCAGGACGTTCAGGCCAACTCCGGGACCCGTCTCGATACCATGTCGACTCAGGTCCAGGGTCTCTCCGACAATCTCGAGGAAATCAAATCGCGTCTTGGCAAGCTCAATCAGCAACTCGTCGATCTCCAAAACTCCGTCCAGAGCATCGATGCCCGCCTCTCCGGCGGCGCCCCCGTTACTTCCCCCGGGAATAGCGCTCCAGGTACTCCGTCCGCCTCACCCTCGCCCTCTCCCTCTGGCTCCGGCGCTTCCTCTCTTGCCCCTTCGGGTCCACCGCCTTCCGCGGACACGCTCTACTCCAACGGTCTTCGCGACATCACCAACGGCAAATACGAACTTGCCCGCACCGAATTTCAGGATTACCTCCGCTACTACGGCGACACCGACCTCGCTTCCAACGCGCAGTTTTATCTCGGCGAAATCGCCTACTCTCAGCATCAATACGAACAAGCCATTCAGGAGTACGACAAGGTCCTCAACAACTACCCCAAGAGCTTCAAACTCGCCACCGCCCGCTACAAAAAGGGCATGGCCCTCCTCGAACTCGGTCAGAAAAATCCCGGCATCAAGGAACTCCGCGATGTTGTTAAGCGCTATCCCGGCACCGAAGAAGAGCGCCGCGCCCGCGCCAAGCTCAAAGACATGGGCGTCTCGGTCACCGCCACCACCGCCCATTAGCCACTGCTTCACCCGAAGGAGTCCGTAAAAACCGGCTCGCGCTCGGAAGGTATCCTCCGTTTTTCACCCACTGTTGAGCAACGTAAAGGAGAGATTATTTCGATTCTCTGGACGGTCACCCTTCAGCCCCGGCTTCATGCCAAATTCACTTCTGCTCAGTTTTTTCGCTGGTTGGGGCCGGACGGTTCAGCTTCTCCAATTTCGCAAGCTGCTCCCGCACCTGATCCGCGTTCTTCGCGTGCGGAGCTAACTGCAGATAAGATTCTACCTCTGAAATCGCGTTGCCATAGTTGCTTTTTCGCGTATAAATCTCGGCCAGCAAGAGATGCAGTTGCGGAAATCGAGACAAATCTGCGCGTTGTTCCGCCTTCAGCGCACTTTTTTCAGCCTCCTCGATCTTGTTGAGCTGGTAATTCGCCATGGCGTTATAGAAATAAGCCTCGGCGCAATTTAACGGATCGAAATCCACGACGTAAGCAGTCTCGCGATTCAACGGGTCAAGCTCTAGGATGTGACCAGTAAGCTTGATGACCTCCATCCAGTTTCCTGCCTCGTACTCTATCACCGCGAGCGAGAGGTAAGGCGGCAAATACTTCGTATCGATATCCGTTGCACGGGCGTACGCCGTGCGAGCCGCATCTTTCTGGTCTTCCACCTGCAAAACAGTGCCCAACCGGAACCAGGCATACGCGTACCCGGGGTAAATCTCCACTGCTTTTTCAAAATATTCGCGCGCATTGTCGAGTTTCCCGTTCTTCTCAGCCGCGAGCCCCTTCTCATAAGCCTTCAGGGCGTCTTTCGGTGCCTTGTAGGGAGCCGCATTCAGCGTCAGGCCATCAATCTTCGCAGTTCGATGCACCATAATCGAGCCCACGTCAATCGTTCCGCCGAAAGCCGTTAGGCCCGTAAGGATCACGGTATTTGAACGGAATCCAGACACCGAGGCCCTCAGCTCACAATTGGTCAGCTCGCGCCGCGGAATTCCCGTCAGGGAAGTCTTGCCGTTCAGGCCAAAGGGCGTAGTCCGGTCGCCTGTAGCGTCAAGAAAGGAATCGTTCATCGATCCCATTTGCATGCTGAAGTCGCCCAGGGGAGTTGCATAGACCTGTTGATTTACCCTGCCGTTGCATACGCGCTCAACCAACGAATCATGGGGAAGCGTTGTACCGTCCCCCGTTGAAACGTGCCCCCGCAGAAACATCACCAGATCGTCGTCCAGTTGGCTCGGCTGCGAGGTCGGCGGTGCGGGCGTAACCGGAACGCTTGGTGCTGGGGAAGGTGTAGGCGCGGGGGTCGGGTCTCGAGGCTTCTGTGCCCATGCGCCTGGTACCAGAAGCACCATGAGGAGCGCCAGTTCGAGAAAAATGTGCCTGCGGCGTCTCACAGGTCTATTCCTCGGAAGCAATGTCTGACGAAAAAAAGTCTAGGGCGCGGGTCAGCGGAAGTCAAGGTTCCAGGCTCGAATCGCCGCGCAGCCTGCATCTTTCAGACCTGTCGTGCGCTTTGGTTGACAAATTCTGCATGCCCACGATTCCTCCGGCGCGCCGCCTCCCGGTCCTGGTGTCAGATTTCTTTCGCCCAAGCCCAGCCAATGTGTTAGATTGCCTGTGCTGTTCTGCCCCAGCGATCCCGCCCCCGAAGATCATAAGCATTGAACGTTACCGGAGATCAGGAGACCAAATTGCCTGGGATTTTGAACGATGCAAGAACCCAGCGCGAATCGATCTTCAAAGATTCCGGTCAGACGGACGAGCAAAAACAGGAAAAGCTGAAGGATCGGCGTGCCTCAAGGCGATCCAAAATTGATGACGTGTTGACACCGGATCGGCGGACCCGGCTGACCGGCAGGCTCAAAGAAGTGGTCGCAAAAGACAAGACGATGCAGTGAGATTTCGCTAGGTAGCAAGACGCGGTGACCTTTCGCAAAATCGAGTAGCAGGAGGACTAGCATGGGATTTCTTGCGTGGATTGTTGCTGGACTCATCGCCGGTTGGCTTGCGGGCCAGGTAATGAAAGGCGGTGGCTACGGCGTGTTGATGGATATCGTCCTTGGCCTCTTGGGCGGAATTCTCGGCGGCTGGATTTTTAGCATGCTGGGAATTTGGCAAGGCGGCGGGATGATCGGATCAATCATTGTTGCCTTCATCGGAGCAGTGGTTCTCGTGTGGATAACCCGCTTGCTTAAGAAAGCCTGACAGGAACACTGGCAATTGTCGCGCGAGCTCCTGGTTGACCGGCTAACCGAGGAGGGCCTGCTTTTTTGCGCCTATCCGTACACTTCCCCGTTTTCCGGAACCATGTTCATCGCCGTCGGCATCCCTGTCCTGACTACTTCATTTTGGGTGCTTGTGCTGTACGCGCTGTTTTATCCACAAACAGACAGGCGATGGTTCTTGCTCTCCCTGGCCGGGGCCCTGGCGCTCCTGTTCTTGGCCCACCTTTTTGCGGGACGCTTAATCCCCGCTCCGATTCGCGAGCGGCCGACACACCCCGCCGCTGCTCCCGATTCTCTACTCGAAAGCGATCCAACTATTCGAAATCCAAGGGGTTGAAGGATTGGCTAGCGATACCACTACGAGCGTCCCCGAATACGGGCAACACTGACGCACGGCGGACAATTCGATACCGTGCGACGTCGACTTATTACGATTCACATTTTGTAACACAAAAGATGTCGTCAGA
>Ga0310912_10001719_pt1 | contig 12078 bp, 8 predicted proteins | sample GREbulkMGOX080_FD_203443 | JGI IMG/M metagenome (GOLD analysis project Ga0310912, IMG submission 203443) | Lab enrichment of tropical soil microbial communities from Luquillo Experimental Forest, Puerto Rico - GRE.bulkMG.OX080 | ecosystem: Environmental > Terrestrial > Soil > Tropical forest >...
CCGACCAACGGATAACCGACCGAGCTTCTTTGTATGGACTGAAGGAGATTGGCCAGTCCATCGGAGCGGTTTGGCCCGAGGTGCCTAATTTTGATGGGCGAGCTTATGCACGACTCAGCCATGAACGTTTTCCGAGCCTTCCTGACTTATTGACTGCGTACCTCTCGGCGTATGTTCAGTTGCTCTGAGATGGCAAGGCAAGACGATCCGTAATGCGCTTGTAACTGCATTGTGACCGGAGTTTATCGGATGTCTGAAAGCACGAGGGCGACGGTCGCGGAGCCTCAGGCAAAAACTGAGGCTCCGCGCTCTGAGACGAAGAAGTCCGAAGAGCGATCGCAATCGACTGGTTTCGAAGCACAGATCCTGCATCGGCAGAAGACGATCGGGAATCGGGCCGTGCAGCGACTCATCAAATCAGGGTCGCTGCACGTACCACTCAAAGCCCCATCACCTGCCGCGCGCAAATCGCCACAGCCCGTCGCAGACATTTCCTTGGGTGTAATTGATCGCCAGGCGGCAGAAGTCAACTCGCCAACCGCTTTGACTTCTGGTCCTCCGGAATTTCAGGTTCCTCCCGCGACGGGTCCCGCCGCACCGGCTTCACCAGCAAGCCAGAAACAAGAGATCCGATCAACACAGAGCGCCGGACCGACCCGGATTGATCGCCATTGGTACAACATCTCGATTCCGTTCACGGATTACGAATTCGATCCGAGCATAGAAGGGGTAAAGACAGCTGCTGGCCTTGTCAAAGATGCTGCGGTCAGTGCATTTGATTGGATCGTCGACAAGATCAAGGGCCTCGTCTCCGACGCATGGGATTGGCTCACTAAAGAATGGGACAAGCTCAAGAATCTCATAGCCTCAGCCATGAACGCTGTGGAGTCTGCACTCGGGAAGATCGTTAGTTTCTTCCTGAGTCCGCTCAGCGCACTGGCGGACGCAATCATGAGCCTTGATTCACAAGCGGTGGACAAGGCCTGGAAGGTGTTGTCGGGAATCGTCAGTTCGGTGTCGAACGGGTTCAAGGCGACGATCGATGCGGTTCTGTCCCCGATCAAGGCGGTTTGGAGTCTAATCGGCGAATCTGTCGGCTCCACAATCGATGCAATTTCTTCGTTGTTTGACAAGCTGCCGGGAGTTTTGCAGAAGATCGCGAAACCCTTTGTCGACAAAATCACGGCCCTATGGAAAACCGTCAACGACTGGTGGACTGAGAACTTCAACAAGCTGAAATCGTGGGCCGAGAGTGCCGTCGACAAAGTGTTCAGCTTTGTTCGGCGCATTCTATCGTTTGGAATCAACGTTGTTGTTCAGAGTATTCTGCAGTTTGGTCAGCTTGTTCGCTTCCTGAAGGATTTCTATAACAATCCGCAAAAGTACATCGCCATCCTTGTTCAGAAGAGCGTGAAGGCTTTTGATGGCGTGGAAAACAAATTCGCGGGATTAATCCACCAGTACTTCGGCAGTTCCTCGAAAGCGCAGACTGCGGGCGCTTCGGCTACCAGAGTCCAAAGACAGCCCGAAGCAGCGGCCCCTGCGGAGGCGAAGACGTCCGCGACATGGAGCGAGATTGGAGATGGCGTCTGGGAAATGATGAAAAAGAAGTGGAACGAGTTCAAGTCGAATCCACTTTCGATCATCACGGGCTTGCTGATGGACATGTTCCTGCCCATTGTCGGGAATATCAAAGACATCATCAAGCTGTTTCAGGACATAAAGAAAATCGTTACCGGTCCGATGAGCGCTGGGTCGCTCGAAGAACTATGGACCAGCATTCTTCAGATCCTCGACATTCCGATTCTCATTTATCAGACGGTGGTCAGCATCCTGATGCGGACGTTGATGCTGCCGTTGATCGTCGCGACCTTTGTTCCTCACCCGCTAGTGAAGGCGATCGCGGCCGCGGTGGGAGAGGCTCTGCTGGCCGCATTTGTGGAGTCGGAGGTCCTCAACATTGGCCACAAACTGGTGCTGCTTAGGACCGGAGCGACAGTCAAATCCCAGAAAGAGGAAGCTTACAATCGCGTCGCTGACAGCCTGATCGCGATGGCCATGACCGCCGTTATCGTGATCATCATACTGATCCTGAACTTCATCGCGAATGTGATGAAGGGCATTTACAACTTTGTGAAGGGCAAGGTCATGCGTGTCGAGGCCCCAGCGGTGGAGGGCCGTGGGTCAGGGGAAGGCAAAGGAAAAGGCGAGGACATCAAACCGGCGGACACAAAGGGGGAAGGACTCCCCAGCGAGGACGGCAAGAGAAAGATCAAAATAGATGAGAACGGCAAATGCGAAGTTTGTGCATCTCCCTGCGACGACATCAGGAAGAGATACGGGCCTGTAATAGGTCCGGGCGATGAAACAAAGATAAAAGCGATAGAGGATAATGGTGCTCTCTCCGATGCGCAGAAAGAAGTGGAACTCCGACCCATTGAACAGGAACTAGCTGACCGGTTTCGGCAACGCCTACTCGGAAACCCCAAGGTTGCAGACGCCGCACAGGCCAACCGGTTACTCACCAACGCAAAAGTTACGGACGGCGCTCAACTGGAGCGAATGTTAGCGAATGCTAAAGTCGCAGACGCAACCCAATTAGAGCGGATGCTCGGCAACGCTAAGGTAGCCGATGCAGGGCAACTGGAACGTCTGCTCGGTCACGCCACGGTGACTGACGCTGCTCAAGTCGAACGCCTTCTCGCAAGCCCTCGTGTCGCTGATGCAACACAGCTGGAGAGGATGCTCACTCACCTAAATGACGCGACAGACCTCGAACGATTTTTGGCGAACGGCAATCCCATTTGGGAGGGAACCACCGGGCCAGCGCCGGCAGAGGCTACAGCCGCAGCCGACTATGCGGCTGCAAACGGAGGCGCCGCACAACCTGGCTATGCGGGCAATAGGGCGTATGGGAACAACGGTCTTACGACCAATGATATGATCCTGCCGAGAAAGGACGGCATAGGAAATCCGATTACGTACAAAGAGTATGACATCCATCCTCGTACCCCAGGCGTGAACAGAGGTGCAGAGAGAGTTGTGATTGGCAGCGACGGCCGACGATACTACACTTCGGATCACTATCGTAGTTTTACGCAATTCTAGGGTTTCTCATGAACGAACAGAAGCTATTCACCTTAGGTCCGCCTCTGACGTATCTCGTAAGTGTGAGTCCCGACGAGTTTGCCAACCTCTACCTTCGCTTGATCCGCAACAATAAGGACGCAGCTATACGTATGCTCAGAGGAAGAAAGAGCCAGACAGTGAGAGATTTCTTTAATGAGATTTCGGCCGTGTTGCAGTTTCCGCACTACTTTGGCGAGAACGGAGCGGCGTTTGACGAATGCATCACCGATCTGGATTGGATCGAAGGCAACGCCTACATCTTAATGCTCGGTGAGGCAGATCTTTTCCTCTCCGCTGAGAGCGTTGAGCAATTTGCAGGTCTAATGAGTATATTGACGAAGGCCAATCTAGAATGGCTAACCCCAAACCAGTATATTCCAAGGCACAGGCCACCTACTCCGTTCCATCTGCTATGTCAGTGTGAATCGACCGATGCGAGCTTTGCAAAGCGCCTTCGCCAAAGCGGAATGCAGTTTGAGTTGCTCTGAGTGAGGTGTCTGGACGGTTATCACCATCGAATCGAACAATAGCTTGTCTTTCTGGAGGCCCGCGGAAAATGCCACAACAAGTCTGTAACGGGGCAACGCTTCAATGCAGTATGGGGATGGCGCCGAGCAGTCTGGTGGTGCTGCCGGTGAATCGTGTCAACACGGGGAACCAGCCCGACGCGAACATCATGGATCATGTGCCGATGGTGAACATCATGCCGTTTGGCATGTGCATGTCGCCGTCGAATCCGTCGGTCGCAGCCGCAACGGCCGCGGCCTTTGGAGTGCTGACACCCATGCCTTGCATACCTGTCACGACGTCGCCATGGGTGCCGGGTGCGCCCACGGTGATTCTGGGAGGGAATCCGACTCTGGACAACACGTGTACGCTGATGTGCTTGTGGGCCGGAGTGATCCAGGTGGTTAGTCCTGGCGAGTTCACGGTGTCGGTGCCTTGATCCTGGATTATATCGAACGCATCGTTTCCACCCCGTTGGACATTGGACTTTGACATACAATTGGATTAGACGGCTGGACCGACTTTCCCACGTCCAGCATGAGGAGCCCAAACATGGCTGAGGAAGATCTGGAAGATGCAACCGATGACGACGACAAGCATCCGTGCATACACGCGACATGCAACTGCCCCGATTTCGTCAGCGGAAAGCTGAGTTCGGTAATTTGCTTGTGCGGACATGAGACTAAGGAACACGGATTGCCGTTTTAGCAGCGATTTTTCATAGTTCCGAAGCGGGGGCCCTCTGGCAGCCGAAGAGAGCATGGCGTCCGTCACGAGGCGAAGCATACTCCTTTACGACCATTTGAACTTGTCGCTGCAAAAAGGAACGAAAAGCAGCTTAGAGGCTCCCAGAAGAATTTCGTCGTAGGGCTTGAGTTCCTGATGCGTCAGCACTGCCTTTCCGTTCAGGTACACCAAGCTTTTTCCTTCGCCGGGAGACAGATAGAACACGTTGTTTTGCGGGTCGAAGGTGATGACCGTGTGCTTTGTCCGAGAAATGAGATTGTCCTTTTCGATGCGGATATCCATATCCTGCGAACGGCCGACCATGTTGTTTTCGCTGTGGATGCGATAATCCTGGCCCCGCTCTTGTCCGTGAGTGCAAACGAGCCAGGCTACAACCGGATCAACCTCTTCCGAGGTGCTGCGCAGCCCTAGTCTTACCGTAGCCTGGTCGACTTCGCCGCTATCGTGGGTACCGACGGCAGGTATGCGATCCTCATCTCTGGGCGGCTCCTTGGCGTTGCCGAAATCAGGGCTCTGGACGCCGTCATACGGGCATCGCAAAAACTTCGCGGAATCATAGAAGTGACCCTGTTCACAGCGCTTCAAAGCGCACACGATCAGATCCCCTGCTGGATATGTTTTCCTGTCAACCCTAATCGCAATTGTGCTTCAGACTCAAGCTCCAAAACACTGCACCGGCCCGTTCGACGGCCGTCCCGTGGAAGGGACTTCTGCGCGATCTTCGTACGTGCAAGTCAGCTTATCTCGAACAGCTCATCCGGCACGCATGATATTATATCGTGCCATCTTCCGGTACAGTGTCATCCGCGACCAGCTAAGCTTGGCGGCAGCCTTGCTTTTATTCCAGTCGGTTGTGGACAACGCCCACATCAAGCGTTCGCGCTCGTTTCCCGAGACGGATTTCAACTCTATCGCACGACGCCTAAATTGTGGGGGAAGATCTGTTAAAGAAATATCCTCTCGAGGCCCGTCGACGAAAACCGATTCCAACAAATGCTTCAGCTCTCGGATGTTTCCTGGCCAATCGTAATCGTGCAAACATTCCAACGCTTCCTCGGTGACCCGCCGAATCCTTAACCCGAACCGCTGGTTGAAGTATGAGATGTAATACTCGATGAGCGAGATCAAATCCTCTTTCCGTTCGCGCAACGGAGGAAGGTGAATTCGCGCTACATTCAGCCGGAAGAAAAGATCGTTCCTGAACTTGTTCTCACGCGCGAGCTGTTCCAGGTCGTGATTGGTTGCTGCGATGATGCGAACGTCCACTCGAGTTCCGCGGGTGCTGCCCAGCCTTTGAATCTCTTTGGTCTCGATCATACGCAGGATTTTCGCCTGGCCGTAGGCGCTCATGTCTCCGATTTCGTCTAGGAACACGGTGCCTCTGTCGGCTGCCATAAGCTTGCCGTCCCGGCTGCCATCGGCTCCCGTAAATGCTCCTTTGGCATAGCCGAAGAGCTCACTCTCGAGCAGCGTGTCTGGGATTGCGGCACAGTTGATCGCAATAAACGCTTGGTCTCGCCTCGGACTTTGGTCCCTCACAACCTGCGCCAGAAGCTCTTTCCCGGTTCCGGTTTCGCCAGTGATTAACACGTTGCTGTCGCTTGCCGCAATTCTCGGAATGCGTCCGCGAATGTTTCTCATCGCCGGGCTGTCGCCGATGATTCCTCCCGGCAGCCCGTCCCCCGGTTTCGGTCCAATTGATGGATTTCCATCAGCGGAAATACAGCGGGTGACAGTACGGCGTAACTCGCCGTACTCCAACGGATATTTTACATAACCGTTAATGCGAGCCTGCACTGCAGCAATCGCGAGCTCCTCAGAGCTGTTTGCGACCACGGCGATTAGTGGAACGGCGCCCGCAAATTCGCGAATTCTATACGCAAGGTCGAAAGGATACGAAGGATTGATCGTGGATGGCCCCAGCACAACAGCGTTTGCAGTGCGTGAGTCCAGCAATCGGATCAGGAGATTCTTTTCTGTCACACGCACTACTTCGAATCCACAGCCGAGCAACGGTGCCGAGATAGCGTCACGGATGGATTCCGCTGGCTCAAATATGAAAATGGCTGGGGCTGCCTGGTCCATTTTCGCTCTTGCCCTTGAGAGCACCCAACGAATCCGTGAGAACTCTCAGACTTGTAGTGACGGCACGGCCGTTAGCGTTTCACCACGAGTTCCGGTAATACTAACACCGATTCAATTGGAAAGGGCAACCTTAAGACATGGATTTCGTTACGACTTCCGAAATCTGGCGATTGTGGTTCCCCGCTCCAACAGAACCTCTACCAACACCGTTATCCGTCGGGATTTGTTGATTCTGGAACACTTCCCGTGCGGGGGCTGTCGCCGGCACTGCTTAGCTTTGCTTGTTACGAAAACGGAGCAACGTCGCAGATTTCTGCCTCAGAAACGCACCTGCCCCTCGGGCTTATTTCCGTTGGCGATCTGGGCGGCAACACGGATCCCAAATTCAGAAAGGGAACACGGCGGCTGCGAAGGGCCTGAACATTCAACGATTGTAGGCCGGAGGGGCAAACTCGGGCACCTTAGAGGGTACGCCCTGAGCTGATGGTGGCGTAGCTCGCCCACCAGGATCATCGATATCGGAAATCTCTGGGAGCACCTTTCTGAACCTAGCTCTTGCCATCGGCATCTCCCCAAAGGTTGTGCAACCGAAAAGTAGAAAACTAGCTGGTCATTTCTGAACGGGAACTCTTCCATTCCAACGGAGGCAGCTCCAAGTTGGCGGTGTTCTTCAAATACGCCTTCGCACGTGCTTCCGCTCTTTCTTTTCCCTGTTCGATGTCATCGACCGACTCGGAAGGTGCAATCCAGTTCTTTGCGCCGACATTGTAGACAGACGCATGGACCCCTAGCGCACTGTGCTCCGAGAACAAACGTAAGTGTTCTCCACCCGCTTCAAGTTCCCCCAGAAGCCTTCATCCAACATTCAGAGCTCCCATAAAGATACGTTTCGTCGTGTTCGAGAATGCCAATGGCTGATCGTTCAGGACTCATAAAATTACCTTCATGAAGAGCGCCGTTTTCGCATACGGTTCGGTACGTTATTCAGCAGTGATCGAGTACAGAAAGCGCACCGCTACCGGCTTTCCTCCCGATCTTGGAATTGTGGTCCTCCATTGCTTGGAAGCGTCCTTCGCCTTTTTGAAAAAGGCTTTATCTGGATCACCCAGTTTGTCGATCTTCACGTTTCCCTGTTGATCTACCGTTACGATGAGATCCAGTGTGTAGGGCAATTTGCCAGGCTGGTTAGCGACGTCAGGTAGGTCCATAGATGGCGTGCCTATCCATTCCAAGGGCGCATTCGCATCTAGTTGGGCGCATGAGACTGACCCGCCAATTGATGGCACCCTCTGGCTGGGACTGCAAGAAATCGGAGGCAGAAGAATCTTTCCCGAAGCCTTCATTAGTGTGCCGATGGCAGCAGGTATTGTCGACTTTAAGTAGACTTCCGCTTGTTCGCGATATGCTCCCGAACCTTTGGCAATTTTCTGAAACTCCTGAGTCACGGCGTGACTTAACTTTTCAGCGTCCTTCTTCTGCCTGGCTTCCTCGAAATGGGAGACCGCGAGAAGGAACGCACCGCTATCCCCCTGTCTCGCCAGTGCTTTGGTGTAGGCTTCGTTCAGCTCCTGATCTAAACGCTGTAAGGCTGAGCCTAGGGCCGCGTCCTCCGCGCGACCTCGGAAGAAGTTCAGAGTATCTTGTGCGTGCTGAATAGCTGTGGGGTCACCTGAACCTGCGGCGTTCTGGCAAATGTTCTGCACGCTTGCGAATTCTTTCTGTTCGGCCGAATGCAGTTCCTCTCCTAGCGCGTCGCGTGTCTTGGGCCACTGCGGAGCAGCTTCCATATCATTCTTTGCTGAACGATATGCACCGGCGCGAATATCCTTTCTGATCGAGTTCTCCCATTGCAGAGCCTTTTGGACGGTGGGAAGGAGGCTCTTGGCCAGCTCGGTCTGTGAGCTTTTGTGCTTTATGACCTCTTCGAGTTGGTTCTGTGCATCGGTCCAATGTTCATTCCTCACGCTATCGACAGCTGCCTCATAAAGCTTCTGCGCAACGGTCGTTTGCTGAATCTTAAGAAGATACCCCTTGGCCTCCGTCTTAAGAGTGGAGTTTGGGACATTGAGGTCCAGCATAGCCAGGAATTCTCTACGAGCTCTCTCGAGATCCTTGTCTTGGAAAGCCTGGACTGCCAGATCGAACATACTTCTTTCCTGTTTCAGGATATCGTCTTGACTCGCGCAGACTCCGGCAAGCTCAGCATCGCGGGCTGCGTCGGAAGCGTGCCAAAGGTTCATCTGTACCAGGTTTTGAAAGGCTTGTTGAGCTTGGGAGCATTGTTTGTCGTTCAGAAGGCGCTCTGCTTCCTCAAACATCTGCTGTTCCTCATCCCGTCGTCGTTTGATCTCCTTCTCTTGCTGAACGGCTTCGGCCTGTAGCGGGCCCTTAACTTGACCAAGCTGCTTCCAAACCTGTTCAGACTGATCAAACTGCTTGCTTTGCCACAGCTGCTCCGCTTGCTGCTTCAATTTGAGGTCCTTAGTGGAGGGCTTCCCGCTAACTATCAGTGAACGAGCACCCAAGATGACGACAATCAGAACAGCAGCACCTAACGTTGTCAAAGCGGCAGGTTTATGCAGCAAGAACAGCATTTTCTGCCGCACCAGAGAGATTGTTTCCTGCTTTTTTCGTGGCTCCTTTTTAGTGACAGGGATTTCAGAGGCGCTTCTGACCGGTTGAATAACTTCAGCGGTCGATCGCGTCGCCGACAGGACAGTTTTGTCGGCTTTTGGAAGCGATGAAGCGGCAGAAGGGACGCTCGTTGATTGCCCCGCGACCACCACTTTCTGGGTCTCGGCTAAAGCAGAAATCTTCTCTCGCAATTCGATGACCGTGTGATCGTTGGGCTTTAGAATCTGCGTGGCCATAACTTGATCAAAGAGTCGCGTAGCTCCACCGTAGTCACCTCTTTCAATCCGCGTACGAACCTGGCTAATCTTGTTTTTCACTTCCTCCTGTTGCTTCTTCCGCTGCTCAGCGCTCTCCAGCAACTGGCTCACTGCGGGATCGGGCCCATACTTCGTAAGCGTCTGTTCAGCCAAGGTGATTGCGTCTGCGACGTTGTCCTGTTGGATCCTGTTGCTGATTTCGCGGATACGCCTCTGCATTTCCTGGTGGATCCCTTCACGCGTCTCCTGTTCCTTCTGAAGAGCAGCAGCTTCCCCCGCAAGTCTGTGGAAAATCTCGTGCTCAGGAAATTCCTCGACCGCCAAACGTGCGCGTCTGGCCGCTTCCCGGTAACGTTCAGCGCTGATCAGGTCGCGGATCTGTTTCTCACCGGTTTCTATCTTCTTCTTCGCTTCATTTTGTTCAAATTCGCTCCGTGCGTACGTTACTAGCTCCTTCAACTCATATTCCTCCGGGTATTCCTGGAGGAGCGTTTCTCCTTTCGCGACAATCTTCTCGAGTTCGCCGGCAACCAAGAAACCTCGGAGAGTTTTCATCTCCTCTTCCAGCCGCTTCCGACGTGTTTGCTCGCGCTCTTCTTCGACGGCGAGGGCTTGCAGATTTCGGATTGCGGTGTCTTGCGGGAACGTTTTGATCAGATCATCAAGCATGCCCCGTGCTTCCGAAAAGTTCTGCTGGCCCAGCAGTTTACGTATTAGACCCATTCGGAGCTGCTTCTGCTGGTCAGCTTGATCTGCCCGTGCACTGTCCTCTAATTTTTTCAACTCGGGCTCATTAGGAAATTCCTTCAACCCTGCAGCAAGAACACTTAAGCATTCCTCATAGTTAAGTTCCGTCCACAGGGTGCGGGCACGAGAAAGGATCTCGCTTAATTGCTTGCGTTTTTCGCGGCGTTTGCTCTCCTCTTCAATCTGGCGTCGGAGTTCGCATGCTTGAACATTGGAACCGTCCAGCTCAAGGGCTTGGCCCAGAGCCGCTGCCGCCTCAGTTAAGGCTCCTTCCGCAAGACGCTGCTTCGTCAAACGGAGCTTCTGTTCGAGTTGTTGGACTTTCGCAATAGCGACTTCGACTTCCTCGCGGAACCTGATAGCCGTTTCATGTTTCGAATCTAACCCTAGGGCCGCTTCCACTTCAGAACGCGCTTCGCGGTATTGCCCCGACCTGAGAAACAGCTGCGCACGGTTTAGGTGTTCATTGATTCTTGGCAGAACCTCGGTCCGCCGAAGTTCGACGTTCACTTTATCCAGCATGCTCTTCGCTTGGCTGTTACCTATGTCGACTTGCAGAGCTTTCCGCAATAGCGTTTGCGCCCGCTGGAGGTCGTTGACAGCGATGAGTGCCTGGCAGTCCACGAGCAAGCCGGCAACGGTAGCCTGTTGTGCGGTCTTCCAGATGGGCTCAAGCGCTTGCAAAACATCTTCCATCGTCTGGTACCGTTCTTCACTCTTTTTGGCGAGCATCCTGGCAACGATAGCCGCAAGTTCTGCGCTGCATTCGGGTAGCAGAGTCCGAACGGCCGGGGGTTCCTCGTAGATGATGCGGTACATCAGATCGGCTTCGCTGTCGCCTGTAAATGGCCGGCGGTAGGTCAATAGCTCGTAGAGGGTTACACCAACGGCCCAGATGTCAGAACGGGCATCGGCGCGTTCACCTTTGTACAACTGGGGAGACATATAAGAGCGGGAGCCGAGCACCATCCTCGGTTGGGTCACGGACGTATCCGTAAGGCGGGCAATCCCGAAGTCCACGACTTTGACGACTCCGTTTTTCGAGACCATGATGTTGGCCGGCTTGATATCGCGATGGATGACGTTGTGCTGGTGAGCATAGGCCAGCGCGTCACAAACGCGCACTATGTACCCGAGTTTCACCGACATAGGAAGTAGCTGCTGGTGTTCGATAATGTGGTCAAGACTCTGGCCTTCGACATACTCCATGGCAATGAACGGAGTGTTCATTTCATGGCCCAATTCATAGATGGTCACGATATTGGGATGCTGAAGCGCGCCGGCTGAACGGGCTTCCTGGTAGAAGCGATCGAGAAGACCAGCTTGAGTGCTGAGACCGGAGGTTATGGTTTTGAGGGCGACCAGCCGGGCAATAAGCGGATCCCGCGCCTTGTAAACAGAGCCCATGGAGCCGTGGCCAAGCTCGGAAATGATGTCGTATTTGCCGAGGCGCTGCACTTGCGGGTACCTGAGTGGCGAAATGCTAACAAAAAAGGGGCCAAAGCACCAATCCCAGCGTGGTTGGACCCTGGTTCGAGTGCGCCGGGTTAGTGCAATGAAGCTAGTTGATGATCTAGCGGGTGAAAGTCCCGCCAGTGCAGATTGTCCGATTGTCCAGTTGGCACTGTAGATATATCCGGTGACGGCGCGGGTGACCAAGCCGTTGGAAGCCCGGATGTAAGCGCCCTCGACGGCTGGACGCAAGTCTGGTCTGCTCCGACAGAAGGACAAGCAAAGCAACAGGTCGGAGCGCGAACGAACCGTAATCAAGCCGCGAAATGCACTCCTCACCGGGATCGGAGTGTGAGGATGAAGGGAATGCGGAGACGTTTATCCCGTGTCGAAGGCTAATGTTTCCGGTGAAGTACTGGGTAAGAGCAGCCGGAACTTCCCGGTGGTCTCAGAGGACGACATGTTGCGAAAGCCCATCAATGAAAGCTCAGAACCAGTTGAGGGTCGCCTAGGCATGGAG
>Ga0310912_10001741_pt1 | contig 12008 bp, 10 predicted proteins | sample GREbulkMGOX080_FD_203443 | JGI IMG/M metagenome (GOLD analysis project Ga0310912, IMG submission 203443) | Lab enrichment of tropical soil microbial communities from Luquillo Experimental Forest, Puerto Rico - GRE.bulkMG.OX080 | ecosystem: Environmental > Terrestrial > Soil > Tropical forest >...
GAACCCAATTAACCACAACCGTCCAGGAGACTTTCCCCCCGGAGTCTCCTGGGCATTACCAGGGGGGAGCAAAGGAATAAGAAGGAACCGACCTATGAAACGCATTTTGATGACACTGGCACTGCTTACGCTAACCCTGGTTCCGGCGATGGCTCAGAAGATTGGGACGGAAGCCAGCGACCGCACCCGCATTGTGCATCTGAAGACCGCACTCAATCACCTTACGGTCATCGAGGTCGGAGAACCGGTCGTGGAGGTGGCGGCCGGAAGTCCTTCGTTCAAGGTCGAGTGGCGGGAGAATAAGGTTTTTGTCCAGCCCAGCGAAGCCGACGCCGCAACCAACCTGTTCATCTGGACGGCTACGCAGCGCCTGAACTACGAACTGGAACCGGCCGGACCGGTGACGGCCATGGACTTTGCCGTTGACCAGGCGGCAGTGCATAACCCCGAGCCAGCGAAACCCGCAAATACCAATTCAGAGATAGTCTCCCCGTCGATCACCGACCTGCTGTTGGCGGAAAAGCCGGTTCGCGTCATGCCGTCGAAGAAGAACGCTTCTAAGGCCGTCGAGGTTTCCATCAGCGACCTGTATGAAAAGGATGGCCGCTTGCTCATCCGTTACGCGGTCAGCAATCACGGCTCGCAGCCTTTCAGCATCGATACGCCGCAGGTTTACCAGTTGGATGGCGTGCGTTCTCCCCAGTCACTGTATGCCTTGGTCAACTCCCAGCTCGGCGATGAGCAGGTTAGCAAGCTCAAGGTCAAACAGGAAACTCCGGTCAAGGTGCTGGACGGACACCTGCAATCCGAGCAGATTGCGCCAGGTGAGCAGGTCGTTGGCGTGGTCGCTCTGCATGTGGCGGCAAGCCAGAGCCCCACGGTCCTGCGCCTGTACTTTCCCTCGCTCAGTCAATCCGGAGACGATCCGCACGAGGGCCGGCAGGCGCAAATCGCTGCCTTCCTGGTGCGCTAACGAAATGTGCCAAGTCGGGGAGTTCGAGCGATGAGTGACCGATCAACCACCAAGTCCGTTTACGGCATCCTGCGTCAATACCTGTACGAACGGCCGGCCTTGGGTATCGGCAAGGCGGTGCGTGATTGGGTACTCGAACCACTCAACCCATTTGATTCCAAGGCAGCGAGGGCACCCAGGCGCTGGTTTGTACTTTTCATGCTGCTTGGCGGATCGCTAGTCGCCTGCTTTGTTTACTTCAACGATCTGATCTGAGGCGAGAACCATGGATGAGCAACCCGATCCTAACTGTGTGACAACTCCGCCACAGCCTCCCGTCCCGAGCGAAGCGCGCGAGTTGATTCGTGACTGGGAATTTCTCTTCTGGGCCTTCCTGTTGTTTGGGCTGGGCCGCCTGGTCTGGCTGTATCTGGACCGGCCAGAACACACAGCCTTTCATCTTGGCCTCGCCTGCGGATTCGTGTTCTGCGGCGCCCTTGGTTTTCTGATGCGCTGGGTGTTCAGCCCGAAGAGGCAGCAATAATAATGATGCACGATTCCTACCCCCGCCCGCAGAACCCACCACTTCTTGAAAGCGTCGAGATCGTCATTGCGCTGATTCTGATGGCCGTGTCCTGGTTCATCTGGTACGTGGCCCGCGAGCGTTACCAATTCACGAACTTGCAGATTGCCGAACTTTCCTGCTATTTCGCCCTCGCCGCCTTAGCCGTCGTCGGATCTGCCGTTCTCCTAGCCACCGCACGCTCTCGCCGGGAAAAGCAGTGGCCCCATCCTCCGATGGTTGTCTCCCGCAGACGTGACGAGCAGTTTACGTCCGATGCCTGGAAACAAGACGCCGTGGTCCTTGGCTATGACATTCATGGAAAGCCCTGGTACTGGCCGGACAGGGTCCGCGTCATGCAGGGCATCGTGCTGGGCATGACCGGGTCGGGCAAGACCACGCTTCTGAAGAACATCATTACGCAGGATATGGCGCGCGTGGTCGGAACACCGGATGACCGGCATCGGCTGCCGATGGTGATCTTCGATGGCAAGGGGGATCTCGAGTTCTTCTATGACCTTCTTCCTCACGTCCACAGGGCGGGCCGTTTGCACCAACTTCGCGTCCTGAATCCCGCACGCCCGGACATTTCCGTACGGTACAACCCGTTCTACTGCAGCGACGAGGACTACATGTCCGTCGTCAACATGGTCTTCGGCTCTTTCAACTTGCATGACGAGTTCTTCGCCAAACACCAATTGAATTACCTCGCTGACATTGTCCGCGTGTTGGTGCACACGGGCCAGAAGTTCAACTTCTATGACGTGCTGGTCATGGCCATTGATGAACAGGTTTTGCGCGAGCAGGTGGAAAAAGCCCGACTGCGGATGGAGCATGACTCGACGGTACCTGTTCAGCGGCGACTGAACTTTGAGATGTCGGTCAAGAACCTCTTCCAGTCATTCACCGACCGCGAGCGCGTGCCGAAGATCCAGGGGCTGGTCAACGAGTGCATGACGTTTCTGGACGACGAGTTGAGCGTCATCACCGGCCCGTACGATGAGTTGTTGTCGCTGGACGAGGTGATCGAACAGGAACTGATCCTGTTTGTCACCCTGAACGTCAACAAGAACACCGAGCCGGTACGTGCGCTCGGGAAGATGTTGTTGCAGAACCTGCAACTGGTGGTGGGCAAGCGGTACGAGAGTGAAGAGCAGCGGCGGCGCACGAACCGCCCGATGTTCAGCGTGGTGTTGGACGAGTTTGCACCCTTCGGATACCGTAACTTCGCACAGATCCTTCAGACCGCACGCGGAACTCACACAGCGTTTCTGTTCTCGATGCAAAGCCTGCCACAACTCATGCAAGTGGGCCGGGGCTTTAAGGAAGATGTTACGTCGGCACCCAATACGACATTAACGCTGCGCACGCGCGACGAAGAGACCACCCGCTACTTTCTGCGTGCCTCAGCCGAGCACACCGTGACACGACGCTCCGTATCGATGCACCGCCGACGGCTGTTTGGTTACGAGAAATACGAGGCAACGGACCGCGCCACAGACCGGGAAGACCGCGAGACCCGCGCTCTGGATGAGCACATCAAGAACCTGCCCAAAGGACAAATGGAAATCCTGATGACCGATGACACGCGCGGGACATTGCACCAGTTGCTCCATGTCCGCCCGCCACAGGATGTCACGATCCCGAACTTTGAGCCGAGGCTGTACCCGCGGTTGCTGGAATCGGTGGAGCACTCTGCCGGCGCCAACCTGCGTTTCAAGACGCCGGAGTTGGCGGCTACCAGACGCTTTGCGCGGCGCGGATAGGCAACGTTCAGATGACCACGAAACGAAAACTTACGATCGTAGCACTCGCATTCGCGGGACTTGCAGCGCCCAGCGGTGCGGCGGCGCAACAACCACGGCAGTCGCAGGCAATGCCGCACAATCAGCAACAGTCGAAGACTGATCCACCGCCTCGAACAGAGTCATCACGTCCGGTGTACCAGCGCCGTGACACCTGGTACGAGTTCCTGCTAAAGCAGTTCAACCCCAAGAATTTCGACTACGGCGCATGGATGGAAGAACGCCGTCAGGTGTTCCTCGATGAGAGCGTACGCAATCCGTACTTCAAGTACAGCGCTGGCATGACACTCGGGTTGCTGTTAATTACAGTCATTTGCGTCAAGCAATGGATCGATCACCGCCGCACTCTCTGGATCACGGCGGAGATGATGGCGGACCTGTACAACCACGATCGTTACTCGCGTGATGTGTCTGAGAGAGCGATCCAGAAGTACAACGATCACATTGAACGCTGCAACCGCGCAATTGAGGCGTCTAACCATGGCATGTCCATTCCTGGAGCAGATTCGGACGCGAACGACCTCAAAAGTCAGTTGGCGGCTGTCGCCGAGCAGAGGGATTCCTATAAACGTGAAAGAGATTTAGCCAAGCGCGACTTGCAGGAAAAGGAACAGCTGATAGCGGCCATGTCTCTGCGCGTTGACGCGATTTCTAAAAAGACAGACCCAAGTCACGCTGCTCCGAGTTCTGTCGATATGAGCGCGGCAGATCCGAAGGTGGTGCAACTCATCAACAATCTGCAGGAGCAACTGTACGCAGAGCGTCGGGAGAACCGGCGGCTGAAAGGTGCATGACAAAGTGCTGGTTGCGGTGACAGATTTTGGCAGCGTGTGGCGCCGACGGTTTGGCAAGAACCCGGATGATTCGCGACGCTTTGCAAGAGGTGTGTATTACAACACGACCGGCATCGACATTGCGGGAACAATGCGCCAGCGGCCCCAGATCCTCGGCTACGCCCGGTTCAACGGACGTGGAGGATTCAATCCGAACCGCCCTTCGCAAATGATCGGTCGCGTGTTTGAATGTGCGGAACCTTGCATCTGGCAGGGACAGAACAAACTCCTCTTCAAGCGCCTCTTGAACGCATCAGAGAAACCCGACGGGTTTCTCGTGGTAGTGCGGGCACGCCAGAATGGCAAGCTGACAATTGGCAGGACTGATTGGCGCTCGCCCGGCACTTGGCTCATTTCGTTCAGCGAATGTCGCGACCAGCAGGAAGCCATGCTGCTGATGCCGGCGCACAGCTGGATACAAACCGAGTTGGGCCGGTTGGTCCTCGAACCGGAAGCGCGACGGCCATGGGTTGCACGGCTTGTGCTGGCACCCGTTTTACGGGATTGAATCCGATGCGATATCGGAAGGGCATGATCGCGCTGAGTGAGACACGGGATTACCCGCTCCTCCGCCGTGTGCTGCACAGTGGTTTTGTCACACCCGCTCAGTTGTACGAATTCATGAAGCTGGATTATTGCGCGTCGTCGCGGAATGCGTTCGACAACCGGCTGCGACGGTTGCTGGCTCACGAACTGCTGGTGCGTCACGAGATTCCGACCATAAACCGCGGTTTGGTGTATTCGATATCGCGAGCTGGAGCGTCAGAATTGGTTGGCAGAGGAGAGTATTACTCCGGGTCCCCAGACATCGGCAAAGAGTCGAACGGTCACGTCCAACACGCCCTGGAGTTGAACGACATTCACCTGGCGCTGAAGCATGGCCGCACACTCGTACGGTGGACGCCAGAGTCTGACATCCGGTCGCGCAACGAGTTCACGGGCATTGGATATGTGAAGGATTATGACGCGGTAGTCGCGGTTCGCGTTGGCGAACACGAATGCCGCTTCGCCCTCGAGTATGAACGCACCCAGAAAGCCAACGTGCGGTATCTGGCGATCCAGAAGAGGATCCAAGCTGAGACCGACATCCACCACTTCTTGTATCTTGTCTCGAATTATGACTTGTTGCTGTTCCTCGTGAAGAGGTTCGAGGGCTGCTGTCGGCCGGTTTACTTCGGCCTGCGGCAGGATTTCTTCACTGAGGGCCTCTGCCTGTCAGTCCAAAGCAATAACTCGCCTGTGTCCACCACCTTTCTCGCCGTGCTAACGCATGGCCTCTCCCGTCCGAGTGGATGGTGCACATCTGCTTCGTAAAACGGAGCCCGCTTTACCTATTAGCGTGGGTTTGAAGTGGGATTAGGGTGAAATTGACGTGGATCGACCCCTTGCAACTTGCTGATAGAACGGCGGTTATCGGTTGACTATACCCTGTCGAGATGCTGAATCTCCGAAAAACGACGGAGCAATTGTTACATTCGCGCCCGCTATTGCGATGCATTTTGTGCAGCCATCATGACGCAGTTCTTTTGCATGCTGAGAGGCTCGTTCCGGTTAGGTGTTGCGGCATTTGGGCGAAACGATGCGCGCGCCAACTGCACAAGCTGGTGCGGCGATACGAGAGGGTTGTGCGTACAGAAGTGGTTCGGTTGGGCAATGAATGTACCCGACTACCGTTCGAGCGGAGCGGCGGTGTGTTGTGCTCGGATCCACCAGCATTGGTTTGCACGGCCGTCGCCAATTGTCGTTCCTCACGCGCTGGTTGTTGCTGAACCGCGTGCAGCGGCCAGTGTAGGACTAGTGGCAAGGTGAAACTCGTTTGAGATTCAAACTGCACGGTCTGTCTGCGCCGCCGTGCGCACAGTGCTCTGCAAGGACGCTCGTCAGATGCGCGCGGCTGTCGATTCCGGCTGCAACAAGAGTGCGCAGCTAATGTGCGGACTTTCGACACGGCGTGTGCCGATTGCCGTGGAAGTTCACGGCGTTGTGGCGCTACTTGGGCGATGGAGCGGCGGACAATACATTCCGATTTGTCCGTCGGGGAGGAATCTCGGTGAATAGTCAGCGGCAGATCTCCCACAACGAGACTTGCGGACAACCGACGATACACATCCGTGGTTTGGGCGTTATACGTCAACTTGAGATTACGACAGCTTCACGCGAGCTTAGTTCCTCGTGTTATGAGTGCTGGACGAGATTGCCTCAAATATCGAGCTGATCCAGCTTCCTGATCCAACCACATCGTTTAGAATTTTAGGCCGGTTTCCGGATCATCCTGTGACGATGCGATCGCTGACATTATGGGCCGCAAAAGGCAATTGCTGTTGCTTAGTGGGGTTTGAACGATGAAAGTTCCAAGCCCGGCAATCCTGGCGCTCCTGGTGGTTTTCGCAGGAGGTCTGATCGCGCAACCGCAGGCGCCAAATGCCTCCTCCAGCAGTCCAGCCTCAGCTGGCGGCACACCATGGACGTATTCGGACTCTCCCGCGTACTAACCGAACTTCATCAGCTGCTTGTAATCCCATTGCCTACATTCGCGGACTGCCAAAACAGACTTTTTCAACAGCCACAGCCCATTACACTCGCAATCCTGCTCCGTCCGATTGCTTGCATAGGCCATCTATTGCGCGTCAGCCTGGAAGCTCGGGGTTCCTTGATGGAAGACCATCTGCCATTTCGTGGCAATATTTTTCCAGATCGAACTGCGTAGAGTGAACTGATTCGCAGTTGATCGCCTGCTGATGTAAGTAACCAGGACGACATCGAGTGTGAGTTCTCTTGCAACAAAATCTTCAACGATGATTTGGCCCGGCGGTTCCTCCTTTCGCATGTTCTCCACGATTGAAGATTTGTCCCAGATTTTCCCTGAACTACCGAACTCTATGAAGCCATCAGCCAGCAGTGCCGCAACAGCTTCGGGGGACCTGCGTATCTCGCTCTTGTGAAGAGATGTCTCAAGGCCGAAGAAATACGCGGTGTGTTTCTGGTCTAATTTCATAAGCCGACCGGAGCCAATTCTACGATTTTATTTTCCCCACGTTCCGATCACGAGTGACGGCGTGCCGGCAGACTGGCTCGCGTGGAGCAAGCGTCATCTCAAATGACGTAAAACGCCCATTCCGCGCTCTTGAAGGACCCAGCAGGTAAGGGCCACAAGGACGGAACGCCGATTATATGTCCAGGTGAATTTCCAACTTCCCACAAGCCTACTGCTGGCCCGATGACTCTGTGTAGTTCAGCTTCTGGATTGCCCCGTGATCCAGGCACAATCCTGAGAGGGGCGGCCAATCCTGAAGGAGGTCCACTGCCACCGGAAGCGAGACGTTTGCCCAAGAGTGTCTTCGCTTACGACCAGATCACCGACTTGTCAATACTTCCGATACTCGTCCTGCCGGTCAGCATCATCGCCATCTGAAATTCGCGCTGCAGGATGTTGACGACCTTCGTGACACCAGCCTCGCCTGCCGCGCCCAACCCATAGAGATACGGCCGTCCGATGAGCACCGCGTTGGCGCCTAACGCCACTCCCTTGAGCACGTCTGTTCCGCGCCGAATGCCACCATCCACAAAGACTGGCACGCGCCCGCCTACCTTGTCTGCCACCTGGGGCAGCGCGTCGATGGTTGCAGGCAAAGTATCCAGATTGCGTCCACCATGGTTGGAGACCATGATTCCCGCGACGCCCGTCTTGACGGCGCGGTCAGCATCGTCGGGATTGAGCACACCCTTCACCAGCAATGGAATCTTGGCGAAGGAGAGCAGCCACTCCACGTCTTTCCAGCTCAAGGCTGCATCGAGCACACCGCTAAAAGTCTGAACGCCTCTTAGGTTTGGCAACGGTCCCAGCTTCGCGTCAGCCCGTTTCTCGCGATTGCGCGCCCCGCTTATCGGACTGTCAACCGTGAGGCAAAGCGCGCGATATCCGCCCGCCTGTGCACGTTGCACCAGTTCGCGAGTGAAACCGTGGTCTGTTTGCGCGTAGAGCTGAAACCATAACGGACTCTTTGCTACCGCCGCCACATCTTCGAGGCTCGTATTCGAAAAGGAACTGAGCACCATAGTAGTACCGGCAGCGCCTGCACCTCGTACAGTGGCCAGCTCTCCTTCCGGGTGCGTCAACTTCTGAGCCGCGGTAGGTGCCAGAAGAATCGGGAAGGGATGCTCCTGCCCAAACAGGGTCACGCACGTGTCCAGTTTGGAAACGTCTACCAGGACGTGGGGTTTGAGTCGAATCCGCTGGTAAGCTTCCTTGTTCCACCGTACCGTGAGCTCATCGCCCGCGCCGGCGGTGACGTATTCCCAACCCATCGCCGACATCTTCGCCTTTGCCAGCGGTTCGAAGTCAGCTAGGCAAATGGGTTCCGGGCCAGCCGCAGCCATCGACGGCAAAGGTGCATTCGAGTCTTGGGCCATCGCCCTTGCGAGCGGGAAGACACTGACAGCGGCCAGCGCACCGGAGGACAAAAGGAGCTCTCTTCTTGTGAATGGCACGAGAAACCTCCTTACGATTATGGAGGCTCAGTCAACATCACGTTGTCCATTTGTACTTGATCTGCGCTCGGCCGACTTACGACTTAGAAGATAAGCTTCAACCCGTACTGAATCTCACGCGGTCCTTTGGTTAGGGTCGAGTAACCTATTCCGCTTTGCGCCGTCTGATGGGTGATGATGTTGTTGGTTGGGCTGCAAGCAGAGTAGGCTCCGCTGCCATCGGGTGCGCCGCAATTAACGCCCGCGAACACTTGCCCTGAGTTGATGAGGTCGCCGCGGAAGTTGGCATGGTTGAAAACGTTGAAAAAGTCGAGCCGGAACTGGAGGTGGAGTTTCTCGCCCCACAGCCGCCAGTTCTTGTCGATCGAGAAGTCAGTGTTCACGTAGCCCGGGCCACGACAGTAACCACGAGGCTCCAAGCCACTGGGCAGCGTGCCGATCTGATACCCAATTAGCGTCACTGAATTCGGATTGAGGACCGCCGGCCCTCCTACGCCTTTGCAGGCAACGGTGGTCGCCAAGGGCCGCGTGGCGAACGTGAAGCCCGTACCAGACAATGAGGACAAACTGCCACCGGCGAGGTCTTGAATGCCAGTCTGGTACAGTTCTGTGGAAGTACCAGAAGCAAACTGCGTTATGCCGGTGAGTTCCCATCCACCCACGGTCGCCTGAACAAACGAGCTGGCGCCCTTCAAGTCAGGCAAGTAGTAGACGGCATTTGCCACGAAGATCTGTGGACGGTTAATTGCCGTATTGCCACGATCGAGACTGGGATTCGGCCCCCAAATGTAGCTATTCCCACTTATACCACCGGCAGAGTTCTGGTTGGTGACATTGCCGATCGAGTGCGACCAGGTGTAAGCCGTCTGCAGTTGGAACTTCTGGACTTGGGTCTTGAACAGGATCTGCAGAGAGTTGTAGGTCGCGTCACCGTTATTCAACCACCAAGTCATTGCTGTCCATCCGGGGAAACGGCGCAGGTTGTCCACCCCGGCGCCGGACTGAAACGCTGCATTGACCCACTGAGATTGAGGCACATAGTTAATGTCATAGCTGTTTAACTGGTGGATCGCGTGGTTGGCGACGTAGCCGACTTCGAGCGTCGTGTTCTTGGCAAAGCCGTGCTCCACAGTAACGTTCCACTGCAAAGAGTTGGCCACCGTGTTGCTAGGATCGTAACCGCCGGAAGGAGATGCTCCGCCCGCCGGGATGGTGGTCGCAGGCTGTGCGTCCAACGTTCGAGTGAAGTTGGAATTCAGCGCAAACGGCGCGTTGGCCGAGTTGACGTACGATGGTGTGGTTTGATCGCGCTGGTAGAAGATGCCGAATCCAGCACGAATCGCGTTGTTCCCGCTGCCAGTCGGGTCCCACGAAATCCCCAAGCGCGGGGCGAACAGGTGATAGTTCACATCCCTGAGGTAGCGGTTTTGCCCAGCGGCCGCTTCGGTGAAGTTGGTACCGAAGACTTTATTGGCGTTAGCACATGGCGTGTAGCCGGGAACAGTGACTAGTCCATTGCAGGCGTCGGTGCCGAGCGCCGGGTTATACAGATTTTCACGGAAGCTGGTCGACTGGTTGTTGGGCTGGAACGTCGGCGTCAGGATGGAGTACCGGACCCCGAAGTCCAGCGTCAGATTGCGGCGTGCCTTCCAGGTGTCGGCGGCGTACATTTCATAATCCCGCCATCGGATGTGCACGACAATGTTGGTGGACTGCTCGGAAAGTCCCCACTGAGCTCCCGGAGCCAACACGTTTGCCAAGTGGTTGCCGGTTGGTATAGAGGTGTTCCAATCACTGCTAGAGAACTGCGGATACTCGAAAAATGTGCCGCCGCTCAATTCGTTCTTGCCCTGCCATCCCATGAAGCCGCCAAAACGCAGGGTGTGCGCACCCGATACCTTGGAAAAGTCATCTCGCACGGTATAGATGTCCAAGCTGTTCTGCCAGGGTGCGAGCAACAAGAGATTGTTGTAGCTGGTGTAACCACCCAGGCCACCCCAGAGTGCTGGCATGCCGAGCTTGCTGGTCTTGTACTTCTCCGGCCACACTGGAGGAATGGCAGCCGTAATCTGCGCGAGCAGCCCAGGATTGGTGCCGCCCGCAGTAACGTTGATGCGGTTATCCGAGTAGGCGAACTCAAGGTCGTTCACCATCGAGGTGCCGATCGATGAGGTCAACCGCGCCACGATCTGTCTCGAAGGTTGCGCCCAGCTACTTTCCAAGGCAGGATACGGATCATCGCCCCACCCCAGACCGAGGGCTTGGTTTCCGTTCGGAGCGTTGTTGGTCCAGTTGTCCCGAGTAAACCGAAACATCAAGGTCTGCGAGTGATTGATGTTGTAATCCAGACGAACGTTGAATTGATCCCAATCGATCGGCGTAGTCAGGGACTCACTCCAATTGGCTCCGCCAGCCAGTGGCGTAGTCAGGTTGGGCAGCGGCAGATTCGCAGCGATCAGACTGCCACCCTTGCTGATTGAGTTCATGATGTACGGAGTATTGGGATTGGCGAGACCGGCGGCGACCAGACCCGTCGGTTGCGGCTCGCCGCAACTCGCGGTGGTGAAATCACCAGCGCGCTCAGCCGCCGTCGGAACGCACGACTGGCGCGTCTGGCCGCGCCGTTCGATGTTCCATTCCTGGCTGAGGAAGAAGAACAGCTTGTCCTTCTTGATGGGGCCGCCAAGCGAATACCCGAAATCGTTGCGGCGAAGCAGGTCTTTGCCGCCGTTGGGGAGAGTAATGCCCTGGGCTTTGGCCTGTGCTGCCGTACCGGCTGCGAAGTACTCATAGGCGTTCAGCGCGTCATTGCGGCCAAAATACAGCACGTCACCGTGCCATTGGTTCGAACCACTGCGAGTCACGATATTGATGACAGCGCCGGAAGCCTGGCCGTATTCCGGACCGTAAGAATTGCGCAGCATCTTAAGTTCGGCGATCGACTCGATCGAGGGATAGATCAAGATCGTGCGATTGGAGCCGATGTCGTTATCGTTGGCGCCATCCACGAGGAACAGGTTGCTGGTGGTCGCGTTGCCGTTCACGGAAAAGTCCACGCCTGTCAACAGCCCCTTGTTCTTGGCGTCGAAGTTATTGGCGGCGGACACGCCCGGCTGTAGTTGCGTCAACATCACGAAGCTGCGTCCATTAAGCGGCAGTTCGCGGATCTGATCTCCAGTCACGACCTCGCCCAGAGCTGCGCTGGCCGTTTGTACTTGAACTGCGCTTGCGTTCACCGTTACCTGCTCCGAGGTGCTACCAACCTGGAGCTGGATGTTCAGAATTTCCATGCTGGAGACGTGCAATTCAACGGCACTAGAGACGGCTTCCTTGAAGCTTAGAGCCTTCACAGTAACGGTGTAGGTACC
>Ga0310912_10001743_pt1 | contig 12003 bp, 12 predicted proteins | sample GREbulkMGOX080_FD_203443 | JGI IMG/M metagenome (GOLD analysis project Ga0310912, IMG submission 203443) | Lab enrichment of tropical soil microbial communities from Luquillo Experimental Forest, Puerto Rico - GRE.bulkMG.OX080 | ecosystem: Environmental > Terrestrial > Soil > Tropical forest >...
CATTTGGGGCATTAGGTGGCGGCATACCTCAAGGCGTCAGCAGGCGCAACATGAGTTTGATTTATAGCAGATCCGGGTACGCCACTCCCGGACGCAAGCTGTTGCAATCACAGCACGACGGAGTTTTGGCGAAGGACAACTGTTGCTGGGCGAGGGTACACAGTGCCTCGGGAAGCCTGAGCAGTTGAGCCTGATAAGATCAGCGAAACAAACGAATCGTCAGGTCTTTCTGTCGTGACTGAAGAAGCTCCAAGAGAGCACACCAAGACGCTGAGGCCGTTCGTGGGGGCGGTTGGCTTCCTTGTGTACTCCGCAATAACACTGGAGATGATTTTCATGGTCACTCCATTTGCGCTCTATTACTACTCAGCATACAGTCCTTTTCTCTCCGCTGCCTTTCGCGTGCGCGGACTTGCATGGCTACCAGCGTTTTTCCTGCCGCATCTCTCGACAGAAGTGCTTCCGTCAATTGGCGGTTTGATCGTTCTCGTCGGCATCATTGGATTCTTGATCGGCGCTGCTCAGATTTACTACTCCAAATTCAGGAGGCGTGGCGTCGTAAAAAGCGGGTTTTACAACCGAGTGCGTCATCCTCAATATTTGTTTTTGGGCATTGCCGGTCTTGGTCTATTGCTCGTTTGGCCGCGCTTCATTCTGCTCGTCATCTACATCAATGTGCTTTGGTTCTACTACTTTCTTGCACGCGACGAAGAAGAACGAATGCGGTCGCGCTATGGAGATGCCTATTTGGAACCGATGCAACATGCTCCCATGTTCATACCCGGAGCACCCGGCAAACGCTTAGCTGACCTGCTGTTTGGCTGGATACGCGCACGCAAGCTGAGGCTGTTCGCGCTCTACTGTCTGTCGCTAGTGGGTGCGACTGTCCTGGCATTCGTGTTACGCGACGTGAGCCTGATCGCCACGACTCACATCACTTTGCCTGACGAGAGGATCGCAGCCGTTTCTTTCTTGCGAGGCAGCGAAGACCAGCTTCGCCACTTCGTTCAGTTAGCTCGGGATGATCGCGATGTTCAAGACTACATGAATCAGGAGAACGGTTGGACGCTAGTTCAAGCTCTTGAAGGGAAGGGATCAGCATCGCATGTAATGATTGATGCAGGTATGCCGGTTAGTACGGTTAGAGCTTTGCCCATTACTGCGAAGGGTATCAAATTGGTACTCCTACACCGAGAAGGTCAACGTGCTGAAGACCAGCCCTTCAGTGTCCAAGCGCGTTGGCGACCTTTTCTTGTTGCACAAATGGACGATAGGGGCGCTCTCCACGTCATCGACCTTCCTGCGAAACTGTTCGTCGGAAATCCAGTCATGCCGATCTTCTGACTTTCAACTGTGAACCGTTGAAGCTGTCGAAAGCTGCGATCTGAAAATGTAATCAGGTGCGCGTCAGATCAACTCTACATTTCAAGTGCCTCTCGCACGACCTATTCGTGCTCTTGCCCTGCCCTCATCTCGAAGGCAATTCCGCAATAAACGCATCAGGAATGCTCCCGGTCTGTTTTGTCAGGGATCCGCCCGGTCTGTACCACACCTACCCCTTACCCTTTTCACATTTGGTGAATTACGCCGCGGCAGACCTTAATTACTGGGCGCGCGCGAAGAGTGCCAACTTCCTCGAAGGGGGCCAAGATTATTTCTTGGACATCTTCGTGTAGTTTGGTCCCCTTCGCGGTCCGCGCATAGACGGATTGCTCGCCGCCTACCTCAAATCAGACGTTGGTGTGTGGAGGGGCATTCACATCCAGTCGCACCGGACGATGGCTGTCCTCACCCTGTTTTGAAAGCGGAGCTTCGATAGCCTTAGCGTCCCTCTCCAGACATCCAGCAAGAATCTCTCTCGGTCGTTAGGGCCCCAATCTGCCAGATGGGCGGATTCGACAGCGTTTGCACACTGAGTTAACGTCGTGCAGTAACCGGCGAAACCCGTCCTCGGAGAACACACGATTCTGAAACGTTGCCAAGTTGCTCGCGGTCACTCGCGCCTTCTTAGCTCGCGCTTCACATGCCGATACAGCCAGCAGAGCACGATAACCAGCGATGCAGTGTGGAAGGCGTAATACAAGTTCCGGGTCGCCAACAACTCCCCAACTATTCAGTCCGCAGCCAGTTTGTTTGTGGCGTAGACGCCTTCACAAAATGGCGTCGCAAGCTGACGATCATACCAAGAAGCCAGAATCGATAGCTTAGTCAGTGCTATTCCACCCTGCGCTGCCGGATAGCTACTGACTGATCATTAGCATTAGCGGCAACAAGACGGGACGCCCTCCCGTCCCGGTTCGAGCGGTCCAAAAACGAAATCTCCCGATTCGGCTTTCTCGGCGGACATTTCAACCTCGGTGCTAAGTTGCCTAGGACGCGAAGAGGGCCAAACCTTCAGCCACTGACGCGCCACAGTTGTAGCAAGTCACTGCCATAACCATCTAACCTAAGATTTCGATTTTGCATCCCAGAACGAGCACAGCGTACACATCGCGTAACAAATGGTCAATGAACCGCGTTCGCAATTCCTTGTTCCCCTCGGGTCCCATGAGGCCACGGGTGGCGGTGGTTAATTAGCCACTTTGGGAACGGGTAGGGTGAGGTGTGCCCGAAAGCCTGGTCTCCTTGCTGGATCCATTGAGGGCCACGACGTTCTTCGCTTCTGCCGCCCCTTGACCCATTCTGTAAACGGCGTTAAACGGCGTGTCTTCTCGGCCATCTCCCGAGGCGAGTGGCCGTCTGTCCACGACGCTGTTTCTCGACCATTCTCATCGGTGCCTATGATGAGGTTGTCTACTAGGCGGGCACGAAGCCACGGATTGTGACCACAATTAATTTCACCTTCCCATTTCACGCCGTGAAAACTCGGAGACTCTGCCGGGTAGGGCTGTTGCCGACGGCGTAAGCGCCAATCCACTTTTTCACTGAGCGGCGCGTCTTTGTGATAAAGCAGTTCGACTATCTGCCGCACACGCTCGCTGCTAAGCCTCGGGTCAAGAATCTCTACAACTCTGTCTCGCGGCTTCGCGTGATTACCGCTACACTCCCACGTTATCAGCCACGCGCTCATCCCCTTTGACTCTTTCATGGCCCCTCTAGACTACTGATGGCGGCAAGACCGCCTCCTATGAAGCCTTGAGTGCGGGGTCCTCGGCGAAAAATAGACCCTGGATATAGATCAGCAAGACCTAAGGTCTAGTCCTCAGTGGGGTGATGTGCATGCACTGCAACTCGACCCATTCTTCACGGTAGAGTGGGGTGAAATGATTTACTTCTGGCTCGCCCGTCCTTCTGGTGCAGTAGCGCGCGCCAACTCAGGGCGTTTGAGTGTCAAATCTCCTTGCACGATGAGCGGTTTAGGCTCGGCCTCGGGGGGCAAACTGCCGCCCATCTTCTTAAGCAGCGCAGAGATGCTATCGGAGCCTGCGGTTAGGATGAGTGCAGTAACAATCGCGTTCAATGCTACGTTGGTTGAGAAGCCTAGGCCGGCAAGCAGGTGAATGTCTCCAAAATACCCCAGCAAGAGACCGAGCAGGCCTGCAAGCAATATGTAGGTGAGACGCTCGCGTTTCTTCAGCAATTCAGGAGCGGACTCGCCATGAAGCCTCGCAAAAGGCAACAAGACCATAAGCAGAGTCACCAGTCGATCGATGGCGAATGAAGCGATCAGAATGATAGTGATGGCAGTCGTCGCGTCGATGCTGTTAACCACCACCGGCGTCGCCGGGAACACGGTAACTTTTGTGGAGTCATTGTAGTTGCTAGGATCGTCGAGCTTAGCGTCGGCAGAGTGGCTGATTGTGGTCTTGATCGTTGCTTCGCAACTGGTCGGAGGATCGCTGGCCGCAAAGACGGATTTCGCCTCACCCTGGGTGTTCGTGGCCACGTCAGCAGGATTCACTGTGCCGCATTCGGTACCGTTCGTCACTTCGAAGTGGACATTAACGAGTGGTGCGCCCTTGGCCAGAATCCATACGGGCTTTGTGGCTTGAACCTTCTTCGCTGTCAAGCGGACCGAGTCAGCGCGTGCGCAAGAGGGCGTCACCATCAAAAGAATCAAACCTGCTCTGGCTATGCAAAAATAGATTCTCATCGGTTTGCCCTCCCGGCGGCACCGCCGGCAACCAAATCAGCCGCAGCGAAACCCTGTTTTAGTGGACTTGGAATGAAACTACGTCCTGCACCTGGTTTTCATACTCGAGCACTCCTGAAAATTCCTGCTGGACTCCACCCTTGACTCGAAGGGTGACGGTCCATGGCACCTTGCGTGGTGGCAAGCCTTTTGCTTCGTAGTACACGACCTTCACCCGGTAGGTTCCGGGAAGGGCGTTGTCCATCGTGATGTGTTCGGGGCCGTCAGCCACGGTATTGTCAAAGTCCAATATTGCGCCGGACGTGGTCGCTGGATGCTGGTAATAGCATTCCTCTCCGTTGGGATCGACTAGGTGCAGATCGATGTCTCCCGGTCCGTCCCATGTTAGCTCAGTGCGAATGTCGGAGGGAGGAATATTGGCGGCAAACGAGAGGGTCTCCGACGAGTTGGTCAGGCCGAATCGGTCAGGATATAGAGACGCCCGAATATGATTCATGCCGGGTAACAGCGACACTTGCGAACGAAACTCACCTTGGTTTACCGAAATAGACCTAACTGCTCCATTGACGTCAAGGAAGATTCTCTTGGCGCTGCGATCTAGAACCATACCCTGCACCAAGACTGATCGCTCTAGTGTCGCTCGACGGATCGGCGAGCCATTTGATGGCGAGGTGACGGAGGTGATCCTAACGCGCTGAGGCAGAACGATGATCAGTACTGTACCGGCAGCGATGGCAAGAGTCAGAATCGGTCCGAGATGAGCAATGGCGGTGGCCAGAAGTTGTGTCGGACGCAAAGAACGCTTGTTATGCTTTCGACGCGGTTCCTGGATGCGCGATACCGAGCCGGCCAGGCGGAATCGGAAGATCCACATAGGACATCCGTGAGGACGCTTTGACTCTCGCGGCACTTAACGAGAGTTGTCGCAGTAATGTGGAAGAGTCTAGCAAGGAATGACTCCGTCCAGCCACGATCTTGCCCCGGATTAAGCTCCTTCGGGAGCTAGTTGGCCCTGCATTAGAAACCCCGCCGGACGTCAGGGCGGGGTTTCGACTCAAGGTATTTATTGCCTTAATTAGCCATATCAGCACAGGGTAAGGGTGAGGTGTGCCCCGCCATCACCCCATTCGGCCTTCTCGGCGGACATATTCAACCTCGGTGCTGAGTTGCCTGCCGATACGTTTTTTGACTTTTCAGCCAAACGTCGAAGTCGAGGTGGAGATCCCGGACGACTAGACGGTTCCAGCCTGGGTTAGGCCCTGCCACGGTAGCAGCGGCCGCCCTATGTAGCAAGGCAGTGCAAGCCGCACCGCTTCGGTTAATGCCTTTATACCTTTATTCTTGTGGCTTCCGATGGCTCAAGCCGTAGGGTGACTTGGAGGAAAAACAAGCGGTAAGCCGCTGGGAATACGTGCCAAATAACTCGCCGATCGTGTCTGGGGAGACTTGTACTTAGAGGCGGTAAGACGTTCTGGCCATGCTAGGAGTCGGCTGTGCCCCACGGGACATTTCTAGAGGCGTAAGTGGCCTTCCTGAGCGGCTCGAAGGCAGAATAATTGTCCGTCTGCTTGCTCCACGAGACCGTTCTAGGAAGGGTTGTCGGTAATCGATCAGCCGTAAGGCTTCCGATCCCTTGACGGCGAGACGTTCAGATTTCAGGGCACACCTCACCCTACCCTGTGCTGATATGGCTAATTACCCCCCGGGGTTCGCCTCAAACGCATTGCAACGAGTTCCGTCATCATTACACCGAGCTTCGTCACGGACTTCATTTCAGCGTATTCATTAGAACTGAAAGCGAAGACGGCCCCGGACCTATGGGCCAGCATCGGATCAACGCTCATTCCGGTCGTTAAGAACTGCAAAATCCTCGAAATCGAGTTTGCTAGTGGGAAGGCTGCTCGCAGCAGCAATAAGCTACTTTGTGTGCGGTAGAAATGCGTACACTGAGAGCAGCATCTGACACTCTTCACTCACGCGGCACCCCGACCCGGCGCAGCAGGTCTTGGAAGTGGGGATTGGAGTGCAGGGAGTCGAAACGCGGATCTTGCTTAAGGTACACGAGCCAGCTTGACCTCTCCGCATAAGCTTTTTCCAGCCACTCGAACGCATGCTCGTCATCTCCGATCCCCTCGTAAACTACCGCAACGTCAAAAGCCGGAACATATCCTTTCTTCGACTGCTCGATTAGCTCGCGCAGAATCTGCACTGCCTCGGCGCGGTTCCCTGCCATACCGTAGGCATGCCCGAGCCCTGCCGTCGCAAAGGTGCTGGCCGGAGATAGTGTCCTCGTTTTTTGGAACTCTGCAATCGCCCTCTCGAACATGCCTTTTTGTTCATAGGCCCAGCCGAGGTCAAAGTGTGGCCAGAAAGATTGCGGGTTGGCTTCGAGCACCATTTGGCTCTGTTCAATCACTTTGTCGTAATGATGCCCATAGTAGTAAAGCCAAGCAAGATGGATGCTAATCACAGGATCGAGCGGATCAAGCTCCTGGGCGCGCTTTGACTCCGCGAGTGACTCCTCGTTTCGTCCAGCTGCAGTCAGATAGTGCGAGTACCAATGGTGAGCGATCGGATCGTTGCGGTTCAGCTCGATGGCCCGTTGGAATTCCTTCTCGGCCGCAGCCCAATCCCAATCATAATGAAGCTGCACATACGCCAAGGCGGCATGAGCCTGGCTCAACGTGTCGTCAAGCTCCAATGCCCTTTGTCCCGCCGCTTTCGCCTTGGGCATTGCCTCCCGAGGGGGGAGAATGCCATTCTCCCACGACCCCATGGTGGCGTACGAAAGCGCCAAACCAGCGTAGGGGAGGGCATAGGTCGGTTCCTTCTCCAGGGCTTGCTGAAAGAACTCGATTCCCTTCTGCAGACCCAGCGGTCGTCTACCCCAGTAATAGAGCCCCTTGAGATAATCCTCCTGCGCGGCGGGATTGATGCTGCGCGCGTTGGCCAAACGTTGCTGCTCCTGAGAAGTCATCTTGGCCTGGATCTCTGCGGCAATGGCCCTCGCCAGATCCCCTTGTAATACCAAGACATCGCTCAGATCGCGCTCGTAGCTCCTAGCCCAAAGATGACGATCCGTGGGTGCCTGGATCAACTGGGCATCAATGCGGACTCGATTGCCGGAACGTGCTACCGAACCTTCCACCACCGCGTCCACGTTGAGTTCTTTAGCAATCTCGGAAAGAGGCTTTCGGACGCCCTTGTAGCGCATGGCAGAGCTTCGCGAGATGACACGCAAGGAGCCGATTTGTGCCAGGTCTGTGATCAGTGCGTCAGTCATGCCGTCGGCGAAGTACTCCTGTGCCGGATCGCCAGTGAGGTTCTCGAGCGGCAGCACCGCAATCGAGTGGATCTCACGGGGATTCGCCCTGCCCAACAAACGCTCCCGGACACCGCTGATATAAAAGGCGAGAAATGCGGTCGTGGCAATGACTGAGAAAACGGGTATGAGCCAGATTCTACGCAAGCCGCGCTCTAGCGCGGCCGGGCTGCCGGGGGTCGGCGGTGTGCGAAGCTGTACCGCCGCGACCACTGCGTTGCCGGCTGTTGCTTGCGTCGAGGTAGGCACCGTCGAAGGGGTTGGAAGGGTTTCGACCGACCTCAGAAAGCGATAGCCCTTCCGGGGCAGCGTCTCGATGTAGCGTGGCGTGTCGGCGGAATCACCAAGTACCTCCCGCAGCTTTTGGATCGAGTTATTCAGGCCGTGGTCGAAATCGACAAAGGTGTCGGCCGGCCATAGCTTTTGACGCAACTCCTCGCGCATCACCACCGACCCAGCATTTTCCAGCAGCATGGCCAGGATCTGGATGGGCTGGCCCTGGAGCCTTAACTTCATGCCTTGCTTGCGCAACTCTCCAGTTTGCAAGTCCAGCTCGAAGACGCCGAACCGCACAGCTGTGATCGATGGATTGTGGATCAGCTTCCTCACAACAACCAGCCCCGTGACACCGCGAGGGCGCAGGCAAGTATCAACATTGTAGCGAAATCCGCCCACGGCTGATTTGAGGCAATAGCATCAACCTAATCAACGACTTAAGAAAGGATTCGCAAAGGACTTGCGTGGGATTGACGCGCAACCAGTGGAGGTCCAAGGTCGCTATATTTCGCTCAACAGCGAACCGGAGGATGGCATGGAACGAAAAATTGCTACGCTAGCAGCCGCGCCTTGGAGCAAAAGCACCTTCGTGGGGACAATATTGGGCGTTTGCTTGGCCACGTTGATTCTGGGTATGGTAGCGACGGCGAACGCTCAAGATGACAGACGCTGCTCAAATGCGACCGCGGCAGGAAACTGGGGATTTACCACTAGCGGGACGGTATTCTTGCCAACCGGCCCGGTGGCTGTCGTGCTCGTAGGCAGATTCACGCTGGACGAGGGGGGGAATGTCGTTGGGACACAGACCAGAAGCTTGAACGGCACCATCGCTCACGAGACCTTTACGGGAACAATCGCGGTCAATCCTGACTGCACGGCTACCTTCAATGTCAGCGTTTTCCACGCGGAGGTTTTGAACCGCACAGCAACTTTGGAGCTGGTATTTGTCAACAGTCTGCAAGAGTATCGCGCAGTCTTCACATCGGCCATCTCAGAACCCAGTGGCACAAGTCTGGCAACAGTCTTGACCATGGACGGCAAGAAGCTGTTCCCGGAGGACTAGCGCTCATCGACACGACGAACTCGGGCGTGCGGCCGACACCGTCCATACTGAGAGTTCTGGATAAATCTGCGCAAATTAGGTTCCAGCCAACACAGATGCAGCGAGGCGGTCGCCATGCAACAATTCGTGACTAGATTCACGCTGGACGGGGGGGAATGTCGTTGGGACACAGACCAGAAGCTTGAACGGCACCATCGCTCACGAGACCTTTACGGGAACAATCGCCGTCAATCCTGACTGCACGGCTATACTGTTTCAGTTGGCGGTGGTTAATTAGCCACATCAGCACAGGGTAGGGTGAGGTGTGCCGAAGGTTGAAAAACTTGTAGAAGCAGCCACCGAGACGATTGCAGATTTGCTTGATGACTACTTCACGCGGCAGGTCATCGACGCCGTGCCCGGTTATAAGATTTGCCTATTGAGTTCGAGTGCGGCGAATGGCGCCAAGGTCGGCTCATCCAGACAAGGAAAAACCGTGGTCCGGCTGTTCCTCACATCCCACAAACTTTACGCGTATTTTCACGTTGCGGAGCTAAGGACGAGTTCCGACGGTGACTGGTCTTCTTTGAACGAGCGCATAAATGCAACGGTTGGCGGTGGTTAATTAGCCAATATCCAGCAGACGGCGGTAGGAATCGCCACTCCGAGTGCGGGTAAGGCGACTTGCACCGCGTACTGGCATCCACCCTAGCCTCGGCAGGCACGCTAATAATTCCCAATGGTCTGGACACCACACCCGGAAATGCCAGCGCGGGCTTGAATGCTCCGGCAAGTTTCGAGTACCAAGAGGATTTCGGCAGGGGACAGTTCGCTTCCGTTGGAGGCCCTCTCCTCATCACCCAGATCGCATTCCGTGCCGCGCCGGGTACAGGACCGATCGATGTGACTGTGGGAACATTCAGCATCTATCTCTCCACGTCACCGTACTACCCGAACACCATTAACGGCCACCAGCTCATCACATCCAATTACGCGGCAAACAGAGGTCCCGACAATACTCTAGTGCTTTCAGGCGGTCCGGGCACGTTCTTTAGCAGCCCGGGCTGCTCGCTACCGGGCCCGTGCCCTCGACATGGTTTTTGTCGCCAAACCGTTTTTGTTCAACCCTCACGATGGAACTCTGCTTATGGATGTGCTGTTTACGGGGTGGACTAACACTGGCACCGGCAGCCTTGATGTCGAGGGTTTTTCCTCGTCATTGCAGAGCGTAACTGCACAGGTCAACCCCTCGGACCAAGTTGTTCTCGGCGGGCCGATTGTGCAGGTCGGGTTTACTCCGGTGCCGGAGCCAGCGAGCATGACTCTCCTGGCTACCGGACTCGCGGCCATCTCTTGCTCCATTCGCCGCAAGCTCGTGCCGTAGAGCACCGCATCCCAAGCTCTTATGAAGCCGTCCCGCGGGGCAGCTTTTCTGTTTCGCGGGTAGCTGACGCTATCAGCCCATTACACTCCGAGATCCGATCCGACTACTTACGGCTGACTTGACGGCGCCAGAGTGGTTGAGCTGGTGCGCCGTATGAAAGACTCTGCTGTATCCCCCGACTAGGGGCCGACGGCACGCTGTGCCGGTCCTGTCAGTGCACACCTCACCCTTACCCTGTTCCCACACTGGCTAATTAGCCAACGCCAACCGTGGGATGGCTAGGCGGCTGGGCGGAGAACTGCGGGTGCTTCCATCTCCTTCTCTTTATATAGCCATGCGCCGGCCAAGGTGCCGGCCACGATTTCGGCTAACGCCACGACTGTCGTTATCACCAGCAGCCGCGTGGGGAACAGGCCCAAGGGATAGTTGCCGAGATTCGCCAGAAACACGGCAAGTACCCACGCCACCAGCCCAGCCCGAACTGCCGTGCGGGGTCCCGCTCCGTACCGCGGTCTAATAGCCGCGTAGATCCAAACCGCAGCGATGCCCAGCAGGAAGCCCCAAACATTGAAGATCACAATCGCGCTTGCGGACAGATCGGCGGGTTTACCCAGCGTCTGCATCGCCTGGCCCCAAGCCTGCCTCAGGACAATCCCATTGGTGACATATTCGACTACATTGATCACCACGCCTGCTAACAGACCGCCCAAGATCACTCGACCCCGATTCGTATGCGCCATAAACATCCTCCTTATGAACGCTAAAACGAACGCAGAAATTATGGCTCTTTCTGTGGGTGGCTAGCAACGACCAGCGGCCCGAATGTTGCGCGTCTTCATGTTCCAAAAGCGAACGTGGAGAGTTACTGGCGGACGGGAATCAGGTTTTGGGCACACCTACCCCTTACCCTGTGCTGATGTGGCTAATTGACCCTTCCCCTGGGGCATTGCATTTGGACGCGTTTTGGATACTTCAGAGAAGTACACGACGGGACCGCTTTGACGTTGGTTCCCAGACCAGCAACTGGGAGCACCGTCTGGCGGTCATAGCGGTGTCTCATCGTCAAACTTCACCTATTCACAGCAGAATCTCATGGCTTCGCGTCATAGTGACCAATTCCGAATTGAGTGGCAATCGTACTGCTCCAGAAAAAACGAACGCCGTCGGGCGATGAGCTGGTCCGCTGGGTAAGGGGCAATTAGTCGGGGGCGGACCAGCGTTAAGACCCTTAAATGTTTAGCGAAGTTGACGGCTGATCGCAACCTAAGAGGTGTTAGAGATGAAGAATACCACGCTGAGAGTTGTCAGTTTGCTCGCCATTCTACTACTGGCTTCGGTCTGTCTATTTGGCCAGGCGGAGACCGGCGTGATCGCGGGCACCATCACCGACACCAGTACCGCAGTTGTGCCAGGTGCGACGGTCACCGTGGTGTCGACTACCACGGGGTTCACCCGGAGCACAACCACGGCGTCGGCTGGGGAATATGCAATCACCAACCTGAAACCGGACACCTATACCATTACGGTTGAACATGCCGGTTTTCAGAAATATAGCCGGCCGGTCCAGGTTCTCGTGGGATCGAGGAATGAAGTGTCGGCACAACTGAACGTCACGGGAGCATCGACGACGGTGGAAGTAACGGCTGCCGGTGAAACGGCGGCGGTCAACACCGAGACGCAGACGCTTTCACAGGTGGTCACGGCGCAGCAGATCACCGATCTGCCGACTCTGACGCGAAATCCTTACGACCTAGTTGCCGTGTCGGGCAACGTTGCCGAAGACACCCAAGGCGGTCGCGGCGCCGGTTATGCCATCAACGGTCAGCGTTCGGCGAACACCGACGTCCTGTTGGACGGCGGCGAGAATGTCGATCTGTTCACCGCGA
>Ga0310912_10001747_pt1 | contig 11992 bp, 8 predicted proteins | sample GREbulkMGOX080_FD_203443 | JGI IMG/M metagenome (GOLD analysis project Ga0310912, IMG submission 203443) | Lab enrichment of tropical soil microbial communities from Luquillo Experimental Forest, Puerto Rico - GRE.bulkMG.OX080 | ecosystem: Environmental > Terrestrial > Soil > Tropical forest >...
AGATGTACTTTCAAATTGATCCCGCTGAATTTAAGCAGGCGATAATTTACCGAATAGTCGTTAATCCGAGTGATCGGCGAGCGATAGATCGACTTCAGCGGCCTGCCCGCTGCGAAATCGGCCACAACCTCGGCGACGATTTCAACGCCGCCGCTGCAGACGACGTCAAAGAACTGGGTCGCGAACTCGGGAAACTGGGTGCAAACGCTACCACCGGCAACCACCGTTGCGCCCGCGCGGCGAAAAAAATAGGAGAGTTGACGCATGCGATCGAAATCCGGCTGCAGACCGGTCAGGAAGGCGATGGCATAACCGGTCGCTCGCCGCGGCTCGAATGGGCCATGCCAGTCTTCGTGATGCAGTGTGACATCGAACCTCTTTGAATCGATGAAGGATGCGATGTGCAAGCCGGACATCGGCTGCATGAAATGCTTTGACCGCCGTTTGGTCCGACCCGGACGTAAATGGGTACAAACCACGATGGCACGCGGAAGAGGGGCCGGGGCGCGCTCGATGGCATTACGCCAGAAATACGAGATGAGAGAGACAACCAAATATTGTATTCCTAAAGCAAAAGTACGTGTCAGATGTAGCACGACACTCACTACCCGAGATCGCTGTTTCTCAATTTTCCACGATGCTATAGTGGCGCGCCCTCACCTGTAAGGCAATCATGGCAGCTGTCAGCGACGTCGCGGGTAACACGATGCCGGAGCGTCGATACCTGACGACTCTGTTCGCTGACCTGGTCGGCTATACCGCCCTCTCCGAGCGTCTGGACCCTGAGCTTCTGCGGGATCTGCAGCTGCAATATCAGGATCTTACCCGGACACTTGTGGAACGATACGGCGGGTTTGTCGCCTCCTACTCCGGTGACGGCATTCTTGTCTATTTCGGCTATCCTCTCGCGCATGAAAACGACGCCGAGCGCGGCGTGCGCGCAGCGCTCGAACTGATCGAGTGCGTCGGCAAGCTGGACGTATCGGCGGGTCTCCCACCGCCTGAGGCGCTTTCTGCACGCATTGCCCTACACACCGGTTTGGTTGTGGTTGGACCCGAGATCGCCAGCCTCGGACGCAGTGTACAAGGTGCTGTCGGCGAGTCCGTTAACATCGCGGCGCGGCTGCAAGCCGAGGCGAATCCAAACACTGTCGTCGTCAGCGGGGCCACCCGAGAATTGATTGATGGGTTATTCGATTTCGAGCCGCTCGGGCCGCGACCGATCCGCGGCTTGTCACGGCCGATTTCGGTTCATCGCGTAATTGGACCTCGTCTCGGTGGCGGTCGCGCGCTCGGACACTGGCGGCGTGGCGCGGTGAGGTTGATCGGACGCCAAGCGTCAATGGATCGGCTTATGACCCAGTGGCAGGCGGTCGTTCGGGAATCTCGCTGCCGCGTGGTCCATGTCGTGGGCGAGGCCGGCCTCGGCAAGAGCCGTCTCGTGCTCGAGCTGTGCGAGACTTTGGCGCTGCCCGACTCGCAGATCCTGCAGGCCAACTGCCTGGAAATGTTCGCTTCCACCCCGCTCTATACGGCAACTGGCCCGCTGTGGGAGCGAGCCGGCATCCGTGCGGAAGACAGCGAAACCGCAAGGCGCGATAAGATTGTCGCCTTCTTGAGCGATCGAGGACTTGGCAACCCTGACGCCGTCGAAACCCTTGCCGGACTTCTCGGCCTTGCGCTGAGCAGCACGTCGGAAGCGGCCCAGCTCCCGCCCGTCGAGGTGAAGCGTCGCCAGTTCGCGCTGATTATCAGCCTGATCGGCCGCATCGCGCGCGCCGGGCCCACCCTGCTCTGGATCGAGGATACTCATTGGCTTGATCCGTCTTCGGTCGAGCTCCTGCCCCAGGTGATCCAGGAATTGCATGAGACACCACTATTGGTGGTGCTGACGCGGCGCTCATTTCCGACGGGGCCCAAACTACCGGACGCCGACGACGTGGTTGCCCTTAGCCCTCTGCTGCCTGCAGAGTGCTTGGAATTAGCTCGGGCGGTGCCAGGCGCGCAGGTCCTGCCGGACCATCTTTTGTCCGAGGTTGTGGCTCCCTCGGACGGGCTGCCGCTGTTCATCGAGCAACTCGTGATTTCGCTGGTCAGCCAGACACGCGACCCGGACCGCAGCAGCCCGGGTCCCGGCACGCCGACAGTGCCGTTGACCCTGTCCGAGATGCTGTCCGAGCGCCTCGACCGGCTACAAGGTGGCCGGCGCATCGTGCAGGCGGCCGCCTGCATCGGGCGCGCCTTCACCCCGGGCTTTCTCGCCGCGTTGCTGGATGAGGAACAAAGCGCCGTGCAGGAGCCGCTTGAAGCGCTGGTCGGCGCAGAGATCCTGCGGCGGCAGGGCGACGATGCCAGCGAGTTCGAATTTCGCCACGCCCTGTTGCACCGGGTGGCATACCAGTCGATCCTGCAGGCCGACCGCCGCGCCTATCACACGCGCATCGCCACGCTGTTGAAGAGTGGCCAGGATCTGGGGCCGACGCTCCCTGAGGTGATGGCGCATCACCTGACCGCCGCAGGAGAGATCGCGGCCGCCGTCGAAAGCTGGCTCGCTGCGGGCATACTCGCCGCCCGCCGCTCGGCGCATGTGGAGGCGCTCGAACATCTCGACCGCGGCCTCGGCTTGTTGGACCAGCTGCAGGAAGCGGCCCAGCGCCGTGATTTCGAGATCAAGCTGCAGGCCGCGCGCATCGGCCCGATCATCGCCACGCTCAGCCCGTCCTCGGCCGAGATGGGCGCCTGCTGCCGCCGAGGCCTAGAGCTCTGTCTCGATGGCGAGCCGACCCCGCTGGTGTTCCCGCTGCTCTTCGGCCAGTACACCTTTCTGATCGGCCGCGCGCGGGTCGAGGAGTCGCTGGAGCTGGCCAGGCTGTTTCTCGCGCTGGCCGAACGCAACAGCCACATGCCGGGGCGCGTGATCGGCCACCGCATGATGGGATTGGCGCGCCTCGGGCTCGGCGACACCCACGGCGCCCGCGAGGCGGTCGAGCGTTCCCTGCAGCTCTATGTGCCGGAGCGTGACGGCGCGGTGACCGACCTGTTCGGTCAGAACGCGCACGTGCACGGCTCGGCGCTGCTCAGCCTGGCCTTGTTCTGTCTCGGCGAAATCGACGCCGCGTTCCAGGTCGGCATCGAGGCGCTGCGAGCGGCAGATGAGCTGCGCCACCCCATTTCGACGGTGATCGCGCTTGGTTATGTCGGAGGGTGGGTATTCGGACTGAGCGGCGCCGCCGACCTGCTGATGCAGGAAGCCCGCCGGCACGTCAGGATTTCCGAACAGCATCGGCTCAGGGTGTTCCGCCCTTTGGGCGAAGCGATGCTCGGCTGGGCGCTGTGCCAGCAGGGCAGCTTCGACCAGGGGATCGCGGCGCTCGAGCAAGCCATTGCGGACCTCGATGCGGCCGAGTGGCGCCTGTCGGGACCGGGTATTCTGGCCGTTCTCGCTGACGCCAAGCGGCGATGCGGCCGGCTGGCCGAGGCGCGGACATTGTCCGATCGGGCGGTCGCCGCCGCAAGCGTCTCCGACCGCTGGATCGAGCCCGAGGCGTTGCGCGTCGCCGCGCTGATTGCCGCGGAGACGGCGCCGGGGGATCCAGGCGCGTTGGCGCTGGCGCGCCAAGCGGTCGCCTGCGCGCGGCGGATCGCCTCGCCGGTGTTCGAGCTGCGCTGTCTCGACACGCTCAATGCGCTGGCCAATGGCTCGGATCGTCCCAAGATCGAGGCTCGCCTTATCGAGCTCGCCGCATTTCGCGATTTGGACCAGCGCCTCCGGCGGCAGCTACAGGTCCGCTGAGGAGCGTCTGCTGCACAAACTCGACAACTGAGATGGGGAACGTAGGTTGAGCTATAGTACTACACGCGACAGCGAGCAGCTGCGCCGCATTTTCAACACCGCCGTGCCTGATTTCATCTGGCGCTACCAGTCGCACCAATGGCAGGTGCCGCGACGGACCCTGTTTCTGTTTCCGGGCGGCATGGCGGGCCAGCTGTTGCGGGCGCAAACGCCCTATGACGACAATGTGACCACGTCCCAGACCTTTAGTTACGACACGGTGTGGGTGACGCCCTTTACGTTTCTCCCGCCCGGGGCGCTGCAGCTCGCGATGCACCACGATCCGCGGGACCCTCCGGCCGTCGAGCGCGATCTCGACGACCGGATCATCATCGCCGACGGGGTCGTCAATTTCCTCGGGGCGACACCCTACGACCGATTCACCCAATGGTGCGAGCTCAACAAACTCGACTGGTTCATCTTCAGCTGGGATTGGCGCCGCCGTCTCGAAGACACGGTCGCGCTGTTCCTGCGGTTTCTCCCGCAATTTCAGCAGACCGTCATCAGCCAATGCGGCGCCGACCCGCTCGGCGATTTTATTCTGGTCGGCCACAGCTTCGGCGGCATGATCGTCAATCTGATTTTGCACCAGGCGAATTCGCTGCTCGACACGATGACCTGTGCGGTCACGGCCGCAGCACCGTTCTACGGCTATGGCGGCCAGATCCACCGCTGGTTCGAGGGTGAGCAATATCTCAACTGGGGCCTTGGAAAGATGAAAGTCATCCAGGCGATTTCGTCGATGCCCGCCTGCTACACCCTGCCCTATCTCGACTACAACACGTTTCAATTGTACCCGCAGCTCGGGACGGACCCGGCCTTTCCGCTCGCCGCCTACCCCAGCGATTTCGCCGGCGGCGTCCCCCAAGCGATCGCCGACCCGTTCAATCCGGTTCCGCAGCAATACCCGGACGACACGGGTTTTGACCCCAACCTGCTGAGCGACGGCCTGACGGTCTTTCGACTGCTGGTCTCGCCGCCGCTGCCGCGATACGCCGGCAAATTCTTCAATATTCGCGGCGTTCAGCCTGCAAACAGCACGGTGGGCGGCATCAACTGGCAACTGCTAGCCAATCCGCCGCATTGTCCGGCGGTATCGCCGATTACCGATAACCCGCCGCCGGCGCCCGGCGACGACACGCAGCCGGCGTGGACGGCGCGGCACGCGGCGCTGCCGGATCCAAATACCCAATGGGTCAATGTGACGGCTGCTATCGACCACATCTTCATGATGGAATATCCTGAGACGCAGGCAGCCATCGCCCAGGTGCTGTGATGAAGAACAAGCCGTTGCCGGAGATGCCCGTCCCCGAGACCGCGAGCAGCGAAGAGGCGCTCCAGTTCGTGCGGGACCTGCAGGAGCAATACCTCCGCGAGCGCCCCGTGGACCAGAATGCGTTCATCGAGCAGTACCTGGACCGGTTTACCCGCGGCGACCTGCGCGGCATCGGCCGGCGGATCCTGATGGACATCATGAAGCGGCCGCAAATCTCGCCGGAGGCCGGCCCCGAGCCCGAGGCGCCCGCTCGCGCGCCAGCGCGCGGCAGGACGCGGCGCGCCACGAGTACTCGGCGCCGGCCGGCCCGCGAACGGTGAGCGCGGCGCAGCCGGTCGCTTCGGCGACCGAATCCGCCGCGCGGACCCAAGCCCCGGCCATTCAGCAGCGCTGGACGACTGACGGTGTCGTGTCGATGGCACGACCGGGTGCTCGCGCACGCTTGTTCATGTGGGTCGTTGCCTTTGCCGAGCGATGGAACCTGAAATATGCCAAGCTCGGGAACCCCTGCGTTTACGACAATGCCGCGTTTTCTTGGGCGGCGGAGGTGGAACGCGAGTGGTGGACCGTCAGAGAAGAACTCGATCGCGTGCTCCTTCGTAAGAACGAGCTCCCCAAGGTCCAGGATCTCGCCATCGACGCCACCGCAATCACCCGAGACGCTGGCTGGAAGATATTCGTGCTGGTCGCCTACGGGATCAGGTCCGCACCCAATATTGCGCTCTGTCCCCAGACATGGCGAATTGTACGGAAGATCCCCGGTCTCAAAACCGCGATGTTCTCGATATTCGAGCCCGGCAAGCGCCTGCCGCCGCATCGCGGTCCCTATAACGGCGTGTTGCGGCTTCATCTGGGTCTACGGGTGCCCGAGCCGCGCGCGGCCCAGGGCATCCGTATTGGATCAGAGACCCGGCACTGGCAAGAGGGGAGCGCGCTGATCTTTGACGACGCCTACGAGCACGAGGCCTGGAACCAGAGCGGCCATCCCCGAGTGGTGCTGTTTGTCGATTTTGCAAAGCCGCTGCGATTTCCGGCCAATCTATTGAATGCGCTGTTGCTCAGGCTCGCCCCCTTTACGCCGTACCTGCGCGAAGGCAATGAGAACCTGCGCCGCTGGGAGCGGCGGTTTTACGCCGCCGCGCCGACAGAGCGATAGGCCACAGGCGGTCAGAAGCGCAAATTCAAGCCCAGGCTGATCACGCTGGCGCTGGTGCTGTAGGAGCCGATCAGGGTGCCCGCGGACGGGCTGGTCGAGTAGTTTATCCCGCGTGCGCCGATGCCGAACTCATGGAGGAAAGAGGCCTGCAGGCTCGCATCCGGCATGATTTCATAGGTGAAGCCGACACCGAATAGGATCAGGTCGCGGCCCGGCAGCCGCGGCGAGCGCGTGCTGTCCGTCCCTGTGCTTTCGTCAAAACCGAGCCCCGCCTGCAGCATGAGGCCCGGGACTGTTGCCGGCCGATAATTTGCACCCAGAGAGCCGAGCCAAGTGTTGCGCAGTTGCAGCGGCACGGTGGTCGTCGCCAGGCCATTGTCGCTTGCGACCGACAGCTGGCGGATCAGCGACCAGTCGGTCCACGCCGCCGTCGCGAGGCCCGTCCATTCGGGGCTGATGTCCCAGACCCCGCTGGTCGTCAGGACGTCCGGCAATGTGATGCTCGTATGGGCGTGCCCGCTCTCGGTCTCGAGAAGCCCGGCGACCGTTGGGCTGAACGTGGCGACCAGTGGCGGGATTGAAATCCGCTGCTCGCCATCGAGGTCCTCGTTGATCCTGGAGCGGTAATCGATGCCGAGGCGCAGCCGGGAGTCGAATTCGTAGAGCGCTCCCAGATGATACCCGGCGGTCCAGTTGTGGGCATGCAGGTCGGCGCTCGGCTCGCCGGCAAGCGCCGTCAACGGCCCGATGTTGACCGCACTGGTCAGCCGAGCCTGAAAATAGTCGACGATCGGCCCGGCGCCGAGCGAGAGATGTTCGTCGATCCGATAGGCGGCTACCAATCCGAGCTCGAGATCGGTGACGGAGGACGCCAGCGCCTGATAGCGCCCGACCCAGTCGAACGGATAGCTCAGTCGCTGGCCGAACGGATCCTCCAGCGAGAAGCCCAGCTTGAAGTCCGGGCTGGCGCTCCACACTCCGGCGAGGCTCGCAGCCGGCCCGGCAATTGCGGCGTTACCGCCGGTGACTCCCGGTGTAGGCAAGGATCCGAACAGATTCTCCCCGGTGAATTGGGTATACGGCACGATGGCGTTCAACCCACCGGCCAGCTCATTGTCGCGAAGCAGGGTCATCGCGGCGGGATTGCTCCAGGCGGTGCTGGCGTCATAGCCTTTAGCGGCCATTCCTGCGAAGGCGTTGGCGGTCCAGTCAGGGCTGCCGGCGCGAACCTGGAAACCCGCTGCATTCGCGACCTCGGGCAGGAGCGCGATATAACCGGTTGCGAGCCAGATGCCCGTGAGCAGAGCAAGGTTCCGGGGCTCTCCCATCACGCTCCTCCAACTGTTGGGGCCGTCGGGTGGGAATGCGGCCCCTTATGGAAAACCTATAGTTTAGCAGAACCGCTCCTGTATCCAAATATCGGTTTTGCATCCCCAAAGAATCATGTTTTTGCTCGCTCTTTCGGTTCAACGACGAGTCGCTTGACAACAGGGGTGGTTGAACCATTCGTCGCGCCCGACGAGTTTGGGAGGAGCCGGACAACAGCCGAATAAGAGACTGCGTTGCACACTACTTCACATCGCTGCCCAGCTTCCGAGTAAAGCGCTACGCACCGGTCGCTTTTTACGACGGGCTTATTTCGCGGCTACAGGCCTTCCTTGCAGCGAGGGTCGTGGCGACCCGGCTTGCCGCCTCTGGCGGCGTCGCAATGCGTCTAATCACCTTCTGCGCGCCTTTGCGATCAACGCCTATGTGCGTGAGCTTCGCGCATTTTTATCCGTGCTGCGGACGGATTCTTCCGTTGCTCGTTTCGCCGATGACACGAATGCGAGCGTGCCGGCATATTTCGATCGCCTGCTCGATACCCGCCTCGGTCGCTATGCCGCGCTGTTGGCCGAGCCGGCACGGCGCCAACTCTGCGCAGACTAATTAGCGGCCAAGGCCAAGCCTGGCCGCAGCCAATCAGTTGCTGCGGCGACCTCGTCTAAAACGGGCTAACGCCGAGCGTAGACGGCCGGGCCGAACCGTGCTTTGCAGCTCGCCGCGCAGTGGCACCTTGCCGACGCGAGCCGGGTCGCCATCCGTCAACAGCTCTGCGACGAGCTTTTGCCAGAGTTCTGCGCGGTCGTTTGTGCCGGCAACCCACAACGTCCGCCGGCCCTTCATCAGCGAAACGAGTCGCTGCCGAGCTTAGCAATAAGCGCTTCTCGGATGGCACGCGGATCTATTTCGAGTTCCGGTATACCGCCATCCGAGTCATCCACGACAAGCAGCTCAGCCGCGCTGAGAGGCCAGACGGTCCGGCCGTCCTGGAACGCGGTACCAGCGTGCAGGCCTGCACGCTCTGTCATTCCTTGCCGCGGCAAGAATCTAGTCCGAGCCAGCTTTACCAGCGAGATGAACCGGCACAACCCGGCCCGGTAGCCAAACTCCGTGACCGTTCCTACTGCGAGGCTGGTCTTCCCGCAGTTCAAGGGGCCGGTCAGTACGACGTGGCGGAACTCCGGCGCGGGTTGGACGACGAGGCTGGTGATGATACTAGGCCCATCTGGGCCATCGAAGTTCTCGGGGAAGTTCGCGAGCCTGTACAGGAACGGTACATCCGACTGCTGCGACGCTATCTTGCGTCGTAGCCCATAGTCGGCAAGAGGTAGTGAAAGGACAATTAGAACAACTGCAGCAGCAAGAAGACTCCATGGTGGGAAATGCACCGCGATCACCGCCAGGGCAGCGCCTATTCCAAGTGTAGATGCAGAAAGTTGCGCAATTGAGCAGTACATCATTCCTATCGAAGGGAAGGCGGCTTGGCGCCGATCAAATTCATAGAAGTACTCGTAAGCCTCTTTTATCAGGATGGCGATGACAACTACGATTGCAGACAACTCTATAGGGAGGACCGGCCATAAAAATAGTGTGGCGATGAAGCCCAGGGTGACATGACCGGATTGATCGGCGACCCAGGTATAGGTCAGAGTCGATGCGTCCTGCGCGTCTTTGCTGCCGAATAGATCATGACTTACCTGTCGGAAAATCGTAGATCGGTCTCTCATCGTTTCATCTCCTCACCGCGCCGGGACAGCGGTCTGGCGGATCGGTCTCCTGACCAGTTTCGCGGGAGCGCGAATAGGACCAAATCTGGGCCGGGAGCAGATTCAGCCAGACCCGGCCAATCTCGCGGCCGGTGATCCCCAAGCGATCGACCGGCAAAGGCGAAGAGAACGCGTTTGTCAGCTGGAGAAACCGGCCGCGCGGTCCCAAGAGGTCGAAGCACGGATCTACCACGGCTCGCTGCGCCAACAGCGGAAACCATTTTATCGGCAAGCTTGAGACGACGGCGCACAGCCGTTCGACACGGCCCGCGAGATACTGGCTAATCTTTGTCGCGTCGTCTTCGATCACCGTCATTCCCGGTAAATCACGGCGCAGCATCGCCGCAAGGGGAGGCTCGCGCTCGACAGCAAGGATCCGATCAGTCGGACAGCCGGCGCGCACGAGGCCGCGCGTAAGACTGCCGGTTCCCGCTCCGAGCTCGAGCACCCGCCCGGGTCTTTCTAGCTCGACGCAACGCGCAATTGCGTCGGCGAGGCGCGCGCTGCTCGGATTGGTGGCGGCAATGTGCAGCGGTTTTTGCAGCCAAAGCCCGAAAAAGACTGTCGCGTCCGCGGCCAATGATCACCTGCTCTAATCGGGCGGGGTGCTCCGGAGAAGTTGCAAGTTCACCGTAGAATTCGATGCCGGCTCAGCTCACATGATTGCGGGCATTTCGAGGTCGGGATCATCGCTGAGACCGGTAAGCGGTTCCAGACCTTTGGAGTGATGGCGCGCTCGAGGTGGTTTAAGGCTTTGCCGCGTTAGCTCGAGATCAGCAGCTTTTCGAGCACATCGATGGCGTCAGCCTCGCGGGCGGGTTTGTCCCAACGGATGCGGTGGATGCGGGGAAAGCGCATCGCCAGCCCCGATTTGTGGCGGGTCGAGCGGTGCACGCTGTCGAACGCGATCTCGAGGACGACTTCCTTGCTCACCTCGCGCACCGGTCCCCAACGCCGCACGGTGTTATTGCGCACCCAGCGGTCGAGTCGCCGCAGTTCCTCGTCGGTGAAACCCGAATAGGCCTTGCCGACCGGTACCAGCTCGCTGCCGCGCCAGGCGCCGAAGGTATAGTCGGAATAGAAGGACGAGCGCTTGCCATGGCCGCGCTGCGCGTACATCAAGACCGTATCGAGGGTCAGCGCGCCGCGCTTCCATTTGAACCACGGACCCTTTGGCCGGCCGGCGACATACGACGAATCCGCTCTCTTCAGCATCAGTCCTTCGATGCCGCGCTCGCGCGCCCCGTCGCGCAATTCACGCAGTTCCTGCCAGCCGGTGAACGGCACCAGCGGCGAGAGGTCGAGGCCCGGACGCGGCATCTGCGCATGCCATGATTCGAGCCGCCGGCGGCGCTCTGCGAAGGAGCAGCCGCGCAGATCTTCACCCCCCTCGCGCAATATGTCGTAGAGCCGCACAGCCGCCGGATAGTCGCGCAGCAGCCTGGGGTTTGGGGTCTTGCGGTTGAGCCGCTGCTGCAGATCGTTGAACGAGGCCACCGCGCCGTCGCGCAAGACGAGGAGTTCGCCGTCGAGCGTCACCTCCGCCGGCGTCGCGTCGAGAACCTCCGGAAAGGCGGCGCCGATGTCGTCTCCGGAGCGGGAATAGATCCGCTTTTCGCGGCCCCGGGCGACGAGCTGAACACGGATCCCGTCCCACTTCCACTCGGCGAGGTAATCGCGCGGGTCGAGGCCATCGAGGTCGGAATCTTCCAGCGGCTGGGCCAGCATCAGCGGGCAGAAGGCCGGCAGATCACCGGTCTGCGGCGCCGGGCCGCGGCCCTCGAGCCAGTCGAACAACGGCCGGTAAGGCGGTGCCAGCCCGTGCCAGACCTCTTCGATGCGATCGACCCCGACCCCACCCCATTCGGCCAACGCGGTCTTGGCCAGCCGAGCCGACACGCCGATGCGCAGACTCCCGGTCACGAGCTTCAAGAGGGCCCAGCGTCCAGTTGCGTCGAGCGCGTCGAGCCACGGCTCCAGTAGCTGCCCGACCTCGCTGCGGCGCGCCCTACTGAGTTGTTCGACAATCTCCGACAGGCCCGGGACATGGCTCTCGCAGCCGGCTGCAGCAGGCCAGATCAGCGACACCGTCTCTGCGAGGTCACCGACGAAATCATAGGACCATTCGAGCAGTTCGCGGTCTACGCGCGCGGCGGCGAGCGCGCGCACCTGGTTTGGTTTCGCCGAGTCAAAAGTCAGTTCGCCGGTCAATGCGGCCAATGCCCAGCCGCGTTCCGGATCGGGCACGGTCGAGAAATATTCCCGCATCAGCCGCAATTTGCCGTTGCGTGACGGGGTGAACAGTAGCGCGTCGAGGAGCGCCGCGAAGCGGTTCACTCGTCCTCTTCGAAACCGGTGAGCGTCAGCGCTCGGGCGCGGTAGCCCCTTTGGGTCGCATAGTAGACGAGCGCCTCTTCGCGGCCATGCGTCACCCAGATCTCCTCAGCCGCGACCTCGTCGATGGTCGCGGTCAGTTCGTCCCAATCGGCGTGATCGGAGATCACCAGGGGCAGTTCGATCCCCCGCGCCTTGGCGCGTTGGCGCACCTGCATCCAGCCCGAGGCCATCGCAACGAGGGGCTCAGGCAGCCGCCGCGACCAAGGGTCGGCGGTGGCTGAAGGTGGTGCCAGCACGATGCG
>Ga0310912_10001749_pt1 | contig 11987 bp, 7 predicted proteins | sample GREbulkMGOX080_FD_203443 | JGI IMG/M metagenome (GOLD analysis project Ga0310912, IMG submission 203443) | Lab enrichment of tropical soil microbial communities from Luquillo Experimental Forest, Puerto Rico - GRE.bulkMG.OX080 | ecosystem: Environmental > Terrestrial > Soil > Tropical forest >...
TACGGCCTATCGGCAGGACGTAAATCCGTTCACCGACAAGCAGATCGCGCTGTTGCAGAATTTTGCCGCGCAGGCGGTTATCGCGATGGAGAACGCGCGACTCATCAACGAGACGCGCGAGGCGTTGGAGCAGCAGACCGCGACCGCCGAAGTCTTGCAGGTCATCAATTCCTCGCCCGGCGACCTTAAGCCGGTGTTTGAGGCGATGCTCAAAAAGGCGACAAGCCTATGTGGTGCGGCCTTTGGCGTATTATGGATCGCTGACGGCGATCAAATTCGGGCTGCCGCGTCGCATGAAGTGCCGATAGCTTATCAAGACTTTCTGACGAACGAGCCTTCATCGCCGGGACCAAAGAGTGGCGTTGCACAAACCATTCGCGAGAAATCAGTACTCCATTTTGTTGATGCCGCTTCTGGAGAAGCCTACCGCAGCGGCGATCCCTTCGCGGTCGCGGCAGTGGAACTCGGTGGCGTCCGTACTCTCTTAAACGCACCGCTTATCAAAGACGGTAATGTTCTTGGCATTTTGGCGATTTACCGAAAGGAGGTTCGCCCGTTCACCGACAAGCAAATTGCGTTGCTCCAGAACTTCGCTGCGCAGGCGGTCATCGCCATGGAGAATGCGCGACTCCTAACCGAGACGCGCGAGGCACTCGAACAGCAGACCGCGACCGCCGAGGTATTGCAGGTCATCAATTCGTCACCCAGTGACCTGACACCCGTGTTTGAGGCCCTTCTCGACAAAGCGCTGACGCTATGTGGCGGCACTTTCGGGATCATTAGAACCTACGACGGCGACTCGTTTCGCCTTGCCGCGATGCGCGGAGTTCCATTGGAAATTGCGGAAGTGATTAAGCAGTCGAGGCGACCACCGTTTACAGGGGCGGTGGCGCTGGAACGGATCGTAGCGGGTGAACCGGTTGTGGAAATCGGAGATCCCCGCGATCTGGCAGGCTACCGGGCAGGTACTCCGACAATACAAGCAATGGTCGATCGCGGAGGCGCACGCACAGGGTTGTGGGTCGCTCTGCGCAAGGAAGCTGAGCTTCTGGGCTTCATCTGGGTCTACCGCCAAGAGATCCGCCCCTTCACCGACCGGCAGATCGCTCTGTTGCGGAATTTCGCCAATCAAGCGGTTATTGCGATTGAGAATGCTCGCCTCATTACTGAGACGCGCGAAGCGCTGGAGCAGCAGACCGCGACCGCCGAGGTATTGCAGGTGATCAATTCCTCGCCCGGCAACCTCACTCCGGTTTACGAGGCGATGCTTGAAAAGGCGCGCATCCTCTGTGGTGCCGCTCACGGTAGCTTGAGCCTTTATGACGGCGAAAAGTTCCGCGCCGTGGCAATAAATACCCAATCGCAAGAGCTTGCCGACCGGTTGCGGCAGGGGTTCTCGCCGTCCGAGGTCCAGTATCTCAAGCCGTTGCTCGATGGCGCTCGGTTAGTCCACGTCCCCGACTTGGCCGAACTCGGCCAGCCCTACGGCGCACGGACCGCCCTTTTCGTGCCACTGCGCAAACACGATGCGTTGCTCGGCCTGATCTCCAATGTCCGCCTTGAAATTCGGCCGTTCAGTGACAAGGAGATCGCGCTCGTCGAGAACTTCGCAGCGCAAGCGATCATCGCCATGGAGAACGCCCGGCTGTTGACCGAGACGCGCGAGGCACTCGAACAGCAGACCGCAACCGCCGAGGTATTGCAGGTCATCAATTCCTCGCCCGGAAACCTCGCGCCTGTATTCGAGGCAATGCTTGAAAAGGCGACCCGGCTGTGCGAAGCGAGCTTTGGCATAATGTTGCTTTACGATGGGCAACGCTTTCAGCCGGGTGCTGTATATGGTGTACCTGCTGCTCTAGCTGAATACTTCGGCCGGGGTGCCGATGAACCCGGTCCCGGTGAAGCGCATACGCGGGTTCTCGCTGGAGAAAATCTTATCCATTCCTTTGATTTCAAAGACGAGGAACCGTATCGGTTGGGGAACCCTCTTCGCCGCGCCGTGGTCGATCTTGGGGGTGCTCGGTCAGCAGTTGTCATTGCACTGCGCAGGGATCAAGTCCTGCTCGGCACTTTCACTATATACCGCCAGGAGGTACGCCCGTTTTCCGACAAGCAGATTGCGCTTTTGCAGAGCTTCGCCGCGCAGGCCGTGATAGCAATTGAGAACGCACGCCTGCTAGACGAAATCCGCCAGCGCCAGCAGGAGTTGCGGGTTACCTTCGACAACATGGTCGATGGTGTCGCCATGTTTGACGAGGCGCTACACCTCGCCGCTTGGAACCGCAACTTCCAGGAGCTTCTCCAGTTGCCCGACGAGTTGCTGGCTCAGCGCCATGACTTCGATACCTACATCCGCTATCTGACCGAACGCGGGGAGTTCGGTGCGACCGACCCGGAGACGCAAACCAAGCGTCTGCGCGCCCGTATCGGGGATCATTACAGCTTTGAGCGAACGCGCCCGGACGGCACAGTTATCGAGGTCCGCCACAACCCGATGCCGGGTGGGGGCATTGTGCTGATCTACAGCGATATCACAGAGCGCAAGCGATCCGAGGCCGAGGTCAGAGCGGCTCGGGACGCCGCCGAAGCCGCCTATCGCGACCTGAAAGCCGCGCAGGCCAGTCTTATCCAGGCCGAGAAGATGGCTTCGCTGGGCCAGTTGACCGCAGGTATCGCTCACGAGATCAAAAATCCGCTCAACTTCGTCAACAACTTCGCCGGGCTGTCGGTCGAGTTGCTCGACGAATTAAAGGAAACCGCCGCGCCGGGGTTCGCCGCTCTCGGCGACGAAAAGCGTGCTGAGGTGGACGAAACGATTACGATGCTGACTGGCAATCTGGAAAAGATCGCCGAGCATGGACGCCGCGCCGATGGCATCGTCAAGAGCATGTTGGAGCATTCGCGTGGGACCAGTGGTGAACGCCGCAGTGTCGATCTCAACGGCTTGATCGAGGAAGCTCTAAATCTCGCTTATCACGGTGCGCGTGCTCAGGATGCGAACTTTAACATCACATTGGAAAGAGGTTTTGCCGAGGCCCTAGCTCCGGTCGAGCTTGTCCCGCAGGACATTGCCCGCGTCTGTCTGAACCTGATTGGCAACGGCTTTTACGCCGCAACTAAGCGCCAGAAGGAGGGAGGCGACAGCGAGTTCAAGCCGACCCTGTCGGTGTCGACACGTGATCTCGCCGATGCAGTCGTGATGCAGATCCGGGATAACGGTGTCGGTATCGCGCCTGAAATCAAAGACAAGCTATTTCAACCATTTTTTACGACCAAGCCCACCGGAGAAGGAACGGGCCTCGGCCTATCCATTAGCTACGACATCGTGACCCAACAGCATGGCGGCACGATAGAGGTCGATAGCCGGGTCGGGGAGTACACTGAATTTACTGTTCGATTGCCCCGCAGTTACCGAGCGACAATGGCAGAGGCGGCATCATGAGCGTGAGCTAAAATCTCGGACGGTCTGCGCGCCGCATAACATTCTGGTGGCTGACGACTAGCCGGAGGGAACGGATCTCGGTGGTGTCGTCTCACCAGCAGCCAGCCGCAGACCGGAAAGGAATAGCTCGCGGTGTTCCTGGTTTCGCCAGTGCGTAGCGTCCGGCACCACGACGGGTGTGACGGCCTGGAGCCGCTTGATGGTCTCTCTCGCCTCGTCCAGCCGCCCCATATGCGCATAGCAAGCCGCTAGGAACCGATAGGTGGGTGCCCAGCCAGGATGCTCTTGCAGGGATCGAAGGAGCATCGCCGCAGCCTCCCCGAATCGCTGAGCGAAAAAGTGCCCCACGCCAATTGCCATGAGTGTACCCGATCTTCGGGCGTGTGGGCTGAGTCGCAGGGATGTCTCAAAATGGCCAATTGCGAGTTCCGGTTGCCCTGCCCACAACCTCAGCCAACCGCTTGTCACCCATCCGCGGGCGAAGCTGGGGTTTAGGGCCAAAGCACGGTCGATCAATTCGATGGCGGTATCAATATCCTCGCCAAAATAGGCGAGCGTGTCCGCGGCCCTGCCGAGAACACCTGCGTCGTCACTGGCGACCCTAAGTGCTTGTCGCGCGAGATCGACGCCCTCGCGGCGGTTTAAATCAGGATCGTTGGTCCAGCCACCGACGTGCAAATTATAATGGCAGAGCGCGGCTAACGCGAGAGCAGGGCCATAATGGGAATCGCGCTCGATCGCCTGCCGGAGCAAATCGAGTGCGGTAATTATGTCTGATTTTTCCCAAGTGTAAGCGTGCGAGAGGGCGCGGAGGTAGAGATCGTAAGCGGTCAGATCGCTGGTTGGCCTTTCCCCAGATCTGAGGATCTCGGCGGCTTGCAGTGTCGGCTCGATCACGCCAGCAACGCTGGTAGCCACTTTATCCTGAAGCTCGAAGATGTCTTCGAGCGAGCCATCGAAGCGATCGGCCCAGAGATGGGCTCCGGTAGTGGCATCGATTAATTGCCCAGTAATGCGGACCCTTTGACCAGCCTTGCGTACTGATCCTTCGAGCACGTACCGGACGCCGAGTTCCCGCCCGACCTGCTTCACATCAACCGACTGGCCTTTGTACGTGAAGCTGCTGTTACGGGCGATGACGAAAAGCCAACGGATGCGGGAGAGTGCCGTAATGATCTCCTCGACCATCCCATCGGCGAAATACTCTTGCTCCGGGTCGCCGCTCATATTCTGGAACGGCAGCACCGCAATCGATGGCTTGTCAGGTAAGGTGAGTGATGGTCCCGTCGCTGTTCCCACCACCGGCTTAGAAGGGCCGGGCTGCGTGCTCAGCAGGATGCGGTGGACGCGTATTGGCCGCGTGATGTTCTTGACCTGCTGCTCGCCCATATCTTCAAACGAGAAGGCGAGCTTGTCCCGCACTTGGTCCCGTACCACCCGGCTGACGCAGATCCCGCCCGGCTCTGCGAGGGCTTCTAGACGGGCCGCGACATTGACACCATCGCCGTAGATATCGCGTCCGTCCTTGATGATGTCCCCGAGATTGATCCCCATACGAAGCTCGATGCGACGATCAGGCGGCACATCGGCGTTTCGTTCCGCCATCTCACGCTGCACTTCAACCGCGCAACGCACCGCATCGACTACGCTGGCAAATTCGAGTAGCAGGCCGTCGCCCGTGGTTTTGACGATGCGACCGTGGTGTTCCTTGATCTTGGGATCGGCAACTTCGCGTCTTATCGCTTTAAGCGCAGCAAGCGTGCCCTCCTCGTCCTCACCCATCAGCCGCGAGTAACCGGCGACATCGGCGGCGAGGATCGCCGCGAGACGGCGGGTCTGGCTCATGTTGCTTCGCCAGCAACCAGCCGCAGGCCCGACATGAATAACTCGCGGTCCTCCGAGTTGCGCCACGGCAGATCGCTGGGTACGACCTGAGGGGTAATGGCGCGCAGCCGGGTGACGATAGCCCGTGCTTCGTCAAGCCGCCCCATATGGGCGTAGCACGCAGCGAGAAAGCGGTATGAGGGAGAATGGCTTGATTGTCCTGGACGGACAGGATCAGTTTCGACGCCGCATCGTCAAACTGGCGTCTAAAGAAATAGGCCTCCCCCATCGTGAATAGGGGAAGGCCCATGTGCTCAAGGGCGAGAGGACTCAGGCGCAGCGAGGTCTCGACATGCTGAATCGCAAGATCGTGTTGACCAGCCCAGATCCTTATAAGGCCGCTCAAATACCAGCCGCGGGCGAAGCTCGGGTTGAGCGCCAGCGCGCGGTCAATCAGCCCGATCATAGCGCCGACATCCTCGCCGAAATATGCGAGCACGAAGGCGGCGTTGGCGAGGATGCCAGGATCGTTTTCCTCTGCCCTGAGCGCCAGACGAGCAAGATCGATGGCTTTGCTGCGGCTTGTCTCCGGTGCTTCGGCGAACCCGTCAACGACGAGCCGCAAGTGGCAGATCGCCGCCCAGGACAGTGCCGGCCCGTAATGACGATCGATCGCGATTGCCTGCTCAAGCAATGCCAGGCTCGCTAGAATCCGCTCTTTCGTTGTTGGAAAGAAGGCTCCAACCGCGCGCAAGTAGAGATCGTAGGCGGTGAGGTCGACCGTCGCCCGCGCGGCGGAACGGCGCATCTCAGCCACTTGCAATGCCGGCTCGATGATTCCGGCGACGTTGACCGCGACCCGCTCCTGAAGGTCGAACACATCTTCCAGCGAGCCGTCGAAGCGGTCAGCCCAGAGATGGGTGCCGTTTTGCGCATCGATTAGCTGTGCGGTGATGCGCACCCGACCGCTGGCTTTGCGAACCGAGCCTTCGAGGACATAACGGACGCCAAGTTCCCGTCCGACCTGCTTCACATCGACAGTTTGACCTTTGAAGGTGAAGCTCGAATTTCGGGCGATCACAAATAGCCAGCGGATGCGGCTCAGTGCAGTGATAATCTCCTCAACCATGCCATCGGCGAAGTATCCCTGCTCGGGATCGCCGCTCATGTTCTGGAACGGCAGCACTGCGATCGAAGGTTTGTCCGGGAGAGGGAGCAAAGAACCTAGAGCCGAGATGGTTGGCGAGGTCTCTTTACTGATCCGGTATGCCCTGATCGGCTGAGTGATATTCTTCACCCGCTGAGGGCCGAGATCGGCGAGCCCGACAGAGAGGTTCGTCCCGATGTGGTCCCGAACAGCCCCGGAAATGCAAATTCCGCCCGGTTCTGCAAGACATTCCAACCGAGCCGCGACATTAACAGCGTCGCCGAAAAGATTGTCGCCCTGCACCATGATGTCGCCGACGTGGACCCCTATTCGGAACCGCATTTGCTCGTCGGGAGGTCGATCAGCGTTCTCCTTGGCTATTGCGTCCTGAACCTCGATGGCACATTGCACGGCATCCACGGCGCTGGCGAAGTCGGCGACGAGACTGTCGCCAGCCGTGCTGAAGATGCGACCGCGATGAGAGGCGATTAGGCGATCGATGATGACCCGATAAGCGGTGAGGGTGCGAAGAGTGCCGACCTCATCTCGCCCCATCAGGCGGCTGTAGCCCTCGACATCGGCGGCAAAGATCGCCGCGAGCTTCCTTTCGACGGAACGTGCTTCCAATCTCGGCACCTCCCCAAGCCGAGTATAGTCCCTTCACCTGCGAGATCCGAGGGGTTCTCCCGCCATTCTAAAAGCCGCTGGTGAGCCTTATCGAATTTTCTCCCCCGTCTCGTTGAGATCGTCGTGTACGGGCTCGACGGGAGAATTTTCGAGACCCATTGGCGGATTGGAGGAGGCAAAGACTACGATGTATCTCGTCTCCGGTCACCGGTCTGAGGTCGGGATCGAGCTAACGTTCTAGACAAGGAGGGAAGGAAATGAAGACGACCCATCTCGCCGTACTGATCGTTGCTGGTGCGGCGGCGTTGACCTCTGGGCCAATTTTAGCCGACCAAGCTGTCCGACACGTGCCAGAACGGGATATTCCGGTCCCCGCCACTGTAAGCCCTGCGACACAGGCTGTAATAGCACGTCCGCTTTCTCCGTTTTGGAATGAGCACCCAAAATCGGCAGAGGAATGGAAGGTTGTCATTGCGCGAGTTGCAGATGGTGTCGTCGCGACCCTTCCCGATCTACGGCAACGTCTCCGAGTGAAGTGGAACCGACCGTGATTGGCGGGGTGCAGGCATACGTTGTCACCCCCGAAACCATCCCGGAGACGAACCGCAATCGACTACTCGTTCACGTCCACGGGGGCGGCTATGTATTCTTTCCCGGAGAGGCGGGTACCAGGGAGGCCATCCTGATGGCCGGTTACAGCGGGATGAAGGTCATCTCGGTCGACTATCGTATGCCACCCGACTTTCCATACCCGGCTGCGCTGGATGATGCCATGGCCGTATGGAAAGAAGTCGTTAAGACAACTAACCCGAAGTATATCGCGATCTTCGGTACATCGACTGGCGGAGGAATGACGCTGGCAATGGTGCTTCGCGCCGAAAAGGAAGGGCTACCGCTGCCAGCCGCGACTGCGCCTGGAACTCCTTGGTCCGACATGACGAAGACGGGCGACACCTATTTTACCAACGAAATGGTCGATAACGTCCTGGTTAGCAATGACGGCTGGGTCGGCGACGCCGCGAAACTTTATGCCAATGGCCATGATCTGAAAGACCCGATGCTTTCGCCGGTCTACGGTGATTTTCAGGGCTTTCCTCCGACTATCCTGACCTCCGGTACGCGCGATCTGTTCCTCAGCAACACGGTGCGTGTGCATCGCAAGATGAGGGCCGCAGGCGTGGATGCGGAATTAGAGGTCTTCGAAGGCCAGTCGCACGCGCAGTACCAAGCTGACCCCTCGTCGGCAGAGACCAAGGAGTATTTCGCGGAGGTGACGCAATTCTTGGATAAGCACCTCGCGAAATAAATTCGAACCTATTTGAGCCCTGCTCGGATCAAATATGCCGGGCGGGGTTCATTGATTTCCAAGGTGCGCGTGATCCGGCCACAAGCAGAGCAGTTGCAGTCGCTTTACGCGATCAAAGGGCTGCCGTGAAGTCGCTGCGCCGTGATAACCATAGGGAGGATCAGACTTGCTGGTTCCATGGCGAGGGCGGTTGCCTCTCCAGTCACGAAGCTGCTGGCCAACATTGAGCCACGTATCAGCATGTGCCGGGGTAGAGGTTAGAGGGAAACCCTGCTCATTGATATATTCTCCAAAACGACGTGAAGCCTCCTACCAGCCTTCCGACGAATGCTCGGCCTTTGATTAGAGTCTCGGCATGACTACCACAATCAGAGAGATGGGGCCGATGGACATTGCCGTCTGTCGGTTGTTGCTGTTGCAGCTTGGCTATGATCTGGACTTACAGGAAACGAAGCGACGGTACGACGCAATCAAGCAGAAACAGGATCACGCGATATTTGTAGGCGAGCAAGACGGACAGGTTGTTGCACTACTGCATCTCTACGAACGACCCGCGTTCGATAAACCGCCAGAAGTAATTGTTCAGGCGCTCGTCGTCGATCGGAATTGCCGGGGTACCGGGGTCGGCAAAAAGATGATGAACATGGCTGAGCGTTGGGCCTTGGATCGAGGGTTTTCGTCGGTTGCCCTTACATCAAGGGTATCTCGATCCGATGCTCATTCGTTTTACAATAGGATTGGCTATAAAGTTGAAGCGACATCTCATTTATTCAGAAACAGCTTCATCGACATGCGTTAGTGCAGGGTTGAAGACCCGGAAACGAGCGGAGCAATGCCGAGGATGGAGACTGGTGAGATCGAATTACGCGACCGCCTGACGGCGATTTTGCGTGCAACGCCGCCGCTGATGGGGGTGCTTACAGTCGCTCGCCGCCTCGGTCTTCCTGAATGGCTTGTGTTATCGGGCGCGGTTTACCAGCCTGTACTCAATCACCTGACCGGTCGCCCGCTTGACTACGGGATCAAGGATTACGACCTTGCTTACTTCGACGCATCCGACCTCTCCTACGAGGCCGAGGATGCGATAATTCGCCGAGTGACGACCGCCCTCGATGAGCCCCTGCGATCTATGGTGCAAGTGCGTAACCAAGCGCGCGTGCATCTTTGGTTCGAGCAGAAGTTCGGCGAGCGCTACGGACCGCTCTCCTGCACGGCTGAAGCCTTGGAGCGGTTTGCCTCGGCGACATTCGCGGTTGGCGTCCGGTTGAAACCCGACGATCGGCTGCACATCGAAGCTCCCTTTGGTCTTGCTGATCTGTTTGCCCTGCGCCTGCGGCCTAATCCTCACCGGAAGACGGTTCATTTCGCCCGAACCTCCGCAGACGTACAACGCCGCTGGCCGGAACTCCTGATTGATAACGGACCATCGCGCTCTCGTTGAGCTACCACACGTCCCAACTGCGGACGGATAACAGCATCAAAATCACCATCCATCCCATTCCGAATAACCTTTGATACCTGCTAACCCCTTGGCACCCCCAGAGTAGATTTTCAGCAAAGAAGACGATCACTTCGATCAGGGTCGAACTGTTCGTCCACCGGTCTGACCAGATCGGATGTTATATAGGCAGAATGATTACAGGCCCTCTCATCGCCGAGATAGCGGCGCTGGTCGGGGAGCCTGCGAGAGCAACGATGCTCTCGGCGCTTCTCGATGGCCGTGCGCTGACCGCCAGCGAGCTTGCCTTTTGCGGCGAGGATTACACCCCAAACCGCCAGCACGCATCTCCCAAAGCTGACCGAGGCCGGATTACTGTCTGTGATCCGGGAAGGACGGCATCGCTATTTCCGGCTTGCATCATCAAAAGTCGTCGAGATGATTGATCGGATTTGTGGCCGTGGCGCTCGAAACCCGACCGCGCTACCGCCCGCTATCACGTCAAGCACGAGAACTCAGTGCAGCGCGAATTTGCTACGACCACCTTGCCGGTCGTCTCAGCGTGGACCTCACCGATTTTTTTGCGGCGCGCGAGTACATCGCGCTCGGCGACGAAGCCGCGGAAATCACGCCAGCAGGTACGCGTTTTCTCACCTACTTCGGTGTCGACCTTTCCGCACTGAGTTCGACCCGTCGCCATTTCTGCCGGTTGTGCCTCATGGTCGCAACGGAGATAGTGGAGCATGGCTACTTGCTGTTCGCGACGCGCCCGCTGCCGCGGTTCACCGGCCATGGACGTCGATTGACACATTGCGGCACTTGGCGCACCGCATTAGCGGTTTCCGCGTTGCCTTCGATGTGATCGCAAGCGGTGATGAGGATGTCGTCACGACGGAGCGTCCCGAGGCCATCCGCGACCAGCTATCGACTTTGGGTTAGAAAAGACAGGTGGTACAGGGTGTTTATGAATAAAAGCGACGTGTAAAATTATTACAAATCGTGAGCACCGATGACCTAATTTACTCACCAATTTTCCCTGAAGAAGAACTCAAAAGATTAGTTAGAAGGATATTATCAAATCCTGGGGATGGAATGGTCATCGAAGACGTATCATCCGATATCGCAGATCTGTTTTGGGGACACGGTATCACAGATCAAGAAACGTCATCGATACCATCCATCGTAAACTGACAGAAATCAATGAGTTGCTGGCAACCACATCTCAACCTCGGAACCTTGCCCCTCCTTACTATTAAGGCGGACGGTTCCACCAGACTGTCGAACAACACCATAAACCTGTGATAACCCTAATCCAGTCCCCTTGCCAATCTCCTTGGTCGTGAAGAACGGTTCAAAAGCGCGCGTCATTACTTTTTCGGTCATTCCAATTCCGGTATCAATTACGGTGAGCACGGCGTATCGCCCCGGCCGCAAACCGTCGACGTGTTCGGTGCGGCGCAGATCGACGCACCGCGTCCTTAGCGTGAGCGTGCCTCCCTCAGGCATGGCGTCTCGCGCATTCGTGATGAGATTCAGGACCGACAAGCTCAACTCTTTAGGATCGACCAGTGCCGGGCATCCTTCGTCGCACAACTGAAGGTTTATGTGGATATTCTCGCCTATGCTTTGGTGTATCAATCCCTCCGCGCTCCGCACCGCGGAGTTCATCTCCACCGGTTCGGGATTCAGCGTCTGTTTGCGACCAAAGGATAGGAGTTGCTGAATTAGATCGGCGCAGTGAGATGCAGCCCTTATCGCCGCCTCGATATTTTTGGACAGCACTTCGTTTCCTGCAACGCGCATTTTGATGAGATCAAGGTTCCCGATTACAGTGCAGAGCAGATTGTTAAAGTCATGCGCAACTCCAGCCGTTAATCGACCGATTGCCTCGATCCGAAGCGCATGTTGCAGAGTGTTCTCCTCCCGTCGCTGGCGACGGATCTCGCGCCATATCATTGCTATCAGACCAAGTGCAAGCGCCCCACCGAACACTATACCAGAGGTACTTATCAAGAAAGATCGTCGGTACGGTGCATTGTATTCTCTTATGGGAATACCAAGGTGCACCGACCAGTGACAAAAAGGTGCTGTAGCAAAGGCAAACACCTCCTCCTGACCATCTACCGACCCACGATACATTCCCTCCTGCTTCGGTATCTCCGTTCGCAAGGCTTCTGGTGCCAATTCGGCAAACTGCCCTGGT
>Ga0310912_10001751_pt1 | contig 11984 bp, 10 predicted proteins | sample GREbulkMGOX080_FD_203443 | JGI IMG/M metagenome (GOLD analysis project Ga0310912, IMG submission 203443) | Lab enrichment of tropical soil microbial communities from Luquillo Experimental Forest, Puerto Rico - GRE.bulkMG.OX080 | ecosystem: Environmental > Terrestrial > Soil > Tropical forest >...
CACGCCTCATAGCTCTCCGGAACCGCCGGTCTCACTGTCTTGACCTCCATCGGTCCATCCCAGTTGGATGCCGCCGCTACGGTGCCAGAATCGGTGCCGAATCCGATTGTGTAGCATCGCTCGCCGAATTCATTCCGGCACAAGTGGCCAAGGTTGTATTCGCCGCGAGCCATCATTTCAGTAGCCGAGGCATCACCGCAGTGTGAATTGTGAGCCCATACGATCCCCTTGGCTTTCGGCCCATAGAAGGCGAGCAGCGTCTTCAAGGTCTCGAACATGTGACTGTCGCGCAGGTTCCACGATGCGCGCGAGCCGTAATACATGATACGATAATATTGCTCCGCGTTCGCGATCAGGCGCGCATTCTGCACGGCATCCATGAACCGTTCGCCGTCGTGTTCGGCGTAGCTACGTCGTTTGTGCAGAAGTTGAGTAAGGACCACTGCGACTTCAGACTCGCAAGTCGGATAGGCACCCGTCAGGGCTGCATGACCATAAGTTGCCGGATCGGACTGCCAGGGCGTCAAGCAACCATAGCGTTCCCGCGCTGCGCGCGCCGTCGCAAGATCGACCTCGTCAAGATATTTCAGCACTGCCCGAATTGAATCGTAGAGACTATAGAGATCAAGCCCGTGGAAAGCGGTCCGGTCGCTCGCTTTGACGGATGCGTTATGCGCACGCAACCAATCCACAAACTCACGTACCTCATTATTGCGCCACATCCACGTTGGAAATCTGGCAAAGGCGGTCCACTCGGACGGCGTATATTCCAAATGGCGAACATAATGGTCGATCCGTGCCGCGTCAGGCCAATCGCCCTCGATTGCGACAAAGCGAAAGCCCTTTTTCTCAATCAGCTGCCGTGAAATCCGAGCACGCATTCTGTAGAACTCAGATGTCCCGTGGGTGGCCTCGCCAAGCAGGACAACTCGAGCGTCACCGATGCGTGACAACAATCGCTCCAATGGCACATTTTCAATAGCCTCAAAAGGCTCGCAAGCTGCCGCAATTTCTTGCGCCAAATTCGGTTGAGGTATTCTCTTTGCTGGCTGTGCCGCACGGGCAGTTTCCGACTGCTCCTCTGTCCCTCCCCAGCCTTCTTCGCCGACAAGCGGTACAAACCGAACGTCTGCCAAATCCTCGCGCCTGTATTCGTCCTCGGAAATTCGGGTGATCCGAATCAGTTCTTGAACCAAGGGATCGCGTCCGACCGGGATGACGAGTCGGCCGCCTACCTTGAGCTGCTCCTTCAGCGATTCCGGAACAGTTGGCCCGCCGGCCGCGACAATGATCCCATCATAGGGGGCATGCGCTGGCCATCCCTTTGTTCCATCACCATGAAGCACATGGACCTTGTGATATCGGAGATCGTGCAGAGTAGATGCCGCCTTCTCGGCAAGTTGGCCGATACGTTCGACGGTGTAAACCTCGCCAGCTATCTCCGACAGGACAGCCGCGGCATAACCCGAACCGGCGCCGATCTCCAAAACCCGTTCGCCTCCCTCAAGCCCAAGAGCCTCAATCATGAACGCGACAATGTAGGGCTGCGAAATTGTTTGGCCGCTTTCTATCGGTAGTGGTGTGTCCTCATAGGCAAACTCCCGCAAGCTTTTCGGTAGAAAGGCCTCACGCCGCACTTTGCGCATGGCATTGAGAACCAATTCGGAACGAACACCGCGGCCAAAAATCGCTTTTTCGACCATCTCGTGGCGAAGACGGCTGAAGTTCCTCACAGCATGAACATTCATGGCTGTTCCTTTAGGACGAATGATATCTAGAGGTATCTCCGATATAATTTCATGAGTATCCCTACCGCGCAGGCGATCTGCAGGGTGTTGCAAAAACGTCGTAGTTTAGGCTGCGGAAATTGAACCCGTTTTGATCCACGTCAAGGGCGCTAGACGCATGTGTGTGTACTTCACTGATACGCTTCATAGGCTTTTCCATTCCCTGGTCTTGAGGCTTTAGCGGGCATGACCGCTGACAATCTGGCGGCGTGGAATATCGACGCAAACGCCTTTCCTGCTTCAGCGTCAGCTACAGACAAGGCGCGCTTTGCCGTCCGATACGCGATCCTTGCGCCCTCTAGCCACAACACTCAGCCGTGGCAATTCATCATCAATGGTGATGAGCTGCTCGTTTGTGCCGATCGTACCCGTAGCCTCGCAAATATCGATCCATTTGATCGCGAACTCATCATCAGCTGTGGTGCGGCGCTCCTCAATTTAAGGGTTGCGCTCGCTCATTTCCGCGTGCCGGTGGAGATAACCACTTTCCCGCAAAGTTCTGATCCAGATATCGTTGCGCGCATTGCTTTTCCGACGTCGGGATCGATGCTTAAGGACCTTGCGGAGCTTTTTAATGCTATTACAAAACGCACGACCAACCGCCGTCCATTTAGCAGCGAAGACGTGCCGGCCGCCATTATGGAGCGCCTCAAGACGGCCGCCAAATCTGAAGGCGTCGATGTAGCGTTTGCTCAAGATTTGGTGCAGCTCGAGCGGCTGGCGACGCTCATCGCGGAGGCTGACCGACGCCAATTCGACGATCCACGTTTTCGGCGCGAACTTGCCAGCTGGATTCATCCCTCGCGCAGCACTGATGGCATGCCGGCCGCCTCGCAGGGCTTGCGCGCCCTCACCGATGCAGCGACGCCGATTATCGCCCTGGCCATACGCACTTTTGATCTGGGTAACGGTGTAGCGGCCGCACACGAAGAGTTGGTGCGCGGTTCTCCTTTGCTGGTCGCGCTTTCGACATCGATGGACAACAATGAGGGTTGGCTGGGTGCAGGATTAGGTCTGCAGCGGCTGCTTTTGGTTGCCGCTGAGGCGGGCTATTCCGCGTCCTATCTCAATCAGCCGATAGAAGTACCAGATCTTCGAACCGAATTGGCAAAGGAGCTGTCGATCGATGGCTATCCCCAACTCCTGCTCAGGGTGGGTCGTGGCCAACCCGTTTCGCATTCGCCACGTCGGCCGATGTCAGACGTATTGATCTGACAGGGAGCTCATGCCGGCAGGATTTGCCGTTTAAAATCGCTTGCTCCAGGGATGATTGGGCGGTGTAGCTTCGGAATGCGTCTTTAAGAAATGGTGCAGCACGTGTAATAGCATCAGCACTTTTTCTTTGTCTCGAACAATCTGTGCGCAGCGGATATCGTCCACGATCATGTCACGAACCCGTTCGCTGCCGTGCTCTTGAGACAGCAGGTATTGAGCGAGCGCGGTTGCAGCAATTTCGGGAAGGTGTTCGTGTTCGGCAATTGCGAGCACCTCCTCCTCAGTCAAGCCGCAGAACCCGACGCAATCTTCGAGCGTGATCATCTCTCAGTCATAGTTTACTGCTGGAGCACATAACTGCCCGGCGCCTCGCCAAGCGCAGGGAGACCTGCTTCCGATGCGCCCATGCTAGGCGGCGCGATGACGGGTCCGGAATGCATTTCCAGCCAGCTTACCCATTCGGGCCGCCAAGATCCTTCCTTCTGCCGGGCCTCGATCAGAAAACGGTCAGGATGGATATAGTGATCTTTCGGCCCATGTTTCCTCACGCGGAAGCTTCGGCCTCCAGCGTAACCTATTTCCGAGACGATCCCGACATTGTGACCGCCGGTCGTCAGCAGAGCGCCCCGATCTAGATCTAAGCATCTGCCCGTCGTCAATGCGCGAATAGCGCGCATACGGGCGAATGACGAAGAAGATCGTGAGTAAAACCGCCGAACACCCACTCACGCAATCGCGTGTGACCGTAAGCACCCGCTACAATGAGATTCGCGCCATACTGGAATAACTTTTCCATTGGGTCCTCCGGCTCGGGGCAGTAGAAGACTCGTGCGAAAGCCCTAATGCCATGGCGCTCCAACCAAGATATGACGTCGTCAACACGGCTATGCGCCGCATCGCGAGCGGATTCATCCTGAATGACCTCGACAACGACAACTTCCTGCATCTTTTGGAGAAGTGGCAATGCATCGCTCACCGCACGTCGCGCTTCGCGCGTGTCCTTCCAACAGACCATGGCAAGCTTTAGCTCAAGGGATTTGACCTGCGGCGGAACGACTAGGATGGGACGGCCAATTTGCATCACGAGGTCCCCTGGGTCGAGACTGCCAGCGGGATCCGACACCAAACCATTACGCTGAGCGCCGATTACAAGAAGATCGGCGGCGCGCGCCTCGCGCGATACGTACTCAGCCGGCCGCGCTATTGCGGAGCGCCATTCAACCGTTCGAGGGCTCGAAACAGATCGAAATCGGTCTTCGGCTTGCGCCATTCGTTTTGTAATATCCGAGCACAATTGTTTTAGAGACCCTTCGTCAAATGCCGCCTCTCCCGGGTAATATGACGGTTCTTCAATGGCGGCAGCGATACCGATGAGCTTGGCCTCGAATCTGTCTGCGAGGCTAAGGGCAACCTGTAGATAAGGATCGTTGGCAACCTCAAGATCAAGATGAACCATGATGTTGGAAAAGGTCATGCTTAGCTCCAGCCAATCTCGTGCCTCAGCATCTTCACTAACAAAATTATGCTAGTGCTCAGCAGACAAGTTTGATTTTTATCAATCAGACGGAAAACATATCGACTATGAACTTGGCCGTGCATGAAAAAACTACCGATGCTAACACTCTCACGCTCCGGTTAATTGCCGTTGTAAGGGATCTTGTTCACGAACTTCATGGGCCGAGAGCCTCCGCTTTTGATGTCACACTGTCCAGTAGGCTCGATCGCGATCTCGGCATTGACAGTCTCGGCCGGACCGAGTTGATCATGCGCATTGAGCGTGTGTTTCGGACACGCTTGCCTGTCAGGATCATGGGCGAAGCGAACACGGTGGGAGATCTGCTCGCTGCCCTGCGGCACGCGGCCGCGCAGAGCGGGATTCCAGAGACAGATTTCATTTCGGCACCCGAGATCGGCAGCGAGGCGCCGGGAATGGTGGCTGCGGCCGCCGAAGCAAGGACATTGATCGAGGTCCTTGAGTGGCACGTCGCGCGCAATCCCGATCGCCTGCACGTGACGGTCCTGGAGGACGAACGGACTGTGCTCGGCAAAATGTCTTATGTCGATTTGGCGAAGACGGCAAAAGCCGTTGCCGCCGGCCTGATTGCGCAGGACGTCGTGCCAGGCGATCGCGTTGCCCTGATGCTGTCGACGGGTATGGAATTCTTCACGGCTTTCTTCGGCACACTTTACGCCGGGGCCGTGCCGGTCCCGATCTATCCGCCGATGCAATTATCGCAGCTAGAAGACTATCTGCGCCGCCAAGCCAAGATCCTGCGCAATGCCGAACCGAAAGTGCTCGTCACTGTGACAGCCGCATTGCGGCTCGGTGGCTTGCTGCGTGGGCTCGTTCCGTCATTGAATGCCATCAAGAGCGTTGACGATCTGCGCTCGGAGTCCACGCTGGTTTCTTTGCCGCAGCTCAATGATCACGATGGGACTGCACTGATCCAATACACTTCCGGCAGTACTGGCGATCCCAAAGGCGTCGTTCTTAGTCATGCCAATGTGCTGGCTAATATTCGCGCAATTCTTAAAGCAATCGATGCCACAAGCACCGACGTTCTGCTGAGCTGGCTGCCGCTATATCACGACATGGGCTTAATCGGCGCATGGCTCGGCCCGCTTTATGCTGGAGCCAAGTGCTACATCATGTCTCCGCTAAGCTTCCTTGCTCATCCGCAAAGCTGGCTCTGGGCATGCCATTGTTGTCGGGCCACTATTTCGGCCGCGCCGAACTTCGCGTTTGAGCTATGTCTCAAGCAGATTGAGGACGCGGACCTCGCGGGTCTCGATTTGAGCTCGCTGCGTTTTGTCGCAAACGGCGCGGAGCCCGTTAGCGTTCACACCCTGCGCCGATTCATCGCGCGATTCAGCCGATATGGATTTCGCCCCAGCGCGATGGCGCCGGTCTATGGTCTTGCCGAATGCGCGGTCGCACTCGCGCTGCCGCCACCGGGACGCGAACCACTCATCGATCGCGTCAACCGTGGGGCCTTGAGCCGCCGCGGCATTGCCCAACCGGCGAACAGCGGCGACTCCAACGCCGCTGAAATTATTGCCTGCGGGCAGCCCGTGCCTGGCCACGAAATTCGGATCGTCGATGATTCCGGACGAGAAGTTGCGGAACGACGGGAGGGCCGGCTCGAATTTCGTGGCCCTTCTGCCACCGCTGGCTATTTCCGGAACGAGATCAAGACACGGGAACTATTTCATGGCGAGTGGCTCGACAGCGGCGATCGGGCATATGTGGCCAATGGCGATGTATTCGTCACCGGCCGGATAAAGGACATCATTATTCGAGCCGGCCAACATATTTATCCGCAAGAGCTCGAAGAGGCGGTCGGAAATATCGCGGGGTTTACCAAAGGTGCGGCAGCCGCATTTGGCGTCACTGACCCGGACTCGGGCACCGAACGGATTGTCGTGCTGGCCGAGACTGGACAAGCCGATTCTGGCGAACGGGAATTGCTCAAAGCCCGTGCACGTGATGCCGTCACTTTTATTGTGGGCTCTCCGCCTGACGAGATCGTACTGGTCGAGCCCGGGACAGTGCCAAAAACGTCGAGCGGCAAAATTCGCCGCGCTGCTGCTAAGCAGCATTACCTTGCCCAGCAACTCAATCTTCCAAGGCGGGCGCTACGTTCGCAAATCGTCCGCTTGTGGCTCGCTGGCGTGGGGGGACGACTCACACGATTGGCTCGGTCCGGGCGAGAGCATTTGTACGGTGCCTGGTGGTGGGCCGTGTTGTCACTTTGTGTAGCAATCGGAGCCGTCAGCGTGATGCTACTGCCACGCCCAAAGTGGCGGTGGTCCGCAGTGCGGGTGCTAGCTAGAGCGTCGCTCTTCCTGATGGGTGTTCCTGTCTCAGTCAGGAACATTGAAAGACTGCCCAAAGAACGGGCGGTCATCGTCTTCAATCACGCTAGCTACGCCGACGCAATTGTGCTGGCGGCAGTCCTGCCTGGCCAGCCCGCGTATTTGGTAAAGAAAGAACTCGCCAAGGACGTTTTCGCTGGACCGCTATTGCGCCGATTGGGTGTGCTATTCATCGATCGCTATGATTTGGCCAGCGGTATCGCCGACACGGCAGTCGCGACAACGCTCACTCGTCAAGGCCGTCTTCTGGTCGTTTTTCCGGAGGGCACATTTACTCGACGAGCAGGACTTCTCGAGTTTTTCAATGGAGCCTTCAAGATCGCAAGCGAAGCCAGTCTGCCGGTTTATCCGGGCGTCTTGCGCGGTACGCGATCAATTCTTCGAAGCGATCAATGGTTTCCGCGCTGGGGTCGCGTGGACATTGAAATCCTCGATCCTTTCCTTCCGTGCGGAACTGATTTTGAATCGATCTTGCGCCTGCGTGATGCGGTTCGCGAGGCAATGTTGTCTCGCTGCGAAGAACCCGATTTGCGCGAATTAGTGAAACCGGATCGGACTAGTGGATGAATCGTGCACAGCTGGCCCGATATGATTATTCCTAACGATCGCTGTCTTCCAGGAAGGCACTGGGGGCGTCGAACCGACTGTGCTGTTTCTAAAGTCTTCCAATATGGTCTTTTAGCCAATAAGCGGCGATGGTGCTTTGGATCGTCGATCGCACCCTGGGTCAATCGGTCAAATAGATCGCCAATGCCGATCCGCAAGACTTTGATGTTAATGCTACCGGAGCGGAGCGCGTGACAATACGTTCCAAACGCACATTGCATACTGCAGCGAAGAAGAAGAAGCCAGCAAAGTTGCTCCTATGCTAATGGGAGGGAGCGATGCCAAACAGAATCTTGTGTCCCAAATGTCATGGGCAGAGAGCAACTTCTTGTCCTGCTTGTGCTGGCACCGGCAAAAGATCACCCGCGGGCGCGATACTCGGCGATTGTAAAGACTGCAACGGAACCGGGCGACGGCGTTGCGAAGTATGTGGCGGGACTGGCGAGGTCGAACCAGCAAATCCAAAATAACTAGCCTGGCCGACTCGCCCCTGCATCATGGAAGGCAAAGCCGCTAGTTCCGAAAGGGCTGGCGGCTTTGCTGTTTGAGCAACGCGGCGCGCGCTAACATTTACCATTAGACGCACTAAACAGTGCGTAGCTCTCAACGCATGGTTAAGCTCCAAGTTTGCCATTTTCCGGCTGAAAAATGCGGCGTTCATCTAGCATCCAAGGATGATCATATTCCCGACGATAGTGGAAAAGAACTTGCTACCTTGCACGATGCTTATGTGCATGCGCGAAAGCTTATTGACAAAATACTGTTGTGCGTTGGGCAAGAGGATGCGGAAGCGTGGAGGGTTGTCATCTTAAACGATGCGCATGATGCTCAGATGATCGTGCCATTTTCCGTCTCACATACATTTAATGCTCGACGTCGATAGACCGGATAATGTGAGCGAAGCTCAAGGCTTTAACAGGCGGCCGCTCTACGATTGCTGGAGAGCCATTCATGAAGCTAAAGGTTAGGCGTGATTGCCACGACCGGCCAAGGGCATCAGTGACTGCCATCACCTTTTGGAGCGACGTTGAAATAAGGCGGGCCAGCCGCAAGAAAATTGGAGAAACTTGCAGCCAGCCCTGACCATCAACAACAACGGGAGTGTCGTTAATAGCTGAGCCAAATGTACTGGCGCAGCTGGCCTGCCGGTTGATCCATATCAATAATCGAAAACGACAGGTGATGTAGGCTAATTAAAGAGCTGTCAGCGGGCGTTGCCGGCGTTCCGTAAAGTTTAAAGCCAGCGATTGTTCCTTCGGCGGCCGAGCGTTCTCAACATCAAATCAAGGGAGGATTTGCAATGTTGTACTGCATCTCTGCCAATTACACACCGAAGGCCATGCAGGCCATGGCGAAAAACCCAAACACCAACCGTCGTGACGCAGTCGAGAAACTGGTGACGGCGGCTGGTGGCAAGTTGGTCGCTATGTACGGCACCATGGTCGACGGTCCTGGCGCGATGGTGATCGTCGACGTCGATCCAGGTGTGGGAGCGGCAATAGCTGCCGTCGTCGCATCATCCGATGGCGTTCATAACGTGAAGGCGCAACGTCTGTTCTCGATGGATGAAGTGATCGGTATCCGAAAGAAGAGAATAGAGCTCCAGCGTTCCTACAGTCCACCCGGTGAGTAGGTCAAAATATTGGAGCGGCCGAGGAGTCTGGCGTAAATGAAGTGGGCCGGATGGAGCGTGCCGCCGACGTTCTAGCCCTTATCACGACCGGACAACGAACAAGGAGGACTTCGAACAAAGGAGCATCCGGTCATGGCTACATTTATTCTGAACGAACTGGCGTCTTGGGCAATCGGCTCAGTCGCTGACAAGAGCAGTTCTAAAAGATAATTCTTTCCGCGCCCACTGAAGGCCACAATCGATTGTGGAAATGACGACCCCGACCTTGTCAGGCATCTTCGGGGGATGGGGGACAGAGGATCGGGGCCGGGCTCTCGTGCTACGAGAACCGACCCCGACTTTACTGCGTCACGAACCTCCAACAATTTGATTATTGTCAACAAAAGACGTTGCAGTTAATGGACGACGTTGCACTGCAACCGCCGAACGTGAGTCACTGCTTTCTAATGCCAAACGCTTTATCGACCAAATCTGCGAAGCTCGTCACGTTACGGATCAGATTTCAATTCGATCAGGACCAAACCAAAGCAGGCCAGCGTCGCCCCAATATAACAAGCTTAAATTCCACTTTAGGCTCCCCTGTTATTTCCTCAATCCCGTGAAATGGCTTGTCGTACAGCTCATCCAGCGTCTCTAACTTTCTAAACGCACCGCTTGGGCTCCATATTGCACGAGGCTCGCATTAGGTGCGAGATACACCCACTTCGTCGTAGATCAACAGCCATTGCGCGCCCGTGGCCAAGAAGAAGCCGACCCAATGGGAAGTTTATCGCCCCATCAAGGGATCGCCCGGTGCGTTCATCGGTGTAGTCGAAGCACCCGATGAGACATCAGCGCTGAAAGCAGCAATCGAAGAATTCGGGATCATCAATCCTGAGTACCAGAAGCGGCTCTTCGTCCGGCGAGTGCCCGGCGATGATGATTAGATGCCGACACAACGAGTTATCAATAGGCCGCACCTTGAGCGCAACCACGCTGGCGCTATTCTTCCTCAGTCGGACTGGGCGCGTCCCTCTTTGAACGGAAGGTAGTGACGAAGGTGACACCAGTTCGACAGCCCCACGGATGCCGTCCGAGAACGCGGCACGTAGGGGGATAAGGCAAAGCCGCTAAGCGTGGGGACGCTGGCGGCTTTGCTGTTCGTGGCTTTAGGGTAACAAGGCGAACCAGTATGAGAGTAGCGACAATAGCTATGCTAACGGGAGCTATGCTAACGGGGACCTTAATCGGTTCTGCCTCTGCCCGTGTATTAGATGGGCCGACTGGCGAAGCTTTATTTACAGCTTGCCGATCAAACAGGACAACCGATCTGGTGTGCAATTATGTTTTAAGGGGCTTTATAGACCGCATAAAGCGTCGAGCGGAAAAAGACGTTTGCCTGCCAGACCATATTAAGTTCATACAAGCGAAGATTATCATTTTGAGATACCTTGAAACCCATCGAAAATTTCTCTCAATGCCTGCTATTCTTCTAGTGCAAATGGCACTAGAAGAGGCATTTCCGTGTCAAAGGTTCGCTGCCTATCATCAATAACTGTTCCGCAGGCTTCGAGGATTTTCAAAATATAATTTTATTAAATTCGCGATCTTCAAAGATCGAGGAATTTCCCACAAAATTTGCGAAGGCGATGTTAATCTTTCAATCGACCTCCGTGACGAAGCCACAGGTGAACGATTTGCCATTTGCTGGCGGCACGGAAATCGAGAAGGTCTGGTCTTTCTTTCTCTAAGTATCCGAAGAACACGAACCCTCCCATCTTCTTGGCGTCCTTTGGCTGATCTTTCGCCCATCTGTCGTATTCACGAAGGATTGCCAGCCTTGCGTCTTCTTGTTTCTTCATCTTTGGCCCTCTCCTAACGCGGCAAGGGGCAATAATCCTCTCCTGCTGATCTGGCATCAATGCGGAACACCAACCAGACCAGGGGGCGATCATGGCTAGCCCTCCAATATCCTCGACGGACCACGGCGGCGGGAAGCGGCGGGCGGCCATAAGTCGCGCGGTGGGCGAACCGGGTCAGCAGTAAGAACCACGGCCCGGATCCGCTGTGCTATACATACTGCTTGGGGTGTTCGAACTTCTATGATTCGTAAATGTCAGTCGGGTTTTGGCGCGGAAGCGTGCCATTAAAAAGTGGGGAAATTTACAATGCTGGGCCTTCGCCTCGAGCCGCTTGCCGCTTCGCTTATCCTTAGCTCTGTACTGTTAATTCCATGTGGCACCGTCTGCGACGCGCTTGCCGACGCCGATAAGCACGTACCAAACGTCGAGACCGTGGGCCCGCCGACAGAAGTTGACTCGCAGCCTGCAACCGTGCACCCGGTCGGCTCTGATGCGAAGACTACGCCTATTCAGTCAACAACTGCGGCACCGGACGCGGGCGACAAGCCAGGGGACTCAACCGCGAACGACAAGGCGGACGAATCGAGCAATCTCGGTGGTGTCGTAAGCCCCGCGACGTCGCCAACACCCAATGCAGATCGACCGCTTGCGGAGCCCCAAGCCGCAAGCATCGCTACGCCAACGCCAGCGTCGGATTCAGACAAGTCGAATACTGGGGCTTCTCCAGCCGTCGTGGCCGCACCGGCACCGATACCAACTCCGAATTCAAACCAGCCGAATATGGAGACTTCTCCGGCCGTCGTTGCGACACCATCACCGACAGCGTCTCCAGCAGTTGTGGCGACACCAACGCCGAAAGCGAATCCCGACACATCGACCACAAACCCCGAAGTTCCGGCTGCTGCCGGGTTGCGGCCTGAAAATTCGCAATCGCCTGCCGCGTCTGACAATCAATTAGAACCGAGCACCACACCGATACCGGCCGTTGCGCCAAGCCAGAACCCGGTGACCGATGCCAGCGCTGCG
>Ga0310912_10001753_pt1 | contig 11975 bp, 10 predicted proteins | sample GREbulkMGOX080_FD_203443 | JGI IMG/M metagenome (GOLD analysis project Ga0310912, IMG submission 203443) | Lab enrichment of tropical soil microbial communities from Luquillo Experimental Forest, Puerto Rico - GRE.bulkMG.OX080 | ecosystem: Environmental > Terrestrial > Soil > Tropical forest >...
GACGAGTAGGTATGGCGGCTGAAATCCGCTGTGCGACAACGGCTAACAGAACAAAACGGGGACCCGTTGAGACGTGCGGATCAGTAATCCGTTGGTCGCGGGTTCGAGCCCCGCTCGCCCCACTCGGTTTCTCGTTGCTGTAGGTGGTTGTCAGATCGCGGCGCGGCCGCCGTCGACCGGCAGAATGGCGCCGTGGATGTAGCTGGCTCGTTGGCTGGCCAAAAAGACAATGGCTTCGGCGATCTCGTCGGCGGAGGCCGGCCGGCCGGCCGGTGCCGGTGCCGCGAGCTGGCCGAGGGCATCTGTCATTCCGGCGGTGCCCTCGGTGGAGGTCGGACCCGGGCTCACGGCATTGACCCGAACTCCGTGGGGGCCGTATTCGGCGGCCCAGGTTTTCGTCATCGAGACCACCGCGGCCTTGCTGGCGCCGTAGAGGCTGGTGCCCACATTGCCGTACTCGGCGACCATGGTGCTCAGGTTGATGATCGCGCCGTGCCCGCGGGCGGCCATCGCGGGGCCGAGCTCAGCGACCAGAAAAAACGGCACCCGCACGTTGAGATCGAAGACCGCGTCGAAGTCGGCTTCAGTCATGGATTCGGTCGTACCGAACGGATAGACACCGGCGTTGTTGACGACGATGTCGACCTGGCCTAGTTGTTCGGTGGCCTCAACGGCGAGCCTGCGTGCCGACGCGGCGTCTGTGAGATCGGCGGCCACGAACACAGCTCGGCCGCCAGCGGCGGTGATCTCGTTGACCACCTGGTCACCGCGCTGACGGTTCCGGCCGGCGACCGCGACGTGGGAGCGCTGCTTGGCCAGGGCAACCGCGGTCGCCCTCCCGATTCCGCTGGTAGCGCCGGTGACCAATGCTGTGGTTCCCTGCAAATCTGTCGTCATTGTTGAGCTGCCCTTCATGGCTGGACTGAGGCTGGACACTGGAGTGGCCACCGGCGTTACGCCGGCGCGTTGTGCTCAACATCGCCGTACTGTCGCGACGTTCCCGCCGGCCATCGCCGTGGCCTAGGGCAGCTATAACCCAGACTTGTGGGTGCAGGCGGCGAGGCCCGAGACGTGCTCTGATGTGGTGATGGAGATTAGGGAGATGCGGGCTTTTGTTGCCGTGGTTGACGACGGGACGATGTCGGCTGCCGCGCGTCGGCTGCAGGTGAGCCAGCCCGCGTTGTCGCAGACCATCGCGGGCATCGAACGCCAGCTCGGTCTGCAACTGCTGGTTCGCAGCAGTTCCGGCGTGCAGGTCACCGAAGCTGGCACCGTGTTCCTGGCCGAAGCCCGCGCGGTGCTGGCACGCCACGACCAGGCCATGGCCACCATCGCCCGGCACGGCGGCGCCGCCGATTGCGAACTGCGGCTAGGTATTCCACTGGAACTGCCGCCCGATCTGCTCACCCGACCGCTGGCGGCCCTGGCCGTAGAACACCCGAACACGCGGGTCCAGCCCCGCCACCTGTCCACCAGTGCGCAGCTCGCCGCACTGGCAGCCGGCGATCTCGACGTCGGCCTGGTGCGCGAACATCCCTCCGGAACCGAGCTGGACGCGTTTCCGGTGTTCCGCGAAGAGATGGGGGTTCTGGTCACCGCCGAGCGCGGCGCGAAACTAGCTGGCCCCAAGGGGATTCGGCTCGATACCCTCGCAGGGCTCACATGGGTCGGGTTCTCCCGGTCGGGCACCCCCAAGCTCTACGACGAGATCACCGCGATCTTCCGCAGCCACGGTCTAGACCCCGGGCCCATCCCGTCGCAGGACACGTTGCTGCTCGGGGAAGTCAAACTTGCAGCGGTGGCCGGAGGCGGCGCATTTTCGCTAGCACCGCCGAATTGGCAACAGCCGCTACCTGATTCGGTGCAGTGGTATCCACTCGTCGATCACCCCATCGTCCGGCGCACCTGGGCTGCCTGGCCCGCCGATTCGCGTCGGCGCGATATCGGCACGTTTATCACATCGTTCGGCAACCACTGATCGGCGGACGATGAAGGCGGCAGCGCCATCCTCTGATGCTCAATACCGGTCAGGTAGTCAACTCCAATTCGCTGACCAGATACGCGAGGTCGCGTCGACGTGAGTCCGTACGCCAGGCAGCCCAGGTGCGCCGGACGATGGGGTTGCCGGTGAGCGGGAGCCAAACCAGACCGGTGGGCAGCAGCCGAGCCCAGGCCGCTGAAGCGAGCGCGAACGCCAGACCAGTGGCCGCTGCGGCTAGCTTGACCTCGGCGGTCACCGGACGGTCGTGGGCGGCGACCGAGTCGATGCCCTCGACACCATGGCTACGCAGGATGGCGCTGACCTGATCGTGCCAAGCGGGTGCGTCGTTGCGTGGGAAGCCGGCCCAGCGCAGTCCCGCCAGATGTTGTAGCGATACCCCGGCCGGATGGGCCAGTTCTTCGGCGTGTGCTGCGGTCATGATGGCACCCATGGGTTCCTCAATGGCCAGCGCGGTGTCGATATTCGGGTCTGCGAGCCGGTCGCGCAGCAGCGCGATGTCGATGCCGCCGGTTCGCAGTTCGGTCACCTGATCGGTGGTTCGTGCGTGACGGAACTGAACGTCGAGGTCGGGGAATATCGCGGTCACTCGAGCGATCGCGGCCGGCAGGAAATCTGGTGGAAGTTCCAGCGGCACACCGACACGCAGCGGCATAGTGTTGGCGTGGTCACCGACGCCGACGGTCGCGACGATGCGGTCGTGGTAGTCGATCAGCCCGCGCGCTTCGCGAAGTAGCAGGGCACCTCGTTCGGTGGGCCGGACACCGGTGTGGTCGCGTTCGAGAAGGCTGACGCCGAGCTGCTTTTCGAGAGCCTGGATGGTCTGCGACAGCGACGGTTGGCTCATGTGCAGACGGCGGGCCGCGGCCGAGAGACCACCTTCTTCGACAACCGCGACGAATGCTCTCAGTACCCGAATCTCCATGGTCACCCCGATTCTCCTATCCCAAAAGTCTGACACAGCACCGCATATCCCCGCCTTTGGCTATACCGCCATTGCGATTGCCAATGGACTAGCCGGAACGCATGGGCCAATGGCCGCGTTGGACCCGGCGTACATGTCGCGGTAACAACAGACAGGGACTAACCAATGACCGACAAGGTGCTCGTGACCGGAGCCACCGGACTGATCGGGCTGGCAACCGTCGAACGGTTCCTCGATGCCGGCTGGGACGTTGTCGCGGTGTCGCGCCGCCAGCCCAAACTGCCCAGTGGCCGGTCGGTCACTGCGCTGTCGGTCGACCTGCGTGACAAATCGGCGACGGCAGATGCTCTGGGCAGCATCGACGGAATCACCCACATTGCCTACAACGCCGTTTACGAACGCCCCGACCTTATTTCCGGCTGGTCCGGCGATGAGTACCGTCACGTCAACAACGCCATGCTGCGCAACACCGTCGAACCCGTGCTGGCCAACGCCGACAACTTTCAGCACATCAGCATCCAGCAGGGCACCAAATACTACGGCGTTCACCTGCACCCGATTCCGATTCCGGCGCGCGAAAGCGACCCCCGCGACGCGCACGAAAACTTCTTCCACGACCAGGAGGACTACGTCGCGCAGATGGGGGCCCAGCGCGGATTCCGCTACACGGCGCTGCGGCCACAGCTCGTGACAGGAAGCACACCGGGAACCCTCAACGTGTTGCCCGCCATCGGCGCATACGGCGCGATCCGGCGTGAACTGGGCGAGCCGTTCGGCTTCCCCGGCGGACCATCATTCGTTTGGGAAGCCGCCGACGCCGATCTGGTCGCCGATGTGATGGTGTGGTCGGCCGAATCGCCCAACGCGGCAAACCAGGCGTTCAACGTCACCAACGGCGACGTGTTCGAGTGGCGCAGCGTCTGGCCGGCGATTGCCGCCGCACTCGGCGTGCACGCGGCATCCGACACGCCGCTCAGCCTGGCTGAGTACCTATCCGACAAGGGCGAGGTGTGGCGGCGTATCGCCGAGCGCCACGGTCTGCGGCACAGCGACCTGCACGCCCTCACCGGCTATGGCGATCAGCACGCCGACTTCGCATTCGCCTACGGAGCCCCCGCAGGCCCACGCGCGTTCGTCAGCACCGTCAAGTTGCGTCAAGCCGGCTACACGAAGGTCATCGATACCGAGCAGGCGTTCAGCGCGGCCCTGAAGTCGCTGATCGACCAGAAGTTCTTACCGCCGGCCAGCGTCCATGTTGAACAACTCGTCAGCGACGGATCGCGCGGAGGTGATTGATTGAGATAACCCCTTCTGCCACAGCACCTTTACCCGAACCGCGGGGGTGATATCTAACCCGCTGCCGGGTATCAGCATTAGAAGCACCTCACTCAAGGACGAAAGGAAACACGCACTCAGATGACTACACCGATCTTTTTCGACACCCCCGGGTTCGGGGAAATAGCCCGGGCCCAATACAGCCTCAGCATGGCGGTGCGGATCGGCGATCGAGTGGAGATCTCAGGCCATGGCGGGTGGGACGACGACTTCACCTTCTCGGTCGAGTCACTGGAGGCTGAGATCGAGAAGACCTTCGACAACATCGAAAAGACGCTCAACGCGGCGGGTGCTGCGTGGGGCGACGTCGTGAGCGTTCACACCTACCACGTCCCCACGGCCGAGGGGTCCATTGGCGAAGACCATATGTCGGCCGTTGCTGATCAACTCCGCAAGCGGGCGGGCGGCCACCTGCCTGTGTGGACGGCACTAGGTGTCAAAGCACTGGGAATCCCAGAGATGCACATCGAGGTCGAAGTTGTGGCCATCGTCGGGGCTGACGACAAATAACCACATAGCCGGCGAGATACTGGCTTTGCGGCGCGGTTCCGATCAGCGCATGCCGCAGCAAATTGAGGTGGTCCGAGTCAAGGCACTGATACGGCAAACATCGAATCCGTCTGAATTGCAAAGGAATTCTGTACACGAGACGCACCAGTACACCCGATTGGATTTGCCCGCCACGGTAGTTGCTCGCCGCCGCGAGGCCCACGCGAGCGAGTCTTCACTGTGGCCAAATATGCGGGATTCTGCAGGAGTTCGACGGTTCTGGTCTCGGAAATCATCGACGGAAGCGGCGGCGGTCGCAGTCGGCTACGCGACATACTCGGGTAACGCGATGTCGTCGCGGAATTCGCGCCGGATGACCCAGTCGGCCAGCTGCGGAATCTTGAGCAGTTTGGACGTTTGATTGCGGGTCCACAGGCCGAGCGGTGTCTTTGGCGCAAACATCGTGGCGAATCCTCGCGCCGACCGCTGCCTGGCCTCAACGAGCGGACGCAGCTGGCGCTCATAGCGACGAAACGCTTCCTGGTGATTGGCTCCCGCGCGATTGAGCTCGCCGGCCAGTATGTAGGCCTGCACCATCGCCAGACCCGCCCCCTCCCCCGCCAGCAGAGAGACCGCAGCTGCGGCGTCACCGATGAGCGCTACCCGCCCCTCCGACCAGTGGTCCATGACGATTTGGCTCGTACGGTCGAAGTACACATCGGAGCTCCCGTCGAGTTTGCGCAGGATCTCCGGGCATTCCCAGCCGGCGTTGCCGAAGACGTGACGCAGGGTGGTCTTGGCCTGCGACACATTCTGTGGATCCGGGCCGCTCATGTGGTCGGTGGTGAAAACCAATAGAAACAGGGTCTTTTCGCCGCGCATCGCGAATCGTGCGATCATGCGCCCGGGTGTGGTGTAGGCGAGGTAGACGAGTTCATCACGCGGCTGATAGCCCTCGGCTTCGAATGCCGCGACTCGGTAGCCGAGATCGGTCTCAAATCGATATTCCGGGCCGAATACCAAATCCCGCACCGGCGAATGGATGCCCCCTGCACCGATGAGCAGGTCGAATTGTCGTGACCGGCCGCGCTCGAGTGTGACCCGCACGCCCGAGTCATGTTGTGTGATGGCCGAAACGCTTTCACCGAACAGGGTTTCGACATGGTGGTCGATGCAGCGGTAGATCATGGCCGCCAGATCACCACGGGGCACAGTGACCAACCGGCCATCGACGTTGCGCCGGAACAACTCAGCCGAAAAGCCTCCCACCTTTCGCGCATTTTGGTTCACCAGTCGCAGCTCCTGTACCGCATACCCGGTGGCGTGCAATTCGGCGGTCAGTCCCATACGTTCGGCAACGGCATACCCGCCACCCCAAAAATCGACGATATAGCCGCCCGTGCGCAGCCGCGGCGCCTTTTCAATCAGTGTCGGCTCGTGGCCATAGCGCCATAGCCAGTACGCAAGGGTTGGGCCGGCGATGCCAGCACCGACAATGGCGACCTTCATGCGCGCACCTCTGCCTGCGGATGGAGTCACGATTATTATAGCACTATGCAATAGTTGCACTAGGAAGCGAAGTGTCGGCGCTCGCGTAACGGCGTGGCGCGCCGATCTCCCTGTGGACGCTGGAGAGGGGCCGTTGTGCTCAAGGAACTCACGGGCATGCCTGCCGGCATTCAGGCGTTGGAGGCCGTCGGGACGGTGACGGCAGCAGATTACGAGCGGATCTTTGCGCCGCTGGTCGATCAGGCGCGACGCGTAGGGAGTCGGATGCGGCTGCTCTACAGTTCGGACCGGGCTTCCAGCGCATCACGGCGGGAGCGCTGTGGGCGGACACGCGAGTTGGGTTGGGCTACTTGCGGTTGCTCGACGACTGCGCTGTCGTGAGTGATATTGGCTGGATTCGGGCGCCAACCCGCGCGATCGACCGCGAGCCTAAGAAGTATGTCGGGCGGATCTGACGGTATAAGTCAAGCTCGACGTCCATCCGCGCAGTCGTATAACCAAGGTCCAACTATCATGGGAGAACGACAAGTGGTCACGGAAGTCCTGGTTAGCGCCCCCATCACCGTCGTTGCTGCAGTTGGGTAGCAGCACGGGCCATGGCCGACAACCCGTAAATGTCTGCCCACCTCGCGGGGCCGAGTGCAATTGCGCCGATTAAGAATTGATGCGGCGGAAGAGGGCCGAAATGGTTGGGGCGCTTGGATATTTCGAAGTCCACTGCTTTCGTCTCAGCCCATTCTTCTTCGGATGGGTCAAGGACTGCGAGGCCCCATCATCCCGCCGCAGCCCATTCCGCCCATCATCCCGCCTGGGCCCATCATCTGTTGCATCATGGCGGGCATCCCCTCCTGCACGAACCCGGTGACCTCCCGCGCGTGTGCACGAATGGTGTCGGTGAGGGCGGGATCGTCGGCGGTCTCCTCGGCGATCACACCCGCGGGGGTGAACGTGAGCTGGCGGCGGTAGCCGCTGGCGTGACGGAAAAGAGTCGGCAGGCTTTGGCTCATGCAGGCGACCTCGGTTCCCTGATCGAGATGGGCGTACATGCTTGAGACATGCGCCTGTAGCTGGGCGGCGAGATCTGGGGACGTCGATTCGGTGGTGGTGCGCACGCCGCCGGGAATGTCCTCAACAACACGGCTGATTTCGCTGTGCCGCATGAACATCTCCATGTAGCGGCTCATGTCCATGTGACCCGCGCCCATAAAACCGCCTCCGTCGGTGAGGCGGATAGCCTGCGGTTCAAAGAGGCTGCGAAGGACATACCCCAGACCTACGACGCTACCCGCTCCAATCGCACCGAGCCCAGCGAGCGCCGCCCGTCGCGTCAACCTAGCCATCGCGGTCAGAGATGTTCACGTTGTTCGCGCAGTAGCGCAACGCGCCGTCGGTATTCGTCTTCGTCTATCTCGCCGCGAGCAAAGCGGTGCGCCGACGTATCTTCTCGCCCAGGCGGCGCGGAACTGGCCCCCTCGTATTGGCGGCCGCCGCGAACCAGATTGCGGATCGCAAAGGCCACCACGACGACCACCGCCACCAGAACCGCCGCCAACACGCTGTACATCACGAGGCTGCCCCAGCCCCAGCCGCCCCAACCCCAGCCCCAGCCACACATTGCCGCCCATCTCCTTCATCTCGCGGTGTCTTTGCACCTGAGGTGGGAGTGTGCACTCGTCCTGTGGCGTTTCCTAGGGCCGATGGTCCTCGGTCGAGGATGATCTACCTACAGCGAAATGACCCCGAAAAGCAAAGCACCACAGAAAGATTCACACCGGATCTTTAGCCGAAAAGTGTTGCGATAAGCCAAGATTTCACGTCGAAAGACAGCCCGACATCACCAGTGGGCTGGTTCCGGCCTCTCAGCGGCGCTGAGGGGTCCGCCCGTACGCCTGCGGATTGCTACGCCGCGGTGCGGACGTGCCCTCCCGCTGCGATCAACAACATCCCCGAAAGGTAGGCGTGTCTCAAGATCGATCCATGGTCACCAAAGCTGAAGGGCAACCGGCGCGCACAGCATAGGCCCGCTTTCGCTGCCGAGCTTCGCGCGAGCGGCGAACGTGACGATCGGCTGCTGCCCGGCATGACTTTTGGACTAGCTGTGTGCAACATTCACGGCTTAGCTTGCCGCAACGCAATGGCGCTTCTACGCAATGGGAGGTGCAGAATTGACAACCAACCATGTCCACTCGCCCAGCCGAGTGCTGTCACTATTGGCAGCCTGCGTTGTATTGGTGGTCGCACTGCTAGGCCCTCCGGGAGCGGCAGCTGCGACCGCTCATGCCGACCCTGCCGATGTCGATGCCAAGTTCCTGGCCGCACTGAGCTCTCACGGCATTACGTACGGGTCACCGGAAGTCATGATCGCCGCCGGTCATGTGGCCTGCACAGAACTTGATCAGGGCGAGACGCCGGCCCAGGTCGCCCAGGACGTGATGAACAACAAGGACGTGCTGACCAGCAGCAACCTGGACGCCTTTCATGCCGGGTTCTTTGTCGGCGCCAGCATAAGTGCGTACTGCCCCAAGTATGTCGGGCGGATCTGACGGCATACGGCAAGCGATAGACAGCCGTCTACCAGCGCGTAGCGGTATTCGAGTTGCTCGGCTTGCCGGTCCACCATGGCTCTTGGCTGTCGTTAGGTGGACGCTGTTGTGGGCGCTCGTCACCGTCCAAGTAATGGCGCTGTAGCCGATCGATGAGAACCTGTGCCTCGTTGATGTCTCGGCGCAGCGAGGCTGCTTCCAACCGCATCGCGCATGCCCGGGCCCTCGTGCTGATGAGACTCTGGCGTTCGATCCGGGCTAACTGGGTGGTCATCTCGTGCAGTCGATCGCGCAATGCGCGCACAAATTCCCTAGCCTGGGCAGTCTCGCGATCGCCCACCACGAAATGGTCGCATCGCACACGCATGGGCAGATTATGCTCCCAGCTCAGTTCGATCGGGTAGGGGCTTGTTGTCACCCGATGGTGGGCCCTGTGACCCTGGGTGCCCAGGTGCGTATAGCCAAATAGTTGTGAGCCTAAGCGAATTGGGGCTATGACGGCGGGCTGGGCTTGGCGCAGCCCGCCCAACGGCGGTCAGCGGTTAGACAATGTTGAGGCAATATGGTTGCTGGCCGGGGTCGGGTATGGGCAGGTCGTGTTTACTATCAAATCGCTTCCAGCGATCCGCCCGGTTAATCATCTGGTGGATGAAGGCCGGCTAATCATCCGCACCCGGCTGACCTCAGCGATCTTTCGCGAATGTCGTTGGGTTGCCGGGCTGGACCTCTGCACCCCTTGGCGCCCATTGGGCACCTGCCCTGCCTTGCCGCGACGGTGGCCACAAGGCCGTTCAACCGGAGGTCCGGACATGAGGGTATACGCGTTCCCGACATTGCCCGCGAAGTGCCGCGTCGGGTGTCACTAACTTTCCAGCGCCTTCGCGCAGCCGGCGAGGGTCGCGAGGAAGCTTGAGCGGAGCAGCCGGGAGCTGGCCGCCTCCATCACCTTGCCGCCCGCGCGAGCCGGAACGGTGTGGGTGGTCACCCACTCGACGTGGGTGCCGTCGCCGGACGGAGTCAACGTCAACGTGCCGCCCGCGTCGTCGAAGGCCGGGAACGAGCGCACGATGCGGTAGGAGTAGCTCCGCGGCGCATCGTAGGCAGTGATCTCCTCGCGCAACCACGTGCCAAACCCGGTCACCTCCCGCAGTGCGCCCGCGCCGGGTCCCGGCGAGCCCTTCGCCCAACCGGCCTTGAGAACCAACGGAGAGGCGGTCAGGTTGGCCGGGTCGGCCAGCCAGTCGAAGACCCGTTCCGGCGATGCTGCGATCGTGCGCTCCACGTGAACCTCGACCATGAGATCTCCCACCTGCCAGCGGTCGCGATTCCATCGGAAATGCTAGACACCGCCAGGCCGCCACAGCCTCTTACTTGGGGTCGGTCGGGGCTGCCGCGTGGTGGTCCTTGCGGCGCGGGCTGCCAAATCTTAAACGTCCCTTTATCAGTGCGGTGTCATCCCTATTGCATGTCACAAGAAACTCGATCCGTGTCACCACACGCATATGCGAACTTTGACCGGTAAGCCCCCTCGACCCAAGCAACGCCGATCGCTTGTGGCACATCTCGAACGAACGGCAAGGCGCGCGCCGCGCTGAAACCGGTCGTGGCGTGTTGCTGCCTGCAAACTCTCGATGTCGTCGCACTCCTGGATGGTGACCGCCTGGAAACGCGCGCGTGCCGACACCGCACGAACCAGACGCAACGAACGAAAACCCGGTTGCTCACCGAAGAAAGCAGCTCGTTCCCGCCACACCGCAATGAATGACTCCCACTTATCGGGAACTGCCCACTTATCCACAAGTGCAAGCGCCAGACCGCCACGCCGACGTCACCATATCGTCAGCCATAGCCGACGTCGGTGCCCACGGCCCGCCCATAGGGTGAGTGCGTGAAGATCCGTAGCGAGGCGGTTGCGGTGCCGCTGGCCGCTGCCCTGGTGGCGGCGGCGTTTGTGGTGCCGAAGATGCATCTGGGCATCGTCACGCCGCTGATTCACGCGAACGCGGCGCGGATCTATCAATTCGCCGACACTGCGCCGATATTCGGCTGGTGGGACGCGCACGTCGGCTGGGGCACCCCGGCCGCCATCCTTCTCGGCATCACCGCGGTGATCTGGGGGCCGACCGCCGCCCAGCGGCTGCCGTGGCGGACGCTGACGCTGGCTACCTGGGCCACGTCGTTCGTGTGGGCCTTCTCGCTTGCGATGATCGACGGCTGGAAGGGCGGCTACGCGGAACGGTTGACCGCACAGCATGAGTACCTACGGCAAGTGCAATCGATCACCGACATTCGCTACGCTGTCCGCAGTTTCGCCCGTCGGATCCCCGACTTTCAGCACGACTCGTGGATCACCCATGTGTGCGGGCATCCGCCGGGCGCGCTGCTGACGTTCGTCTGGCTCGACCGCGTCGGCCTGGGCGGCGGCGCGTGGGCCGCCACGTTCTGCGTGCTGATCGGTTCGAGCGCGGCCACCGCCGTGATAGTCGCGGTACGCGCGCTAAACGACGAAACGACCGCCCGCCTGGACGCACCATTTGTCGCGGTGGCACCGACGGCCATCTGGATTGCGGTATCGGCCGACGCCTACTTCGCCGGGGTGGCGGCATGGGGTATCGCGTTGCTCGCGCTCGCCGTCAACCGCAAGGTGCGCATCCCCGCGCCCGCCGCGGTGTCCGCAGGCCTGCTGGTGGGCTGGGCACTCTTCCTGAACTACGGGCTCACGTTGGTGGGCTTGCTGGCGCTGGCGGTGCTGGTGGCGGCACGCGAACCCCGGCCTGTTTTCGCAGCCGTCGCCGCTGCGGTGCCCGCCGCCGCGGCCGTGGTGGGAATCTTCGCGTGGGCCGGCTTTTGGTGGGTCGACGGCTACACCCTTGTGCAGAAACGCTATTGGCAGGGCATCGCCAGTGACCGGCCGTTCCAGTACTGGAGCTGGGCAAATCTGGCGTGTGTGGTCTGTGCGATCGGGCTGGGCAGCGTCGCGGGCGTCAGCAAGGCGTTCGACGTTGCGGCGATCCGATGGCGATCGGGGCTGCATCTGCTGGTGCTGGCCGCGCTGATCGCGATCGTGTGGGCCGACCTGACCATGTTGAGCAAGGGTGAAACCGAACGCATCTGGCTGCCGTTCATGGTATGGCTGACGGCAGCACCGGCGCTGTTGCCCCGCTCGTCTCACCGC
>Ga0310912_10001765_pt1 | contig 11940 bp, 10 predicted proteins | sample GREbulkMGOX080_FD_203443 | JGI IMG/M metagenome (GOLD analysis project Ga0310912, IMG submission 203443) | Lab enrichment of tropical soil microbial communities from Luquillo Experimental Forest, Puerto Rico - GRE.bulkMG.OX080 | ecosystem: Environmental > Terrestrial > Soil > Tropical forest >...
GCACCAAGCCCGCATCGCCGCGCGCGCCGAGCGCCAGTGCAAACGCGTCGAGCAGAATCGACTTGCCGGCGCCGGTCTCGCCGGTCAGCACGGAAAGGCCCGGCGCGAAGTCGAGGTCGAGGCGCTCGATCAGAACGATGTCGCGTATGGAAAGCCGGGCCAGCATGCAGGCGGTTCCCGTCGGCCAGAAATGCGGCAGACGACTCACACCGACACGGGTGGGCCATGACTCGCAGGGCCGGGTCAACCCCCGGCGATGGTACTGTGAGCAAAGTGATTTCAGCGCGGCCGAACGCGCGCTATAAGGCGCGGGCGAATTTCTTGAATGCCTGGCTCAGCCAGGAGCCCTTGTTTTCGTTGGGCTGCAATCCGCGCGATTGCATCAGGGCGTAGGCATCTTTGTACCAACGGCTGTCCGGGAAATTGTGCCCGAGAACCGCGGCCGACGTCTGCGCCTCATCCACGATGCCGAGCGACAAATAGGCCTCGGTGAGGCGCAGCAGCGCCTCCTCGACGTGGCGCGTCGTCTGATAGCGGGTCACCACCACCTTGAAGCGGCCGATCGCACCGGTGAAATTGCGCTCATCCATCATTTGGCGACCAAGATGCATCTCTTTGCCGGCAAGCTGGTCGCGTGCGATTTCGATCTTGCGGCGGGCCGCGACCGCGTATTCTGAATCGGGATGTTTGCGGACCAGCTCCTCGAAGGCCTGCACCGCCTTCTCCGCGCGCTCCTGGTCACGCGAAATTTCCGGGATTTGATCGAAGTAGGACGAGCCGATCAAGAACTGCGCGTACACCGCATCGGGACTTCCGGGATGCAGCGTGACGTAGCGGCGCGCCGAATTGATGCACTCCTCGTATGAGCCGGCCTGGTAATAGGCGTAGGCCGACATGACGAGAGCCTTGCGGGCCCACTCGGAATAGGGGTGCTGGCGGTCGACTTCCTCGAACTTCTTCGCCGCCTCCTTGGCGTCCTTCTTGCTGTTGAGGAGGAAAAGCCCCTCATTGTAGAGCTTATCGGCCGGCTCATCGGGCGCGATCGCATCCTTGTCGAACAGGCTGCAGGCGCCGAGCGCGCCGGCGATCAGTGCCAGCGCGGCAAGCCGGGTGAGCGCGCGCATGGCAATTGCAGGCCCCTTGATCGAGCGCCAGCGCATTGTGCGGATAACCCCCCAAGCGGGCTTGGACCCGACGCCGTGCTCGCCGTCGCGACCCAATAACCCCGCGGAGACGAGGAAATAGGCCGCCATTCCGCCCGGAATGTGGCAGGCGGAACCAGCTCCGATAGTTGCGGAATCAGGAAATGTCCGGCCCTAAGGCCGCCAACCTGGCGGGCATTTCGATGGGCCGGTGGCGCGGGCGGACGACCTCCTCGTCGGCCCAGGTCCAGGCGCGCCGATCAGACATCAGCGCGCACACCACCGCATGATTGAGCTTGTGGCCGCCGCGCACCGTGCGGTAGATGCCCAGCAGAGGTCCGCCCGCTAGCGCCAAATCGCCGATCGCGTCCAGAATCTTGTGGCGCACGAACTCATCGGGGAAACGCGTCCCATCCGGGTTGAGAATGCGGTTGTCGCTGACCACCAGGGTGTTCTCGAGCGAGGCGCCCAGCGCATACCCGGAATTCCACAGGCTCGTCACATCGCGCATGAAGCCGAAGGTCCGCGCCCGCGCGATGTCGCGGCGAAACGTATCGGGCTTGACGTCGGCGGAAAGTGACTGCCGGCCGATCAGCGGATTGTCGAACGCGATCTCCGCTTCGACGCGGAACCCGCGCGGGTTGGGGCGCAGCTCGCCGAAGGCATCGCCCATCGCGACACGTACCGGCTTGAGAACCTTGATGAAGCGGCGCGGCGCATCGAGGGTCTCGATACCGGCCGCATCGAGCGCCTCCACGAACGGCGCCGCGCTGCCGTCCATGATCGGCGCTTCCGGCCCGTCGATTTCCACCACCGCATTGTCGACCCCGAGCCCCACCAGCGCCGCGAGGACGTGTTCCGCCGTGGAAATCAGCGGCCCCACCTCATCGCCGAGCACGGTAGCGAATTCCGTGGCGGTGACCGCGCTCATGTCGGCGCGAATCTCCCGATCGTGGCGCCCCTCGATGCGGGTACGGATGAACCGCAGGCCGGTGTTGGCGGCGGCGGGATGGATTGTGAGCGTAACCGGAAGACCGGAATGTATGCCGATGCCGCACAGTGCGGTGCGGTCGCAAAGCGTGGTTTGCCTGGCCCCTTTCATATTCCGTCCACACTCCCCCAAGCGTGACAGCGGCACGCGGCGAATCACGCGGGCAACATCGATCGCTTCCTGCCGTCGGTAAGGTGATACAAATCCGCGGGCAAGCTTCCGGCCGCGCTGTTCCCCCCGACAGAAAACCCCTTTGGCGGTGGCAATTTAGCCGGGGTCGGTCGAAACGCAACTCACGCTTTTTTACCGAGTGTTACATCCGGCAGTCGCATCCGGTGGGGCGTACACCCGACGGACGCGCCGCGTTGGCGCGCAGCCGGAGCATTCCCGCCAAAGCGGATTCCGGCAGGAGGCTCGCCTTTGAAAAAATCGGCCGAATAATGCGCCGTAGTAAGGAGTTACGCCCCAATCGTCGATCCCCCAGGCGGTTCCCCGTGCCTCAGGCCGGGGAACGCCGGGGATGGTGCCACGAGTTCAGTTCACCTGCCGGCGCAGGAAGGCCGGGATGTCGAGCTGATCGTCTTCCACGAAGTTATGCACAGGCGGCTGCGCCGGGCGCACCGGTGCAGCCACCGGCTGCTGCGCCGGGGCGGATGCCTGCTGAACCGGACGCCGAGCATATTCCGAGACCGGCTCAGGCTCGCGGGCGACGGGCGCTGCCATGATCGGTCGGGGCGGCGGATCGCGATCCAGCCGCGGGAGCGGCTCACGATCGAACCGGGCCGCCGGCTCGCGATCAATCGAGCGATCCCCCATCGGCAGCTCCATCGCGATGGGCCGCGGCTCCGCAATGCGCGGGGCGGGTGCCGAGGGCCGAACCGGACGAACCGCTTCTCTGCCCTCGGGCACAGGAGGTGGAGAGTACGGGTGCGCGCGCTCCTGCTCTTCCTGCTCGTCACGGCGACCGAGGCCGACCGCGGCAAGCCTTCGCAACAGGCCAAGCTTGCGCTTTTCCGGATGCTCGGAGTCGATGTCCCCGCGCTTGGCGCGTAATTCGGCTTGAGCCGGACGCGGGAGTTCGTCGATTCCAGGCATACGCCTGGGCCGAACGGCCGTGCGCTCAGCCGCCGGCGGAATGAAAGCGCGCGGGATCGGCGGCTCCGCCGGGGCCATTGGCATCTGCTCGGGAAACAGTGACGGCTTCGGCGGGATCGGCCGAATGGTGACGTCTTCCATCGTGGGCAGAACCGCGGCCGCGACCGCGGCCCTGGCTGCGCTCTCGACCGCGTCCGCCGTGCGCGCGGCGGCTGGAGGCACGCTCCCGGCTGCGGCCGCAGCCGGGCGGCCGTCGATGCGCTCGGTACTGCGCTGCTCGGCGCGCAGCTTCTGCGTCAACTCCGTAATCCGAGCCTCGGGCACCGAGCGCTGCAACGCGGCGTTATCGATGCCGGTCGCCACCACCGAAACGCGGATGACGCCTTCGAGGGTCTCGTCGAACGTCGCACCCACGATGATATTGGCGTCCTGGTCCACTTCTTCGCGAATGCGGGTCGCCGCCTCGTCTACTTCGTAAAGGGTGAGATCCTTTCCGCCGGTGATCGAGATCAGAAGACCGCGCGCGCCTTTCATCGACGCATCGTCGATGAGCGGATTGGAGATCGCCGCCTCCGCGGCCGAGAGCGCGCGTTTCTCGCCCGAGGCTTCGCCGGTCCCCATCATGGCTTTGCCCATTTCGCGCATGACCGCGCGCACGTCGGCAAAGTCGAGATTGATGAGGCCCTCCTTCACCATCAGGTCGGTGATGCAGGCAACGCCGGAATAGAGCACCTGGTCCGCCATCGCGAAGGCGTCGGCGAAAGTCGTTTTCTCGTTCGCCACCCGGAACAAGTTCTGGTTCGGGATTATCAGCAAGGTGTCGACCACCTTGTGCAGCTCCATGATGCCGGCCTCGGCGACGCGCATCCGGCGGATGCCCTCGAAATGGAACGGCTTTGTCACGACGCCGACGGTGAGGATCCCCGCTTCCTTGGCGCAACGCGCCACCACCGGCGCCGCACCGGTGCCGGTACCACCGCCCATCCCCGCGGTGACGAACACCATATGCGCGCCTTGCAGGTGATCGCGGATTTCCTCGATTGCCTCTTCGGCAGCGGCGCGTCCGACCTCCGGCTGCGAGCCGGCGCCGAGGCCTTCGGTGACCTGCACGCCCATTTGAATGATGCGCTCGGCCTTTGACGTGGTCAGCGCCTGGGCGTCGGTGTTGGCGACTACGAACTCGACGCCCTGCAGGCCGCTCGCGATCATGTTGTTGACGGCATTGCCGCCCGCGCCGCCAGTGCCGAACACGGTGATCCGCGGCTTGAGCTCACGGATATCGGGGATTTTCAGATTGATGCTCATCTCTGCCTCTTCATACGCGGAAGTCACCGCCGCCTCGGACCGATCCGCCGCGATCCGATGGAATGTCGTGGAGTCGTCAGAAGCCCTCGCGCAGCCATCGTCCGACCCGTGCGATATAGCCGCCGCCTGTTGCCGAGTGCCGCGTTGTCCGCGGTTCGAAATGCTCGAGATGTGCCGCCTGCGGGTAAACCAGCAGCCCGGTCGCGACCGCGAAAGCCGGCCCCTTTGCCTCTTCGGGCAGGCCGCCGATGCCAAGCGGTCGGCCGATCCGCACCGGACGGCGCAGGATTTGCGCGGCAAGCCCCGGCAGTCCGGTGAGCTGGCTCGCGCCGCCGGTGAGAACGACGCGGCCGCGCGGCTCGGCCGCGAACGGCGAAGCCGCCAGGCGGTCGCGCACCATTTCGAGAATCTCTTCGACGCGCGGTTTGATGATACGCACCAGGTTGGCGCGCGACACGAAGCGCGGCGTCTCGACCTCGCCCTCAACCGGCGGCACGGTGATCATGTCGCGCTCGTCGGAGCCGCCGGCGAGCACGCTGCCGTAAAGCGTCTTGATGCGCTCGGCATCGGCGATGCGGGCGTTAAGGCCGCGGGCGATGTCCATCGTCACGTGTCGTCCGCCGAGCGCGAATCCGTCGGCATGGAGAAAGCGGCCGCCGGCGAACACCGCGATGGTCGTGGTGCCGGCGCCCATATCGATGACCGCGGTGCCGAGATCGGTCTCGTCGTCGGCCAGCGCGGACAGGCCGGCCACATAGGGGCTCGTGACCATCGCCTCGACTTCGAGATGGCAGCGCTCGATCGCGAGCATGAGGTTGCGCGCGGCGGAAGCATCGGCGGTCACGACGTGCATATCGATGCCGAAACGGCGCGCGAGCATGCCGCGCGGATCGCGAATTCCCGACGCGTCGTCGACCACGTAGCCGATCGGCAGCGAATGCAGCACGGCGCGGCCCTGGCGCGCCGAATGGCGGCTGCCGGCAGTGAGCACGCGCGCAATATCGTGCTCGCCGATCGCCGATCCGACGACGTCGACCGAGGCCGAGATCAGCTCGCTCGCGGGGCGGCCCGACGAGATGGACACGATGACCGCGTCGAGCTGCAGCCTTGCCGCGCGCTCGGCAAGATTGGCGCACTGCCGCACCGCGGCTTCCGCGTCAGCGAGATCGACCACCGTGCCGGCTTTCATGCCACGCGCCAGCGTGTGCCCGAACCCGACGACGTCCACGGTGTGGGTGCGCCGCGACGAGGCGTCCTGGGCCGGTCGCGGTCGCAGCCGGGCGATCATGCAGGCGATCTTGCTGGTCCCCACGTCGAGCGCGGCCACGAGCACCGAGCGTTTGGGTGGCAGCGGCTTCATCTTCGGCGCGAGACCGAGTTGGAGGGCGCTCATGCGCTGCCTCCCTTCTTTTTCGATTTCTCCTTGAGGGCATCGGCACGAGCCTGCGCGGCGCCATCGGAAAGCCGGATCGTCAGCCGCTCCGCAATCCTGAGATCGATCGCCACGATGTCGCGGGTCAGCAGATTTTTTTCACGCTCCAGCGCGACCAGCCGCTCCAGCGCGGCACCCACTCCGGATTCGGGGAGCCAAACGTCCAGGCCGCTCTTCAAGCGCAGGTTCCAGCGCCGCTCACCCACGAAGATCGAAGCGGAGACGAGATCGCGCAGGCTGGGATACCGCTCGAGCAGCGCGAGAAACGACTTGGCCCTGGTCTGCGCGCCGGCGCCGACGACGAGCGGCAGCTGCACCAGCCGCGGCGCCACATAGGGCTCAAGCACGGTTCCGTCATCGGCGATAACGGTCACGCGCCGGTCCTTCTGCCAGAGCGCGAATGCCTCGCGTTCCTTGATCACGATCTGCAGCTCGCCGGGATAGAGCTTGAGCAGGCTGGCGTCGCCGATCCACGGATTGTTCTTGAGGCGTTCGCGCGCCAGTTCCACGTCCACGAACGGCAGCGACGTCGTGCCGGTGATGCCGGCGATGGCAAGAACCTCGTCGCGGCTGACGTGGTGATTGCCGGCAAGCGCGATCGACACGATGCGGAAGCCGGCGGCGTTGGCGACACGATCGCGCACATCGTTGAAGGCGTCGACAATGGCCGGGACGTGATCGCCCTTGACCGCGCCGTAGGCGATGCTCGCAACAATCACGAGAGCGGCGCCGGCAATGCCTAGGCCGCGCGGGAGGCGCGCCTGCAGCAACCACCAACGATCCACGATCTGTGTTGAGGGAAGCGGTTGGCTGCTGGGAAACGTGTTGGCCGGTTGGGAGCAAGTGATGGCGCGCGCTGCGCGCCAGCGTGCGAACCTGTTCAGCGATTGAGCGAGGCGTCCTCGATCATCCATCGCACGAGCTCATCGAAACTGATGCCCGCATGTGCTGCGAGCTCGGGCACGAGCGACGTCTCGGTCATGCCGGGTTGCGTGTTGACCTCGAGACAGACGAGTCCCCCAGTCCCTTCGACGCGCTCGTCGTAGCGGAAGTCCGCACGGCTCACGCCTCGGCAGCCCAGCGCGCGATGCGCCGCCAGCGCTACTCTTCGGACCTCTTGGTAAACAAACGATGAAACCGGCGCCGGCAGCACATGCTGGGAACCGCCCGGCGCGTATTTGGCCTCGTAATCGTAGAACCGCACCGTGGGCACGATCTCGATCACGCCGAGCGCTTCCTCGCCCATGACCGCGCAGGTCAACTCCTTACCGGGAATGTATTTTTCGACGATGAGCTCGTCCCCATAGGGCCAATCATGACGGGTGAGCTCCTGCGGCGGATGCGTGTGGTCGGGCTGTACGATGAAGACGCCCACGCTCGAGCCTTCCGCGAGCGGCTTGATGACATAAGGGGGAGCCAGCACATGCTTCTTGGCCGCCTCGAACCGCGACACGATCAACCCTTCGGCGACCGGCACCGCCGCGGCGCGGAACAGCTCCTTCGCGATGTCCTTGCGCATCGCCACCGCGGAGGCCATTACGCCGGAATGGGTGTAGGGGATGGCGAGAATTTCCAGGATGCCTTGCAGCGTGCCGTCTTCGCCGGGCCGCCCGTGCAGCACGTTAAGTGCAACATCCGGCTTCACCGTCGTGAGCACGGTGGCGATATCACGGCCCACATCGATGCGGGTCACACGATAGCCCAGTCGCGCAAGCGCCTCCGCGCACGCTTTGCCCGAGCGCAGGGAAATCTCGCGCTCGGCCGACCAGCCTCCCATCAATACGGCGACGTGCTTGCTCATGGCCGCTGCCCTCACCCGCGGCGTTGATTCGCTCAGCCGCAAATAGAAATGGAGATCGGCCGAGAGGTCGAGCGCCTTGGCGGTTATTTAGCCTGGCCGATTCGCTTAATTTCCCATTCCAGCTCGATGCCGGAATTCTGCTTGACCCGCTGCCGCACGGTCTCGCCCAGGGTCTCGATATCGGCGGCGCAGGCGCCTCCCAGGTTAATCAGAAAATTGCAATGCATTTCCGAGACCTGAGCGTCGCCGATGCGCAGTCCGCGACAGCCGGCCGCGTCGATCAGTTGCCAAGCCTTGTGGCCGGGCGGATTTTTGAAGGTCGAGCCGCCGGTGCGGCTCTTGATCGGCTGCGTCGCCTCGCGCGCTTCCGTGATGCGTTCCATCTCTGCGGCGATCGCGCCGGGGTCGCCCGGCGTGCCCTGGAACAGCGCCTCGGTGAAGACGACATCCTCCGGCACGCCGCAATGGCGATAGCTGAAGCCCATATCGCTGTTCGCGAAGACATGCACGCGCCCTTGCCGGTCGACCCCGCGCGCCTCGACCAAGGCGTCCTTGGTTTCCCGACCGTAGGCACCGCCATTCATGCGCAGGGCTCCGCCGATCGCACCGGGAATGCCGCGGAAAAATGCGAGCCCGGCGAGTCCCGCCTCCTGCGCAGCACGTCCAACCTTCACGTCCGGCACGGCGGTGCCGGCGCGAATACATGCGCCCGCTTCGAGCTTCACCTCGCCAAAGCCGCGACCGAGCCGCACGACGACGCCGGGCACGCCACCGTCGCGCACGATCAGATTGGAGCCGAGGCCGATCACGGTCACCGGAATTTCTGCAGGTAGGCAAGCGAGAGCATACGCAAGGTCGCCCTCGTCCTCGGGCATGAACAGAATCTGCGCCGGGCCGCCCACGCGGAACCAGGTCAGCTCCGACAGCGATTGGTTGGGCAACATGCGCCCGCGCAGCTTCGGCAACCGCGTCTTGAGTTCCGCGAGGAGATCGGGGAAGGCCGGCTGCGATCGCAACGCAACGCTCACGCGACCGCACCGAGCGCAGCGAGTTCGCCCGGCAACGCATAGGCCCACTGGGTGATGTTGCCGGCGCCGAGACACACCACGATATCGCCAGGCTGCGCCAGGCGTCGGATCATGCGCGCGAGATCCTGCGGACCGTCGAGCGCGATGACCTGGCGATGCCCGTGGGCGCGCAGTGCCTGCACCAGCGAATCGCGGTCGGCTCCCGGAATCGGCGCCTCGCCTGCCGGATAGACGTGGGCGACGATCACGGTATCGGCATCGTTGAAGCAGGTGGAGAACTGCTCGAACAGCGAGGCGAGCCGGGTATAACGATGCGGCTGCATCACGGCGATCACCTGACCGTTGCAGGACTCGCGCGCGGCGCGCAACACCGCCGCGATCTCGACCGGATGATGCCCGTAGTCGTCGACGATCGGCACCCCGTTCCATTCGCCGGTGCGGGTGAAACGCCGCCGCACGCCGCCGAAGTTTTGCAGCGCCTCGCGGATCATGTCGTCGGAAATGCCGAGCTCGCGCGCCACGGCAATCGCGGCGGTGGCGTTGAGCGCGTTGTGGCGGCCAGGCATGGGCAAGGTCAGGCCGTTGATCGCATGCACCAGCTCGCCGGCGCGGTCGCGAAACACGATGGAGAACCGCGAGCGGCCGTCGGCATGCTCGAGATCCATGAGGCGCACATCGGCCTGCGGATTCTCGCCATAGGTGATCACGCGGCGATCGGTGATCTGCCCCACGAGGAGCTGCACCACCGGATGATCGGTGCACATCACCGCGAACCCGTAGAACGGGACGTTCTCCACGAACGCGCGAAACGCCTCCTGCACCGCCTCGAACGTCTTGAAGTGATCGAGGTGCTCGGGATCGACATTGGTGACGATGGCGATGTCGGCGGGAAGTTTCAGGAATGTGCCGTCGGACTCGTCGGCTTCCACCACCATCCAGTCGCCGGCGCCGAGCCGGGCATTGGTGCCGTAGGCATTGATGATGCCGCCGTTGATGACGGTGGGGTCGAAGCCGCCGGCATCGACCAGCGCCGCGACCAGCGAGGTGGTGGTGGTCTTGCCGTGCGTGCCGGCGATCGCCACGCAGCGCTTGAGCCGCATCAGTTCTGCGAGCATCTCGGCGCGGCGCACGATGGGCAGACGTTGCGCGCGCGCGGCGGCGAGTTCGGGATTGTCGCGCTTGATCGCCGTCGACACCACCACAACCTCGGCATCGCCCAGCGCGCTGGCGGAGTGGCCGATCGCGATCTTCACGCCTTTGTCGCGCAACCGCTTGACGTTGGCGCTGTCGGAGGAATCCGAGCCTTGCACGGCTTAGCCGAGATTGATCAGCACCTCGGCGATGCCGCTCATGCCGATGCCGCCGATGCCGATGAAGTGGATCGGACCGATGTCGCGCGGCAGCTTCATGTCATTTCCCCCGGATCATTCCCAACACCAGGTCGGCGAGCCGCTCGGCAGCATCGCCGACACCTTGCGCGCGCGCCGCGGCAGCCATTGTGGCGAGCCTTTGCGGGCTCGTGGCAAGCGCGGCGATCTCTGCCGCGAGCCGGTCCGGTGTAAAGTCATATTGCGGCAGGCGGATGGCTCCGCCCGCGCGCTCCAGCACGCCGGCATTGGCGGATTGATCCTGGTCGAGCGCGTGCGGGAGCGGCACGAGAATGGCCGGACGTCCGATCGTGGCAAGCTCGGCCACCGTCGAGGCGCCCGCGCGCGCGATGACAAGATGGCTAGCGGCGATGCGGGCGGGAAGATCCGTGAAGAACGGCGCGACCTCCGCCGCGACGTTTGCGCGCGCATAGGCGTCGGTGACGCGCGCGAGGTCTTCTTCGCGCGCCTGCTGCACGATCGCGATGCGCGCACGCAGCTCCGGCGCGAGCCGCTCGACCGCGGGCGGCACCACATCCGCCATGATTCGCGCGCCTTGGCTGCCGCCGCTCACGACGAGGCGCAGCGGCGCGTTCGTCGCCGGTGCGGCATAGGCGATTTGTGCCGCGGCGATCACGGCGGGCCGCACCGGGTTGCCAGTCAATGTCGCTTTGGCCGCAAGCCTCGGCTCATGGTCGAGCACCCCGGGAAAGCTCAACGCGAGCGCCCTGACCCGGGCCGCGAGAAAGCGGTTGGCGCGCCCCATGACCGCGTTCTGCTCGTGAATAAGCGTCGGAGTTCGTCGCAGCGCGGCCGCCAATACCGGCGGTACCGTGGGATAGCCGCCGAAACCGACCACCACCGACGGACGGATGCGGGCAAGCAGGCGCAGCGCCTGCACGGTCCCCACGCCGAGCATCGCGGCGGTGCGGGCGAGCGAGATGGGATCGCGACCGCGCACCGTCGCGCTTGCGATCACGTGCATCTGTCGTGCCGGAAATTTTTCTCCGTAGCGGCCGGCGCGCGCATCGGTGGCAAGGTCGACCGTGACGCCGCGGCGCGCGAGCGCGTGCGCCAGCGCTTCCGCCGGAAACAAATGGCCGCCGGTCCCGCCCGCCGCCAGCAGCACCGGCCGGGCGCCGCCGCTTTCGGCCATCAGGCTCGGCTCCCCGCGGGCGCGAATTCCTCGCCACCCGAAAGAAGCGCAGCCCGCGGACGCCCGCGCGTCAGCGCGAGCAGCATGCCCATGCCGTAAGCGAGCGAGATCATCGACGAGCCGCCATAGGAAAGGAACGGCAGCGTCATGCCCTTGGCGGGCATCAGATGCAAGTTCACCGCCATGTTGACGGCGGCCTGCAGTCCGAACAACACCGCAAGGCCCGCGGCGGCAAAGCGGGTGGACGCGTCCTCGGTTCGCATTGCGGCGCGCAGCCCGCGCAGCACGATGAAGGTAAACAACGCGACCAGCAGGAGGCAAAGGATGATGCCGAACTCCTCCGCTGCCACCGCGAACACGAAATCGGTGTGGCTCTCGGGCAGGATGCGCTTGACCGTGCCTTCGCCGGGACCGCGCCCGAACCAGCCGCCGCGCTGGAACGACTCCAGTGCCTGGTCGATGTTGAAGCTGTCGCCGGAGGAAGGATCGCGAAACCGCTCGATGCGGCGCGCCACGTAGGGAACGAACATGTAGGCGCTCATCAGCCCGACCACGGCGGCGCCGCCGATTCCCACGACCCAGATGAGACGCATCCCGGCGAGAAAGAACAGCGCGCTCCAGAC
>Ga0310912_10001774_pt1 | contig 11908 bp, 13 predicted proteins | sample GREbulkMGOX080_FD_203443 | JGI IMG/M metagenome (GOLD analysis project Ga0310912, IMG submission 203443) | Lab enrichment of tropical soil microbial communities from Luquillo Experimental Forest, Puerto Rico - GRE.bulkMG.OX080 | ecosystem: Environmental > Terrestrial > Soil > Tropical forest >...
GGCGTGAACGGCCCACTCGCCGCTGCGACCCAAGTCGTCTACGTCTCACCACTTAAGGCGCTTTCCAACGACATTCAGCGCAATCTGGAGGCGCCGCTCGCCGGCATCCGTGCCGAACTGCGGCGGATCGGTCTGCCCGATGTCGAGATCCGCACCTTGGTGCGCACCGGCGATACCACCTCAACTGAACGTGGGCGCATGCGTCGGCGGCCACCGCACATTTTGGTGACCACTCCGGAATCGCTCTATGTCCTGCTCGGGTCGGAGTCCGGTCGGAAAATGCTGGCGACGACGCGCTCGGTGATTGTTGATGAAATTCACGCCGTGGCGCCAAACAAGCGCGGCGCCCACTTAAGCCTTTCGCTCGAACGCCTTGCCAGTTTATGTGGTCAAAAACTGCAGCGCGTCGGCCTATCGGCGACGCAGAATCCGATCGAAAGCATTGGCCGCCTTCTGGTCGGGTCAGGCTGCGACGATGCGCGAGGGCCTAAACTGTCGGTCGTCGATATTGGCTATCAGCGCAATCGCGATCTTCAGATTGAGGTCCCCGGCTCCCCGCTTGAGGCGGTGATGTCCGGCGAGGTCTGGCAGGAGGTCTATGAGCGGTTGACTCGGCTGATTGAAGACCACCGCACCACACTGGTGTTCGTCAACACCCGCCGCATGGCCGAACGCGTGGCGCGCGAATTGTCCGAGCGCCTTGGCAACGGCGCAGTTACGGCGCACCACGGCAGCATGGCAAGGGATCAGCGTCTATCGGCAGAGCAGAGACTCAAGCATGGCAAGCTGAAAGCGTTGGTAGCCACGGCCTCACTCGAACTCGGCATCGATATTGGCGACGTCAATCTGGTCTGCCAACTCGGCTCGCCACGCTCGATTGCCGCTTTCCTGCAGCGGGTCGGCCGTTCCGGTCACGCGGTGACTGGGACGCCCAAGGGGCGGCTGTTTCCGCTGTCGCGCGACGATCTTGTGGAATGTGCGGCTCTGCTCGACAGCGTCCGCCGCAACGAACTCGACCGGGTTGCGAGTCCGCATCAACCGCTCGACGTGGTGGCGCAGCAGATCGTGGCAGAGGTCGCGGCTCAGGATTGGCCCGAAGCGGCGCTGTACAAGATGTTTTGCCGCGCCTGGCCGTTTCGCGACCTGGCGCGCACGGATTTTGACGCCGTTGTGCAAATGCTGGCTGAGGGTTTTGCAACACGCCACGGCCGGCGTGGCGCGCTTATTCATCGCGACGCCGTTCATCAACTGCTGCGCGCCCGGCGCGGAGCGCGAACCACCGCGCTGACCTGCGGCGGCACGATTCCTGACACCGCCGATTATCAGGTGGTGCTGGAGCCCGACAGTCACACCATTGGCAGTGTCAACGAAGATTTTGCCGTCGAGAGCATGGCCGGCGACATTTTTCAGCTTGGCAATGCCTCGTATCGCATTCTGCGCGTCGAGCGCGGCACCGTTCGGGTCGAGGATGCCCACGGCCAGCCGCCCAATATACCCTTCTGGCTCGGAGAGGCACCGGGCCGCAGCGACGAGCTTTCAGTTTCTGTGTCGCGGCTGCGCACCGAGATTGGCGACCGGCTGCGCGCGGATCTTTCGGGAAAGGCTGCACGTGCCTGGCTCACCGAACTGGTCGGCATTGCGGCACCCGCCGCCGAGCAACTCATCGACTATCTTGCTGCCGGCGCCGCAGCCTTTGGCTGCCTGCCGACCCAGAACACCATCGTGCTGGAACGGTTCTTTGATGAAGCCGGCGGCATGCAGCTTGTCATTCACGCGCCGTTCGGCAGCCGTATCAACCGCGCCTGGGGGCTCGCGCTGCGTAAGCGATTCTGTCGCAAGTTCAATTTCGAACTGCAGGCGGCCGCGACCGAAGACAATATCGTATTGTCGCTGACCACCGCGCACAGTTTCGAATTGCCAGACGTCGCGCGCTATCTGCACCCCCAAAGCGTGCGTCCCTTGCTGATCCAAGCGATGCTGGACGCCCCGATGTTCACCACCCGATGGCGTTGGGTGGCGGGAGTAGCGCTTGCTCTACCAAGATTCCAGAGCGGCAGGAAAGTGCCGCCCCAGTTCATGCGCATGCGGGCGGAAGACCTCATCGCCGCGGTATTTCCCGATCAGATCGCGTGCGCAGAGAATTTGGTGGGTGAACGGCAGGTGCCCGATCATCCACTCACCAATCAGACGATCTCCGATTGTCTGCACGAGGCCATGGACATCGACGGGCTGGAGCGGCTGCTCGGGCGGCTTGAAGCGGGTGATATCCGCGTGGTGGCCTGCGATCTCACCCAGCCTTCACCGCTGGCGCTCGAGGTGCTCTCGGCGCGGCCTTATGCCTTTCTCGACGATGCACCGCTTGAGGAGCGGCGGACCCAGGCGGTGATGGCCCGGCGCTGGCACGATCCGCAAAGCGCGTCCGAACTTGGGCGCCTGGATCCGGAAGCGATCGCTCGGGTGCGGAAAGAGGCCTGGCCCGATCCCGTCAATGCCGAGGAGTTGCACGATTCTTTATTGTGGCTCAGCTGTTTAACCGAGGCGGAAGCTCAAGCCACCCCGGCATGGGGCGATTGGCTAGAGGCGCTCGCCCGCGACAAACGCGTCACCTGTCTGAGGGCACCGGGCGCGACCCTCTGGATTCCTGCCGAGCGGTTAAACCAGTTCCAATCATTGTGGCCGGCGGCGCGCCTGCAACCCGAGATCACGCCGCCGCCAGGCCAAGAGGCCGTGTGGTCGCCAGATCAGGCGCTGATCGAAATTCTGCGCGGTCGACTGGAAGGTCTCGGGCCGATCACCCAAATCGCGCTTGCGGCGCCGCTCGCACTCGAGGAAACGGCCGTCGCCGCTGCGCTAGCCGCGCTGGAGAGCGAAGGTACGGTCCTGCGCGGACGGTTTGATCCCGGCGTCAACGATGAGCAATGGTGCGACCGCCGGCTGCTGGCGCGCATTCATCACACCACCATTCGGCGACTGCGTTCGGAGATTGAGCCAGTCGCAGCACGCGATTTCCTGCGCTTCCTGTTTGCCTGGCAACATGTCGAAGAGGATACGCGCCTCGAAGGACCGCACGCGCTTTCGACGGCATTGACGATGCTCGAAGGTTTTGAGGCGCCAGCCGGAGCCTGGGAAACAGAAATCTTGCCGGCGCGTCTGGAGGGCTACGAGCCAGCCTGGCTTGACGCCCATTGCATGTCCGGGCGCGCCATGTGGGCTCGCCTTATCCCACCTGCGAACGGGAAAGCTCGAGTGCGCACGGCAACACCGGTGCGATCGACACCAATCGCGCTGTTAGACCGACGACGGCTGCCGTCGTGGATCGCGCACTTGCCGCAGACCAGCACCACACCCCCGGGCGCGCGTGCGCAGGTACTGCTCGACTGCCTCCACGCTCAAGGCGCGCTCTTTTTCGATGAATTGGCGGAGGCGTCGCATTTGCTGCGGCCGCAGGTCGAAGAGGGCTTAGGCGAACTCGTCGCGCTCGGGCTTGTGACCTCGGACAGTTTTGCCGGGCTGCGTGGGTTGTTGGTGCCGTCAAACCAACGACGGCCGGTTTCGGGTGCGAAACGGCGCGGGCGGATCCTGCGCTTCGACATTGAGAGCGGCGGACGTTGGGCCTTGATCCGACGCGCATCCCCTGCTGATGACCAGGGGCGCGCGGTTGCGATCGAACACGTGGCGCGGGCATTGTTGCAACGCTACGGGGTCGTGTTCTGGCGTCTGCTCACCCGCGAAGCGAATTGGCTGCCGCCCTGGCGTGATTTGCTGCGCGTTTATCGCCGGCTCGAAGCGCGAGGCGAAATCCGCGGTGGTCGTTTTGTAGCCGGGTTCTCGGGCGAGCAATATGCGCTCCCTGAAGCGATTGGGCTGTTGCGCGAAACGCGTCGCCGACCGCCTTCAGACCAATGGATTTCGCTGTCGGGCGCGGATCCGCTGAATTTAATCGGCGTCCTCACGCCCGGCGCGAGGCTGGCTGCATTGACCGACAATCGTTTGATCTACCGAGACGGTATTCCAATTGCGACCCTGTCAGCCGGCAAGGTGGAATTTCTCATCGCTATGGATACCAAGAGCCAGTGGGAGGCTGAAAAGCGACTGGTGCGGTCCGCCGCACGAGGTTTGCTCTCCCATCTGAGCTAAAAATCAATTCGCCGGCCGTCGAGTTCAAGTGAGAACGGCGGCGGCCCGGGGTGCGGTACGAAAGCGACACGAGAAGAGGAACTAAGCCCCGGGGGGCTGGCCGCCACTCAACAATGACAGGTCCTGCCACGAGAAGTGTAGCCGCTCCGCGTTTCGCTTGTCTCGTCGCGTTTTGGAACGAGCATCCAGAGGCACGGGTTGCACTTGAACGCTGGTACCGGCTCATGAGGTCCAAAGTGCCGCTCCAAAATCGAAAGTGTTAAACCGCGAGCGCGCCGGGTTCGAAGTTGCAGGAGGAAACTATCGCTTGGTGGTCGCCTTTGATTTCCGTCGGCAGGTGGCCTTTGTGAAATTCATTGGCACTCATGCCGAATACGATCGCATCGATGCCTTGACCGTATCGCAGTACTAGAGGAAACGGCGCATGGAAATCCGACCGATCCGCACCGACAAAGATCATAAAGCCGCGCTTGCCGAAATTGAGGCCTGCTGGGGTGCACCCGAGGGCTCCGAGGCAGGCGATAGGCTTGACGTGTTTCTCGCACTTGTCGAGATCTACGAATCGAAGCGATGGCCTACTGATTTGAGCAAACGCTTTGATCCGATCGACGTACTCAACTATGCCATCGACGAACTTGGGCACACCCAGGCAGAACTGGCCGAGCTGTTGAAGTCACGACCGCGTGCGTCGGAAATTCTCTCCCGCCGACGCCCCCTCACGGTCGACATGATCCACAAGATTAGCGAGGCATGGAAAATTCCGGCCGATCTTCTTGTCCGGCCTTATAGAATCGAACGAGCTGCGTAAAAGTTGATCGCGACTTTGCCGGTATCGATCGCCGGCTGGGGTGTGCGTGAGAGCAGCGTGAGAGTGACTCAAAAAGGTTGTTGACCAGCGACGCCGCGTACGAAAAGGGAGGCCGCACCCTCGAAAGCCCATCATGCGGCGGCGTCATACCGACCGCGGAGACAACCCTGATCCCGGCATACAGCTCTAGACTCAAAAGGTTGTTGACGAGCGACGCGCGATTAGACAACGAATCCATTTCGGTCACGGACCAAAAGGACAGAGCGTACAAACGCGAATCCGGCTGCTGTGGTGTGCTGGCGTGAATCCAGCTTGGCGCGTTCGTGCTGCGTTTTGTCGATCCTCAGTCTCAGTACGAACTATCGTTGCCCATATGCCACATCGGCAATTTTATTGTTTTGGCGAGCGACAGGGGCGGTCAAATTGCCGTTGACCGTGATAGCGTAACCGGCACTGAGCACCGGGATTGGGGGTCTAATGAGCGAGAGCTCGGCTGAGGAACGCACTGGGACGGCGAAAAAACCGGGCGAGTCGGAACGACTCGATAATCCGCCACGCTGGAGCCCCTGGGATTTTCAGAATAAGCAGCCTGATTGGCACGAAAATTTTTATAGTAAAATGCGTTCTCGCGTTGAGTTTGCCGGCGACGACTTGTCTTGACCACTTTTTGACGCGCTTTGAAGCAGGGCCGCCATTAGCGACGGCCCCAGCCGCCAAACTGGTTTCAACGCTAGATCAACCGGCAAGTAGTGCCGAGGCGATGATACATGCAGAATGAGGGCCGCTTAGAAGCGGTTCTCGCGGCCGGGAATGTTTCCCAGGTCATCGCCGGCGGCATTGACACCCATCGCGTCTTCGAGGCCTGCGGCTGGCCGCCAGACGAGGCACGACCAACTATGGACGAAATTAACCAACGGGCTCGGGAACCGGGGATAGCAACGAAATCGCCAGCCTAGTCCGCATCGCGGCAAAGCGCCCGGAAACGTTTGGGTACTTGCATTGATATTGTGATATCTAATTACTAGGTTCGCGCTGCAAGCGGTGAAATTCACTAAGTGATTATCCTCGATACCTCCGTCCTTGGCGCACTGATGCGTTCAGTGCCTGACGCCGCCATGGTGAAAATGGCTGGATCGCCAGCCGGCCGAATCAACTGAGGAAATTGTTATGATTTACGCCGCCAGACGGCATTCGGATCGTTGCCCGACCCATCCCGGCGCCTTGCTGCGGGAGGATGTAATTCCAGCCACCGGCAGGACAAAAGCCGAGATTGCACGACTTCTCGGCATCTCCCGCCAACATCGAGCGCAAACCGGTGTCTCCCGCGGTGGCGGTTCGGCTAGGCAAATTCGCATCGCCCTGCACCGATCTGATGAGACGTCCGCCAGGCAGTTCGTCGCACGGAATCAGTGCCGCGATCTGCAAGCGCAAATAACAAAACAAACCCATTTTGGTCGATTAGACCTGAAGCGCACAGCATAGGCATCCAGCCGTCGACCTCAAAAGAGCAGGCCTGCCGCCAATTCGGTAACGGGGCGGCAGCGGTAAGAATAATAATGTGTCTACAGAGGCCCTCATCGGTTACTTCAGCGGGCTGCGGGCTAGAACGACAGCCAAGGCCGGCTGGCCTTGGCTGGTTCTGAACGGATCGACGAGAACGGCGGAGGCCCCGGGGTGCGGCTACGGAAGCGGCACCAGAAGAAGAGCTAGACCACGCGGCCAAACTTCGTCGGCAACGACTGGCCCCTCCAAACCGCGGATCCTTCACCCTTGGCCGCAAGCGCGCTTCGCCGCCACGCAGCCGTATGCAGGAATCCAATTCGCACAGAACTGTGCGCGGGGCGTGCGAATTAAGCGAAAACACGTGTTAGCATGCGGCGGCGGAATGAGACTTGAATAGCCTGATAGACTCAACTGTTATAGCTCGTCATGAAAAAAGCCAGCATTACGGAGGCTAAAAACCGCCTCAGTGCCCTCATCGATGGTCTTAAGAGAGGCGCGCCGGTGCTTATTGTCGACCGCGGTCGCCCCGTCGCCCGCCTTGAGCCGGTGACCAAACTCGGCGAGGGCGAACAGGACGGGCGGCTGTCACGGCTCATCCGTGAGGGCATCGTGCGGCCGGCCCGCAAGCCGCTAACCAGTTCGCTGTTTACCAGTCAGCCGCCGCGACCAAATGGCGACGCCTCGGCCGTGGCCGCGCTCCTTGCTGAGCGGCGGTACAGCCGGTGAAGTTTTGGGATGCCTCGGTGATTGTGCCGCTGCTGGTTGCTGAGGAATCGACCCGGCGGCTGCAGGCGCACGCCAATTCCAAGGTTTTGCTCGTCCGGCAAAACGCAAGCTCGAGGCGATCAACGCGGCGGTTCGTTTAGACGATCTAAAAGTGCCACCAGCAAACCGGCTGGAGAAGCTAAAAGGCAACTTGAAGAATTTTTACTCGATCCGCATCAACGATCAATGGCGGGTAATCTTCAGATGGGTCAATGGCGAAGCACACGATGTTCGAATTACGGACTACCATTGACGAGAGGTAATAATGGCCGCGAATGAATTTGCTCCAGTAAGCCCTGGCGAAATGATAAAGCACGAATTTCTGGCGAAATATGGCCTTTCGCAAAATCAGCTCGCGAAGGCACTTGGGATTTCACCAAACCGGATCGCCGACATCATTGCCAATCGCCGCGCCGGATTGGGACTTTGTGCGTCCCGCGAAACAGTTCGGCGTTAAAGTTATGCGTCCAGGCGAAGCAGTGAAGCGATTGGAGCAGAAGCCATGAGAAAAAGTAACTTTGCACTAAGGCTGCGGCCGTCGCTGCTGCAGGAGGCGCGCAAATTGGCCGAATCAGAGGGCGTAGCTCTCAATCAGTTGATCAACCTGGCGGTAGCGGAGAAAGTCTCGGCATTGCGAACAGAAAGCTACGTCGCGGAACGTGCTGCTCGCGCCAACATTTCAAAGGCACTTAGAATTTTAAAGCGAGCCGGCGTCAGACAGCAACCTATGAAAGGTGACGAGTTTTCCCGATCGAAGCCCAAAAAGCGACGCGCGGCGGTCCCTTGAAGCGGCTTCGAAAGCGACATCAGAAAAGGAGCTAGGCTAGTGGGAAAGGTTTGTGCAGAGGAGTGCACTCAGCGGTGCTAAGGCTCCTTCGTCGGTTCCGGGCCGAAACAAAGCTGGCTCAGAATTCCGCCGCCTGTCGGCGGGCAAATCTTACCGTATCATATATTGAGACAAGCCCATTGCTAGTCGTATCATTTATTGATACATGAACTCATATGATCAGGGGCTTCAAGAACGAAGCCACGCAAGCGGTGTTCAACGGTGAAAGCCCGAAGGGATTTCCGTCCAATCTGTTGAAGGTCGCCCGTCGCAAGCTACGCTATCTGAACGCCGCGGCGGAACTGGCCGACCTCAGGGCACCGCCAGGCAACCGGCTCGAGGCCCTGAAGGGTGACCGCGCCGGTCAGCACTCGATCAGGATCAACGATCAGTTCCGGATTTGTTTTGTATGGACGCGGGAAGGGCCGACAGGGGTCGAGATCACGGACTACCATTGAGGAGACAATCAGCGATGATCAAGAAACTCGCACCCATGCATCCGGGAGAAGTTCTGCGCGAGGAGTTCCTGGTGCCGCTCAAACTGTCTGCTGGCGCGCTGGCCAGGAAGATGGATGTCCCGCGTACGCGCGTCGAGCGCATCGCGGAGGGAACGACAGGTATCACTGCCGATACCGCACTGCGGCTGAGCAAGGCGCTCGGCACCACACCGCAGCTCTGGCTCAACCTGCAGAACGACTACGACCTGCAGATGGCCACCCGTGCGCTCGGCAAGAAGCTGGCGAAGATCGAGCCGGTGGCTGCGTGAACCCGGTCGATAATCAGAAACATAGGTGACCAATCCCAATGCCCAGACCCTGATGCCGTCCGGCTAGCGTGAGCGCTAGCTCAGCACACAGGTGAGCCTAGCGCGTCGACTTCGAACAATATCACTGAGGAAAGTCATCATGGTTCATTTTGCCAAGCGTAATGCGAATCGTTGTCCGACCCATCCCGGCGCCTTGCTGCGGGAGGATGTGATTCCAGCCACCGGCAGGACAAAAGCCGAGATTGCACACCTTCTCGGCGTCTCCCGCCAACATCTTTATGACATTTTGCGCGAGCGCAAACCGGTCTCTCCCGCGGTGGCGGTTCGGCTAGGCAAATTGTTTGGCGACGGCGCCGGAGTATGGGTTCGCATGCAAGCCGCGTACGATACATGGAATGCCGAGCGCAAAGAGGATGTCAGTGAGATTCCCACTCTCCGCGCCAAAGTGGCGTAGACCTCGCTATAGGCGATTCGAAGCGGGTGTCTCTCACGACACACGTCGAGCGACAGTTGAAGTGATAGCCCGTGCCTTCAAAGACGCGGGCGTCGAATTTATCGACGAAAACGGTGGGGGCCCGGGGCTGCGGCTACGAAAGCGGCACTAAAAGAAGAGTTAGGCAGTAGGTGACGGGGGTGGACGGGGACATCGAACGCGTCCCGGAACATTTAAGCCCGGCCACGCTAAGTCGGCGGCCGAAAAAGGGAACGCCGAACGCGATATCCGCCGACTACAAGAAGGCGGTCTTCGAGGCGCCTATATGTCTCGGCAGCGATGCGTTGGGGACGGACAGTTTGTCAGCTATCTCCAATTCCTGCTTATGAACGCGAACTGCCGGCAACCTATTCTCCCAACTGGTTGCGGTCGAGGCTTGTGGACGAGGCACAGCCGATCATGGACGAAATTAGCCGACGGGCCCGGGAACGTGGGATAGCAACGAAATCGCCTGCCTGGTCCGCATCGCGGCAAAGCGCCCGGAAACGTTTGGGTACTTATTTTGATATCGTGATATCTAATTACTAGGTTCGGCATTATTGGGATTGACGATGGCCCAGTTTATTGTGCGCCATTTGGAAGAGAGCGTGAAAGTGCGCTTGAAACGCCGAGCCGCGCGCCATGGCCGCAGCATGGAAGATGAGGTTCGGCACATCCTGCGCGACGCGGTTAAGGCACAAAATCACCACGTCAGCAAACTCGGCTCACGCATCGCGGCACGTTTTGCGAAGGTGGGTTTGACCACCGAGCTGCCCGAATTACACGGTCAAACGCCGCAAGCGGTGAAATTCACTAAGTGATTATCCTTGATACCAACGTCCTTGGCACACTGATGCGTTCACTTCCTGACACCGCCGTGGTGAAATGGCTGGATCGCCAGCCGGCCGAATCGGTTTGGATCACCAGCGTCACGTTGTTCGAGGCGCGTTTTGGCCTGGCACTGCTACCATCAGGTCGGCGGCGGCAAAGACTCGAATTGGAGTTTGACCGACTCCTGCGGGAGGACTTGGAAAATCGTGTCTTGGATTTCGACAGCGCCGCCGCGGCCGAAGCGGCATCGCTGGTGGCCGCCCGGCAAAAAAGTGGGCGATCCGTGGACATGCGTGACACCCAAATTGCCGGCATTGCGCTGGCGTGCCACGCTACATTGGCGACCCGAAACGTCCGACATTTTGCCGATCTTGAGATTTCTATCGTTGATCCTTGGCTCTCGGCTTGACTGACGTCGTAGCACATCGAGGACAAAGATCACCTGGTACACTTGCCGCCACAACGCGGCTTCATAGCGTCCGACCCGCCCAAACCCATTAAAGTCGAGCTGCAGGAACCGTTGCGCGATTTCAGAATTTAGCGGGACATTCTGGCCTTGATCTGCGCTGTCTCCGAACGCTGCACGATTCTCTGGCCTCGCAATCCGAACGATTCGAGCAGTCGCTCCCTCCTGCGCGAGTAGCGCCATCCAGGTTTGGAGCTGTATCGAGTTCGCTTGGAGTCTCAAGAAGTCCGGTATCGATTGCTGTTGCGCGGCGTAAATGCCACAGCAGACTCGCTAATCGGAGCACGAGTTCGCGTTCAACGGCGGTTTCACGACGGCCGCTTCGAATGCCTTATAATCTCCAGCGTCCTCCAGCGTCCTCCAGCGTCCTCCAGCGCGTCGATGACTGTCTCAACTCACGAGTGGAGGCCCGCTCGAGAGCGGCGCACGTGGCCAATTGACATGTGTCAGTTATCTCATTAAATTGACACATATGGAAAAGACTCAAGTTTATCTGCGGAAAGAGGAGCTCGACGCCTTACGCAAGGTGGCTGCACGGTCGCGGCGTAGCGTTGCAGCACTTGTCCGGGAGGCGGTGCGCAAAGTCGTGTTAATGCCGGCGGCCGAAGGTCCAATCGCGATCTGGGATGGCGAGCCTAAGCGCAGTTCGCTCGACCACGATAGCGTTCACGACGAGCCGTGATCCGACAAAGGGAAGCAGTCTTTGTCGACAGTGGTGCATGGATTGCTCTGGCGCTGTCGCGGGACCCGTTGCATGAACGGGCGCGGGAGCAATGGGACCTGTTGTGCGCCGCCGGCGCTAGGCTTCACACCTCTGTCCCCGTGGTCATCGAGACATTCACGTTTCTCGATCGCAACGCGAATAGGGATGTCGCTTTGGCGTGGAAGGAGTGGGCGACGCGATCGGGCGCCCTCAAGATCCTTCCATGCGAGCTACGCGATCTGCACCGGTCGTGGGAATATTTCCGGCGCTCCGACCTGCACAAATTGTCCGCTGTCGACGCAACTAGCTTCATCATCATGAAGCGTGCGCGAATACGGCTCGCCTACACGTTTGATCATCACTTCGCAGTTGTCGGATTTAGGATGGTGACTTAGTTCAATTCGCTGCGCCAAGAACGGATCAAACGCTGGCGAAACCGACCGCAGCTTGATCGCGCTGGGCAATTCGGCTTCCTAACGAGTTCGCCAAACGACCCGCCGGCGAGAGGGAGATATGCGTTCAGTCGATCTGACGATTCTCAAAAACAAGCTTAGCGAATATGTCCGCCTCGCCGCTGGCGGCGAAACCGTCCTGATCACCGACCGCGATCGGGTGGTTGCGGAAATCGTAC
>Ga0310912_10001778_pt1 | contig 11892 bp, 10 predicted proteins | sample GREbulkMGOX080_FD_203443 | JGI IMG/M metagenome (GOLD analysis project Ga0310912, IMG submission 203443) | Lab enrichment of tropical soil microbial communities from Luquillo Experimental Forest, Puerto Rico - GRE.bulkMG.OX080 | ecosystem: Environmental > Terrestrial > Soil > Tropical forest >...
GACGCAGTGTGTCCACGGTGAGACGGACAGTGCCAGGCGTGGCGAGTTGTTCCATCCGCGCGGCCAAATGCGCCGTCTGGCCCTACGGCGGTGTAGTCCATGATAGTGGCGCCCCGAAGAGCGCCATGATCCCGTCCCCCGCCAGCTGGTTGACCGTGCCCTCGTAGCGATGGACCGACTCCATCATTTGCTCGAGGACTGGGTCCAGGAGCTTCCGGGCCTCCTCGGGATCGCGATCCGCCAGCAGCTCCATCGAAGCCTTTGTGTCGGCGAAGAGGACCGTGATCTTCTTCCGCTCGCCCTCAAGCGCGGCCTTCGACGTTAGGATGCGCTCCGCCAGATGCTCGGGGGTATAGGCAACGGGGGGCGGAACTCGGTCCGTGTCAGGGTCGGCGAGCTGCACGCCGCACGACCAACAGAAGCGCTTCCCGCTGGACACCTCGGCTCGGCAGTGCGGACAGATCCGGGCGAGCCGTGCGCCGCACTCCTCGCAGAACCTCGCCCCCACGGGGTTCGTAGCCTGGCATCGTGGACACCGCATGGCCGGAACAATCGCCAAAGAAACCTAATCGGGATGCTGTTGAACCGGGAGGATACACCGGGTGTCGCAGAAGAAACAGAAGTGCAGGAACCGGCGGGAGCAATCGAGCGATCAGTAGATTCTTCATGCAAGCGCTTACGTTCACATGGATGATGCCTTTGCCACGGTGGAGCAAAACAAATTGCGCAACAGCTCCGGCAACTTCGCGATAACTGACCGCGATCCGCCGCGCCTCATCCTTGCTGACCAACTTTGCCTGCCGCTAGCTGAAGCTTCATCTCCGCCATTACCTCTAGGTTTTTGGTGTGACGCGCGTCACAGCGCGTAGCCATCCAAAAATTTAAAAAAGGGGGTTGGGGCGTAAAGGAAACATGTATGAATAGATCATTGGTCAGTAAGTGTCCTCAGTGCGGTGCAGAGCTCATTCCCGCTTTCGCGGGCATGATCTGGTCTGAGCATCGTTCCGATCATTGTGCTCGAAACGTGTGGTCCTGCGAAGCCTGCGGACATCAATCTGAACATACAGTCTATTTTCGTTCGCGCGGGAATCGGACCCATCATACCCCTTATTCCGAAGCAAATTGGTGATGGCCGCTCTCATTCGAGCGGCGACCGTTCTCGTTCTCATTACAAACATAGGCGAGCTGCTGTTTGTAGGATTCTCTCGCTCGGCTCGAACAGTCGCGTGCGCGGCAAAATTGCGGCCAAGCTTGGCTGGTCGCCCGTTTGGCGATCGGTGACGCGGTGGATCGCCAACGAAATGGTTTGGCGCGCGTCCGCAAGTTCCGCCTACTTGACCGCGCCTCCAGTTATCCCGCTGATGAACCGGTCGAGAAACAAATTGTAGGCGATCGCCACCGGGATGCTGGCGATCAAGGCGCCGGCCATGATCTCGCCCCAGTAAAAGATGTCACCGCGGATGAGATCGGTCGCCACGCCAAGCGTGATTGGCTTTTGATCGGACGCGGATATGAAAGTCAGCGCGTAGACGAATTCCTGCAAGGTCAGCGTAAAGGTGAAGATCACGACGGTCAGAATCCCCGGCAGCGACAGCGGGATGGCCATCTTGATGAAAGCGCCGAACAAGCTGCAGCCGTCGACGATCGCTGCCTCTTCGATCTCGACCGGCAACGCCTTGAAGAATCCCATCAGCAGCCAAGTGCAGAACGGGATAGTGAAGGTCGGATAAACGACGACCAGCGACCACATCGAGTTCTGCAACCCCATCCCAGCGATCACCCGCGACAGTGGCAGGAACAGGAGCGTCGGCGGCACGAGGTAGGTGAGAAAGATGCCGATCCCCAGGGCCTCGCCGTTGCGGCCTGCCATGCGAGCGAGGCAGTAGGCGCCCGGCAGCGCGGTGACGAGGGTGATCGCTGTAACGCAAAGGCCAATGATCAAGGAGTTCAACAGCCAAGTGGTGAACAATGTTTGGTCGAAGAGATAGCGGAAATGCTCTAGGGTGGGCGGGTCGTTAAACCAGAACGGAACGTGAGTGACACTGTAGAGGTCGGCGTTCGATTTGAACGAGGTGATCACCATCCAATAAAATGGAAAGGCCGCAAGCACCAAGAAAAATGCAACCGCGCCATAGAATGAGGTCTCTTGCAGGGCTTTTGCGACAGTGGCGCGCGTCATGTCAGATCTCCCGCCGGCGGATGAAACGCAACATCGCCACCACCACGACGAGCAGTACCGGTAACATGAACAGCGAAACGGCAGCGCCGTGTGACACATCGCCGGAATTGATGCCGGTCTGGAAGCCCGCGAAGCCCAGGACTGAGGTCGCGCCCACTGGACCGCCCATGGTCATGAGAAAGACTATGGAAAGATCGGTAAAGGTAAACACGATGCCGAAAACGAGACCGATGGCCACGATCGGCAGAATCATCGGCATGATAATCTGGTAATTGCGCCGCCAGAAACCGGCACCATCGATGGTCGCCGCGTCGAGCACGTCCTGTGGGACCGCGGTGATGCCGGCGAGGAAGATGACGATCGCAAACGGGAAAAAACGCCAGGCATTGACCACGATCACCGACAGCATTGCCAGGTGCGGCGTGCCGAGCCAGTTTGGCGCGTCCGAACGGGTGACGATGCCAAGCGCGATCAGCGTCCAATTGATCACGCTGTAAAGCGAATCGAACATCCACTCCCAGGCAACCGTGGCGAGCGCGATTGGCACCGCCCACGGCAATATCACGAGCGCTCTGACGATCTTGCGCCCGGGGAACGGGCGCAGCAGCAACAGCGCACCGAACTTACCGAGGATGAGGCCGAGGATCTGCGACCCGAAGGTGAAGATAAAGGTGTTGTAAAGCGTCTGCCGGAACACGGGATTTTCGACGACATCCACGAAATTCGACAGGCCGACGAAGCGCCACGAGGGATCGTAGATCGTGTAGGCGCTGAGCGAGTAATACACCGCCATCAGGAACGGTACTCCGACCAGCAACAGCACGTAGAGGATCGCCGGAGCAATCAAGATCGAGCCGAACACGTCGCGCCGGTCGAGGACGAACCGGAAGCGCGCGGTCGGCTTGGGGACTGAATCAGCGATTGCGACCATTGGCGAAAATGCCCTCTAGTGGCCACTCGTCCGCTTGCCATCATTGTCGAAATGGCGCAGCGCACTGTTGCGCACGGCGAAGGGATGCCACTCGCCGGGCCGGATCCATTCGTCGGCGACGTGAGCCGGAGGAAGCTTTGCCGTGATCACCTGCTTCGGATCGAAGCCATCCAGCGCGCCGTAAACAATCCGCTCGGAGCCGAGATACTCGGAACGGTCAACGCGGAACTTGAATTCTGTGAAAGCCGCGTCCTTGATCATGTCCTTGGGTAGGAAATTCTCCGGCCGGAATCCGAGATAACCGCCATTGCGCGCGACGATATTCATCGGCGGGGCGCCGACGAAAGTAGCGACGAAACGATCGGCGGGGTCGTCATAGATTTCCGACGGCGTTCCCACCTGGCGCACCTGACCGCGATCAATGACTGCGATGCGGTCGCCCATGCCCATGGCCTCGACCTGATCGTGGGTCACGTAGATGGTGGTGACGCCCACCCGCTGCTGGAACTGCTTGATCTCCTGGCGGGCCGAGGTGCGCAATTTGGCGTCGAGATTCGAAAGCGGCTCGTCGAGTAAGAGCGCGGTCGGCTCGCGCACCAGCGCGCGTGCGAGCGCAACCCGCTGACGCTCGCCGCCCGAAAGCTGACGCGGTCGCCGATCGAGCAAATGGTCGATGCCGAGCAGTTGCGAAGCCCACGCCACCTTCTTGGCGATCTCGGCACTCGGCACGCGCTGGGTGCGCAGCGGAAACGCGATGTTGTGGCGCACCGAAAAGTGCGGGTAGAGGCCATAGCTCTGGAACATCATCGCCACGCCGCGGGCGCGCGGTGGAATATCGTTGACGATATCACCGCCGATCAGAAGGTCGCCGCTGGTCTGCTGTTCGAGCCCGCAAATGATGCGCAGAAAGGTTGTCTTGCCGCAGCCAGAAGGGCCGAGCAAAACCATGAACTGGCCGTTCGGCACCTCCAAGCTGATGCCGTTGACGGCGGGTACCTCGCCAAATTTCTTGACGATGTTTCTCGTCGATACCGCAGCCATTGAACCTCCCACATACTCAACAATCACGCCTCGCGCCGCCCTTCCCCCATGGCGGAGCGCGACCTGCGCATAATCTCTTTAACCGAGAACCGAGAGCGAATGCCCGGATCGCGCATCAATGCGCGCGGTCCGGGATTACTCGTTCAGGCGTGACCGGCCCATTTCTTCATGATGATCTCGCATTGCTGCGCGGCCCACTTGACCGAATCCTCGGCGCTCAATTGATCCGTCGCCGTCTTCGCCATCATGTCGTTGAGGATGAAGGCGTAGTAGATCTCGTCCATCGCGGGCGTGGCGGGTCCCGGGTAGCCCGGGATGGCGGACCACTTGTCCGAGTCCTGCAGGATTGCAAGCTTATCGTGCGGGGTCGAGGTCGGATCGTTCGACAGGATCGGCATCGGCTTGGGCACAAGATTGGCGAAGCATGGATTATTGTACCCCTCGCTTGCCTTGAAGGCTTCCGGCCAGTTGTCGATGTAGTATTTGAGGAATTCGATCGCCGTTTCTTTATTCTTGGCGAATTTCCAGATGCCATAGAATTCGGAAGCAGCACCCATGATCTGTTTAGCCGGGCCCTTCGGCGGCTCCATGACGAAGATGTCATCGGCTAGTGTCTTGTTGAGCGTCTGCGCCGTCCGATAGGCCGAGATCGGGTTGACGATGTACGAGCCGACGCCTGAGTCGATGTACTGGTTGTTGCTCGCATCGTTCCAGGACAGCACATCCGATGTCATCGTCTCCTTGTAGAGGGCGGCGACGTATTTGACCGCTTCGACCGCCTGCTTGCTGTCAAGCACGATTTTCTTGCCGGCCTCGTCCTGTTCGGAAGCGCCGTAGCTCCACAACAGGCCGCGCCATGTCAGGCTCGGGTCGTTGCTGTGGCCGAGCGAGACGCCGACCGGATGGCCCTTCGCCTTCAGCTTCGCGCCGCCGATGCGCAGGTTATCCCACGTATCGGGTTTCATCCCGATCTCGTCCCACAGGCTTTTTTGATACATGCCCGGGAAGTTAATGTAGAAATCGGGGAAGGCCGACCAGGTGCCGTCGTCCGCGTTGTAGCCGAGCTGCTTGCCGATGATGGTGACTTTGCCGTACTTTTTCTCGGTCTGCTTCACGAGATCGGAGACGTCGATAAAAAACTTGCGGTAGAGATGCGCGCCGCCGGAGCCGTTAAACCCGAAAAGGTCGTGCCCCGACTCAGCCGACGCCTCTGCGGCCGCGCGTGCAGGAACGTTCTGCACCGGGATGTGGTCGACCGTGACCGCGATCTTGTTTTTCTCGCCCCAGTCCTTGGCGAATTTATCGAACCACGTGTCGTATGCGGGAACGAAGTGGCTCCATTGCACGATCGACAGCGACTTGTTGTCGGCCAATGCGCGTGAGACGAACGGTGCTGACATCACGGGCGCCAAACCGGCAGCCCCGACAGTTAAGCTGGACGTCGTAAGGAAATCTCGTCGCGTGAGGGAACGTTTGTGGTTATTTCCTCCCGATTTCATCGGACACCTCTCTGTTTTAAGCGGCTAAGTGATTGTGCTGCACTCCTAAGCTTGGCTTGACGTGTTACTGGATACATTGAGCTGTTTGGCGCGGTCGCCGTATCCCTCATGTCACGTTGTCGAAAGTCGCAGGCCGAAGCCACAGCGGACGGCCGGCTTTCATTGGCGTGCTGCGGGATAGGATCATTCCGCCAATTCGCGCGTGAATTGCCGACATCCATTCGGCAGACGCATTTTGCCTATGCATATAATCATAGCAATCGCCAAAACGTCACATTGTAGTGAGGTCGGGCAAGTGACTGAGGACAGTTGCGCGGGCGCGCGCTGGGGCGGCTTGGAGGCAGTCTGGTCGGCGGGCTGATGAGCTACCGCACCGACCTCGCTGAGGTGTCGACGAGGTGTTCGAATAGTGAACCAATGTCTGCTTTTGGCACAAAGCGGACATTTGTTTGCACTGCGGTGATGTCCGCTTTTGGGGGTAAAGCAGACCTGGCTCGAACGTCTCAATGCCCGTTATTGACCCGAAGGCGACGTTGATCCGACCGTGGGGAAGACCCTTCGAATGTGCTAGGCAAGTTGCGAGGTGCTAATGCGAGGGCACTCCAGAGCGAGTGGCGAACCGGCAAAAGCGCAACGTCGCAAGACGGGAGCGCGCAAGAGCCGCATTGCCACAAAGGCTGTAAACCCTCGCAATTCGTCGACTACCCGTGAGGAAACAAAGGTCGCCCGGCTTACCCGCGAGCGGGACGAGGCGCTCCAGCAGCAACGGGCCACGGCCGATGTGCTCAAGGTCATCAGCCGCTCATCGGTCCACCTTGAACAGGTTCTCGATATGTTGGTGGAGACCGTGGCGCGACTTTGTCACGCCGATCACGCGCTTATGTTCCGCCGGCGTGATGACGTATATCGCCTGGTTGCGGCGCGAGGGCTTTCCCATGAAGCAAAAGAATTCTTTCTCGGCAATCCATTTGCGCCTGGTGCTGGCACCCTCGCCGGGCGAGTGGCGTTAGAGCGTCGAGTTATCCACCTCACGGACGTATTGCGGGATCCGAAATACACGCACAGCGCACCGAAGATCTCCGGCGCGCGCACTTCACTCGGCATTCCGCTCCTCCGCGATGACGCGCTGATAGGCATTTTTGTTGCTGCCCGAACGCGCGTCTATTCCTTCACGACGAAGGAGATCGAACTCGCCACCACCTTCGCCGATCAGGCCGTCATCGCTATTGAAAATACGCGATTGATCGCCGAGCTGCGTCAACGCACAGACCAACTCGGCCGATCGGTCGCGGAGCTGCAGCGTGAACGAAACAACAAGCTCATGAACCTCGAAGCGATGGCAGCATCGATTGCCCATGAGGTGAGGCAACCTCTTGCGAGCATCGCAACGCACGGCGGCGCGGCCCTGCGGTTTCTCGGACATGTGCCACCCAACGTCGAGGAAATACGGTTATCCCTTGACTGGATGATCAGCGATAGCCACCGAGCGAACCAGGTTTTCGACAACATCCGAGCCCTGTTCGGGAAAGGCGATGTAGGGTACGAGCCCATCGATGTGAACGAGTTGATCCGACACGTGCCATCGACTGTTTCAGGGAGATCTGGACAATCACGGGATCACAACCAGCGTCCGGCTATCGGAGGATTTGCCGAAAGTTACCGGTCACAAAGGCCAGTTAGAGGAAGTCCTCCTGAACCTGGTCCGCAACGCAATTGAAGCAATGCAGACAGACAAAAATGATCATCGGGTTTTGCAAGTCAGCAGCGACTCCGGTGGCGATAAAATCATGGTGGCGGTGGAGGATTCGGGCCCCGGGATCGACCCAGATCAGGCGGAAAACATCTTTGATGCGTTCGTTACCACGAAATCCCAGGGGATGGGATTGGGGCTTGCACTTTGCCGGATGATCATCGTCCGACATTCCGGAGAGCTTACGGCATCGTCAGCCAAACCGCGTGGCTCAATTTTCCGCATCGGCCTGCCGATTTTGGCCGCGACGAGATGATCGGATGAAGCGGCGCATGTCCGCTTTTGGCACAAAGCGGACATGGCGACCGTGCTCAGCGATGTCCGCTTTCGGGGGTAAAGCGGACATCGGCCGAGCTCGACGAAATGCCCGCTCCTTGAGCGCCGTGGGCCAAATTTCATGAGCCCAGGCAATAACAAATTGAGAACGCAGGACTGGAAATTTTTTTGCGAAATTTTTTGGCTGGGCGACTAATTTTCCGAATTTTATTGGAGAATTGCCGGAGAGAAGAAGAAATTCCGCGACACCCACATTTTATTAGCGGTCCCCCGGCCGTATGTACCGGACCCAGTCCTGAGATCGCCTGCAACGCGCGCTCGAATCGCGCGTGAACAAATCTGGAATACACCGCCCGAGATTCTTCCCATACTCTTCCCAGATCGAGAGTCGGCACAGTGCCGCAATACGATTGCCGAGTCGCCACAGAGACTTAGCAATTCAATACCATCAGTCTGTGCAACAGCGAGTCGCCATCACGCGGGCTCAGTGCTGAGCGCCGCCTAATCGCGCGGGCTTTTTTCCTGCCCGGGACTCACCAGACTGCTCGCAATGACTCAGCCAAGTCCGTGGATTCGTTTCGCGATCCCGGCAATGGTTAGGCCGGGACGGCTTCAGACTCACCGGTGGGCTCGCTAAGCCGAATGATTGCTAGAACAAATCTGGAATACATTGATGAGACCAGTGTTACCGACTTCCCATACCTTCGCACATCGCCATCTGAGGAACTTTTTCCAACGCATCGACGCAGACGACCCCTCAAACACGACCTAACGCCATCATCATTTGACTGTTTTCCAACGCGACACCCTAGCGCCGGGGGCCCGGACGCGTTACCGAACGTTATCCCTCGCAATGACCGATTTTCCAAAAACTTTGCATTGGACCAAGGGGATAGCCACAACATCGCACACGCAAAAACACTTTTGGTGAACTTCTGCGGAACGGTTAAACGCGGATCGATCCGGGCAGAATCGGTTTAAATGACTACGGGTCAAAGTCGCGGCGGGAAATTTATCTTCAAATGATTTAGCCAACTCGAAAACCGGATGAATAGGTCAAGCGGGATGCCAATTGCGGACGAAAATTATTTATTTATCCAGCCGGTGCACAGACGGAGCCAAGATGCCATTGAATGCTTATCATGAAGGGTCTGCAAATTCAGAGAAAATAACGCCACATTTTCGGTTCTAAGCGGATACGGGGGATATTTATTTCCAAAAAATCCAAATATCCGGACCAGCGACGAATTTCGTCCTCGAAAAGTGGCGCGAGTATTGGCCGCCCTTCCGCAAAAGCTCCGGCAGCTTGGCGGTATTCACCGCGATCCTTCGCGCCTCATCTTTAGTGAGCAACGGGCCGAGCGACGGGTGGGCGAGTAACGCCGCGCCCGAAGATCAATCAAGTGGATCACGCGACATGTTGCAGGCGATCATCCGCCCCCTGCGGCCAGCGCGCCGGCTCGGACACTGGTGTCGGCACCGTCTGCTTCTGATCCCGATCACGAATTCGTCGCGCGAGCTGTTGGGCGCGGTAATCGCCCCACGCCAACACGACCGCAAACAAGACGAACGCACCAATGACCGCAGTCAGGACAATGATCTGACCGATCGACATCGCGGGTCTCCTTCTAAGGCTCCTTCCAGAAAGCCCTAGCCCAGTGGCCCAAGAGTGCCATTGACGTAGATCAACGCGGCGCTCTGCCGCCGATGTTATAGTCTTCTTGTTGGTGGGGTCGGGCGCATAGGGAGGCATCTATGGTCAGATTGGTAACGCGTGGTCGGGTGACACACGGCTATCTTAAGGGGTTCATTTCCGCGCCAGAGGATCGAGAACCGGCGGTGCGGAAGCTAATTGAGAAAGTGGGGGGCAAAGTTCTAAACTTTTACTTCACAACCGGCGAAAGCGATTTCCTCCTCATTTCGGAAGCTGAAGAGCCTGAAGCCATCATCGCAGCGCTAATGGCGGCTGCGGCGTCGGGCGCGGTTTCCCATGTCTCTAATGTAAGGGCCTGGACTGGCGCGGAATTTAAATCAGTTGCTGAAAGAGCTTCTAAGGCAGCGAGCGCGTACAGACCGCCCGGGTAAGAAGCGCTAATTGCAGTGGCGCTGTCGGTCACGACAAAGGCCGCGCCAATGTCCTCGACAGTCCAAGGCGGCGGGAAGCGGGAAATCGTTTCAATCATTGAGGGCCTCGACAAATCCTGCGAACACTAGGGCGAACAAGCATCGCCGACGAAATGCGAGAGGAGCATCGCCGTCGCGTGCTAGGCGAATGATCGACCAGGGCGGCGGGAAGCGGGCCGCCTACCGAAAAAAAGAGATCGAGGACTACCGAGAAGAGAAATTGGCCGAGGAGCGCAAGAGGTGGGATGAGGATTTCGGCTATTCCGAACCCGGCACAGCCGTGGATCGGCTATTGGCGAGAGATAAAAAATGACGACACCTGCGCACGCACACACGCACGTATATTGTAGATGCTTGCTTCCCATCCGCTTCCCATGTCGATTATCTGGGAAGCAACTGACAAGAAATCCAGATATAACTCGTTGATTTTCCTGGCGCGCCCGAAGAGATTCGAACTCCTGACCCCCAGATTCGTAGATTGTTGAGGGTCATTGAATCAAAAGAACTTTTCCGCAAAACGACCCATTTCGTGGACGTTCTGAGATCAATGGGTTATCGCCAAATTTGCAAAATGAAAAATGCGGTTGCGAGAATTGGCCACCCTATAGACTGCCCGTTCAACATGGCGGCATGTCTTTCGGAACTCGTAGCCGGTATGTCTTGCCCGCTTCGAGCGGACGGGCTTGGTAAGCGGACATTGCTGAGCATGACGAAAATGTCCGTTTTGTGCCATTAAGCGACATATGCATCGCAGCAAATAGCGTCCTATTCGATCACCTCGTCAGCCAGCATAAGTATTAATGGCGGCACGTCGAGGCCGAGTGCTTCCGCGGTTGCGCTTAAGGGACTGAACTTCCAATCGAAGCGAACGCGCGCGAAACTGGCGCTACCGGGAGGACGTTGCGATGAAGTCTTTACGTGTGAATGACTATGACATGGCGTATATCGAAGTTGGGAGCGGGCGGCCCCTCGTCTGCGTCCACGGCTCGCTTAATGATTTTCGCTGCTGGTCGGCAATGCTCGGTCCGCTCTCGCGCCAGCACCGTGTGATCGCACTGAGCTTGCGGCACTTCTTCCCAGAGCAGTGGGACGGGCGGGGTGGGAAGTTCACAATCGCGCAACACGTAGCCGATGCTGTTGGTTTCATCGAACGGTTACAGGCCGTCCCGGTCTATCTGATCGGGCATTCACGCGGCGGACACATTGCGTTCCGCATTGCTCAGCAGCGGCCAGAACTCGTGCAGAAGTTGATCCTCGCAGAACCTGGCGGGGAACTCGACGCGTCGTTCGGCGAAGGGGCAAACGAGGACACGTCCTCAGCTCATCAAAGGACACTAGTTGCTGCTGAAAAGATTGAAGCCGGCGACATCGAGGGTGGTCTCAAAACCTTTTTCGAGGGCATCTACGGGGAAGGTACCTGGGTTCAGGCCCCTGAGGCGGTGAAGCAGGAGCGGAGAGATAACGCGCGCACCTTGCTCGGGCAGTTGAACGAGCAACGCCAACCCTACCGGCGGGCCGAGGCCGCGGCCATCTCTGTTCCGACGCTCTTCATCCTTGGTGGAATGACGCAAGGTAGACTGGCGGCGATCCTGCGTGCTCTCGCAGGGGCGATTCCGCGCTCGAAGACTGTGGTCGTCCCTGGTGCAGGACATGCCATGATCCGGCAGGCGCCGGTCGCGACCAGTAAGGCGATGATCGAATTCCTGGCGGAGCAGTAAACCCAATTCCAAGCCGCTCATGTCCGCTTTGGGTCAAAAGCAGACATCGGATCGCTGCCCGTGGGGCATAGCGGGCATTGATCGGAGATGTAGTTCGATCAAGCGGACATCGAGCGCGTCATTCGATTATCCCCGAAGCTGGGTTTCGCAATTTATCGTTACGCGAGGCACTAAACGCATCGGCAATATGTCGGCGCATTTCAACTTAACGGCCCGTCTCGGTCGGACGCACTAATGCTGCTACGATTGGGTCGCTCTCACTTTTGCGATCAATCCAACAGGAAGGTGCGGTCATGTTGGTCCCCGATCACATGCAGTTCATCGACACGACCGGGTATGGCGGCCCGGAGGTTTTGGCCCTCGTCGAGGGACCG